>Ga0325410_1004335_pt1 | contig 15902 bp, 16 predicted proteins | sample PopdelMetagenome_16_FD_206182 | JGI IMG/M metagenome (GOLD analysis project Ga0325410, IMG submission 206182) | Populus deltoides microbial communities from Bellville, Georgia, United States - Xylem-PdIQD-R3 | ecosystem: Host-associated > Plants > Phyllosphere > Stem > Wood/Secondary xylem...
CAATGGGACCATGCATGTGATGAGACTAGCAGTTCTGTGGAAGAGGAGGAAAATTACAGCATATATCTAATTATTTCCATTTCTTATTTCATCCTTGCTTTTAGTGAATTAACTAATTAATTTTTTTTATTTTATTGTGGTATTGGTTGTTTTTTAAAATATTTTTATTTAAAAATATTTCTAAATAATATTTTTTTATAATTTATTTTCGACATCGGCATATTAAAACAATCTAAAATCATAAAAAAATTAAATAAAAAAATTTAATTGTTTTGAAAAACAATTTTGAAACGCAAAAAAAAAAAAATTATTTATAAGGATTTCGTGGCAATTAAATTATTATTTATTCTTCTAAAATACAATTCATTTATAATCAAGCCTATCAATCTCACTTATAATAAGAAAATTAAAAATATACTTCATTTTAAAAAGGTTAATTTAGAAATTTCAACTATAATTAGCAATCAACTCTACCTTTAAAGCAGCTTTTATTGAGCTGAACACCATTCTCTTAACAAAAAAATATTCCATAATTTTTTCTGATTAACAATTTCCTAAGGTTAATTGGTGATCACTTCCTAGCCACATCAAAGAGAAAAATAGGGCACGCACTCCTAGTTGTTTGGACGATGGAGAATTCACGGCTAATGGCAAGGAGCTGGAAAGAAAAATAAACTAGAAACCCCATTATCTCTTGAAGGGCTCAGTTAAATGGAGGCTTACAAGTGCCCTTAAGATGCGTTAAACTTATCTAAATGCATTTATTAATCTTAATTTCTTGGATTGAGTTAAAAAAAAGATTAAAAACCCAATATTTCAAAAAAATTCAATTACATAATTCAAAAAAAAAAATTCTTATTTTATATGATTTTTTTAAAAAGTTTATAGTAAATTCCATTACAGGATAGGAAAATAGAGATTGAGTATGAGCTTTATATGGTTTTTTACAAGTTTCTCTAGCCAGGATTCATTTCCCACTCAATGAGGAAATTATTGCCCATTTCCTAATTCTGAAAGATTATTAATTTTCTTCAATTATGTACTCTGTTCGTAGAACGAATGATGTTCTGTAATAAACGAGAATAATTTCACAGCAACTCATAATCAAGGAAGCCATTGATCTTACTTGTAAATGGCCTATGACCTCCACGCGTGAGCGGCAATCATGGACGAGCAATGGCGTTAATGGAGTTTTTCTGGCATGATTAATTGATTTGGTCCTTTAATCATGGAGATTCGAATAACAACTCTTGACACCAAAAGGAGGAAAATTATTCTAAACAACTCAACAGTTTTACTCGTAGCTTTCTCCTTTTCTTTTCTGAAAATCTTGCGTGTTCGGAACAGGGCTGAATTACCTTATGAGGTATGTTCCTAAAGCACAATTTGTTGTTACGGAGCCGGAGCTAGTCAAAGAGATACTGAATAACAAGGATAGATCTTATCCGAAAGGAGATGGTCCAGCCTATTTCAAATTGCTGTTAGGAAACAATGGAGTCACAACATCAGAAGATGAAAATGGGTAAAGCATCGAAAATTGTCCATTTATGCTTTCAATGCAGAGAACTTGAAAGTAAGCTCCAACAATTGCTCCTATTTTCATCACCAACAGTTTTCATGGTCATAAATAATCTTTAAATGAAAGTGTTGAGATGACGCTGCAAGGTGGAAACAATACGAAGGTAGAGAGATCGAAGTCTACTAAGAATCCAGGGTGTTAACATCAGAAGTTGATTTCTAGGACCGCCTTTGGTAGCAGTTACTTGGAAGAGAAGAATGTTCTTGACATGTTGATGAAGTTGTCCTTCATAATACAGAGGAATATCTATAAACTTGGGTTTCCTGGTATCAGGAAAGTTCCTCATAGCTGATCTTAGGGTTTAGACATAAATGCTGGTGGGATGAGTGAAGTTTCATAAGCGGAGAACACCATCAACAACTCAGGATAGAAAAACAACAGTGAATCTCCAGACAAGATAGTAGTAACCGTTGTTTAATATAGATCTTTTAATCCAACACCTCCTCTTTTCAGTTAGGCTTCCATTTTCCTTATGCAGTAAACTGTGGAGGACCGAGGATGAGATAGAATCTTAGGAACTTGTGAGAGGAATACGCTTCTCTGTGATCGAAATAATAAAGAAAAGGTCAAGAACGGAGGAGCAAATGGATTTGATGATGATTTTCTTGCAGTTCTCATGAACGCATTCCAAGACACAGATGAGAATAAGAGGATTTCATTAGAAGACCTGGTTGATGTGTGCAAGACATTTTACATTGCTAGCCACCAATTCCTTGTTTGCCTGGATTATCTTGCTTTTTGCAATCCATCCAGATTTGGCCAACAAAAACCAAATCCAGATGGCATTGCAAAACCTAAGATTTTAAGGAAATTACGGAATACAATCATCAAATTCTTACCAATGTCTGTAAATTATTTAATAAACCCGTATCCATTTCACTTCAACCTCTCACCAGTTTTCCTTTGGTTTTGTTTTTTTCATGTTGGTGAGCATGATTATCAATGAAACTCTTAAGACTACATCCACTGGCACTTGGCATTTTAAGAAAAGTTGAGAGAGAAATTCAACTTGGGAAGTTTACCCTGCCGGCTAACATAAACGTGTGCATCAATGTTATGGCACTTCGCCATGCCCCTCAAATACGGGGAGAAGATGTGCATTTTTCAAGCCAGAGAGGTTCTCAAAAGGGGTGGCTCAAGCTACACAGAACGACCCTGCTGCATTTTTTCCATTTGGATCAGGGCCCCTAACTTGTGTCGTATTGAAATTTGCCACAACTGAAATGAAAATTACTCTTTCAATGATTTTGCAGCGATACTACTTTACCCTTTCCCCAACCTAACCCTACGAGGCAGTTACACTTCGCCCTAAAAAAGGAGTTCAGGCAATCCTTCACTCATCACCAAGTTAGTCTTTTGAAAAATGAACATTCAATGCAACAAAGCCGAAACATGGAAGCATCCAAGTCCGTAGCAGATAGAGAATTCAACCGAAAATGCCTCCGGAAGAGGAATAGTTCTTGGTGGCTTTGGAGTTTGGAATAATTATGTCAAGTAGAGTCATGCTGGGACTGTGATTGAGGAAGGTAAGGGGTTTTTTAGACCTTCACTTCTAGTTCGCTTCAAATTATAGGGACCATAACTTTGTAAAGTTTCATCTGTTGGGTTCTGTGCTTAACCATCATTGCTGGCGCAGTTTGTATGTAAGATAGGTGATCATGTACCTCTTCATTGAACTTCAATTAAATTTCAGCAAAAAAAAATAGCTGAATTAACATGCGAAGATGATCATGTAAGCGGTTCATTTAAGATAATAGGACTATATCGGAGAAATCCATCGATGTTTATGAGCTCATAATGCTAAATTCCAAATGGCATCTATTTACAAGGCTTCTCGAGTGATACGGTTTATAGCCTAAAGCAAGACTCCAGGAAAGGATGTTCAAATATGGTTTCTTGCCCGCTGCCTGCACATGGTAGGGATTAGCCTGGGCGGTGAAATCAGCAATGCTAACATATTCTATCCTTTGGGCTAAAACTGCCTGGCAAATAATCACATCTAATCTAATTTACACAGAACTGGTTCAGATTACTGGAGTCCACTATAGTATAGGAGCCACATTACCTGACGATGCCCGTCTCGTTGCTCTGTCTGGCTGACTCTGTTACCCATGTTTCCTCCACCTAATCAAGTTCCAGCCTCATGCAGCCGCTTAGCCTGATTTATTCCATATTCATTTCAATTTGTTATTGCTGTCTGGTCCCATTTCTTTACTTGGTACAACTGCAAAATCCAAAGTTGCCTCTATGAGGATATTAACAAATTCAGAGCCAACAACAATGACAAGTCCTGAAAATGTCTTCCAGGAGGCAAGTTGTCCAGCTATAGACCGCGTGCTGTGCATAATGTTGTAGATGCTCCTTGATTATGGTATGCCATTGGCCCATCAATTTAATTGTCAAGACCCGAATCCCGGGTCCATGACCGGCAATGTAGGAGCGGTGCTGGAAGGACACCCCGCCTGCGCTAAACCTCAAAACGGACATATCAAAAGAATAATTTATTCAAAAATACGCAGCATTTCATAATCTTCAAAAATATTATATTATTCAAAACTGATGAAACCAAAAGATAGTTTAAAGCTCCTCATCAGTAATTAAAACAAAAACAATAATCTATAATACTCATTACATTGTCAAAATCCAAACTTAATTAAAATAAGGTAATAGTGGAGCGCCTAAGACATCGAATCAAACAACCTTGAAAGATAAGCAAGGCATACCGACCCAAAACTGAATAAGCAGGAACACTCAACAAAGTTCACCTGCTATCAGAAACTAAGAACCTGAAATAATATTAAGAAGGAGGGGAGAGTTCAATCAACTCAGTGAGGGAATAATAATTAATAAACATTTTAGATATTCTTGATATTAATGGTTCGCAAGATCATTTATCTTGATATACATATACATATACATATACATATACATATACATACTAAACATATCATCATAACGTAATGGACTACATGTCAGAGATCATGACACCCGAAGGTAACCAGATGACACCCGAAGGTGACCAGATGACACACAAAGGTGACCAGATGACACCCGAAAGTAACCACTGTAGGATGATCAGTCGCCATAGGCTGATGCCTCTCTCACCAGCTAGGTATACAGAATACTATGTGCACACAGGCTAACTACTCTCCGTTAGCATGGAGTTACTGACAAGTCCCATATCAAGGCATAATAGATATTTACAGAATCATCAGAGAAATGTATATCATATCAAATAGAATTTACTTTGACAGATTGCGAGTGCAAATTTAAAAATAAATGAGTACTCAGAAAATAAGCAACATATATAAATATTCAAGAAATTAACTAGTTGTACTCATTGTATAATCAACATACATATTTACTTATCATGCATATTAAAGATTATCCCACTCACCCGGAAATATAGAACTAAAAGGAATGTCAAATGAAAGACCCGAAAATCCTATTGAGGATCGTTAAGAGAACCTACAACAATATATGAAATATACTAAAAAACAACTCAAACAAAAGATCCCAATGCATATAATAAAAACCAGGTTTAGTCTCCTAATTTTATGGACTAAAACGCCAATTTTTCCAAAACAGGGACCAAAATGTAATTTTACCAAAATTGGACCAATCTGGAAAATACATAACTATACTGAATTTTCACCCATAAACCATCCTTAATTCTTTCTAGAACGAACCAGGTACTGAACTGTAATTTTCATAAAGTTCAGGGACTAAAATGTAAATTCCCAAAATTGAGGGACCAAACTGAAAATATTCCCAATCAATTATCAAACTGAGATTCATCATCCTTAACCTCATAATAACACTGTCCAGAATCTCAAAATACAATTAGGGGTCAAATTATAATTTTCCCAAAGTTTAGGGACTAAACTGTAATTTCACAAATTGAGGGACCAAATTGAATTTTCGTCATCTTCAACCTCAAACCCAGAATTTCACAGATTACCTACTGTCATCTACTGATTTCTAACACAATTTCACCATTCAAATAAAATCATAACTCAAAATCATTATCTTTACCTACAATCTCTCACAATCAACTAATTAACCAATTACCAACAACAATCAACCCATAACATTCCAATTAATTCATCCATCAAACTCAAAACACAATATTCAAAACCCTAACATTTATCAAAACATAACTTAAAGCTTAAAGAACACACATTTATACATAATCTTACCTTTAAACTTATTTTCTCTAACTCTCTTCTCCTTCCCTTATCTTTCCCTATTTTCTCTTCTTCCTCCTCCCCTTTTCTTCTCTTCTTTCATCAGTTTTTCACTCTTAAAACACAGCTCTCTCTTCTATTTTCTTTTCTATTTATCTTTATCAACTCTTTGTTCAATTACTACAATACCCCTTATTCATTTATACTTATTTTTAGCCTTCAAGGGCTTTATTGCCTTTTACCTACAGATTTAATTTCAAAACATCACATTAATGCTCCTTAGACCCTTATATACATTCATAAATTATAGAAAAACTTGCATTATTGTTGTTGATGTGGAGTGAACTATAACAATATTGACCAAGGGATGCTGTTGCTTTCAGCATCAAACTATTATAAGCCAGATTCAAATAAATTATTCATGTACGTAACTGGCTGATTATACATGGAATCAAAGCTTTTGGGACCATTTATAAATGCTGAGCTAATGAAAGCAATCTTTTGCAGATTATTTAATACTGATACATTATTTTCTCAAACTTAGATTCCTAACCCTTCAAAAACCTTAAAAACCGAAAAATACTGAAGATCGTTTTAGTGCGTTTAGTACCTGCTCTTTGAAATTCATTGTAGAAGAAGCAAGAGAATGGTTTTTCTAGGAAATATGATAATCCTTCTCTTTAGCTCCTTGTGCATATATCTTCCCTTTACGCTCGTCAAGGTCCTTCACAAACTATGGTGGACTCCCATTCGCATACAAAATTTCATGGCTTCTCAGGGAATCAGAGGCCCTTCTTACAGGTTCATCCATGGGAGCACAAAAGAAGTTCTGTTCATGAAGAAAGAAGCCATGGCCAAACCCATGACCTTATCGCATAACATATTTCCCAAAGTTCTGCCTCAAATTTACACATGGATCAACACATATGGTAACAACTTGTTCAATATGATTCAAACTTCAAGAAAACAACTAACGAAGTATATTCTTCTCTTTCTTTGTACTTTTCTTTCTAAAATTCATCTTTGTTTTTTTCGGTGAGTAGGGCGGAATTATCTTAGTTGGTATGGTCCTAAAGCTCATTTTGTTGTTTCGGAGCCGGAGCTAGTCAAAGAGATACTAATTAACAAAGATAAATCTTATCCAAAAGGAGACATTCCAGCCTATTTCAGATTGCTGTTAGGGAATGGAGTCACAACATCAGAAGGTGAAAAATGGACAAAACATAGAAAACTGTCCACTTATGCTTTCAATGCAGAGAACTTGAAAGTAAGCTCCCATCATTCATGCTATTACAATCCTTGTCTGTAATCATCTAATGATCACATATAAACAATCCTCAACAAAAAACTCCAAAGACACTGGCAGGGTAAAAAATGCTAGCTTATGAAGGGCAAATAAATTGTACTTACAAGCAAACCAGAATCTATCAATTCTCATCACACTAACAACTCAATAAGAGAATATCTGGTCAATTGCTGATTGTGTGGAGGGATGATTTTCAGGGTATGATTCCAGAAATGATTGCCAGTGTTGAGATGCTGCTAGAAAGATGGAAACAGAATGAAGGCAGAGAGATCGAGGTCTACCAAGAACTCAGGTTATTGACGTCAGAAATAATTTCCAGGACAGCCTTTGGGAGTAGTTACGTAGAGGGGAAGAACATTTTCGACATGTTGACGAAGTTGTCCCTGATAATACATAGGAATATCTACAAACTTAGGTTTCCTGGCATAAGGTAAGTTCTCATACCTGAAGGTTTTAGGCCTAATTACTAGTAAAATGATAAGCAGAGAACTTCAGAACTTTGGAGACAATAACTATGTCATTTTGTAGAAGATGATGAATATGCTTAATATGGTTATCTTAATCCAAGACTTGTCCTTTTAGTTATGTTCTGCTTTTTTATTTATGTTTTCAGTAAGTTCTGGAGGACTCAGGATGAAATAGAATCAGAGAAACTCGTGAAAGGAATACATAACTCTGTGATGGAGATAATAAAGAAGAGAGAAGAAAAGGTGAAGACTGGAGAAGCAGATGGATTTGGGAATGATTTTCTTGGAGCTCTTTTGAATTCATACCATGATGCGGACGAGAAGAAGAGGATTTCAATAGAAGATTTGGTTGACGAGTGCAAGACATTCTACATTGCTGGACAGGAATCCACTAATTCATTGCTTTCCTGGACTATACTGCTTTTAGCAATCCATACGGACTGGCAAGAGGAAGCCAGAAAGGAGGTGTTCAATATATTTGGCCAACAAAAACCAAATCTAGATGGCATCGCAAAACTTAAGATTGTAAGGAAATTATAAAATCAAATCTCCAGATAAAAACGCATTTGGTTCTTACCAACGTCTGAAAATATTTTCTAAATTACTTGCCAATCATTCCACTTCAAGCTCTAACTAGTTTGTCTTTTCTTTTCGTTTTTCATGTAGCTGACCATGATTATCAATGAAACTCTAAGATTATATCCTCCGGTGCTTGGCCTTATGAGGAAAGTTGAAAGAGAAGTTCAAATTGGGCAGCTTACTCTACCAGCTAACATGAACCTGTACATTGCTAATGCAGCACTTCACCATGACCCTGAAATATGGGGAGAAGACGTGCATCTTTTCAAGCCAGAAAGGTTCTCAGGAGGAGTTGCTAAAGCTACAAACAACATCCCTGCTGCGTTTTTTCCCTTTGGGTTAGGACCTCGTACTTGTGTGGGTTTGAACTTTGCCACAACTGAAGCAAAAATTACTCTGTCGATGATTTTGCAGAAATACCTCTTCACCCTTTCCCCAACCTATACCCACTCACCATATGAGGCAGTTACGCTCTGTCCACGAAATGGAGTTCAGGTAATCCTTCACTCATTGTAGAGTGAAAGCTGTTGCTTGTTGGAAAAACATAATGCAAATATGGATGCACTTGAAACTGAAGCTTACAGAGAATTCAACTGAAAAACCTCTTGGTCACGAATTGTTCTATCAGCTTTGTAATAAGATGTCAAGCGGAGAAAAAAGTATTTTGTACAGCTTTACAATCCGATTGGCTGTAAATAGATAGGGACTATAGCTTGTCAAGTGTCATTTGTTGTATTTGCCTATTGGGTTCTGTAATTTAACCAGCTTTGTTATACAATTTATGCCATCAGCAAGGTGTTTGTGTGTTCCTTTGGAGCTTCAGTAAACTTTTAGTAATAACAAACAACAGAAAACATTAAATGTAAAATCTTTTACGGGATAAAAACAGAAGTTTCTTGGTGAAATCCATGGATCATAAATTCAAATTCCTCATTGGTAATTGGTGTAGTTTATAGAGTAAAGATATGTCCAACAAATTCTAATGCATGTCCATGGGCGGACATGCACATTCATATATACAGGCCAGTATGAATAATCGAAGCATGTCTTCAACCACCAAACGAAAGGGATATATCATGTGGGGATACGACAAGCAACACTAACCTATGCAATCCTGATTAGACAGAAACTTCTAGGCAAACAATCAATCTTATATCAAACTTGTGTGATTTTATTTTATGTTAATGACATTGTCCATGATGATTATTTTATTAGAAGGCCAGTTTGTCTGATTTGACAAAATTCCGAAGCTTCAAACACTATTCTGTAACTCACTGATATAAAAAATTCTGAAAGACCTAAACCTGTACATACTCGATAAATCATGGCAGTGGTGGCCATGCGAACAACGACTATCTTCCTTACAAGCTGTGCATGCCTCTACATTCCTTCGCTTCTCATCAAGTTCATGAACCAAGTATGGTGGACTCCAATCTGCATAAATTCTAGCTTGCATGCGCAAGGAGTAAGAGGCCCTTCTTACAGATTCCTTCAGGTAAATTTTAAAGGGGTCTTCAACTTAAGAGATGGAATTATGCCACCAACCATTCCCTAGAGTTCAACCTCACATTTATTTATGAATAAAGATACATGGTAACTGTTATAACTATTAACCATACATATATGTTTGTTAAAATTTAAAACTCTCTTCTTGATTGAAAGCTTCTTGCATGCGAATAACTAATTTTGTTAACCATGTACATATGGTTTGTAAAGAGAATTTCATTTGATGGAAAGGTAGTGAAGCACAGTTGGTAGTTCCTGAACATGAACAGATTAAAGAGATATTGAACAATAGAGATGGAAATTACCTCAAAGCTGAGCCCAGACCTTGTATAACGAAGCTGTTTGGGGGTGGACTTGTGACAACTAGAGGTGAAAAACGGTTTAAGCTGCGCCATTTGGTCAATCAGGTTTTCCATGGAGAGAGCTTGAAAGTAGTTTCTTGAATTTGTTACTGTGGATAGTTGCTTCTCAAGTGTCCATCAAACATATTTACCTAGTTTTATGTTAACATTTATATACTCATGCAAAGGTGTTAATTATTCAACAGTTTAATAGTTTATTTTAACAACTAGAGGTGAAATTTAGGTATGTCGAAGAGCTTCTTCTAATAACTGACAATATTTTTGTTCTTTATAGGAAACGATTCCAAAATTGATTTCGAGTGTGGAGGTGATGCTTGAAAGACGGAAAAATCATGACGATAGGGAGATTGCGGTATTCCAGGACCTTAAAGTTTTGACATCGGAATAATTTCCAGGACAGCTTTTGGATGCAGAAACCTTTATGAAATAAGAATTCCTGGAATCAGGTGAAGCTTATTGTCTCTCCAATTATTCTATAGACAAATTGGGCTGCATCTTTCACACGTTTAATTTTTATTGTTGTATGCGGAAAATACTTTAAGACACGATGATATTGAAGCAGAGAAACTTGACCAAAGCATAATAAAAAGCATTATAAAGATGATAAAGAAAAGAGAGGAGGAGGAAATGACAGGTGGAATGGATGGTTATAAAGTGACTTTCATGGACAAGTGAGGGGCAAGTGCACTTCTTGTCTCGTGTCCTGCAATGTATAAACTCTTGCACTCATCAATCAAGCCATCTATTGTTAATCAGCTCGCCTTGTCAGAACTGCGATGCAAGCAGACTGCCTGGACTGTTTTACTGTTAGCAATGCAAGCACACTGGCAGGAAAAAAGTATGGAACGAGGTCCTTGAATTGTTTGGCCAACAGAATCCAAGTCCACGAGGCATCTCAAGATTGAAGACTGTAAGCGAAAAGCTGAAAACCACTACAGATTCTGATGGAAACAACTATTTAACTTGTATGTTCAATGTACTCAACTATTTTTTTTTCTTCCCTTGTAGATGAGCATGGTTATCAACGAATCTCTAAGGCTAAACCCCCCAATTGTCAGTGTTCTACGTGAAGTCAAACAAGGAACAAGAATGGGAATCTAATTATACCAGCAAATATGGAGGTCCATGCTCCATCTCTAGCTCTTCATCATGACCTTCAAATATAATGAAACAAAGATTGCACACTCAATGGTTCTTCAGCCTATCACCTAAATAAGTCCAGGAACCGGTTCTCCTTCTTGCAATGTCCCCGCAACATGGACTTCGACTCCTGATCCAGGCAGTGTGAAAACAGAACAAAAAAAGAAAAAAAGAGTTGAAGATTAAGATTTTCACAACAATCGTTCATTTCATACACAAGAGTATTACCTGTAATCTCTTCTGAGGATATTGTTATGTTTGTAAATGATGCATTCTAGCCCATAATTTAAAAGCATTATTACCATACATTAAATCTATTAAATTCATTATTTTCATCATTTTATTCAAATTCAACCGTACCGGCATGCTAAATCACCCAAAAGTAAAATAAAGAAAAAGTGTTGTGGTTGATGACGTGATACACATACAAGAAAACAACTAGTAAATCATGGTCTGTAATGTATCAAAAGATTGTTAGGATAGAGGGCTTTATTAATTTATTTGAAACAGCAGCCTGAAAAATCAATAATTAGATTGCTAAAGAGTGGAAACCAGAGGCCAAATTCACAATTGTTCAACAAGATGCAACTTATACTGACCTTGCACATTAATCTACCCCAGAAGCCCATCCCACTGCTCCGAATCTATTAACCATGTCCGGTCATAAAATAATCCGCCCTCATACAGCTTGCTAATGTTGAGCCTAATTCATTTCTGAAATTCCGGTGGAGAAGCGGTGACGATGCTTTGCTGTTTAGAAGAAGCATCGAATAACATTGACAAGGATGAAAAACAATGGGGCCGAGGTGGTAGTGGAAGTTTCTCTTATGGGCCTAGCATTCAGTAGTGTAGCCCAAGTGGGTTTGAATAAAAGATCTGGAAAAAGCTCCTATGACCCAGGCCCAGTAATCAATTAGAATCAGAGTAACTAAATCAAGATGAGAGTGAAGCTTACGGAGATTTCAATTGAAGATGCCTGGTGGTCAAGAATTGTTCTAGCAGCTTCGGGAACAAGGATGACAAGCAGAGGATGATAAAATATTCTGTGATTGAAAGAGACGTATAGTTTTGTCTGCGCAGTCTGATTTTCTGTAGATTGACAGGAAGCTATAGCTTGTCAAGTGTCATTCGTTGTATGTTGGTTATTGGATTCCGTGATTTAACCAGTTCTTTAACCCTCTGTGCCCTCGTCTAGGTGTTCTTGTCTTCCTTTTGGCGGCAACACAACAAAGAAAATATCGAAACAGACCCATGTCATGGCCTGGGTAGGATAAAAAAAAACAAATCATGTTGGTGAAACCCAACGTTCACAAATCCAAATTCTAATGTGTGTCCGTTTCTGTATGTACATGTATTCCTCCTGTGTAAATGTCAGCATGCATGATTCAATTATTGTAGTACACGGCAGAGGGGTATTATTGGAAATTACCAATACCTCTTGAACCGACAGTGTTTACTACGTGTTCTTCCTTGTTTCCTCTCATTTGCAATATTCGTCTTTATTGCAACATAAAAACTGAAAGGAATATGCTGTGGTTTATTACAATGCCAGTCTGTCTGAAATCTGAATCGACAAAATTCTCAAGTTTCTACTACTGTAATTCGATGATCATCGTCGTATAACAAGTTCCTAAAATACGCTTTATGCCACCAAGCACAAGCTGAAGATTTTCTAAACATCTACTGATCAATATATAAAACATGGCTGTGGTGGCCGCCATGGGAACCACCATAATCTTCCTTTCAAGTTGCGGATGCCTATACCTTCTTTGGCTTTTCATCAACTTCTTTAACAAAGCGTGGTGGACCCCAATTCGCATACAATCTGCCTTGCATTCACAAGGAGTGAAAGGCCCTTCTTACAGATTCCTTCATGGAAACTTGAAAGAGCTCATCAACTTGAGAAAAGAAGCTATGAGCAGGCCCTCGGAATTATGCCATCAATCCTTCTCTAGAATTCAACCTCATGTTTATTTATGGAGCAAGCTGCATGGTAACTATTAAACATATGTCAGTTGAAATTTCGAAACTCTCTTCTTGATGGAAATCTTGTTTGATTGAAATCACTAATTATATCGACCATATTGGTGCAGGGAAGAATTTCTTTTGGTGGAAAGGTAGTCAAGCACAATTGGTAGTCTATGAAACAGAACAGATTAAAGTAGTCTTGAATAATAAAGATGGAAATTACCTCAAACCTGAGGTGCAACCTTATTTAAAGAAGCTCTTTGGGGATGGACTTGTGACAACCAGAGGTGAAAAATGGTTTAAGCTGCGCAAAGTGGCCAATCATGCTTTCCATGGAGAGAGTTTGAAAGTAATTCTTGTATTTTTTTTTAATTTCATTTAGTTGCTTCCGAGTGTCCATCAAACATATTTACGCGGTTGTATATTAAAATGTATATACTTATGGATGAAGAGATGATAATTGTCTGAACATTTAAATACTTCATTTGAACAAACAAATGGTGTCATTTAGGCATGTTGAGCTTCTTCGAACAGCTGGTAATATTCTTCATAATAGGATATGATTCCGGAAATGGTTTCGAGCGTGGAGATGATGCTTGGGAGATGGAAAGATCATCGAGGCAAGGAGATTGAAGTATTCCAAGACTTCAAGATCTTAACATCAGAAATAATTTCCAGGACAGCTTTTGGAAGCAGCTACTTGGAAGGGCAGCAGATATTTGAAATATTGACGAGGATGGTTCTCATTTTCTCCAAAAACCTTTTTAAGATGAGAATTCCTGGAATTGGGTAAGCGAACTTCTCTCCTTGATCTCCAATTATTCAATATACAGATTGGAACAGGCACCCCATAGTCCATACAAGTGTCAGGTTGTAGTATATCATGTAACTGTTTCCACATGCTTATTCTTTTACCCTACCACTTTCTGTTGTTGCAGAAAACTTGTTAAGACACAAGATGATATTCAATCAGAAAAACTTGGCCAACTCATAAGAAACAGTGTCATAAAGATGATAAAGAAAAGAGAGGCGGCAATGGCAGGTGAGATAGATGGTTATGGAAGTGATTTTCTTGGACAACTAGTGAAGGTTTATCGCAGTGCTGATATGACAAGCCGGATAACAATAGATGACTTGATTGATGAGTGCAAGAACTTTTACATTGCTGGACATGAGACAACAACAAGTGCTCTTACATGGATAGTTCTAATGCTAGCAACTCATGCAGATTGGCAAGAAAAAGTAAGGAATGAGATCCTTGAATTGTTTGGCCAACAGAATCCAAGTCTAGAAGGCATTTCAAGATTGAAGACTGTAAGTGAAATCAATAGATATAGTCTGGAGTCTAATGAAATTTATCAACAATTGTTTGCTATTAGGTCATGCTCAAACTATAACATGATTAATTTTGTTTTTAATTTATTCTCTTGTAGATGAGCATGGTTATCAATGAATCTCTAAGGTTATACCCCCCTGTCGTCGGTCTCCTACGTGAAGTAAAAAAAGGAACAAAATTGGGAAATCTAATCATTCCAGAAAGGATGGAGGTCCATGTTCCCTCTCTAGCTCTCCATCATGACCCTCAAATATGGGGAGATGACGTTCACCTTTTCAAGCCTGATAGATTTGCAGAAGGGGTGGCTAAAGCTACTAAAAATAACATTTCTGCATTCCTGCCATTTGGTATGGGACCTAGAAATTGTGTGGGCATGAACTTTGCATATAATGAAATAAAGATTACACTCTCAATGATTCTGCAGCGGTACAGGATCACCCTATCACCTAATTATGTCCATTCACCAGTTCTCGTTCTTGCAATATGCCCACAACATGGACTTCAAGTCATGATCAAGGCAGTGTGAAAAACAGAACAAAAGATACCAAGTTGGGCATGTGCTTGTATGCAAGATTTTAATGCCATGGATGGGTACGCGAAATGCCTCAATAATCATTCATTTCATCGACTTGTGTATTCCCTGTAACCCCTAGAGAGGATACAACTGGTGTGTTTGTAAATGACATGTATAATGACGCATTCTAGCTCTAAAAGAAAGAAAAAGTGTTCCGCTTCTTAGGAAGTGAATGAAAACAGAAAAGCAATAAAGAAGTCATATGAAGAGTTGGGGTTCGTCTTAATTTATGCAGCTTTATAAATATTGTTAGGATAGAGGGTTCTTTGTCGAGAAGTTGATAGGTAGATTATTATAAACTATAAAATTGAGGCCAAATCCACAAGTATTCAAGATGAACATATTTTGACGTTAACTTGATCTGATAAAGAAATCTTTAACAAAGACAGAGCATTCCCCAAAAGAAAGCTTCCAGTTTAGAGAAGAAGTTACTGGGGGATGGAATTATAGGAGCCAAGGGTGAAAAATGACTCAAGCCGCGAAAACTATACAACCATGCTTTACAAGCGGAGAAAAAGGTCATGATCAGATTTCCCGTAGTTGAGGGGGGTAAATAGTTTTGTGCAGTATTACGGTCTGAAACTGTAAACTGATAGGAAATAAAGCTTTTCATGTGTCATTTGTTGTATTTGGCTGAACTTTTACAGAATTTCTTTTTCCAGGACAGCTTTCGGAAGCAGCTACTTGGAAGGGCAGCAGATATTTGAAATGTTGAAGAAGATGGTTCTCCTTTATTCCAAAAACTTTTTTAAGACGAAAGATAAATCTCCTTGATCTCCAACTGGAAAAGCACTCCATACAAGTGTTATGATGGAGTAGCTGTTTTCACTTGTTTAGTGTTTTACATCAACCACTTTCTATTATTGCAGAATATACTTTAAGACACAAGATGATATTG
>Ga0325410_1004336_pt1 | contig 15901 bp, 13 predicted proteins | sample PopdelMetagenome_16_FD_206182 | JGI IMG/M metagenome (GOLD analysis project Ga0325410, IMG submission 206182) | Populus deltoides microbial communities from Bellville, Georgia, United States - Xylem-PdIQD-R3 | ecosystem: Host-associated > Plants > Phyllosphere > Stem > Wood/Secondary xylem...
TCATTTCTCCGACGACAAAATGGCCACCCTCGGCGGCGTTCACGACTCCGAAGCCTCCCAAAATAGCGTCGAGATCGAAAACCTCGCTCGCTTTGCTGTCGACGAACACAATAAGAAAGAGGTAAGTAAAGTGAACGTAATAGTAATTTGATAATCTCGGATTTGAAATTAATGGATTTGATTTTAATTATAGAATGCGATATTGGAGTTTGCGAGGGTAGTGAAGGCGAAAGAGCAAGTGGTGGCAGGGACGATGCATCATCTTACAATTGAAGCGATTGAAGCGGGGAAGAAGAAGATTTATGAAGCTGAAGTTTGGGTTAAGCCATGGCTTAATTTTATGGAATTGAAGGAGTTTAAGCATGCTGGGGATGTTCCTGTGTTTACCTCTTCCGATCTCGGTGTTAAGAGAGGTTGATTAATGATCACCATTTGGTTCAAGCTATTATGAATGTGTTTAAAAAGCCATGTTGTTTGCCGATTTTAATAAAGTTTGTTTATGTTGGATGCTTAGAGTCTGTGTTTTGTCAAGGAAAGTTGTTTTTTTCGTTTTCGTTTTCGTTTTCGTTTTCGTCTATGTTGAGCATATTTTTAATGCATCATGATGTTTGCTTTTGAATTCACTGGAAGGATAGTAGAGTGAGTGCTCTGTGTTTCATTACTGGGCTTTATATGTAGAGTGATTGGTGCTTGGTACTTGTTATAGGAATTTCGAAATCATGGTTGAATGTGCGTGAAAATCTATTTGTTGGGTGTAATTTGTGGAGGAGTGTTATTGCTAGTGAGTGTTGCTGTGTTTATAGTATTACGGATATGGCATGTTGTGAGGCAATTTCTTTTTAGAATGTAGGCAAATGGGTTTTCAATGTTGTACTAGTCATGTTGTTTCGATATCACATTGGATTGGAAAACTAAGCTTTAGAGTTCTTCTGCATTTTGAGTGGTAGTGACGTGCTGATTATGGGATTTGTAAACAGATGGCCATGGTCCAGGATGGCAATCAGTGCCAGTGCATGATCCTTCAGTCCAAGATGCGGCAAATCATGCTCTGAAGTCCATCCAGCAGAGGTCCAACTCACTATTCCCTTATGAACTTCAAGAAGTCGTTGATGCAAATGCTGAGGTCAGTTCTTTTTGTTCCTTTATCAATTTTATTCTGCCTGTTTGCTATCTGTTGGTTTGAACTGGGATATGGCTTTTCTAACTGTGGTATCTGTTCAATGCGGCCCATGCTTTCGTCTATATTTACATGTAGAAAGAGAGCCTTGAAACATTTGCAGAACAACTGTGTGACAATGAGAGATTGTACTCGATTCAATAACAACCAGTCCATCTCTGGCTAATATGGGCGGGGTTAGAATTGTTGTGTTGATCCTATTTACGTTTAATCTCGATTAAATGTGCCTGGTACACACAGCCATTGAGTATGATAGTAGTCTGGTGGTATTTTATTCTCTGCTTCCTTGGTAAATGATCTATCCTCTTTTGTTTTCTTAAGAGCAGAGATACATAATAGAGCCATGGCCATGGGTTTTCCATCTCTCGAAGTATCATATTCAAACACAAACAAGAGTATAAACATGAATTGATGAATATTATACTTGTCAATCAACAGGTAGAGGATGATTCTTCGAAATTTGATATGCTTCTCAAGGTGAAGAGAGGAAGCGCTGAAGAGAAGCTCAAGGTAGTGGTGCACAAGAACAGTGAGGGCAACTACCATCTCAATCGGATGGAGCCACATACTTGTTAAAATGGCAATGAACTAGGAATACCCGCAATGCAACTCTTGCTTCCTACGTTGTGAATGGCTGAATGCACTGAATGTTGATGCTAATATCATCTATTTTATGTGTTGTATATATGTGTTGTACTTAAAAAACTGTTCTTGACATGTAGACTTGACTTTCTACATGTAATATCTATTTTACTTTCACTTCCCGATTTTGTCAGGAAGATATATAAAAATGATGATCTAAGGTGTTCTTACCACTCTTAAATTGACTTAATTTTTTCTATTTTTTTCATAAACCAAACAAATCTCAAGTAAAAAACTTTAATATTTTTTTTCTTAAATACAATTACTTTATATAAAAATGCAGAATTTCTTGTATGTTTATCAATATCTCAATAAAATCTTCACCCACAGCTACATTAAAAAAAAAAAAAAACCTACGCTTTTTTCATTTATTTTCTTGATTTCTTTTTAATTTCCTTACCTAGTCATGGTCCCTACAAATTTATTTTTTATTTCTGCATTTTATCTTATTTCTTTTAATTTTATTATATTTTTATCATTTTAATTTATATTTTTATTTAACTCGATCAGGAAGAATTCCGCATCTTGCATAGGACCAATTTTAAGATTTGAAAGAGAAGGGAGTGATTGCAAATCCCATTGCATGCGATGAGGAATGAGTTTGTGGCACTCAATGATCTCTAGCGACTCTAATTTGGAGGGAAAACCCCCTTCTGGAAACAACTCAAGTTTTGAGCAAGCATATAGACACAGATCCACAAGGGAAGGGAAGAGGAAATGCATGTGCTTAGGCAACGACTCCAAGTTTATGCACTCAAGTAACTGAAGCTTTCTCAATTCCGGAGCACGTAATTCGGGAAAGTATACTAGATCAGGACATTGTATTATTTTCAGAGAAGCGAGAGAAGTGAAATCCACAAGACATTCCTCATCTGCACATAGTGATTCAAGATTTGCGCACCTTTTGATCTCAAGACTTCGTAAGTTGGGGAACAGCTCCAGGTTTAAGCACTTGAGTGAATCACATTTCTCGACTTCAATTGCCTGTAAAAATGTGGAGATGCCACCTATTTGCTCCATTCCCTTGAGCAGGAAATCTCCCTTAAGACTAACCAACCCTGGAGACGATTTTTTTATAAACATGTAACGAGAATTTCCATTCAATTTCTTTGTAGTGAAGATGGGATTCCTTGGAATTGAAACAACAAGCAATGGACAATTTTCAATTCCAAGTGTTGACAAGGAAGGAAGAATAGGCAAAGCGTTTGTTAAGTTCGGACAATCTTGTATCCAAAGCTCCTTGAGGAGTGGGAAAGCGCCTCCTCCTTCTTCATCACTATCTGTATAAGGAATCCATTCACGCCATCGCGGCATAAATAGGAACTCTAACTTTTGGAGAGAAGCAAATGGTTTCTTCATGGACGGGCAACGCCCATAGAACTCAGAACCAACAACCATGATTCTGTCGAGGGACATGACACAGAGCTGCTTGAGAGATGATAGCTGCCCAAGTGGTGGTAAGGAGGTGCAATTTTTACATTGATTAAGTGTCAATGTTGCTAGATTTGAGAAGGCAGAGTCTCCTACCCAATCTGGAAACAGTCTACCTCCATAACCACAAACGACAAGACTCTTCACATTTGAATGAGGCTCTAGTTTTTCAAGTATGACTCTCTCCCGCTGTGAGTCACCAGTGCGACCATCCCATGAGAAACGCAACTTCTCAAGGTGCTTCTTGCTCTTTAAATCAGCTTCCAAAGCATCTTGAACACTCAGAGTGTTTTGGAGATCCCAAATACTAAGCGTTCCACGTAGATTTACAAGCTTCCCGAGCTCTTTCAAATTGGATCCACTCTGTTTTCCTAGAAAGAAATCTGACAATTTTTGAAGCACTATTAACTTACTCATTTGTGATGGCATCTCTCTCAAGCATGTCCCTTCTATAATGAGATGTTGTAAGTTTATCAAGTTTGACATGTTGGTTGGCAGCACCATGAGATGACGACACCCTCTCAAGATTAATGTTTGCAAAGAGTACAAGGCGCTGACCTTTTCGGGTAGCCTCGTCATGTTCATTGCAGAAAGGTCCAGGTACCGCAGATGTTTCAAGTTGCCAATTGAATCCAGCAATGGAGTTATCCATACAATTTTCTCAAGGGTGTACAACTCCCAGTACTGTCGAGACAAATTAAGAAAGCACCCGTAGACGATTCAACATTGGCAATAAATCATGCAATACCTTTTCATCCAAATCTATGTTGAATTTACTTTCATCTGACATGGATGCAGAGGTGCGCAAAGGTGGGACTTCATGAATATCCTCAAAAATCTTCAAGACATGATTATAATCTTTAAGTTGATGTGAGAAATGACGAGTCTTTTTCGGAGCCTTAGACGAACCAAACTCCCCTACCTTGAAGCAAAACTCTCCAAACACATACTGAGCTAAGTCATTTATGAGGTCATGCATGATGAAACTTGATGGATCATCTCTTGATTGTTGAAATAATGATCTCGATACAAGATCATCGAAGTACTCGTTGCCTCCATCTTCCATGTCCTCCTTTCCGAGGAAGCCCTCTGCCATCCATAACATGATTAATTGATCCTTTCGAAATGTGCTTCCCTTGGGGATAATAGCACAGTAGGAGAAGCACCGTTTTTCATCGGAAGGGAGATGATAATAGCTCAATTTTAGAGCTGGAGGAATGTTTTCATTTGATAGACTCCACATGCTACTCTTTGCTATCATCTCCCATTCCTTATAATCTGTTTTAGAGTGAAAAACACCCCCAAGTGTTCTTGCAGCCAAAGGAAGTCCTTTGCACTTGCTCACTATTTATCTACCAAGTTCTTCCAAGTGTGACTCTGCAGAGGAATTTATGCCACCAAATGCATGGTTAGCAAACAACAACCAACACTCCTCATCTGTTATTCCATCCACAGGATGAGGGGGGATGACAGTTTCGATGGCTTTTGCCACATTTTCACTGTGCGTTGTTACAATGATCTTGCTTCCTTTCTCCACATCCTGCAAAGATAGCAATAACTTGTGCCACTCATTGTACTCAATGCTGCAAACATTATCTAGAACAAGGAAAACCTTTTTCCCCTCCAACGCCTCCTTTAGAAGCTCATCTGCTTCCTTGTTAGCAATAATCTTGGCATTGACCTCCTTAAGCATATCCTCAATTACCCTGGACACATTGAATTGTTCATCAACCCAAACCCATGCTTTCAGCTGGAACATTTGCTCTACCCTCCTGTCATTGTAGACAATCTGAGCAAGAGTGGTTTTTCCAACCCCACCAAGACCCGCTATAGGAATTGCAACTACTTTTGGGCCATTTTCATGGTCCAATTTTAAGAGCTCCATTATAGCTTCCTTATCAGCATCCCTTCCATAAACATGAAATTCATCCGGCAGAGGACCTTTTTTCTCTGTCAATGATTTTCCTCCAGCAATACCTTCTATCGGACGAAGATCACCCTTATGTCTTACTGCACGCTCAAGTTTCTCAAAAATCTTCTTTAACTTCTCTGCCGTCTCCTTCTCCTTCTTGCTAAGAAGATTGAGTTTGGAAGACAAAATGTTCCACACGTGATCCATGCTGGTTTGAGAGTAACCTTCAAACTTTGATCGCTGAGCTTCATAACCAATCTCATCCAACAAGTCTTCGGTTTCATAGACAGCATCCTTAACCCCATCGAGCCAATTCTTCACATCTGGCTTGATCAGCTGCTTCTCCTCAGCGTCATCAAGCAACTCACTAACAGCATTCAGTGTCCCTGTCAGCTTCTCCAACAATCCATCATCGAGCTTATGACATTTGAAGAAGGTTCGTACCTCAGGAGATGCCAGCTGCTGGATCGAAAGGTCAACAGCACCGTTTAGCATACCTCCCCCGATCACAGCTTCCATGGAATATATCTTCCAAAAAGGTGCAAGCGTAGAGAGAAAGATGGTGAAATTAAGCAAAAGCAAAGGAATCGTAGAGAAGGAGAAAGGATGAGATGATCGAGAGTTTGATGTAACAATTTTCCTTAATTATTAATGTGTTAATTAGTTGACTCCGAAAATATAATATTCACCTTGAAGGTTGGCATCGAACTGCACCATATAAAACTGACAAAGCCATTGAACTTCAATTCAATGAAGAAAAACAAGTGATGTCACATGGTTGCAGCTAGGAAATACATATAAACGATGTAGCAACCTTGACTAGGGTGCAAAAGGAATCATAGGAATCATTCTAAATCACGAGAGAGAATAACTCATCTGATTAGATTCTAGTTTTGCTTCTAACATATTATCAATTCGAATCCCACAAATCTCATGGTTACTAGAGACTTATATAATCATTAATTTCAGGACTCGTAGAATTAGTCAAGGTGTGCGTAAGCTGGCCCGAAAACCCATATTAATAATAATAATAATAATAATAATAATAATAATAAAGGATTCATTCTTTGTATGCAAAGACGTTGCAGGAAAAACATGAATTATGTTCACATTTGGTATATGTGAAAGAGATCATTCATAACAGCATGATGTTATGAAACCTGTTCTGTCCCAATAAGTTGAGCTAGTTACCTGCTGACTTGGAGCTTGGCCCACGCAGAGTCTACTTTGACTATTTTAAGAAGTTGATTATGTGAAACTCAAGCGACTCGACTAAACTTGAGTAAGATTTGTACAGGTTAATTCTAAGTATTTTTTTAATTTTTGTCCAAAACCATGTTTTATAGTTTTTTCTTTCTTTTTTTTTTAATCCAAAACAACGTTGTTTTGGGATAAATTCAATTTGATTCACATATATATGGATTGACCATATAGCAACCCGAGGCTCGAGCTTCTTCTGATAGCTATGACTAGCACTAAGAGATTAATGAAGAATTACCTCTATCTGATAAATTCAAAATAATAATTTTTTAAAAAATATATATTAAAATGATAATGTATTAAATCTACTAGGTTAATATTGAAATGGTTGCAGCTAGCTCTATCTGAGAACAGGACCGCATTGTGGCTGATGTCAAACGAAGACCTTCTCTGCGAAATCAGGACAGGACCAAGGCCAAGCTGAACTCTACTGCCACTACCCAGTAGAGCAGGCTGCCATGTGTGAAGCCAGCCAAGCCTGCACGGCACCTGGCTCTGCAAGCAGGACGGGTCCTGAATTGAGTGCCGGCGAACCACACCCTCTAGTTCAGCCAACGTTCCATCACTTCAATGCCCCCACTGGGTCATAAGCCAGCGCAACCTAGATGGCTCCGCCATACATCACTTGTGGCATGGGCCTTGTATAGCCTTCGTTACCAATGCGGGATTTGAAAAATAAAGCAGTAAAGGGGTAGTGCGGTTCTATCCGTTCGAGTCCTAGCATGTTATCAATTTGAATTGGACAGCTTTCGACAGTTGGGTTGGAGCCATTCACTAAAAGAAAGAGAGCAGATGCAGATCGAACAAGATCCGATCTTTGCATCTATTACTATTATATGTCACTCGTAAGTGTGCAAATCCGGTAAAGCAGTAAAGGGGCTGTTCGGTGTAACGTGAAAAGTATCAAACCAACTACAGCTAGACTTTCTGATGGAATATGGCTGAACTAAAACAGAAAAGAGTTCACACACAACATTCTCAAATGGCAACTTCTACTACGGCTATCCCATCCTTCCTGTATCAGATAGTTAAGTTACACAAACTACCAATCTCATATTGTCAGCAAATCTACTACTACTGGAAGTTGTTAGAGAATGGCATGCCAGAAGATGCATAAAGATTCACACAGAAGAAAAGGAGAGGTTCAGAATCAGCATTTCTATATGGAGAAAGGATTGAGCATATTTCCGTTCTCCACCTAGGGTTCTTACCCAGCTGTTTCTTTCCTCTCCTTGTATCCATGCGCTCATTAATTGGATCCTGACCACCAATCTTTTCTAAGAGCCTCAGCTAATAGCATGATCATCCTTCTTCATCATAATCTTCCTCCTCCTCATCTAATCTTGTGCTGAGTTGTGCAAGCTTAAGAGGGTCAATAGCCATCTTGTCCATCTCAGAAAGTGACCAACCTGGATATTCTTCATGATTAGTTTCTGCAGCAGGCTCTGCTGATAAGCTAGGGGCTGCAGCGGTGGCGGCAGCTGGTGCTGCTGCAGCGGTGGTGGCAGCTGGTGCTGCTGCAGCCTTTGCATCCTCACTATCATTAACCTCTGCATTAAGATCAAAGTTTCGTTCTGCTTGACTGGCAGCATCACTGGCTATGTTATTTTCCTTCACAGATTCCTTTGACTCTGAGCCATTGTCCATCACTACTTCAGGATTCGAGTTATTTTTAACACTCTGCGGAACGGTTGTGGAGGATTCGGATTCAAGGTCACGACTAGAAGTCTCTCTTTCTATATTTCGAGCACCTCGTCCACGACCCCTCCCCCGTCCTCGACCTCGACCTCTGCCGCTGCTGCCAGCATGGCTCGTCTCATGCTGCAAGAACAAAGTCAAAAAATCTCTTTAAATCCCACTCCAATAAAGAACAAGATGTACCAAACTTAAACTGCTGAACATAACATCTTCCTATGTTTGCGGTGCCTTCTGGGGTGAAAAATGGTAGCCAGTGGAACTAATTGTGTGAATTCACTGCAAAACTCACACTCTAAATGATTAAATTGGAGTTGAACTATGATTGAGCATAATGTTACTACCCTTGCAATTAACTTAGAAAGAACCATAAAAATACCAACAGATTGATGATTGAAAACAGAGCAGAAAAATGTTTATACAAGAAATATTTTAAGGGGTACCCTACCATCCTGCTTCTCTTCAGCTCCTCATCACTGTCATTGCATTCATCTACAGTGGGCTTTCTGGAAGAATTACATGCAAGTGAGCAAACCTGATTTGTCAATCCAAGATCCACAAAAAAAAAAAAAAAAAGGAAATGAAAAATTAATAAAATGATCTCTATAACCACCTCTTTTGAATGGGTCTATGATCTGCAGCAGCATCAGAGTGACCATGACTATAGTCAGGAACCTTGCTGACAATTTCTCTTAGAAAATCAAACACGTTATAGCTCTGTACACAGTGTTTTCTGCAGTTTAAACAAGCAATTCAATTAGATCATATCTAAATTAAAAGGGTAAGAAGGGGGTGGGGAAACCTAAGAAGAAAAATTACAAATGAGAAAATTGACCGTGCAACAAAGAATGACACCCCAAACACCCAAAAAAATAAAAACTGAAACACACACTCTAAACCAACAGGAGAGCTGCAGTTGAAAAGTGAGAAGAGAGGAGAAAAAAATGCAATCAGCTTCACATATGTTGCTCAACAAAGCATACATGGTTGATAAGAGCAAATTGAGGACTATTAAACTCAATCATAATTAGTCTCCACAATGAAGGTTGCAAATGGAGTTTCTGGTGGTGGTAGCAACTCCTACCTACCAACACACATGCATGCGAGCTCATGTATATGGTGGTGCTAAAGACTTGCTCCAACCAAAGTACAGTAAGCAAATCAAAGACAATCATTCTGATCAGAGCATTTTAGGAGGACAAACCATATATTCTACGCCTATTATAGATGGAAGTCAGATGATTTTATTTTCACTCAGAATTTCACGAAACTTCTGTTCTGATAATACAAACCCATAAGTGTTTTCAACAGGGTGGTTTGTTTTCAGACTAAAAAAAGTTGCGAAAATTCAATGCTGGGCCTGGAACACACACTGATTGCCAAGCTACGTGCACTATGAAAACATATAAAAATAAAGTAAATCTGGAAGCAGGCATTTCATTTTATTTATCTCATACTGTTCCATTAACTCATGCACATAATACTTTCCCAAAAAACAAAAACCATGCAGAATTCACTTGGTCTCGTGAACAGACTCATCCATGCTGTAAGCTAAAATTTATGGTTTAAAAAGAGAATCAACAAGACAGTTGGATAACCATTCTGGTTCAGCCCCAAAACCCTCCTTGGCCATAGATATTGGTGAAAACACCGCACCTGGTGATTGAACCGTGAACTGATCAACCCAGCGTGGTTTCAAACAATTGGGTGGTTTTTCCTAGACTAAAAAATAGAGAAAATTCAATGGTGGGCCTGGAACACAGTCTCATCACCAAGCTTAGCCCACTAAACCACCAGAAAAAAGGCTATCCCTTTGCTTTCTTCTCCTTCCCTTGGCATTAAAAAAAAAATCGTAGCTGAACTAAAATTTACCATTTAACTTAAACCCCAATGAAAATAGATGGATGGAGACTCCATGCTCATAATGAAAATCAACATGGTGAACATATCAGGTTGCATGAACTCATCCATTAGCTCATACAAGCACGACTCTTAAATGAATAAGAGCAATTTCAGACTTACAAATGCAGTGAATTCATAGTCTTTGCTCCTCGCTGAAGGGTGATCTCATATGTACGGTCACAAAGGTCTTGAAGAAACAACTCCAACGCTTTGGCTGCATTTATATCCAAGTAAAGCATAAGCAAGCAAACATTTTTTGAGAAAGATTGAAGGCTAAATCATAAATAGTCACAGCTACTTACAAACTAAAACAGGCACTGCCAGTGCTATCTTCCCAACATCCTCATCAGCTTGCATAATTTTTTTTATGCGAGCCTGCCAGATAAAATTCATCCATCATATAAAAACACTATTTGAAAAAATTTCAACAAAGCAATAACTTTAAATTCAAATAGAATTTTCTGTCAATTTTCCAATAATGGAAACATCAACAATAGCACACAGTTTTAATGGGTTATATGACTCTCGAGTTGAAGAAGTTAAAATTAATCTAAGCAACTCTCATAAGGGAAAAAAATAATTTCTGCGCGAGCTGCCTAGATTCCAGCATGACTTAAAAGCATCAACATCTCAAAGAAATAGTGTTTTTTTTTCCTTTTCTGAATAGCTGCACTACACTTTCAAATTTCTTGAAACTATTTATTCTAATTGGAGTTGATGACTAGTAATTGGTGTGAAAAGTGAAACTGAGGTTTGATAACGTTCTATATGCCATCTCAAGAGAAAACTAACATCACCAACTAAATGCTCCAAAAAAAGGCAACTTCATCTATAAACACCTCAATATCACAAGGCCCATGCCACAGCTTCTTCCAAGTTCGTCAAACTGCCATGCAGAGCCTGACAATCAATTGAAACCGGATCCAATAGACCTTCTTGATTTTGTGACAACATGTTATGCTTCTGATAAAAATTTTGTGAAAGGGGGGAAATTAGAGCAACAAGTGAAAAGTTCTGCCATACTCTAATTTGTTGGCCATTCCACGATCTTTGATGGAAGTGACTAGAGCAGACTAACCTAGTGGGTGCACTGAAAAGCACAATTTATTAAAATATTCTTACATGATGATGCAGAGATGTTTGGAATTGTCAAGAGAAAAGGGCAAATGATATCTGGGAAGAAAGGTTTAGAGATATGAACAGATTTTCCTTCATGAAATGCATGCAGGTGTTGGGTGTCTGTATTCAAGGTAAGTGCCGGCCACTATAGCAAGGGTTTGCAAGGGCAAGGCCAAAGAAGCATAAACTACAATGGAACCCCATGCTAAAATAAGACATTATAATTGATCAAGCGTGCTTGAAAACAGGAAACTCAAAACACACATTTCGACCAGATCCAAAATCCCCATTTTCGTATTAATATGAGAGGCATGCTAGCCATTTGCAGGCAAAAGAAGATGAACATATAGAAATGGCCCTAATCACAGAAACAAAGATAATTCTAGACCAAATCTAAATAAAATGTGGATCTTAAATCATCCTAAGGTCCAAAATACATATATACTGAATGATTATTTTTAACAGTAACCAACAACCACAACCAACAGCAAAATCTAGAAAACAAAATCCAAAACCCACGTCCCTTGCAATAACAAAATCCCAACCCACTAGTTTGAAACACAATCTCACAAGCCCACATGTCAGGTCTGTGCCACAAATAAAAGAAAACAATGACCAAAACCAAAGGAAGAACCTGCTCAACACTATCTACACCTAGCATTTACTAAGCCAGACACCTCATAACACCCCCAGAAAAACAAAAACCCATCAACTGATCACTCAATCATACAATCAGCTAAAACCATCAAGAAAACACATCCCACGCCATATATCAACATAATAGCTCCATAATCGACACAGTTACAAACTAATTATTCTCATTAATCATAAAGAAAACTAATCCCTCAAGAAAACAAAGTATCCACCAGCCAACTTCCTAAAATCATGACACTTTCAGTAAAACAATCCCAAATCAAGAACAAAACCAGACCCAGATCATAAATCCACAAATATTATCTGTATTTAAGCTAATTCCAACTCTAAAACAAAACCAAACTGTTCAAAAACACATCTACAAAACATCTAACCAATCAAACTTTCCCTTCATTTTCCCAACTGCTAAACAAACAAAGCAAAACCCAGATCACAAAAACAGCAAAGAAGAGAAAAAATAATACTTAATAGCCAATAGTCAAACCAGCATAAAAAAGAACAACCAATAAATCAATCTAAAAGTCTCAAACTTTCCTTTCGTTTGCTCAACTACTAAACAAATAAAGCAAAACCCAGATCACAAAAAGAGCAAAGTTAGGAACTTACAGCTGGAAAACGAGTATCAAGCTTCTTCCTCATGGCTTTGTCAGATTTGAAGCATTAAATAATAATAAAAACAGCCAAAAAAACACAAAGAGAGAGAGAGAGAGAGAGAGAGTGGAAATGATTTCTTTTTAATTCAAAGCAAAATCATTTCTCTCATGATTGAGCTGTACATGATCTTACAAACAACAACTCCAAGGTTAAGTAGAATCGATCTCTGTTTAGATCCGAAACCTTATAAAAACAGCTGTCTTATTTCCATGGAATATCCGTCCGTGCGTGTTGAAAAAAAAAAAAAAGGCAAAATAATAAATTGGAGGATAAGGTAACGTGGTTGGTGTTTGTAGTTTACGACGGACAAACACAAAAACGCCACGTGTCTGAAATAACATTATTTATTTGACTTTCTTTTGCTCCAAGCTGTTTCATCTTGGCATGGCGAGATGTGATTGGGAGGGAAAAGTAAACAGTTTTTTTTTTTTTTTCCTTGTTTTACCTTTTCTTTTGATTAATTTATTTTGATGAAAGGAAAAGGAATGGTATATCTGGTGGCGGAGAGGAGAGAGATGAGATTTAAGCCCTTATATTTTTATAATACTTACTTTAGTCCTCCAACTGTTATTCACATCCTATATTGATCCAATTAGAGTAGAATTTTTACAAGAAGATAGATAAATTCTGGTTTCAAGTTAAATTTACCATCCATGGATAAATGAGAGTTAGGAGAGAAGAAGCACAATTTCTTCAAATACTTTTTTTTTAGGGTTTAAAGAAAGTTTAATTCAAGCTGTTCCATGAGTAATTAAAAGTGAATAATATTTATTTTTAAAAATATAAAAAGATACTCTGTGAACTATAATTGTACAATATTATTAATAACTAGTACAATTATGAATAATTAGTTGAGTTATTGAATAATAAGATTATGATAAAATAAATAAAGATATTTAATACAGTGTGTGACTCGAAGATATTATAATTATAATGCCATTAAGAAATCATATATGTTGTTATTGATTTTTTTTTTAACAAAGAAGGACTGAGTAATTGGAATATCTTAGTATATATATTTTCTATTATAAAATAATACATTTATGGTAATAACCCTAGTTTTAAGAACGTGTCCATATGTTTATCAGAATCTAGAATTTATCAGCTCTATATGTGTTCCCGTCTTTTGCTCGATTTGAAGCTTTCTAGTGATGATTCTGTTCGTGGATCAAAGTAAGATCTCAATATTTTTAGCCCTAGTAATGGAGTCTCTTCTCGTGCAAATGATCAGTCAACAGATGAGAATTTGAAACCAGACGAATCTAGGGTTTTCATCTGCAAGGATCAAGGGTTGGATGCGGATGCTTCTGGGCATTCTCCATGCTATCCCTATTCAAGCCTTGCAACACACCCTTATTATGGATCTTTTAATAGGTCACTTGGGGGTGAGGATGGATTCCTTGATTCACAAGCCATCATCTTATCCATCGCTATGGCCTTGGTGGGTGGTCGTCGAAGCAGACCATGATGAACACGTACACAACCTTCCACTGATAGGCTAAGATAGGAGAGTTTGAATGCTGTTAATGGTGGATTAGAAATTCTGCTTCCACTTCTTCTTCAAGGCTTGAGGACATTAACGGCGTATTTCGCAACTTTGGTGTTTCTTCGTCGACATCGAATATTGCAACCAATAAGACATCCCTAATTTCCTGTGTTACAGATAAAAAATAACTTATAAGGAAAGAAGGAAGAATGATTTCAGGGATATATATATTTATTTAGATAATATTTTAGAAACGTTTGTTCATGTAATTGCATAACTTTTAGAAGGATAAAAATAAATATCATGCAGTACTCTTCCAGTTATTTTACGTACGAAGATTGCTTTCCACCATGCACTTTTGGCTTGATCATTAGGATGTTATTCCCTTTTATTTTATTTTTTTCTCATTGATTTAATTAATTAATTAGTGAGTTTCTGAAATAGTTGAAAGATTCTCACTCGAGTTTGATCTTCATGCAAGATGTAGTGAATTAAAGAGGTAAAGGATGCAAGAAATATTAATATAATCAAGCCTCTGTTCAATCTGGCATGATTTTTTGTTATTTAATTAACTGAGCCAAATCTAATTCAAACTCAAACTCGATATCACTGAAAAGAAGAAGAAGAAGAATAGAACATTGCCGTTTTAATTAAAACGGTTAACCTGGAGGTTGACTCAGATCCCTTTTCATGTCAATTCTGCTTACACCCATGACTTCAATTTTCCCCGTATTTTTTCTTCAAATAAATTCCAAACAAAGGTATATTAATTTGGCAGCTTTTTCCAGATATATGAACAGTTGTTTCTTCAAAATCTTACAATCTACCCTGTTGATATTAGTGAACTATTAGCGAGTGGACGATTTATAGGAATGGACCAAACCTAAGATGAGCAGAGCATATGGTGCGATGCAGGGGAACCCAATGGACAGTTCATTCAGAGAGTAGGGAAAGAGCGCGAGGAAACCGAAACGTTAGTTACCGTTGAATTGTCTGAAAACATCTCGATTTTGATTTCCATATTGATTTCTTCAATCTGGATATACCACACTGGATAACTTCATTATATACTCGCACCCCACAAACTCAAACATTTGAGGAGAAAAGATCAGTTCTTATCCGTGTAACGTTGTTTTTTCTGTTGCTTCAATGGAGAAACAGCAACGATTTTGTGTTTCTAGTTCTAGTTTTGCTGCCAAGAAAATACAGAATTCGAATAAAAGAAAAGAACGTGACCATCAAGAAGCCGAGAGTGAAGTTTTTACCGGGTTACGGTCACAATCAAGCAGCGCAGTTAGTTCCATTGTCTCTTCAAGAACTCCAGGGAGGGTTTTGAAGGAACCAAGGCTTTCTAATGACAATTGGGTTAACAAGAGGTTAACTCTGCTGGTCGTGATTCCAGAAGTAATGAAGGAGTGTTACTTGGGTTGCTGCCACCTTTCAGGGAGAACCCTAGCCGGGTTAAGAAGCCAGAAACAAGCGCCACAATTAGTGCTATTGCTGATTCAAGAATTCCAGGGAGGGTTTCAAAGGAATTAAAGCTTTTTGATGATAATTGGGTTCCCAAGAATTCTTCTGGTCCTGATTCAAGAAACAAAGAGTCTGCTGAAGAGCTGGAGAGAAGGGTCTTAAGATGATGAGGTCGTCTTATAGCCTTGGGGATTTGCTAGAGGAGGCGTCTAGTGGGGTGTCGACTCAATAAGTTTGTATCATCATGATCCATTCACGATCAAGAAGAAGATGAAACCAAGTGACTTGAGCTATCTATGCCGGCTACCTGTGTCTGTAGATTCAGCGGAGAAACATGCCCTGCCTTTCTTGAATGAAGATCAAATTAAACAGGCTGATGAGGCGAATCAAGAAAACAATGAGAGCAATGGTTAGAAGATCTGGGCTTGGGATATGAATACTGAAACTATGCATCAGCTGGTCTTCAAAAGATGGAGAACTCCTAAAAGCAATGTTTTCA
>Ga0325410_1004339_pt1 | contig 15896 bp, 12 predicted proteins | sample PopdelMetagenome_16_FD_206182 | JGI IMG/M metagenome (GOLD analysis project Ga0325410, IMG submission 206182) | Populus deltoides microbial communities from Bellville, Georgia, United States - Xylem-PdIQD-R3 | ecosystem: Host-associated > Plants > Phyllosphere > Stem > Wood/Secondary xylem...
TTACCTCGGGGTAAACTATTGGGCAACAGTACTGGCTGCCAAAGATAGGCCGTGGCAATATTACAATATTATTCATTATTCAGTAACTGATACCATTTATGTGTGTCTCGTAAATACGGGTTTCGGGTTTCCTTTCATCAATGGATTGGATTTACGGTTCATGAATGATTCCCCGTATAAAAGTATGGATAGATCGTTGAGTCCTGTGGTGCAAGCTGACCTTGGCGGCCATCAAACCCAAAACTCCATCATCATCAGGTGAATTGTCCCTATTATCATTTTTAACTAAATCATGTGCAACATCATGCATCAGATATGATAAAAATTCTCATCATAGGTACCGTTTAAAAATGCTTGAGAATTTAGTGAGCGTTTTTACAGTAATTTTTTTTTAAAATATAAGGAGGACGTTTATGTAAAATATACAATCTTTTGGATAAATATCTATAATTTCGCTATATACCTGAGGGATATTGTATTTTTTTATGGTTTTTAGAATGATTATCATTTGTAGTCTTTGAAAGATCGATGTTTTGTTTTTGTTTTTCTTGTTTCTCTTCCACTTCTTAAGGATGCATAAAGTATTTTTAAATTATATACTTTACGTTGATAGATTGTTGATCATTAAATCTTTATTGGTTGTTTTTTCTTCTCGTATGTAAATAGTTTTTTTAATAATGCTTAGAATCAATGAACATCAAGAAATAGGAAATCTGAAGTGAGAATATCACAACTTTAGTTAATACTTGTGTTATTGTTTCTCACATGGATTCAGGTACAAAGATGACGTGTTCGATCGCATCTGGTGGCTTTACAACCTCACCGATTCAGTTTCAATTGGCACCGAAACAAATATTGATATCCAGGGCAGTAATGATCCCTACCGTCTACCAGTCGAAGTCTTGAGAACGGCCGTTCAGCCTCAAAATGGCCTTAATTCATTGAGCTACAACTATACATCACCGTATAAAGAGAATTTCACACCTTATTTTCGTGTCTACTTTCACTTTGCTGAAATACTCGAGCAGACTGCACCAGGCAAATTACGAGAATTCACCATTACTTTGAATGGCTTAAACTATGGGCCCTTTACCCTTGAATACTTGAAGCCATTGACCATACGTTCAAATATAACACAAGTTCAAGAAGGTCAAGTTAGGTTTTCTATTGATGCAACGTTGCGGTCTGACCTTCCACCTATCCTAAATGCCTTTGAGATCTTCGTACTATGGCCACTCCCTGATTCACCGACAAACCAAACAGACGGTATGTTTTCTATTTCAATTCTGTTGAATGCTATAATAATCGTCATTAATGAATTGCTAGACTACTGGATTGAAGGATTTTTACGTTTTGATCCCTCTGATCTCGAGCTAGGGCCTGATTAATGGCAAATTACTTGGTGAATATTGTCTTACTAGTACAACGAGGGCTGGCCTTGTCTTTTCCTTTCTTTGTTTTTTTTTTTTTTAAAGAGGTTTCCTCCACTGTGATTTGGTGTTGTAGTTGTTTTAGCGATTATAGTCTGAAAAAGTAGGTTTAAGAAAAGTTATGATCTGTAGTTTATTCTTAACTTAGTGATGCAGACGGAAATTAAAAAGAATAATTAAACAAAAATACAAAATTTATTTATGGACGAAAGGGACTTACGAATACAAATATAAACCTCAAATTCACAAGTTTATTAACTAAAAATAATAATAATAATAATAATGTCTGCCTTTTTAGAAGTTTTAAAAGTCTTAAATAGGTCTGAAATCTTATCCTATCTAGGAAACAAAAATAAAAATTTGAAATTACGAAGGAATGAAGCATCAAATTCAAAAATAGCTTGAAATCCAAAACTAATAAGAAAAATCACAAAAACTAGTAAAACTAGGGTCCATATAGCAACATAGAGACAACTTCAAAAGAAAACAACTTTCAAAATCTCCTGTAAAAATTTGACCGCGATCCAATAATCGGATTAAAAGTATGGTCCTTTTGAACTAGATTTTTTTTTGTTTTATAATTTTTTGCAATGTTTCGAAAAAAACAGGTATTTTAATACTGGATTTGTATCTTTATGTTATAAATATACAAACCAATATTAATCAAAATGGCATAAAAAAATAAGCAAGAAAACCACCAATTTGGAGAAGATTATTTTTTTTTTGTAATTTTTTAAAATTATATTATATAATATAATAAAAAAATAATTGGGTTTGGGTTGGCTCTATCCTGTTGGTTGAGCCCACCTTTGATGGGCCCAAAGTTTAGCCTAAATGGATCTGGGTTAAGACTGGCCCATAAAGGAGCTTGGCTGAGTCTTGACTCGTGAGAAAATCGGTCAAAATCAGCCCCAACTAGAATCTCGGCCGCGACCAAGCCCGAAAAAAAATTGGGTCAAGGCTGGCCTCAAAAGAAACTAGGCCGCGACCGAACCTAAGAGAAACTAGGTCTAGACCGCCCCAAAACAAAAAGGCGGCTGGAAAAGGCTGGACCCATGACAAAATGGGTCCAGACCGCACCTATGACAAGTTGGGTCGGGACCAAACCCAGAAAAAAGACTGGGTGGAGCCTAGACCCATCATAGCTGGTTAAAGATAGGCCCCCAAAGGAAACCTGGCCAACACCGGACCCATAAGAAACTGGGCCGCAACTCGGCCCACAACAAAACCGGGGCTGAAACTCGACCCATAGAGAAATGGATCCAAACCGGCCCTGAAGGAAACTGGGTCGAGGATGGACCCAAAGAAATTGGGCCGCAACTCGGCCAGCAAAAAAATTTGGGCCGAGACTTGACCCATAGAGAAAGGGGTCTAGACTGGCCCTGAAGGAAACTGGGCTGAGGCCAAAACCATAGAAATTGGGTCGCGACTCGATCCATAACAAAACTTGGGTCGAGACTCAACCTATAAGTATATGGGCCGAGACTAGCCCAAAACAAGAACTGGGCCGAGACTCGACCCAAAAACAACTGGGCTGAGTCTAGCCCTAATTATTGATGCTGCATGTAGAACGAATTATCGTTATGCATGCAACAACCCTGCTGCAAGCGAGGAAAACGAAGAGTGGTGGGGAAGAGAAGGTTACCTGTGAGGGGGTATGGCCGTGAAGAGGGAGTCCAGGAGATGGCTCACAGGTTGTCGCTGGAAAGGATGGCGACCGATGATTATAAACACAGAGATCGTTGTTGGTTGTTCCTCCTCGTTTGTTCTTCCTTTTTCTTTCTTATTGTTTCAATCTCTCTCCTCCTTTTCTCTCTAGTGTGTGGAAAGCTTGGCTGTGACAATGAGGTTTGGCTGGTGGTTCAGGAGGCTTCAGTAGAGGGAATGATGGCCGGTGTCAGTGGATGATGAAGGAAGAAGAAAAGTTAGAGAGGGGAGAGAGAGTGGGGCTCGGCAGCGCACTCACTACCTGAGGTGGTCGGGCTACTGCTTTGTGATAGGGATGGTGGTGGTCAAGCCGATGGTGGATGTGTCGGTGGTTGAACACCATAGTGGAGAAAGAGATAAAGGAGAGGAAAGTTCGGTTGACATCAGAAATAAAAAGGAGAGGCTGTTTTTTTTGTGATTTTGGCCCTTGTTTTTTACTCCTTTTCAGTCATAAAGAACAAATTTATTTATAAAGGGCGGAAGAGGGACACTTTGTCTCTTCTCATGCCAAATCTTGGCCCTTGGTTCGACTTGAAAGCACCACAGCGGTTCAAAGTAGCAATGATGAACTGTTAGTTTTATGTAGGAAAATGACTGGTCGGGCTAGCCAATCTAGGGGAGTGCCATCGCCACTACAACCTCGATCAAGTCGAATGATTTACATTGGCATGTAGTCAGGCGTCAGGTGACCACTTGTGTGTAAGCTTCATCCAATTTATGGGAGAAACGAGATGTCAAACACCTTGGGAAGGGGGCCCCTCGGGCAACCCGTCTGAAGAAGAAGATGAATAGTCATCTTCCCAACGACGCCATTTTGGTCACTTACGCTTTAGTCCTTCGATTTGTGATTTATTTCTAATTGCACTTCTTATTGGTTTTAAACTTTCAATTTTGTTCAATATCACCCCTGAAGAACTTCAATTCAAGCCCCAAATTTCAACGTATTTTTCCTTGTGGTCATTGGTTTTAGATTTATGTAATTTGACCCTTAATTAATCAATAAACTTTAAATTTTTTCAATTTAGCCCCTGATTCGATCAATTTCAGTTCCTCTATTTACGCGCCTTTTCATGTTTGGTTATTCGTTTCAAATTTCTTCAATCAAGTCCCTAATTAGCCATCAAACTTCAATATTTATGTAATTAAACCCCTGATTTGGCCAAATCAACTCCTAAAAATTATAATTTGACCCTTAAGCCTTAACTTCTTCCAATTAAAACCCAAATTGACTAAGAAATCAATTTTTCTCGCAATACAACCCTCCATAAATTCAATTAAACCTTTAATAAGATTTAGTTGTGTCCATAAACATTTGATTTTGGACTTTTCTTCTTCAAATTGAATTTTCTTTGTCAATAGGGTTCCTATCAATCAATGATATGTTGTCAAATTTCAATCTTTGTATTTTTAAACTTTCTCAACCAATTTTTAGCCTTTTTCTCCCTGACATCCTTTTCTTACTGCTTCATATATTTTTGTTTTCTTTCAAATATTTATTATTATTATTATTATTATTATTATTATTATTATTATTATTATTATTATTATTTTACGGAACCTAAATATTCATATATTGCTCGTTGTTTAGTGACACCTGCACATAGGAATCTCCTTTGAATAGAGTTTAAAATATTGTAAACCCCTTTTGGCATCAAGATTATAGACATGAAATAATTTGGTAAGGAATTAAGCATATTTTTAATCAAACAGATTCTCCTATCAAAACTAAGTGACTTTCTTTTCCATGATGATAGCCTATTGCGAAATTTTGTTATCACATGTTTCTAGGTAGATATTCTATTAGGATTAGCCCCCAACAACATGCAAAGGTAAACAAAAGGTAAAGATTCTTGTCAACAAAAAGCAGCATTTGCCAGAGTTAAACAATAGCTATCAACACGATTAATTCCAACAACTGAATCTTATGGAAATTAATTTTGAGACCAGAACATAATTCATACCATCAGAGGATTTACTTTACCGTGAATAAAGATTGCAAACTGGCCGATAAGAACACCAAGGTGTCATCGCATATTGCAAGTGAGTAAAAAACTCTTCACGTCTCAATTGTAGCCCTTTGAATAAACCAACCTCTGATGCTCTGTGAAACAAGATTGCTAATCCTTTTACTGAAATGTTTAACAAGAATGGAGATAACGAATCACCTTGACGAATTCCACGCCTGACCTTGAACTCTCTAGCAGGAGACCCGTTAATAAGAACTCATAATTGAGAAGTAGAGAGACATGCATATATTAAACTTCTCCATTTAGCCCCCAAACCCATATATCCCATAATCTCATCAAGATAATTCCACGATACAGAATGAAAAGCTTTATGGAAATCCACTTTGAAGATCATACCTTGCCCCCTCGAGCTTGGCAAATCGTGAACCATTTTATTAGCCATCATAAAACCATCAACAATCTAACGTTCAATGATAAAGGTAGTTTGATTCTCACTAATAAGATCCTGGCTAACATGTTTGAGTCTATTAGAAAGAATCTTTGCAAGAACTTTATAAAGACTATGTATCAAACCAATTGGCCTATAATCTGAAAATTCAATTGGAATCTTATAAAATCATACAAATGATAATTGTTTGATAGCCACCATACAAACGGTAAAGCCTAATGGCTAACTGAGATAGTTTTTTTTTTTTTAAATTCATCATAAAAAAATTATTCTCTTGTCACAAAAATGCAGGCTCGATTTTTTTTTTGATATAGAGACCATTACATAGTATATAGCGATTCTCTCTTATAAATCTAAAGCTATGCATTTCTCACCCTTTTTAACCTAAATTTTCATAGTTGATGCAATCATGGCCATCAAGGAAGCATACATAATAGATAGAGTTGACTGGCAAGGAGATCCATGTTCACCACTTACTACGTGGACTGGTTTGCAGTGCAACAATGACAATCCTCCAAGGATCATCTCTCTGTGAGTTCCCTCTTAAATTTTGTATGATTGTTGGAATATTTTCTGAAAGTTATTTTTGAAGAACATCCACTTAGATATGGCATTCATTATCTCAATGTCTCACTCATTTACAATTAACTGTGAGCAGGAATCTAAGTTCAAGTCAATTATCAGGGAATATAGCTGTTTCACTCTTGAACCTCACAGCAATCCAATCCTTGTAAGTGTTAATAACCAAGTTGTAACAGGTTTTAATACTAATAAACTACCCTGGCAATGGCTACTAGATATCTAGCACTGGAATGACAGTCATTGCTAGAATTTCTTACCGACTTCAGACATTCTTCATTCTATTTGAAGAGAACTATTGTTTATTGGTTCGAGACCCTTGAAATTAGAGGGCACCTCAGTCCTATGATGAGACATTGTCTTATGGAAGTCTGAAGGTGATGTTATGAATATTCCATATGGAAATTGGCTAGAGGTGTATGGAGGGCTCATGCATCTTATAAGCTTGAAGTATAATAACCACTCTCCCTATATGCATATTTTCTGGACAAAATCCTCCAAGCCAACGATTGGGATTCTGGCTCCACTAAAGTTGCAAAAATAGGTGTCCATACTTCAGATTAGTGGAGGAAGAACCTCAGTTTTTTCCTAACTATTGCATACTGTTGTCATCTATTTCATTACAAAATGTGATTGTTTTTTTTTCACATTTTCTTTCAGGGATTTATCAAACAATGAATTGACAGGGACAGTGCCAGAAGCTTTTGCGCAGCTGCCAAATCTTACTATCCTGTAAGTTAACATGCTCTGGTTTTTACCACAAGAAGTTTTTACAAAGATTACCATGGTGAATGGTGACTTTGTTTTTCCTGTTTGCAGATATTTGAGCGGGAACAAACTCACAGGTGCAGTTCCCCATAGTCTCAAGGAAAAGTCTAACAGTGGACAGTTGTCGCTCAGGTTTGGTTATCATCTGCATGTTAATTAAACAATCATTCTCCTTTGGTTCTTCTCTAACTTCTTTTCTTGCATGTGAAGTGAACATTGTTTGAATTTTTCATAAATTGAAATTAAACGTTAAGGAAAAAAGAGGAGTCAGAAAATAGATTATACAAATCCATTTCCTTTGCATGTTAGTACGAGTTTAAGGAATTACGTAACTGATACGATTCTTCAGTATATTTCACGGTGATCTTGCTAACTTTATAAAGCTAACCATGATCACTCTGATTGGGTTATTTGTTACTGGTATATAATCATTGATTCTCAATTACATCTGACAATATTTTACTTAATGCAAGGTTGGAAGGAAATCTGGATTTATGCAAGATGGATACATGTGAAAAGATGAAGTTTTCTGTTCCAGTTATTGCATCTGTCATATCAGTTTCGGTGCTTCTCCTCCTTAGCATTATAATCATCTTCTGGAGGTTGAAAGGAGGTGAATTCTTTCTCTTTCACTTATCTTCTCGGTATTCTTTCCCCTCTTTTGAGTGTTGTTAACTAAATCCTAGAATAACATAGAGTAATTTTGGCTTACAAGATGCTTTGTGTTTTCTGTCAAATCATTGATGATCTATACATCTCATGGCTTACATATATGATCATACACTGTCTTCAACTTAAAAGCCTAATAGAATATTATTCTATGAGTCTATCTTATATGTAAGCACTTCAGTTTTTTCATTCATTTTCAATATATATATATATATCATTCAAATTATGTGCGCCCAACAAACTTTTATATTACATATCATATGATAATTCTAATCTGGCCTGATACCTCATTTCCTAGCTACAACTTAGCATGTGATCAGTAAGCAATAACAAAAAACAATAATTAGTTCTGACATGTAAATATGATGACATATACAGTTTCATACTTTAGTATGTCTATTAAAATATTGGAATATTTATGGCTTTATCAAAAAAACAAAATTTTCCTTTGCAGGGAGATTGAATGTGTCATTATCTTTCTCAGTGGGCTTATCCAGAAAAGAATTGTCACTGACATCAAAGAATCAACCATTTACATACACTGAAATAGTTAGCATTACCAATAATTTCCAAACCATTATTGGAGAAGGAGGATTTGGAAAAGTATATCTTGGAAACCTGAAAGATGGTCGTCAAGTTGCTGTCAAGTTGTTATCTCAATCCTCAAGGCAAGGTTATAAAGAATTTCTAGCGGAGGTAACAAATTAGTTAGCTTTCTCATTTCCTGTAGAGGACATGAGAGGTGCACCAAATATTCTTCTTTTAGCTATGACAGAGTAGTGTTTCCAAATGCAGGTCCAACTATTGATGATTGTTCATCACAGAAACTTGGTGTCCCTCATTGGTTATTGTAATGAGCATGCAAATATAGCACTTGTTTATGAATACATGGCAAATGGGAACTTGAAGGAGCAATTGTTAGGTATTTATAGAATTACTCTCATAAACATAGAATTCTTCAATTATTTTAGGATAAAAACTAGTTTACAGATAGAACTCTCACTCAGATTTGTACGAATTTATCATTATTAAAGACTAATATAAATTATATTTTGTAATCTCACATAATAACTTAAGCTTTTATATTGAAATGATTTTTTAACATGTTATCAGAGCTTTGATGACCAAGATATCATGAGTTCGAATCTCATTATAGGCCTCTGTAAATTTCAAGTCCATAGAGCTTTCATTTAATGGGGGGTATTAGATAATAATTTAAATCATATTTTTAGACCTCATTCAATAGCTTAAACTTTTAAGTTGAGATAATTCTTTGACAATCATCTAGTATCGATGAACTTCTATGTGTAATGAAACATAATTCCTGTTGCATTCATCACATTGCAAAGTTTATTGTTTAATTTATAATCTTAGTGTGTTTTTGTGGCTGCAGAAAATAGCACAAATATGTTGAAATGGAGGGAAAGGCTGCAAATTGCAGTAGACACAGCACAAGGTCTGACTCTAGTGCCTGATTTATTTTTTCTTCATTTTTGTTCTGCAAACTTTGTTGGATTAACTGGCATTATCGAACTCGCAGGTTTGGAATATTTGCATAATGGTTGCAGACCGTCAATAGTCCATAGAGATTTGAAATCATCCAACATCCTGTTAACTGAAAACCTTCATGCCAAGATTGCTGATTTCGGGCTGTCCAAAGCCTTCGCAACCGAAGGAGACTCGCATGTCACAACTGTACCTGCAGGCACGCCCGGATACATTGATCCTGAGTACGTATTCACACTTAATTTTAATCTTCTCGCACAATGTTCGTTCTCCTAGAATAATTATTATTATATTATGTATGCAGATTTCGAGCATCAGGAAACTTAAATAAGAAAAGTGATGTTTACAGCTTCGGTATTCTTCTATGTGAGCTAATAACTGGTCAACCGCCTATAATAAGGGGCCATAAGGGCCACACTCACATACTTCAATGGGTGAGTCCTCTAATTGAAAGAGGGGATATCCAGAGCATTATCGATCCAAGGCTGCAAGGTGAATTCAGCACTAATTGTGCTTGGAAAGCTCTGGAGATAGCACTGTCCTGCGTGCCCCCGACTTCAATACAAAGGCCGGACATGAGTGATATTTTGGGAGAGCTAAAGCAATGTCTGGCCATGGAGATGTCATCTAAAATGAGCATGCGCAATTCCATTGAAATGAGCTTGGTGCTTGGCACAGATATGGCTCCAATTCTTAGGTAGTTAATAAACAATGACGGTTTGTTTGTTGTTAAAACCTCTACGGCTTGAACTGAATTATATATATACATAAAACATTATTATAGTATAAATTTACCCTCGACATCCTTCCTTAAACCTATCTTTTGGTAAGTCCTAGCAAAGCTCTTAATTTGCAAAAATCTTCTCATTTCAAAACCTTTCTTAAGTGTCGCACGTGTGCAGCGTCGCGACGATCGCCCACCACCTATCATCATCAGGTGTGGTAATGTCTATCTATTCCGGCAAATATGAGGAGACAAGGAATTCTTGTCTCTTATTAGTGGAAAAATGGAATGGGAGTCGCCACCTAGTATTCTGGTCACTAGGAACGCTAACTGGTCTCAGAGATCGGGTACGGAGACTGATTGCGTAAAGGGAAGGTATTAGCATCCCAAATACGCCCTACCTAGGGTAAGCTGCATTGTTTTATTGTCTGATAAAGATCTAAGGTCTCAACATGTTGGTCATTCTATGGTTCAAGAAAAGCCCTCCTCAATAAGAAGGTTTTTATCTTATGGGGTAAAACCTAACCGTTCTAATGTCTATAAAAGAACTATTGTTTTAATATCGGGAATACGTTTTACATGTAAATTCGTACCCCGGATACTAAAAGACAAACAAAATAAAATTTTTGTTGTTTTTTTGAAATTTTGGCCAATGTTCTCTTGGCTTTAATAAAATAAACTGGTTATTAAAGCCAGAATGCATGCTAAAACATTGTTTTTTTTTTTGTATATATATAAAAAAAACCCATGATTTTTTAGCTTTGAGACACTTGGCCGTATGCACAAATTTTTTTTATAATTTTTTTGTATTTTTGAAAGTTTCGATGAAAACCAGGTATTTGAATATCGGATATTGTATTTTTAGCGACAAAAAAAAATACTGCTTGATATTAATCAAAATGACAAAAAATACGCGGGAAACTTGTAAAATTCCGAACAAATATTTTTTTTGAATTTTTCCTTTTTCTTTTTCTAAAAAAAATAATAATAATAAATTGGGCCGAACCCGGCCCAACCATCCTGGGCTGGCCCTGACCCGGCTCATATATTGTGGGCTGGACTCAGCCCAGCCGCGTGGGCTAGGCTGATGTTCCATCCCATAACTAATACAAGGGGCTGGTTACTGTGCTGCACACAGTAACCAGCCGAATATAATTAGCTAGTTATTGTGCACAGCATAGCAACTAGCTAATTAATCTTCATTTTGCTGCAGAACGTAAACGTTCTGCATGCAAATGAAGATGAAGCTAAAAGAACGACATGGGGGTTGTAGATGCTTTAGGGAGGGTATTTAGCATAGCTTTTTAGACATGGTCTGGTGGCCGGCCTGGTTCAAGACTTGAATTCTGGGTTTTGATTGGATCATTGAGTCGTTCGGATTAATTTTTTTAAAAAATCAAAATTGTTGTAAACTTAAGATGAATATTATGGAATAACCAGTAAATATATGTTTACTAGAATAGTAAATGCTTGAAGAAACTTCTTGTATTGAAACAGAATTACTCTGGTCAATAAATAGCCTTACAAAAAGAAACTAAAATTGAAATGTGCAGCCCACGCTTTGTAATCCTAGAAACGTGGTATATGAATAAGTCAAATCTTATAAAATGACTTATTCCTAAAGAATAGGTCTTATTAACAATAATGGAAACAATCCTGCAATCAAGGATAACCAACACTTACAGCTAGGAAATCTTAACAGAAAATCTTAACATTCTCCCTTAAACTAAATGCTTTCATCAATCAGTTTATATCCATGAGTGAATAAACACCCAATAGTTCCCTCAAGTTCTGAAACACGTCCAGCTTCAAAGGCTTTGTCATGATGTCTACCACCTGTTCCTGTGAAGAACACTGAATGAATTCCACGACTTCATCGTGGGTGAGCTCTCAAAGAAAATGGAACCGAACATCTATATATTTGCTACGCCCATGCAACACTGGATTCTTTGAAAGTTTAATAGTAGAACTATTATCACAATAAATTGTTGTAGACTTCTGTGGTTCATGATTAAGCTGCTGCAAGATCCTCCTTAACCAAACTACTTGACATGCACTGGATGCAGCAGCTATAAACTCAGCTTCAGTGGTAGATAAAGTGACCACAAGTTGTTTCTTCGAGGACCATGAAACTGCCCCTGAACTTAACATAAAAACATACCCAAAAGTACTCTTTTTATCATCCTGATCGCCAGCATAATCACTGTTAGTGTACCCAATTAGTTCTTGTTTTTCTCCCTTCCTATAGAACAACCCAAAACTCATGGTGCCCTTCAAGTATCACAACACTCTTTTGGCAGCGTTAAGATGCAACTCAGTAGGTCGTTCCATGAACCTACTAATTAAACTGATAACATACATCATGTCTGGTCGCGTTACTGTTAAGTACATAAGGTTGCCCACAATTCGTTTGAATATGGTGCTGTCAACTTCGACTCCCCCTTCATCCTTCATGATTTTGAAACCAGGATCAACAAGATTATGAACTGCATTACATTGACTCATATTAAACCTTGCCAACACTTCTTGAGCATGTTTCTGTTGACTAATAGAGATGCCATCCGATGTTTGAAGCACTTCTAAGCCAAGAAAATAACTCATTCTCCCAAGATCAGTCATATCAAACTCAGTCATCATAGAATGCTTGAATGTACTGAACATATATGCATCATTTCCCGTGAATATAAGGTCATCTACATAAAGACAAACAATTAACATTTTACCTCCATCCATTTGTCTGACAAATAAGGTGTGTTCATGTGGATGTTTTTCGAAGCCTTCCTTCAAGAAATAAGACTCAATACGGCTGTTCCAGGCTCGAGGAGCCTGTTTAAGACTGTATAGAGCCTTTTTAAGCTTATATACCTGGTGCTCATACCCCTTTTGTTCATAGCCTGGAGGCTGTGCAACGAACACATCTTCATTTAATTCACCGTGGAGAAAAGCTGATTTTACATCAAGCTGAAAAACAGTCCAACCATGCTGAGCTGGAATTGAAAGAATGATACGAATTGTATCCAAATGAGCCACAAGTGCAAACACTTCTGCATAATCGATCCCATGTTGCTGGCTATACCCTTTGGCAACCAAACGAGCCTTGTACTTATCCACTTCACCTTTTTCGTTGAGTTTGGTTTTGTAAATCCATTTAACCCCAATCACTTTTCCTGTTGCTGGCACTTCTGTCAACTCCCATGTGTTATTCCTTTCTATCGCTGCAATTTTTGCATCCATTGCTTTCTTCCATTTGTCACTTTGCACAGCCTGTACATAAGTAGTGGGATCAAGCTCAACAAATAAGACTAAATGCGCCTGACCTTCCTCCTTAGAGAAATTAATGTGACTCACATAGTCATTCATCCAACTGGGTTGTCGTCGAACACGTCCTACAATGGCAGTCGTGTGAGTCTGATCATTAGGAACAGATTCCTCATGTTCTTGAGATTGCTCATTAGTTGCAGACTCTGCTACATTATTATCATCAGGTGCCGCGCTTTCTAAAGACTGCTCATAAGGTGCAGATTCTGCTACATTGCTATTATTTCGTGGAACTGTATCTCCAGTGATGTCCCATTCAAGATCAGCCATGAGTGGTTCTTGGTGATTTTCATTCCAGTCCCAAGCTTTATCTTCTTTAAAAATAACGTCCCGCCTTACCACTATCATCTTAGAAGCTGGATTGAAAAGACGATAGGCCTTGGATTCCTTGCTGACTCCCAGTAGAATGCACTTCATACTTCTGTCATCAAGTTTAATCCTCTTACTATCAAGAATATGGACGTGTGCTAAACACCCAAAAACCCTGAAGTGCTCAACTGATGGTCTAGAGCCGCTCCATGCTTCTTCTGGCGTCATATTTCTTACTGCAAAAGTTGGACTTCTATTTAGAACATGAATGGTCCAGTTGACAGCTTCTGGCCAAAATGTTCTTGGAATTTCTTTCTCTATAAGCATGCTGCGAACCATGTTCATAATAGTTCGATTCTTCCTCTCCGCAACACCATTCTGTTGTGGAGTGTATGAAGCTGTTAACTGTCTTTGAATGCCATTTGTTGTGCAAAAATCTGTGAATTCTAATGACGTGAATTCACCCCCACGGTCTGTACGCAGACCCCGTATGCATAAACCGATTTCCTTTTCAACCTATGTGTCGCACGTGTGCGGCGTCGCGGCGATCGTCCTCCACACTCAATGTGTGCATATTTGGAAAATATGGGAATACAAGGAATTCCTGTTTTTTATCAGTGAAAAAATAGAATGGAGTCGCCACCTAGTATTATGGTCACTAGGAACCCTAATTGGTATCAGAGATCAGATACGGAGACTGGTTGCGTAAAGAGAAGGTATTAACACCCAAAATACGCCTTACCTAAGGTAAGTTGCATTGTTTTATTTGTGTGATCAAAATCTAAGGTTTGGTCGTGTTTTCTAATTGTTGGTCCTATCTATCTAGGATTCAAGAAAAGCCTTCCTCAATAAGGAGGTTCTTATCTTAATGGGGTAAAACCTAACCGTTCTAACGTTTAAAAAAGATTTAATATTTGGAATACGTATTACGTGTAATATCGTACCCCGGATACTAAAAGACAAACAAAATAAAATTTTTGTTGTTTTTGAAATTTTAGCCAATGTTCTCTTGACTTTAATAAACTGGTTATTAAAACCAAAATGCATGCTAAAACATTGTTTTTTGGTGTATAAAAAACACAATATGATTTTTTAGCTTTGAGACACTTGGCTGTATGCACAAAAACATTTTTTTCTTTCTTTCAAAGTTTTTTGTATTTTGAAAAAAAACCAGGTATTTTAATATCAGATTTTATATTTTTAGCAACATAAAAATATTGCTTAATATTAATCAAAATGACATAAAAAATACATGGGAAAATTGTAAAATTTCAAAAAAAATATTTTTTGAATTTTTCTTTTAACAAAAAAAATTGGGAAAAAAAACTGGGCCGGACCTGGCCCGCCGTCCTGGGCTGGGCCGGACCCGGCCCATATACTGTTGGCTGGACTCAGCCCAGCCGCGTGGGCTGGGCTGATGTTCCAGCCCATAACCAATAAAAGGGCACAGTAACCAGCCAAAAATAATTAGCTAGTTACTACAGTAACTAGGTAATTAATCTTCATTTGCTGCAGAACGTGAATTGCTCACGTTCTGCATGCATATGAAGATGAACAACTAAAAAAAATGGCAGGGGAGGGGACTAAGTTACCTGAAGCGGGGAAGCACGGTTGTAGTTGTCAATGGTGGTTGAAGGTGGCGGTGGCAGCGACTGGGAAGCCCGGTGACAGCGGCTGTGCTTCTTCTCCGCGGTGCAGCGACACCAACGTTTGTTGTCTTCTTTTCCTCTCGTCGGTTTGCTCTTCCTATTTTCCCTTCCCTGCGCCTATCTCCCCTTCTGGTCTCTGTTTTCCCCGTCAACTTTCTGCTCCTTTTTCTCCTTCCTTTCCTCTCTCTGTTCTCCCCTGCTTCCTTTTCGTTTTTTGCTGTTTAAGTTTCCTGGTGGTGCTGTTTGTTTCTCCCTAAACCTTTCTTCCCTGTCAATATCTCCCCCGCTTTTTTCTTCCCTCTAGTTTCTACTTTCGGTCCCTTTCTCTTCACTCTTTTTTTCGAAAAACCCTGCTGCTTCTCTCTTTCGGTCTCACCTCTTTTTCTCTCCAAAAAAACTGTTGGTCTCTCTCTCTCGATCTCCCTCACTTTCTCTTTCAAAAAATCCTTCCAGCTCTCTCCCCCTTTTTTTTTTCCTCCCTCTGCACTCCCTCTGTATTTATAGGCAGAGGGAGAGAGGACCACCCTGCCCTGTCCTCTCATGGTGCAGGGCATGGTGGCATGCATGGGGGCGGCCTGCCTCTGCAGGGCATGGCTCTTTTGGTGTGAGGGCGTGGTGGTGTCAGTGAAGGGACAAGTCGGGCTGTTGGTTTTTTGGGTTTTGGGAGAGAGAGAATAAAAAAAAGGGGGGGGGAATGTAGGGAATTCCGACCGGTGATGTATTGATGTTTGCTCATAGGAGGTAAAGCACACTGACACAATATTTAACGTGGTTCGGCAAACTGCCTACATCCACGGGAGAAGCCATTGCATTATATAGGGA
>Ga0325410_1004340_pt1 | contig 15895 bp, 13 predicted proteins | sample PopdelMetagenome_16_FD_206182 | JGI IMG/M metagenome (GOLD analysis project Ga0325410, IMG submission 206182) | Populus deltoides microbial communities from Bellville, Georgia, United States - Xylem-PdIQD-R3 | ecosystem: Host-associated > Plants > Phyllosphere > Stem > Wood/Secondary xylem...
TATACAAATGAACTTTATTTTTCAAAATAAAAAATAATTTATTCTTGAATAATATTTTTGAAATGTTCGGCCTTGCGTGATATTTTTTAGGATGTGAGTTCATTCAATCAATTTTATTTATTTTTATCTTTTAGGTTATGAGTTTTTTAGGGTGTGCATTTATCTTTTATTGATTTAAATAAATAAGTTCAAAACACAATTGGTTAAATGTTTCATTTTGTGTGATTGAATATCTCGATCTATATTAATCTCTTAATTTTTTTTTCAATTTGTCTTTTGACTATTGTTAACAATTTTTTTTCATTTATCTACATAGATGGTTATCAATTTATTTAATTAGATACCTATATAGGTTTTTTAATTTACATTTTGAGTTTTTTTATGTAAAAAATACATCGAAGTAGCCTGCATACTTAATATTTTTTTTTTCCATTCTTCATGTGCAATTAAAATACGTATTTGACCTTATAAAAGATGAAAAAAAAAGAAAGTAGAAAGTGAAGAAACAAAATTTCAATTCAAGATCTCCATCCTTGCTATAAGAGAGTTATGTTAATTTTGTTTTTAAAAACATCAAAATAATTATACTGTTATAAAAAAATTAAAAAAACCAAAACACTCCTTAATAATATGCATTATAAAAAAAATAATGTTTTTACGATCAATCGCTGTTTGAAACACGATTGGTTGTGTAGACAAATACAAATGTTTTTTTTATCTCATAAAAACTTGATGCTAAAATTGAAAAGACAAGCAAATAAAGAAAAAAAAACCCAATTGGCCAACATTCAAAATTTCACATCCAAAATAATAAAAATTTCAACACACTGTACTAAAATGAATCCCTTTAAAATATAATAGTAATACAAAAATGCACATAGTAAATAATATCATTAATATTCGATAACATAAATAAAAAACTAAAATAGAGAGGAGTTAAAATATGGTAGCTCTAAGGTTATTTGCATTACAATCACTGAAAACTGTTGGCCTACCTATTGTGGATAACATAATTTTTTCATATTTTTTGCACACTAAAATTATTAACTTATTTTTAAAAGCAAAAAATATTGAATTGAAATATAAAGGTTGTTTAGATTTTTTATTTTTTTAAAAGAATAATAAAATGATTGAATTCACCTTTTACAAAAACTTTAACTAGCATTACAGATATTTTATCTTCTTTTCATTATGTTATTATTATTATTATTACTATTATTAAGTTGAAAGAGAACAATTTTATAATTGAATAAATATAAAGATTAGTAAAAAAAAACAACTAACAAGTGCATAGCACGCATTAGCATGCAGATTGAAGTTACATCATTTATACGACACGTGTGGGGTGGTTTGCAATCAAACAGTGGTTTTCAAGGCGATGTTCAACTAGTCTTGGTGCCCTCACTATTTCTGGATAACACATGTAGCATACAGACCTCTGGTTTTGCATTGACGACCTGTTTTACTCGATTTTCATGCCTAAACTCTAAGTTTTTAAGCAAACTTTCATTTATTTTTTCTTCAGATTTAGTTCATGTTCTTTTGATTACTATTTGTTTTATTTAAAATGATTTATAATTTTTTTTTTAATTTTTCCCTCATTTATTTTTTTCACATGTTAGATTTGGTTATTATTCTTTTGATTGCTATTTGTTTTGTTTTGTTTTGAATGCTTTTCTTATTTGAATTTATTTTTTAATCTAACCATTGACATTTAATTCATTTTATTTTTATATCAAATCTGGTCCTTACTATTTTGATTGTTATTTGTTTTACTTCGACAAATTTCTTAGATATAAATATTTTTTTATTTTATTTTTCAACATTAAATTGGTTGGGAATTGTGTTTTTTAGTTGAACCTGAGTCTAGAATTTTACAAGATACGAGTTTGCAAAAATTAACCAAAATTTAAGAGATTTGCCCGAGTTTGCTTGTTTTTTACACCTTTCTTTATGCTCATATTTTTTCTGTTGCATCCAAGCATTTATTTATTTCTTAAATTTTATCTCTAATTATTTTATAACTTTTCAATTTGATTCTAAATTTAATCCAACCCGATGTCAATTAATATCCAACGAAGGCCTCACCAAGAAGAGAATAAATGAATGAAAAAGAAAGACATAGATTGTCCAAACGAGTCAGCTCATTTGTAGTCATGTTCATTACCCAAGTCATAGATTTTACATGTTAACCCATGTCAATATAGTTTGTTGCCTTCCTTTTATTTCACTTCCTTGTTTTTTTTATGATCTAATCTTTTTACGTGTTAATCCATGTCAAAATGACTATGATGTAAGTATTTTTTTATAACTAGATCGCTATTTGACCAGGGTAAGCAGTTTGCTCTTGATTTGCTGAGTTGAATAAGTAATACTTTTTTTATATATTTATTAACATATATGGTGATTGATTAATCTGATTAGATATATTAATTAATTTTTTATTTTCTTTTAAGTATTTTATTACATGCTTAAAAAAAAACCATGCTCACATTTTTTTAATACAATAATTATCTTTTTATGCGGACATGGCGAAGCATGGATACCAGACCTAGTAACCATCTAAGCTTGATAGAGAAAACCAATGCTCGTGACCACCTTCCCTCCATTTCCTCCGATGCCCCCTCCTCATCTTTTAATTTATAGACAACAAAAGGATTTGGGCCATTAAAAAAATATGAGATACAACATTGGGCAAATCCCAATTCTACCATTCTCAAATCAATCAACAATTATTGGAATTCCTTGGTGTTATTAAACGAGGCCAACAGGTTAGTCTATGATTTCGATCATTAAAATTTATTTATTTATTTTAAATTGTGAAACTTCAAAAATTTATAATTTAAATATACAAATATATGAATTCTCGTGTAAATGTAAAACTAAAAATGATAAGATCTCGATGAATGATGAAAACTGAGATAATAAATAATAGATAAATGATGATAATAAAAATAATTGTTATGTATAATAAAGGGTGTCGCGGGAGGGGGGGGAGGGTGTCGCGGGGGGGGACGTCGTCTGGCGATGGCGGAGGCTCGTGTCGTGCCTCCTGATGAGGGTGTTGTGTGTTGGAAAGGTTTCTGGATTTAATCATAAAATTATGATTAATTTTTAGGAGTCGCCACTTAGTATTATGGTCACTAGGAACCTATGGTCTGCGAGAGTTTGAGTAAGGGACTGGTTGTGCAAGAGGAATACGCATCACCCCCAGTGCACCTTACTTAAGGTAAGCTGCATTATTGTTTGATTATTTTTTTAGGTCGAGTTTCTATTCGTTGGTTTTTTCTAAGGTTCAAGGCAGATCTCCCTTCATGAGGGAGTCTCTATCTTATCGGGTTAAATCCTAACCGTTCTAAAATCTGAATTTTAGCATTGCATTTATTTACACCTTATATCTTTAATACCGAAGGGAGTACTTTATTGTGTAATTTTACACCCCATAAATATTAAAGTCTACATTTAGACCCCTAAAAAAGGGTTGGAAAAAGATTTTTGACATGTTGGCCGAATCCTAAAGGATAATCATAAACTGGTTATGATATCCATTTTTGATTTTTTTTTAAAACATGAAAAAGATGCATTTTTTTTAAAAAAAATATGCTTGGAAAAATTTTAGGATTTGGCCATATGCAACAAAATATTTTTTATATTATTTTTGAAAATGCTTTGAATTTTTTTCGGAGAAAACCAAGTATTTTAATACTGGATTTGTATTTTACAATGTAAATATACAACCCGATATTGTGCAAAATTGGTAGAAAAATATTTGCGAAAATCACAATTTTTTGAAAGGATTTTTGATTATTTATTATAGATAACATTATATATACATATATATTAATTAAATAAATATTATTTAAACACGTGGGTTGGCATTGGCCCAAAAAGGTTAGGCCAAACTCGGCCCAACATATTATTTTTTATTTTGGGGACGGGTTGAGGCCAGCGGCGTGCTTTAGTCGCAGGTGGAAGAAGAAGGAACAGAGTCCTGCAAAGGAGAAGGGAAGCTCGCGATTGGAGCTGTTGCAGTGACTGAGGAGAAAGCTGCTACCCTGGTTGCCTTTGGGAAGGGAAAGAGCTTCTGGGCAAGGTGGTGGCCGCTGCTTCTGCTGTTGCCGATGCTGCCGAGGTCACAATGGCAGAGAAGGGGGATTTTTACAGAGGAGAGAGAGAAGTGGTGCAACCACCACGTGAGATGGTTTGATGGCTACTGGAGGTGGGGATGATGGAGAGAAGACGGGTGATGAAGATGGTGGTGGCTGAAAGCCACGGTGGAGAGAGAAGGTAGAGAAAGGATCGGTTGCAGGAAAAATGAGCAGGGAAGGCTGGTTTTCGGCCAACTTTGAGTTCGATTTTCTTCTCCTTTAGAACGTGAAATCTGCTCCTATTTATAAGGGTGAAATCTTGTCTTCACAGGGGAACAAATTCCAGCCTTTGATTCAATTGTGAAGGATACCAACTGTTGGCTCAAGGTAGGCATGGTGCACTGTCAATCTGTAGCTGCAGGCTGCCTGAAGTGGCCTCTTTGGAGTGGTGCCATTTCCGTTTATGTGCCAGTGAGCCGGTGACGACCATACCCAAATGTAGAGGGATGTCTGGTGATCAGTTTCGTGCATAATTTGGCAAATTTGGTGGACGTTAAGTGCATTAAATGAACTTGCAAAGGAGGTGACTGGACCAGTTTTTCCAGAAAAATAAGAAAGATCATGAATAATGACCAGACGACGTGTCGTCTGTTCCCTTTTTTTAACGCAAAACGACATCGTTTTAGGTTTTAAATAGGGATTTCTCTGAAGTTCAAAGCAGTTCTCCAACTTTCACTTTTATGTAATTGTACCCCTAATTGACCTAAACTTTTGATTTAATGCAATTACACCCTTGCCGAATAGCAATTGGAACCCTGGATTTACGCGCCTTTTGCACATTAGTCCTTGGTCTCAGATTTTTGCAATTTAACCCCTAATTGACCATTAAACTTTTAATTTCTTCAATTTAGTCCCCGCTTTTTGTCAATTAGGCCCTATAGTCTGGCGCCTTTTACAAATTGGTCCCTGGCTGTGAATTTCTTCAATTTAACCCCTAATTGACCCCAAAACTTCAATTTTCTTGCAATTTGGCCCCTAATTTCAATCAAATAACTTGGTAAAAATTAAATTTGGTCTCTTAAAATTCTAATTTTCTCAATTAAGCCCAAATTAGGCCCCCAAACTTAATTTTTCACCAATTAAGCCCCAAATAAAATTAATTTGACCTATTTGAAGTATAATTAAGTCCTTGCCCTTAATTAAATCCTTCAATTGGACCCGAATTAAATCTTAAACATAATTAAAATTTAATTTGGCCCATGATTAAATCAAATTGGCCTATTAAAAATTCAATTATGTCATTGGGCTTAATTTTTATGCAAATTCATCCAATAATCATTTAATTTGACCTTGAATTTGTATTTTTTCTTCATTCTTAGGCATAATGGGGTACAATTAGGCCTTAAATTTCCTCTAAAAATTGCAGCTTGATTTCCCGGCCTGCTTTCTCCACGTTGCCAGCCTTTATTTTATTTTTTAATTCTTATTTTGAAATAAATAAATAAATAATAAATTTTTGGGGAATAACCCAGAATTGGGTTATGACAAAGGGGATGACCTCCATAAAATGAATAAATAAATAATGAATTTTTGGGGAATAAACCAGAATTGGGTTATGACAAAGGGGATGACCTCCATAAAATGAATTTTAGTTTAGAATTTATAACGACAGAGAAGCTAGTAACGCATTTTGATGGATAAAATAATAAGAAAAATGATAATGTTTCAAAGGAATAAGTGAGGTAATAAAGAATAAATTATAAGAAAGGATAGTACAATGAAAATACATGATTGAAGGTGCAAGCCCCGATTAAAAATAAATGACACTACTTTGAAACGGTAATTAACCTAATAAATAAATAAAGGTGGAAAGTTTAAAATGAATATATTCCAAAATAATAAAATGACCCTAAAGATTTGGAAGGATAATTGATATGATTTATGTGAGGATTGAACAAGAAAATTTAGATTGTTAACGAAAAGCCATGAACTGACCAATTTTACGTTAAAGAGCAGAGCTCTCAATCCAACCATCAGATCGGGATAAATTTCTGCATGAAATCTATTAATATGCTACCTTGGTTTAAGATCTCATCTCAATCGGAATTCAATAAGGACTAGTGATTTAAGTAGAAAAAACGGATGGTTTACTTGAAAAATAAAATAAAATACATAAACGCATAAATGAGGGATGAAATTGTAATTAATGACAAATTTGCCTTTAAAACAGCAAAGAGGCCAACTAGTTAAAAAAAGAAGAAGTTAGAGACAATAAAGAAAATTCAGCTAGAGAGAGAGAAGTGTAGAATTTGGAGGAGCCAATCCAAAAAAGGTTGTATGCTCCGGTGGTCATATCTCCGGCATCAACTGTTCATGCTTATATTTGATATATTGCTCGTCTCACACTCCTCTTCTAACTGAGCAGAGGGATTTGCAATATCACTTTCTATTTGACAGAACTCGCCATTGGAAATATCCTTGAAAACAAAAGGAAACACACCTTGCAGGGTAATTTTGGTCGCCGACCAATTCTTCTCTATTGCACCATTAGATCACGTCTATTTTTGGATTTATGGTGCGCTTGGATGTTGTCTTCATTCTGGACGGTGGAGATTGAAAACACACTCTCCAACAAGGTGTTGTTCACGTTGAACAATAGCTCGCTAATTTTCAAGCTAGCTCGGTTTTATTCCGATCTAGGGATATTTAACTGTTGGATCATTCCGAGTTTGAGATATATTGTTCAAGCCTTCCAGATCTATCTTCCGATCATTGGATTAAAAAATACAAGCTAAGGTAGATGACATATTGCTTTTTGATTCTATTGCTAGTTTTGGCAAAATATAATCTATTGCCTTTTGAAATAAATTCAAAAGGCAATACGTCATTCACTTTAGCTTTTATTAACCTGAAAATTAGCGAGCTACTTTCAACATGAACAACACCTTGCCGGAGCGTGTGTTTCCAATCTCCACTGTCCATAATAAAGACCACATCCAAGCGCACCACATATCCGAAAAGTGACATGATCCAACGGTGGAATGGAACGGAATCTGCCAGGGACCGAAACTGCCCTACAGGGTGCATTTCCTTTAGTTTCCTATGATATTTCCGATGGCGAGTTATGTCAAAAAAAAATTGATATTTCAAATCCCTCCAGTCAGGTAATAGAGGTTTGTGAGATGAGCAATATATAAAAAAATAAGCACGATCATACGGTTGATGTCGGAGATATGATAATAAGAGCATACAACCTTTTTTGGGCTGGCTCCTCCAAATTCTACACTTCTCTCTCTCTTGTTGAAATTTCTCTATTGTCTCTCACTTTTTTTTTTGTATAGGATTGGTTGGCCTCTTTGCTGTTTTAAAGTCAAAATTTTCATTAATTACAATTTTGTCCCTCATTTATGTCTATATGTATTTTATTTTATTTTATTTTTCACGTAAACTATCCGGTTTTTCTACTTAAATCGCTAGTCCTTATTGAACTTCGATTGAGATGAGATCTTAAACCAAGATAGGGATATATATTTATAGAATTCATGGAAAATTTTATCCCGGTCTGATAATTGGATTGAGAGCTCTACTCTTTATCGTAAAATTGGTCAATTCATAATGTTTGGTTAACAATCCAAATTTTCTTGTTCAATCCTCACATAAATCATATTAATTATCCTTCTAAACCTTTAGGGTCATTTTATTATTTTGGAATATTTTTTTTTAAATTTTCCACCTTTATTTATTTATAAGGCTTATTACAGTTTCAAAGTAACGTCACTGATTTTTAATAAGTGCTTGCACCTTTAGTCCTGTCTTTTCATTGCACTATCCTTTCTTATAATTTATTCTTTATTACCTCACTTATTTCTTAGAAACATTTTATCATTTTCCTCATTATTTTATCCATTAAAACATGTTACTAGTTTCTTTGTCGTTATGAATTCTAAAATAAAATTCATTTTATGGAGGTTATCTCCTCTATTATACATCACAATTATTTTTATTATCATCATTTATCTATTATTTCCTATTTTGGTTTCCATCACTCATCGAGATCTCATCGTTTTTAGTCTTACATTTACATGGGGTTACACATTCGCATATTTAAATTTTAAATTTCTGAGGTGTCACATTCTCCTATCTTTCAAGAAATTCCATTCTCAAAATTTAAAATTCCTACTTATACCTGTGAATATTGAGTATTTCTTTCTCATTTTCAATTCCTCCTTTTTGATCTTTTTTTCAATTGTGGATCCTTCCATAAAACATATTTTTCCTTTTTTTTTATGTGCTTCGATCTAAAAGTCCATTTGGTTCAATCCTCAAATCTTTAGCCTTCCCGAATCATTATAAACGGTCGGGGAAGAACTTGAAGAGGATTCAATTATCCTTTCTGTAGAATGGATACAAGGAACACGTCTTGGATTCTATATAAAGGTATAGGTAATGCAATTCAATAAACTATCAACCCAACTCTGGTGATGGTATCAGGGAAACCATTTCACCTTATTTTTCCACTGCTAAAACAAGCCATGCTCCTACTAAACACACTTTTTTTGTTCGTCACTTTATTTCTCATGGACACATGGTATTCCTATATTTACTTCCTAGCTTTATAACGTAACTACACCTCAAACATCATATTTATCTTATCCAATGATTGTTTTTGTTAATCACACTGTCAATGACATCTCCTTCCCAAATGAAAGTATAAGTAACATGTCAATTATCTTAAATATTGTCCACCCAACTAGTGAAGTATCGTGTCAACCACTTGAGTTATCCACCATTCAGATGACCTAGTCTCAATTTCATAACCTTAGTTTGTTATACTGTCAACTAAATATCTATTTACTTGCTAGTATTTGGTATTGTGGCTAACTAATGTATTGGATACTTTCAGGATCCATCATTAAGTCCGTTACAATTAACATGCTAATTCTTGTCATTGTCATAGTTCCCAATTACATTTATATATAAACATTATTGTTGCTTATTGTTTTTCCTCTTCTTTATCCCAATTCTATGTTGCACTTATTACAATTTAATATCTATAATTTATCTCATCAATTTAGTGTATCAATATAGAAATCCTTATGGTTCTTATAATTTCAGACTTAACTGCTTGTTCATACCATCTTATTTTCACATCCTAATCTTATTTGGAGTTCACTAAGTAACACTCTATATCCGAAATTACTAAACTCCCATGTATAGACACTCTTAATGTTAAGTATCAACTCCTGAATCAACGTTCATTTACATTTCATCGCCAATGCGTATTAATTCATTTCATTTTCTAAATTCATCTCTTTTCTAGTTTCCTTATTAACCATGTATTTCCATAATCACATATACGTACATTGCACACTCATGACCTCCTCGTCTACTCTTACATGTAGCTTGCCAATATATTTATTATTTGGTATGACGACAACTCAGTGTTTTACCTTTAGCCCATAACATTTCGCAACATGTATTATATCCATATTCATGTGTTAACCATTTACTCTTTCATGTCTACAAAAATAATCACGTTTATGATCCTTAATTCATTCATGCTTTTAGGATAGATTCTCATAAAGTAATTTAATAGTGCTTTTCATAACCAATTTTCAAGCCATTACCTCATAACTATAATGCCAATATTAAACTTCTATTGTCCATTTTGTTCTGTACCGTGCTAGTATTTCTTTGCATGTTAAGATAAAGTGTTGCCATTTAGGACAATGGCCTAATGTGCAGGGTCCCACTACCAATCTTGACATAATTATTTATTAAGACATTAATTACAAAACAATCTCACTTCTATCCATACGTTATGTCACGAGTTTGAATTGATTTAGCACTTACATTAACACTTGTTTATCCTGAACAATCATACATTCACTCTAGTATTAATTCATATATGGCTTCATCTCATCCATTCATATTTCATCAAGACATTAAACATCATTGTTACATTATCATTTTATTAATATTTTGAATATATTTCATTCATGAATCCTCTAATATCATCTAACATATTATCAAACAATGATTCCACATTTATTATTTGCTATTGGTCTCACAATCACGAGGTAATGACTCATTTTTTTATTTATCGACTTCTTAGTAACCCAATGTCACTTCCTTTAATTACCACGTTTGTGGTAACCAAGCATGTAAATATTTCATGTCTAGTTTATTCTATCGTAAGATACATGATTCATCATATTTTCTATGTTTATAAAGTCTATTGAATTACAACATGTATATATTCCATGTCTAGTTCATTCTATCATAAGATACGTGATTCGTCATACTTTCTATATTTATAAAGTCTACTGAATCACAACCTCTCTCTGATACCAACTGTAACAACTCTGGTTTTCTACATCCTTTTCCACGATACATTGAAAATTGGAAGTGTAATATGATTTTGTTGATAACTTGGGACCTCTCGATATAAGAGAGACTCCACTCCGGTGAAACCTATATAAAAAAAAAATTACAATGAAAATTTTCAATGTATCATGAAAAAGGATGTAGCAAACCAGGGTTGTTAAAGTAACTATTTTTTAAAAAATAATTAATTCAATTAACCTATTTATTAATGTGATAGAAGATATTTCTCAAATAATTTTTTACTTAGAAATGCATTAAGATAATATATATTTTTTAAAAAATATTTTTTATTTCAACATGATCCAAAAAAACCAAAAACACAATTTTAAAATAAATAAGAATTCAAATTTTTTAAAAACACGACTGAATCATAATGCTAAACTAGGCCTAAATACAAGACTTAGTGAATAACTAGGCATGGTTAATAACTTTACAAATTCATATGATGAAAACATCCTTTACATTCAACTAGTTCATTTATCCGCGCTCTGTCGCGGGCTGAACTATTTGCTGCTGCTGCTGCTGTTGTTACTGTTGTTGCTGCCATGACTATTATCACATTATAACCCCTATTATTATTGTTGTTGTTGTTGCCGCCGCCGCCGCCGTCGTTGTTGTTATTATTATTATTATTATTGTTATTATTATTATTAGCTCTATTAGCATTATTACTATCTATTATCATTACTATTATCATCACTATTATAACTATTATTATAATTATTACCATTGTTTCAACTATTACAATCACTATTATTATTATTATTATTATTATTATTATTATTACTACTACTACTACTACTACTACTATCATCACCATAATTATTGATGTTTATCATAATAAACTACTACTACTACTATTATCATAATTATTATTATCATCGTCATTATTATATCTTAATAAATTATCATCATCACCATTATTGTCACTATTATTACCACAATTATCATCATCATCACAACCCTGCCAATATTATCATTTGTTGTTATTATTAGCACTAACATTACCATTACCATTACCATCATTATTAATATTATTATTACTATTATTACTACAATCATCATCATCATCATCATCATCAGTGCAACTATTAATGTCATAAAAAACTACTTACTTCACTACAATTATCACTATTATTAACATTATTATTGGTTTCATTATTACTACTATTATTTTAATTTTAATTATTATTACCACTACCATCATCAACATTTTTTATTTTTATCATTATCATAATTATCACCATCACTATCGTAATAAACTATTATTATTACCACCATTATTAACATTATCATCACTATTAATAATATTGTTAGTATCATTGCCATTATTACTATCATTAATATTAATATTATTACTATTGTTATCATTATTAAAATGAAAAATCATAAACTTGATATGTGATAAAATTAAAAACTATATAAAAACTTTGATAGAAGGGTAAATGAAACAAATAAAAAATCAAAAGAAGAAGGATTAAACTGAAATTCATATTATTACTATTGAAAAAAATCATAAATTTGATTTTAAAGATAAAATTAAAAACTATAAAAACTTTAATAAAAGAACTAAGAAAAAAAAAGAATGGAGATGAAATTGCAAGAAACAAGTAAAATCGATGAGCCATCTAGACAAAATAACCAAAAAAATGGGGACCAAATTCGAGAGCTGAAAAACTTATGGAGGATAAAATTGAGAAAACTTTCAAACTTATGGAGGATAAAATTGAGAAAACTTTTTCTAAATAAAACAGGGACTGAATCTAAAAAGAAAAGAAGTTTAAGGGTTGTTGTGTTTTTTCCAATGGGCAACACGAAAACCAAGGCATATGACAAAGAAATGAAGGGAAAAAAGAAAATTAAACCGGCGCCAAACTGAAAATCATTATCATACATGCGCCACCCAGGAAGGAAGAGAAAGCTGAAACGCATCCAATGGCATAACATAACATTTTTTTTCCCACCACCACAGTTATCCACATGTGCCGTCTAATGGTGGCATGGTGGCTAACGTGTTCTTTTTTTGTCAAGAGATAACATTACTCGAGGACCAAACAACTATTGTTAAAAAACTATTATGAAATGACAAATTGGCCCTGCAAAGATGCTTTAAGAATTTTCCTTTCAAGGGTGATAGAGTTGTCGTAATGCTATAAAAAGAAAGTGAAAAACTAACAATGCCCCTAGTCATAGTTAAGTTAAAAATTGCTTGTAAGATAATAAAGTAAATTTACTGTACAAAAGTTTATGGAAGGAGAAAGATGCCCCTCTGAAGATAAAATGAACCCTATAAAAATACTAATTTACCTCTGCATGCTAATCATAATGGTTTTTTAAGGATAAAAATATAATTTTACTTATAATTCACAGTAAAACACGTTTAATATCTGGTGTTTTTCCAGGTGGATTAGCTTTTTTTTTTGTAACAATAATAATAACTAGGTGGCATGCCCGCGCGATGCCGCGGGCTTGTGGCATGTTTGTGCATTATCGTGGATTTGTGAAAAAAATCATATAAAAAAAACTGTTATCATCCACAATATTTTAAAGGAAAAAACTACAAAGCTATATTCTCAACCAGCCCAATATTAAAAAAAAAATTGATAAAAACAATTATGAAAAAAAATAAAAAAAAGAAAATGACAATTTTGGAAGAAAAAAAAGCAAAAAGCAAATAATAAAAAAATAGAAAAAAAACATGTGGGGAAAGTTAAAGCTAAATTTTCAACCAGCTCAATATTAAAATCATTTAAGAAAACATTGTAGCAATCTATAGTGTTTATGAGGAAATATACAATTCTAATTCTCAACTAGATCAAAATTAAAAAAATCAACAAATATAATTATAACAAATATAAAAAAAAAACAAAAGGAAAAAAAAACATGCAGGGAAACACTATAACAATCTATAGTGTTTCATGAGAAAATCTACAGTTGTAATTTTTAACCAGCTTAATATTAAAAGCAATAAAAACGACAAAGACAATTTAAAAAAAAGCATAAAAAAATCATATGGGAAAACACTGTAGCAATTAACGATGTTTTAAGGAAAAAAAGTTAAATTGTCAACCGGCTCAGTATGAAAAAAAATAAATTTGACAAAAACATATTTGGAAAAAAACATCGATTTAAAAAATATATGAGGAAACACTGTAGCAAGACAAAATCATATGGGAAAACACTGTAGCAATCTATAGTGTTTTAAATAAGTACAAAGCTAAATTCTCAATCAGCTTAATATGAAAAAATAAAATCGACAAAGATAATTCTGAAAAAAAATTATTTAATAAAAAACCATGTAGAGAAACACTGTAGCAATCTAGTGTTTTAAAGAAAAAAAATTAAAAAACTAAATTTTCAATCAGATCAATAGTAAAAAAATAAAATCAACAAAAATAATTATGAAAAAAATGTAAATATAAAGAATAAAGACAATTTTGGGAAAAATTTAAAAAAACAAAAAAAAAAGTGGGAAAGCTAAAGCTAAAGCTAAATTTTCAACCAACTCAAATTGAAAAAATAAATTCGAAAAAGATAATTTTAAAAAAAACATGTGGGAGAAACACTGCAGCCAAACAAAAACCATGTAAGGGAAACACTGTAGCAATCCATGGTGTTTTTTTTTTTGAAAAAAGCTACAAAACTAAGTTCTCAAGCAGCTCAATATATATATATATATATATATATATATATATATATATATATATATATATATTTTTTAAAAAAATATGAAGTCAATTTTGGGTAAAAAAAATGAGAAAAAAAGACATGCAAAAAAAAGAAACAAAAGCGAACAAAAAAAAACACATGGGAAATTATAGTGTTTTAAAGAAAAAAACTAAAAAACTAAATTTTCAACCAATTCAATAATAAAAAAATAAAATTAACGAAAATAATTCTGGAAAAAATAAAGAAAAAAAATGTAAAAAATGACAATTTTGGAAAAAAAACAAATAAAAAAAACATGTGGGGAAAGCTAAAGTTAGATTATCAGTTAGCTCAATATTGAAAAAATAAATTTGATAAATATAATTTTTTTAAAAATATATGGGAAAATATTGCAGTAAAACAAAAACTATATAGGGGAAACACTGTAGCAATCTATATTTTTTTTTTAAAAAAAACTACAAAACTAAATTCTTAACCAACTTAATATAAAAAAATAAAATCTACAAAGACTATTTTGAAAAAAAAATAAATAAATCATAAAAAAAACAATGTATGAGAATATTATAACAATTCATAATGTTTTAAAAAAAATTATATAATTAAATTTTCAACCAGCTTAATATTATAAAAAATTAACAAAAATAATTTTGAAAAAAATAAAAAAGAAGAAGAAGAAGTCAATTTTGGGTAAAAAAAGGGAAAAAAACATGTTAAAAAAAGCAAAAAAAATCAACAAAAATAATTTTGAAAAAGACAAAACAAAAAAAATATGTAAAAAATGACAATTTAAAAAAAAACAAATAAAAAAATAAAAAAAACATGTGAGGAAAGTTAAGTTAAATTATCAGCTAGTTCAATATTGAAAAAATAAATTCGATAAAGATAATTTTTAAAAAAAATATATGAGGAAATATTACAGCAAAACAAAAACTATATAGGGGAAATACTGTAGCAATCTATATTTTTTTTTAAAAAACTAAAAAGCTAAATTCTTAACCAACTTAATATAAAAAAATAAAATGTACAAAGATTATTTAAAAAAAAATAAATAAATCATAAAAAAAACAATGTATAAAAATATTATAATAATTTATAATGTTTTTTTTTAAAAAATATATAATTAAATTTTCAACCATCTTAATATTTTAAAAAATTAATAAAGATAATTTAAAAAAAAATAAAAAAAAAAAAAGTAGAAGAAGTCAATTTTAGGTAAAAAAAAAAAGGAAAAAAAAAAAACATGTAAAAGAAAAGCAAAAAAACAACTGCTACAGTAAAAAACGTACGCGTTTTAGAGTATTTGTTAATAATCCTATCACTATCACTATCATCCTGTATCTTCGCCTTATCAAATAAGTATCAATAACAAAATGTAATATAGATTATTTATTAATTTATTTCCTCTAAATAATTCGCTCTTGGAGCTCGATCTGCGTCAGAGAAGTAAATTATTACTTCGAAAGAGCCGTCAAGATTTCATGGAGGTGTGATTTTCTCAATTTTTTTTCGTGTTTGAATTTGCATGCATAGTGAATCAAATAAATTTATTTTGTGCAATTCTACGAATATGCAGTGTTTTTTTTTTTGTCAATTTTTGGAATATTTTTTGGGGTTTGTAGGGAACTGAAGAGACGAAGAAGAAGAGTGAAGCACATTTAACAGTATCTGCTGCAGCTTTCGTTGAAGGAGGGATACAGGAAGCGTGTGATGATGCTTGCAGTATTTGCCTGGAAAACTTCTGCGACAGTGAT
>Ga0325410_1004341_pt1 | contig 15893 bp, 11 predicted proteins | sample PopdelMetagenome_16_FD_206182 | JGI IMG/M metagenome (GOLD analysis project Ga0325410, IMG submission 206182) | Populus deltoides microbial communities from Bellville, Georgia, United States - Xylem-PdIQD-R3 | ecosystem: Host-associated > Plants > Phyllosphere > Stem > Wood/Secondary xylem...
TTTTAGAATATTATATTGTGTTGTGTTATATATATATATATATATATATATATATATATATATATATATATATGCAATCTTCGTGCTCGAATTTGGCTATTTTAATTATTAACTTATACGTGTGATGTAAGATGGAGTTTGGGAATGAATATGGTCCTGAGCATAACCTGGAATGAATTATGCAGTTAATTTTACTAAACATGGATGTGATTCTAAATGTTTACAGGATACATTGTCGATAACTTGGGATCTCCCGGTATAAAGGAGACTCTGCCAAAATTTCGTTAGAAATTTCGGCGAGTAAAAAAAAAAAATTGCTCCATCTACCCTTTATAGGGGGAGATTAACGGATAAACTAATAGAAAAATTGGGGTTGTTACACATTTTATATTATAAGAATCTATTTTACGTTTCAAAATAAATCCTAAAAAAAGATATGATTTCAAATATCAAAATAAGACTTTTTCCCCTTTTGTTATTTTACAAATAATAACACCTTCCATGAAAAATTTTAACCAGTTTTTTTATATGACTCTTCACTCAATCATAAATACAATTAAAATTTTATAAATTAATATCTTGGATCATGAAAAATTATTAATTAATTGAGAGATTATTTAATCAATAAATTAATACATTATACATTAATTAATAAATTATTGAATTATGAACTATTATTATTCTATGAATTTCTTTAGCCAGAACAAATTCATGAATGTAATTAGTCTTATTAAATAGAAGAATCCATTTATCTATTTTTACAATAAATTAAAATTACATTCAATGATTACTTAATTAATATACTTAATGAACATTAAATCAACTAAAAACATATATAAAAAGAATATACAATATCACAAATGGTAAAACTAAATACAATGACTTCTCATCTTAAGGTGTAAAGAAATCAATAATAACAAATGAAAGGAATTAAGTATTGTATGAGTACAAAATAGAAAATCTAACTTTCACCTAAAAGAAATTGTAAAAGTGGGTGTTATAAAAATTTAACTTGCAAGTGAGCCAAGCAACCATATCAAATATGATCATTAGACCATTAGAATATCTATAAATCAATATTAAAAAAAAATGATGCCAAATGATACAAAATCTCAAAATTCCATAAGTTAGAGAAGGTTCTTTATAAATGATTTGTTTAATGTTAAGAACATGTGAATGCAACCTAAGAACTAATCACTAAAAAGGCAAATAAATTTTTTAAAAAATATTTATTCTGTAAATATGCTAGAATTCCATTTTTATAAAGGTTGGCTTAAGTGCTTCCAATCAAGACATGACATTCAAACATATCATTATTTTGGAGAAAGTAAATAAGTTGATATGGAGCTAATGAAAAGTCATTTTCAATTTATAAAAAAGAAACAAAATCAATTTTTCACAAAGAGATGTTTTCAATAAGGATGAAACATGATTGTTTTATAAGCTACAACTAAATAATTTTCTTGCAACAAAGCAACTTGAAGGTAAGAATAAAACAAGAAAAAAACAAACAATTATTATTTTCTATAATGAAGATAGTTATGAGAAAATTCCTTTATGATTTATTGTTAGGTATGCTGAACCACAATGTTTTCAAGAATGTAAATCGAGTAACCATCCTTTTGTTTGTTGATAATTGTCTTCTTCATCCAAGATTTGAAAAATATTGAATTGTTTTTCTTGCCACCCAACACAACATCAAAGATTCAACCTTATGATGCAATGATCATACAAGCTTTTAAAATATATTATTGTCATCGATTTTATTAAAATCTTTTGGAGAATTATGAAATTGGAATTGAAATCTAGAAAAGATAAATGTTTAGATGCAATAAATCTTGAAAATCATTTTGATAAAAAAATAAATGGTAGAAAAGTTTTTTTACTTGTTAATCATTGTTTTGTTCATCCAAGATTTAAAAATATTGATTTTTTTTCTTGTCACCCGACACAACATTAAAGATTCAACCTTATGATGCATGATCATACAAGCTTTCAAAATACATTATGGTAATATATTTTTATCAAAATCTCTTGGAGAATTATGAAATTAAAATCTAAATTTAGAAAGATAAATGTTTTAGATGAAATGAATCCTGCAATCTCATCTTGGATAATAAATGTTTAAGTAAGTATAATTATAAATTATTTTTGACATTGTAAAATTAGGTTTATAAATAACATGGCTTGAGAGAATTTGAATCAACACTTAAATAATAGAGTCGTTCAACAAATGCATGTTCTAACCAAATAATTTAATAGTAATATAATTTGAGAGTATAATAATTTTTTTTATATTTTATTCTATCTTATATATCACCAACTAAATAAAATAAAAATATAATAATTATTATTTTTATATTATAACAAAACATAATATTATTTTATTTTCTTGTTCTATCTTGTCTACTGTATCTCAACTATCTCAATCTCTTATGTTGATTAGGTGAACATTGTAACGCTTTTTTTGGAACCTATAAGGATGGCATTAGAAAATTGTAAAACTATAGTGGTAAAAGTATTATGAATCTATAAGGAAAAAAATAAAATAAAATATACCGAAAAGATTGTAATTAAATGATGGGGTGTGACTGTGTGAGCTTTGAGTAGAGCAATATAAAAATAATGGGGTCGAGAGGGCTGGTAAGCAACATCATCATTGTCAGCAGCGGAGAAAAACGCAGAGAGGTATCATGTAAAAACAACACAAAAGAAAAAGAAGCTTTCTTTCTTTTCATTTAATTTATATTGAGATATAAAGTTTATATCTTTTTTTTTCTCATTCCATTAGATTGTTACAAGTAGAGATGAGACAAATAATCTAAGGGAGGGGAATTTAAATTACCGTTAAGTGAAACGGTGCATTTTGAGCATTTCAGTTATAGTCAATGTTATGCGTTTTGATAATTCAATTGTAAAAGCCATGTGCTCAAGAGCACAGGCTCTAGAATCTTAAGAGGGAAAAACTGTTATATATAGTGCGTTTATGTTGCTAGCAGAGGTATGAAATGAGAATAATATAACAAATTCCTTAATCTTCGGAACACACTCTCTATCTCTCTCTCACTCTTTCCTCTACATTCTTTACCAACAATCTGTGTAATTCCCTTCCCTTACCTGCCATTGCTATCATCTTCTTGTTGTTCATTAACTCTGACAGTGATATTACTGACAAATGTTCATAATCCAAAAGGTTGCTTCAAGTGGTATCAGAGCGGTATCTTTCAACTCGACAATGCCACCAGAAACGAGGTCCTAAGATGCAAGGAAGGCGGATGAACCCAACAATTTGGAGCAGGCTCAAGCGTATGATCAAATACAACAACAACTTAATGACACCAGGGCAGATACCAATATACATTTTCGCAAGCTTAAGAAGGTCCTTGATGCCCTTGTCTTTTGAATAGATTCAGTCTTGCATAACACTAAACTCTCTACTAGTGAAACCAATCCACACAAGGTGCCTCAACAACAACCACTTGCACCTCAATACACTACTGCGAGAGACTTCTCAGTTAAGTTCAATGGAACCAATGAAGGTGCACCTCCTTATTATTCCCTACGTAGACCAAAACGAGAGTTCCCTGTCTTTGAGGGGAATGATGTACTTAAATGGATTTATAAATGCAATCATTATTTTGATGTGGAAGAGGTTGCTGGGCATGATAAGCTCAAATTGGCCTCTTACTATTTGGATGGGATGGTTTTGTGTTGGCATCAGAATTTCATGAGAAGTTTGGGGGGACAGGTAGTGCCTTGGCCAGAGTACGTAGAAGCCTTATGTTGTAGGTTTGGAGAGGGAAAGAAATCCATTAGAAGAACTCATTGAGTTAAAACAGAAAAATGACATAGAAACCTACATAAAGGACTTTGACATCCTGTGGAACCGATCAGAGATTTCTGAAAAAAATGCACTGGTATTTTTTATAGGAGGATTGGAAGTAGAGGTTAAGAATCTGATAAAAATGTTTGAACCAAAAACTCTTAAACAAGTTTATATTCTTGCCCGTTTACAAGACAATACACTCACCCACCGGCGCTACAACTCAAATCCTACTAAGCAAACCTACCAACCCACTACGTATGCTCATCAAAGTAAACCATATACTCTAACTAGCTACAGCAAAAACCTACCAGGATCTTCCAGCAACACCTCTAAACCATTTTCCAATGGTTTGCTACGCACTCCCCTACCCTATAACGCCAACCCAGTCAACAAAACCACTAGACCTATCAGAAACAAGGATTTAGACGAGAGGAGGGCTAAGGGTCTATGTTTCTGGTGTGATGAAAAATTTGTTCCTGGCCATCGGTGCTAGAACAAAAGGTTGTACTCCCTGTGTGTTGTCGAAGAGGATGGAGAGTGTAATGATGGGGGCAGGGTGATTGAAGAAGAACAAGTCACTCATAACCCACACCTTTCTCTCAATGCCTTAGAAGGGGTAGTAGGACTTAATACCTTAAGAGTCACTGGCAGGGTAGAAAAACAACCCTTGTTTATTTTGGTAGATACAGGCAACACCCATAACTTCATTAGTAACCAAGTTGCAGAAAGGTTACATTGCAGACTCACCAGCATTAAGGCCTTAATTGTAAAAGTTGCTGACGGGGACTCATGACTTGTTCTTCTGTGTGCAAAAATTTTCAATGGTCCATGCAGGGGGTCTCTTTCGAGACTGATGTGTACACATTGGACCTCTAAAATTGCGATATGATTTTAGGCATCCAGTGGCTAGCTAAACTGAAAACCATTGTCTGCAATTATAAGGAGATATGGATGGCATTTCTATGGCAGGGCCAAGAAGTTTGTATCAAAGGGGACAAACTAGTAACAGTGGAGACTATTCGAGTAGAACAACTCAATGGTCTGTTATATAACACCAGATTAATAGCCAAAATTAGTCTATGCAGCCTACATAGTATTGATGACACATGCCATGCAGAACAACCCATGTCCACCAAGTTACAACCATATGCTCTATAGAATACTGGTTTGGCAGCCTTGCAGGCAAACTATCATGAGATTTTTAAAGAACCTAAGCACCTGCCACCTTCTCACAACCATGATCACCATATACCTTTGAATGAAGGTACTGATCCAATTAACCTCAGACCCTATAGGCATTCAAGTTTACAAAAAGATGTGGTGGAGAAGATGATTCAAGAAATGCTGGACTTAGGAACTATTTAGCACAACCATAACCCTTTTGTTTCCCCCACAGTTCTGGTCAAGAAAAAAGATGGGTCCTAGCGGCTATGCATTGACTACAGAGCACTGAACAAACTCACAGTGAAGGATAAGTTTCCTATTCCTCTAATCGACGAGCTCTTGAAAGAATTGGTTGGCGCCACTATCTTTTTTAAGATAGACCTCTAATCGGGTTACCACCAAATCAGGATATCTTCTGAGGATGTCTACAAAACAGCATTCAAGTCATATAACGGGCACTATGAGTTCATGTTCATGCCTTTTGGGTTGACTAATGCCCCGGCAACATTCCAAAGTCTGATGAACGAGATCTTTCAAAATTACTTACGAAGGTTTATCCTGGTATTCTTTGATGACATCCTCATCTACATCAACACCCTGGTAGACCATTTAAGCCATTTGGAGACTGTGTTTAAGCTTTTGAAAATCAATGAACTGTATGCCAAGGCTAGTAAATGTGTTTTTTGCAGCAACCAGGTTAAGTATCTTGGCCACATTATTTCATCAGCAGGTGTGGCAACTGACCCTTAGAAAATCAAGGCCATCATCGACTAGCCTGTTCCCAGCAACATCAAGCAACTTAGAGGGTTTCAAGGGCTCATAGGGTATTACAGGCGATTCGTCAAGGGCTATGGTACCATATGCAAACCATTGACACAGCTACTGCAAAAGAATGCCTATAAATGGAATGAACCAGCCACCACAACCTTCCTTCAGCTTAAACATATCATGACTAACCCACCAGTGTTGGCATTATCAGATTTGCATAAACATTTTGTGGTTGAGACAGATGCCAGCAGCAAAGGAATGGGGGTAGTTTTGATGCAGGAAGGCCATCTAATTGCATTTATTAGTAAACCATTTAAACAACAAACTCTCTCCACTTATAAAAGAGAACTATTGGCTATTCTATTGGTTGTCAGGAAATGGCGTCACTATTTATGGGGTAAGCATTTCACCATCCGCACTGGTCACATTAACTTAAAATATTTATTGGAACAGAAGGTGACCTGTCCCTCCCAGCATATGTGGTTGGCCAAACTTCTCGGCTTTGACTATGAGATTGAATTCAAGAAGGGGAAGGACAATATTGCAGCAGATGCACTTTCCAGGGTAACTTGTGCTGAACTGAGCACCTTGACAGTTTCTACCATTACCACCTCAATTATGGACGAAATAAAGGCGGCATGGGACAGTGATCAAGATGTCCAAACCATAATTCAGGAGCTCATTAAGGATCCCAATTCTCATCCCCACTACTTGTGGGTTAATCACTTATTATGCAGAAAGGGAAAGATAGTAGTCGACCGCAATATAGTTCTGCAGACTCGACTCATTGCCTTATACCATAACTCAGCGATGGGAGGCCATTCTGGAGCTACTGTTACAGCCAAGAAGGTGGCTAATGGGTACTATTGACGGGGACAACAGAAGCATGTTAGACAATATGTTAGGGACTGTCCCGTTTGTTAGTTAAATAAAACTGAAAACATTCGCACACCAGGGTTGCTGCAACCACTGCCCATACCACATGCCCCTTTCATTGATATTAGCATGGATTTCATAGAAAGACTGCCTAAGTATGAAGGCAAGGAGGTCATCTTCGTAGTGGTGGATAGATTCAGTAAATACGCCCATTTCATAGCCATTCCTCATCCCTATACTGTAAGTATCATGGCTAGAGTTTTCCTTGATAACATTTACAAACTACATGGACTGCCAGCCACTATTGTCAGCGACATAGATGCTGTTTTTCTATGCCTCTTCTGGAAGGAGCTCTTCGCTAAACAAGGAGTCAAACTGTGCTACTTCACCGCCTATCACCCCCAATCAGATGGGCAAATTGAGGTGGTCAACAAGTGTTTAGAAAACTACTTATGCTGCATGACAAGGACCTCGCCAGCACAATAGATCAAGTGGCTGCCATTAGCCGAATGCTAGTACAACACTAACTACCATACAGCTACCAAATCTACTCCTTACGAGATCTTTTATAGCTACCCACCTCCGCTACATATTCCATACATTGCCAAAGACTCACCAGTCGAAGCAGTAGATGTCTTTTTGTCAAAAAGGGAACGCATGCTAGTGACTATCAAGAAAAATTTACAGGGTGCTCAGAATAGGATGGTCCAGTTAGCCAACAAGCATAGGAGTGAGAGATCATTTGCAATAGGTGATATAGTGTACGTAAAACTCTAACCTTATAGACAAAAGACTCTGGCTCACGGATAGTTCTAAAAACTGGCTTCCAAATACTACGACCCCTATCAGGTTTTAACAAAAATCAATACAGTGGCCTATAAGTTACAACTACTCGACTCAGTAACCATACATCCCGTATTCCATGTGTCTCTCCTAAAGAAGAAGGTGGGAAATCGAGAAGTCCTCTCCACACTGCCTTCCTTGCCAGTTGAATCCCCTCTCCAACCTCAAGCTATCTTGGAGCGACGAATGATCAAGCGAAACCACCAAGCAGCCACTCAAATGCTCGTCCACTGGGCGAGTCTCAAACCTTCTGAAGCCACATGGGAATTTGCTAATGATTTGGTTCACCGATTCCCTCAGTTTGACCTTGAGACAAGGTCCATTTAAAGGAAAGGCAATTGTTACAAGTAAAGATGGGACAAATAATCTAAGGGAAGGGAATTTAAATTACCATTAAGTGAAACAGTGCGTTTTGAACATTTCAGTTATAGTCAATGTTATGCATTCTGATAATTCAATTGTAAAAGCCACGTGCTCAACAGCACAGGCTCTAGAATCTTAAGAGGAAAAAACTGTTATATGTAGCACGTTTCTGTTGCTAGCAGAGGCATGAAATGAGAATAATATAACAAATTCCTTAATCTTCGAAACACACTCTCTATCTCTCTCTTACTCTTTCCTCTACATTCTTTACCAACAATCTGTGTAATTCCCTTCCCTTACCTGCCATTGCTATCATCTTCTTATTGTTCATTAACTCTGACAGTGATATTACTAACAAGTGTTCATAATCCAAAAAGTTGCTCCATAGATACTGGAAAAGAAGAAGGCAATTGATGAATTGATAAAAAAAGCTTCTTCTTAGAAGAACCATCTTGTTTCTTTCGAGCCCTTTTGTCTTTACAATAGAAATGGTATAATCCTTGATTCCTTACTTGGTTTCTTGCTCAAAATTAGCTTTTATTGTTAATTTAAAGCTTTTTATGAGTACATTTTCCTTGGATGATTCAATTGGCTGAATTACTGTAGTTACTTAATATCAGATTTAAGCTAGTTGGTTCCTTTTGTTTTATGGGTGTGCTATTTTGTGTGCACATTCTATGTTCTTAAAATCTAAATCCCTGTCATGATTTGATTACCAGATCTGTCAGTGTTTTTGGAATCTGAAAGTGGGGGCAACTCCTCTTCTGTAAAACAGCACATTCAAGACCTTCTCCAAATAAACATGAGTTAAGAATCTTATTGTTTCTGTTAATCTGGGTTTCTGCGACCTCAACATTAATTTACAGATGGTCTATAAATATGTCAATTGGAGATTCTGTGTTGGTACCATTGTGGCATTTAACTTTTTTAAAATTTAATATGGAGGGGTTGTTTGGTTCCAAGTGGTCTACAAAAGAAAAGATGTGTAGGAACATGATGGCTTCAGAAGCATGTTATACTTTTTTTCATAAGGCTCCAAATTCCAGTGTTGATAAAATGTCAATAAAGTTAGATAAGAGCCCTTTGGTTGGATTTGTAAACTATCGCTTTACTCTTGAGGAAGAGATACATGTTCTTTATATGTATGAATATAGCTCGAGTCTCGTGTCCAAGGGAAAGGACTAGGGAAATTATTTATGCAATAAGTTGAGCTTGTTGCTCGCAAGGTGCTGATGCTTTTTCTTGTCAACCCTTTAATGGTTGTGAATAACTAATTAGATATACAAATACACACATGTTTCTAGGTTTTCTTATTAAATAGGATACAATTATATAACCCGTCTTTCTCTTCCTCTCTGTAAATCTCAACTCTCTTCACTTTGTACTTCAGAATTAACTATTCTAGGTTCATGTTGTGCTTCATCATATTTGATATTTAATTTAGTCTTTTCATCTTCTCTAGAATCACATTAGCACTGCAGTCCTAACAGTTAAAAAAGCTAATGTTGTAGCTATAAATTTCGACAAAAGTAAGCTGAGGTATGTCTTTTACTCGACAATACTGCTATCTTAGTGATCTCTTAAATTTGTGACATTTAGCTCTGAGATTCTTGGTTGAGTGGCACTCATTAACTAGATAAAATGCAATAGTAATGAGTATTATTAGATGCTGATAGCAATTAGCAACCAGAAGAAACCTCCTTCCTTCCCAGGCTGCTAACCATTTCCCCACCAATCCATAATATTTTTTTACCATTTTTGCCTGAAAATTTTTTTAAAATTTGTTTTTTTAATCCATCAATCACTTTCATTTCGTTGCAGATATATTATATCAAGCATTTCACCATTGAGAGTTGATCCCTTGGTATGTTATTATTGACTATATTATGTACAGTATGTACATGTTATATCCAATCCTCACCCCTCCCCCTTCTGTTTTAAGAAGCTTTATCCCTTCACAGATGGGACTTGAGAAAAGTTATGCAATTCTCTGCAAAGCGTTTGACCATGAAGCCAAAGCTATTTTGAAGGTACGAACTATCACATTCTTTTCTGTGAATAATAACCCACTAACCCCAAACTCTGTGCCATTGTGCTCGTGTGAGAATTCATGATAAAAAAAGAAAGCTTTCTTCCAGGTATTGTCATGGATACTTCTTGCAAGTTGCATATTTTGATATGCTTATATTTTTACATGACAATTGTTTGTAAATAAACATAGAGTTGATTGAAAATTTCAGTTATATATTCCTAGTATTGTGCAGTTAAATGTTAGTGTTAAAGAGTAAAAAATTACATTGCAATTAAGGTATTGTTTCTAGGATCTAGTGTTCAACAAATCAACCAATGCATTTTCATAGGTTATGAGGTTTCATTGCTGCCAACAGTGTTTCTTTGTTCATTCTGGAAATATTTTTCTGTTGACTTCCACTTGTGGATTGCAAATTTTTTTAATATCTTCCTGGTATTGCTTTTCCATCTACTAAATACCATGTCTGGAAAGTTTCTTGCATTACCTTGTAATGAGATGACTTACATAAATGAATACTCCAAAGATGAGGATGAGCACATAAATTATGTCATAGGGTAGAAGTTGTTTTACTTCCTGTAGGCTTCTTGCTTATTTTCTTAGGTGACTCTGAGAACAGCATAGTATGGCATGTGCTATGTATTTTAGTTCCATCATGTTCTTTTTCTGAAAATTGTGTTCATAAATATTTTGAAATTTGTTGTGATTTGGTGGTGTTTACAGCTTCCCTTTGATTTTTTGCGTAAAAGAGCATGTAATGACCAAGAGTTATACTAGCAAGCCAATTCATTTATGAAGTCCTGACATGGAATTTTTATTTATTTTATGTGCTTTTCATTTTGATTTCCTCAAGATGGACATGAACATTTGATTAATGAAACACTACATCTACTTTTTTCAGTAGTGGAACTTTCATCGGTAAATATGATGGAATATGTTGTTGATTGGATGCAAAAGTCTCCATCATTTTGTATTCTTTTGGTGTAGTTTAACAGGGGTATATTTAAGCTTTTAAGGTCACTCACACAAATTCTTTTAACATATATTGTAATTGAAGAATCTTTTCACTCTCTATTATAAAGAAAATTTATATTGATTTTCCTATGCAGGGAAGTGGATAAGTAGGATAGAGATGGCTATTCAACATATTTTTGATGTATTTTCTGAATCAAACCTTTTTTTCTGCATGTTCTTTCTCTTTTCCTATTCTTAAATACAAAATAGAATAAACTAATGATATAGAATCATTATAATTGATTCTATACATGAACCATCTGATGTACTATGGTAGTTGCTTTTACATTGCGAAACTGCATCATGTTTTAATGTTTCACTAAATTCTATTAAAAACTATGTGTGATGCAATGTGGTATTTATACGATTGAAGTTAAATCTAGGATTGGAATTTGAGTATTGACAGATACTGTTGGCTTCTAAATGAAGTACAGTGTAGGGTCTTAGCTTTAAAGAGTGCTGGGGTAATAAATGGAATGTGGATAATTGTGTGAAAAGCAGTTGCTAATAAGTCATTGAGCTTTTCTCTATCTTTTGTTATTTCTTGGTAGTATTTTTTTTCTTGGGGAAGGGAGGGAGGCTTGCTTTGATTCATGGAGAAGACTAGGTTATCTTACATTTCTTTAATTCAGCAAGAACTCACTTGAATGAGAGAAATTCATGCACAATGAAAACTTTATTTTTCTAGGAACTACACACTTGCCAAATTTAACTAATAGTTCACTAAAATACAAAAAAGAAAAAAAAGAAAAGAAAATTAGGGAATGCTATGTGAAATCTGTTAATGTTACAAAATCATTTCCTTTGCAGGATTTTTCATATGCAAACTAGATGGAAGCAAAGGTTTTTTTATATAGGAATTTGGGATCCAAGCGGGTGTCAAAATTTCACTCTAAAGAAAAGTTTCTTTGATTTAGATCCAGAACAATGAAAGGCTATAAATCAACTTGAGCCGGTCTAGGAACGATAGATTCTTATAGAAGTTTGGTAGGAAAGACTTGTGCAGTGTTAAATCATTCTATGTTGTTCATGCTATTGTAAAGATGTTATGCGGAGAAGATTCATTCTGGTAATATTAAAGGGAAATTATGATAAAGGAAGTATTGTCCAGATAGGTTGCTTATAAAATGCTATCTCATTTATTAAAAAAAAGGCTAATAATCTTGTAGCATATGTCAGAGAGGGATTGTTTTGTTTGTATTTGGACTAAGTGTACAAGTTGATAGGACCTATAACAGGGTATACCTTGATTGTTGGGACTTTACTTGAATTGAGTTTTTGCTGGCATTTTGAGTTTTCGCCCGTTGGTGTCATTTGAATTGTAAGCAGTGCTCTGAAAACTAATTATGTATGTATGAAGGTAGAAAGTTATTATTTGCTTAATTGCTATTTTGGGTGCTAATTTTCTAAAGGTTATTATGATTGGATTTTCCTTCACTTGGATATGTTACAACGACATTCTGTTTAATGGCTCAGAGTTGAAAATTGGTGTTGCAATATGCTGTAAGGTCCTTGTAGGTTCCTGCTATTGTACTCTAGTCTTGGCTTTTTTGTTTTGTTTTGGGAATTGCATTCAGTTTTATATTTGTCCTGTTTCTTTTCTGTCTTGTTTTTTCAAGACTATTTGCTGTCTTATGTCGAGCATTGGTTTAAATACAAAGATCAAGATTGTGGTTTTCTCTTACAAAAGTTGCTATGCTAGCTGTTTTTATTTATTTTTACGGCTACCATAGTTATTAAACCCGGCTTGACTTGATGTTACAAGCCTAAGTCTTGAGAAGAGGGAATCACACGTGGCAAGGAGTTAATTGACAAGTTAACTAGGAAGTTAATTAGTTAGTTGGAATTAGCAAGGATCATATAGTTGGTAGTTCGTTTCAAGTTAGTTAGGAGTTCAATCCTTGTACAAAAGAAAATTGTACAAAGCTTGATGGAGGAGCATAAGAAATAATACAATAATACAAGAACAATTGCAGAAATTGCATATCTCTCTCTTCTCTCTAATTTCTTACACTTTCTCCCTCAAATTTCTTCAAAACATTTTGCTTGTTAAGGAAGATCTTTGATAATTGGTATCAAAGTCACTTTCCAAAGTAAGGTAGCTTGGGTACAAGAAACAATTAAAAATGGTGGCAAATGGCATGATGAAGGCTTTGTAAGAACACAATAAGAGATTTGAAGAACGAATACGAAATACTCGTGAACAACTTTAAGAAATCAATGTTGTGATTTTAAAAGTAGGCTCAAAACAATCATTTCCGGTGATTCTTTCACCCATAAAAGTAGTCCAAGCATAAGCCAATCATTAGGAGAATCTAAATCCAACTTCTTTTAAGGAAGGGTGTTTGAAAATGACTAAACCTTCCAAAGTTATCCCAATGTAGGGTATGAAGTTTTTGAAATTGACTTCTTTGAGATGTTCTAACTATTTAGCAAATTATAGTCCCTAAGGGGCATGGCGTGATGGTAAAGGCCTTGAGATCTGCATAGTAGGTCTCGAGTTCGAGTCACGGTGTGCACCTCTTGTAAGAGCCTAGGACAGCCAGGGTTTTACTCGCTCACCTGGGTCCACTAATGCAACCATATTATTCAATAGTTTCACCCACATTTAACTAGTATTTTGCCTATGTTTTATATATAAAATGCCTTGATATTCTTTGTTTTATGTTTTGAAGGCACTTTTGGATGAAAGATGCAAAAAGGAGTAAATTGGAGATAATTGGTAGATTTGACCTTCAGTCGATGTTTTGTGCAAAGCGTGAGCTCTAGAGGTTGAAATGAAGTTATTCCAGTGGCATTAAAAAGCTAACATCCATACCTTTCTAGACATCTAAAACTAGAAAATAAAATAAGGAAGAGCATGGAAATCGCAGCCTTCAAAGTCAAATCTCACAATCTGCCAGTGTTGACCTTTAGCCATTCCAACTTGAATATCTAGAGCTAAAGAAGTCCAATTGATGCAAACTCAATTTTGTTGGATTCATGACTCAAAGTTCTATGAACGCTCCAAATTTCATCCAAAACCGATGTCATATGAGGGAGATATGATTTTTCAAAGATGACATCTGAATTCTGCCAGCAAACAGGTTTCGTGAAGAAACGAGTCCAAATTACGTTCCGAAGCATCTAAACCGATATCCAAGTTTTTATTTCAGCAATTTAGCTCCTCTAAGTCAAAGCTTGAAGATTTCATGCAAGGCTATTTCTCCTTTTTTAGGAAAATAGTTATTGAAGTACTTAAATGTAAACAGTCTACTTAATGGAGGACTATTTTGTAAAATAGAGACCTAGGGTTTCCTAAGATATAAAAAGAATGAGAGAAGAGAAGGGGGGCAGCCAGCCAAGAAGAGAAAAACGCCCCCTTCCTCTAAGAAACCCTAAATTATGCATTCTTCCTTCTTTTTGATTAGTTGTTCAACAAACATGCAAGGCTAAACACTTTTTCTTGGTTGCAAGGACACGGAAACCTTCGGATTTCAAGAACTGTGAGATTTATTTTACCTTTTCTTTTCAGTTTATATGATGAATATGTTTGTTCTCCTATGCTTATTTTTCCTATGATTGTTTATTTTAATTGTTAGAGCGAACTCTAAGTTATTATTGTAGACAATCTATTGCTAAGTTTGATATCAAAACCGGAGTTGTGGTATATGAACTTGTGAAGCAACTGAGTTTAATAATTGTGGCGGATCTACGTTATTAATCTTAGCGAGAACATTCAATGAAATCAAACATAGACTGCGGACAGTTATGTTTTCTTGATTAATCAACTTATCTAGTTCTTAAGGCTGCCATTGAATTAAATTACTAGTGCGGACACTGTGGTTGTTTAATGGTTAGGGTTAGTTATACGGCGGATCCGTTAACTAACCAATGTTAAGAAGAGATAAATATTCAGAATATAAATTGATGTTACGTTTCCATAATCAGTTCTGATTTCTGTAGGTGGATGTGTGCTTGTGACCAAGGTTTGTTCTCTAGATAATTTTTTGATTTTATTAAATTTCGTTTGATAGTTTTCTGTTTTCTTTTAGTTTAGCCTAGATAACATCCAAACCCCCCCCAAATTACATATCATCTAGCATAAAAATCTGACTTGAATCTTCCCCGTGGGATCGACCCCTTGCTTGCTCTATACTATCTTGTGTGTTGTGTTTGAAGCTAGGGTAATTAATTTGTGCGACCGCGACATTGCAACACCCACAAAGTGCGCTTTTTCAAGGGTGGAGTTTTCTCGAATCCAAAAAAAAAATTAGCGAATTATAATGAAGTTTGTTATGCTTTTTATTGAAAATCAACCATTGAAAATCAACCATAAAGGGGAATAAATGTTTATGCTCAATTCTCATTACATCAGGAGCTTACTACAATGGATCAAAATGCTTTCATGGAGGTAAAATGTTATTCTTTAATTTAATGTGAGATTAATTTTGAAGAGAAACAAGAATGGTTTTTGAAGAAAATGAAGTAAAGTTTGACTCGTTGAATAAAAAGAATGTTACTTATTGTGAATTGTTGTTTAGATCTTCTTAAGGTAGAAAGTTCGATGAAAAGATTTAGAGTTCAGGTATGAAATTGCAAAATATATATATAGATGATGGATTAAAGAAAGGAGAGATTGGATGGAGTGTTCATAATGTGAAAGAAGTAAAAATAAAGGAGAAAATTTTTGCAAGAGGTCAATATCTTAAGTCTGAGATAGACTTAGGTACTGATGATTCTTATGAGTGTTAATTTCTCAACATGTAAAAACCTATTTTGTTGCATAAGCCGAAATAAATCATCAAGAAGGAGTATGTTTTTTTTCTATAATAGCTGTCATAACCCAATTTTTGACCATTTTATTTTAATTATTATTTTTATTTACTGAAAATAATTTTTTTCAGCTCTTCCACACCGTGAACATCCAGCAGTCATCCATTGAAGCAGCTGTCTCCCTCAGCCTTGCCAGGTAAGTTCTTCAGCTTTCTTTCTTTTGGTAAATTAATTATCCTTCTACTGTTGCATGCA
>Ga0325410_1004343_pt1 | contig 15884 bp, 7 predicted proteins | sample PopdelMetagenome_16_FD_206182 | JGI IMG/M metagenome (GOLD analysis project Ga0325410, IMG submission 206182) | Populus deltoides microbial communities from Bellville, Georgia, United States - Xylem-PdIQD-R3 | ecosystem: Host-associated > Plants > Phyllosphere > Stem > Wood/Secondary xylem...
GAAAAAAGAAAAGGAGCTGAAGAATTTTGATTGGATATTCATAAGATCAAAGCAAGAACAATTTGAATTCGATGTCGAGTTCTTTTCAACCCGGAAAAATTAATACATGATATGTTTTTTCTAATACATAATTTTTATGTTATTGAAGATAATTTTTTCCCAGCAAACTATCATCCTTTCGATTCCCAGGATTCAATGCGGGAAGCCGATCACCAAAAACCCCGCGCCTTGCCTTCGAAGTGAGTTCCATAACCACCTTACCATCCCCCCTTCTATCCTCAGCCTCCACACAACTACCCCGGCATCCACCTTGACACACCCTTCTTTCCTTAAACTCTTTCGTAATCTCCCCCAAGTTTGGGAATCCTAAAGTTCAGGAATCAAACAAACCGACAAGAATCCCTGAGTACCAATCGTTAACGTTAGCAGTTAATGCATTTCCATTGTAAATAAAAAACCCTGGAGCCTTTCGACACCAAAATACTCTCTTCCTACATCAATCACTAATGGGTCATACGAGCTACGGAACTCGCTCCGAACTTGAGAATGGAATGGGTCTGGGGCGTATGTTCAGAGGCAAAGTGGTGGAAACGTTGAAGTGTCAGTGATTTGAGGAAAGGAAATGCTGTGAATGGTTCCAGGAGCATCTAAAAACTACAATCTTAAAGATGTGTTTTATCTCATATATTAAAAAAAAAAAGAGGAATAAATCTCTTTGACCATCTAACATAGCTCTTAGGGTTGGTAATACCATGAACTACCAAATAAACAAACCTTGAAGCTCTTTAGCATCGCAATGACAAAGTTGCAAACAAATTTTAGCTTACCGGTTACAGTGAGCGCGCCACCAACACAAAGGAAATGTGTTACCACGTATGCTAACAAAATAAATACAAGTCCCTTTACATACCATGATAATAATTACTACGTTCAAGAAGAATACTGAGCCACCCTTACTCCATCACTATCAGTTGTGAGTTAAGATCAATTCAAGCTTACTGCATCATTGGTATATTACTACGGGCATGCCCGGTCCAAAATCTAAATGCTTTTGCTTGCCCAGTACATGGAAAATTACTGTGTTAACCAAAATAAATGAAGGTTTTCTGCACAAAAATGTATCTAACATTCCGTTTGGTTATCAACCACAACTGCTTGTACAACACAGTAATTCAGCAAAAAGGCTCGCAGCATGAGTGAATATGACCATTTGCAACTACCTATTCTACTGATATTTGTCAAAAGTATCTACATGGTTGCTCATCCAAAGATGAAATCCTCTGAAACTATAAGCTACATGTTGAGGGGGGGATCTGTACATGATATAGAAGCAATGAAACTAGAAAATAAGTGTTTTCCACCCGTCACAACCATGGATGCTCTTTCTTGTCTTCTTCTCCCTACATTAAGATTCAGAAATTTCTACATCAGATGGAGGCAGGCGTGTAGGGATTAGGGATTCCCTTTCAAAATTCTACGTGTAATAGCTCTCAACATCTCCCTTTATCTCAATTATCATTAGGTGTAAAAGTTGCAGAGATAAATGTAACAAACATGACAAGCAGGTGACATATAATTCCCACTTTCAGATTCAGTTGCAGTCACTTTGCATGAATGACTTTCACCAACTCTTAGAGAAAGACATAGAGAGACAGACGGACAGAAACTTGCATAAGAACAACTGATGAAATTCCATATTCTACCACTTAGGTTCAAATGGGTGAAGTGTGAGGCTGTGAGCAGCTTCAGCTATTTGCAGATACAGTTAAAGGGGCAGAGCACCAGAAGTGATTTGACAAGTTCAGTTCAGCAGACAACTAAAATTTCTTACCTTATCTCAGAAAAATCCGGGTTCCGGTTTCTCATCTTCATCATGATCAGACTCATAATCAACACCATTCCATACGTGACGCTTTGGTCTTTGATCCATGTCCTCTTCATCCTGTCCAACCACACATCCAACAAGTTCAAAAAGGAAAGAGAAACTCAAGAAGTAATGGCAATTGAGTTATTTCCAGAAAATTTTCCACAGCCCACCAACCTCTTCCGGAACTTCAGTTGTAGCTGGTGTTGTCTGAAAAGGTACACTGGGAGCATTAGGCAGTCTAGAAAGTTGCTCTAGCAGTATGTTCCTGAAAAAGTAAAGTTTCAAGTCACAAAATTGAACAAGCAGACATAATTACAAAGAAAGTTGGAAGGACAGTAAAAAAATATTTGCACAGAACTTTTATAAAACCATTATATCTACAACCACATGTGGGTACCTAATTAAGTTCTATGCATGAGAGAGAGAGAGAGAGATACTGAGAGAAAGTTGCAGTGTAAGCACACAGACATTTTCTTGGAAAATTTAACCACAGCATTAACAAATTGTGAATGTAACGAATATCAGAACAGATGAAAAACAATTGTGGTAATTCAATAATTGATACAGAATGCCAGGTAACAGAAGCTAATTTTAGGCCTCATGAAATAATAGACCTCAAACCTGAGTTTTTAGTCATAATGCATGGGTTCTCAGCTAAATGATTGTCAATCTGATTCAGTCCCATTCATAAGCTTCTATTTAAATAAAATAATTGCCTTCATTCTTGTGACTATCCAAGAATATAGGAGGAATTTTGAACAAGAAACTTATAAAAGAGGCAATCAGCTAAGAAAAAGAACATAATTTAGCACAGGAATGCACTCTTCTCTAAACTATAGTGAAAATGAAGTTGATCCCATTTTAACATAGGAATTCTGACCCTATGTTCCAAAGAAGTATATGGCAAACCCTTATTTGATATGAGAAATAGAAGGGCCATATCGACTAGAAGTGGTTATGCCCTGTTTATAGATTACAAAGTTGACAGGCATTATATGTTAAATGCAAAATGATTTTGCTTGTAGGTTCCAATCTTTCAGAGTTATATCCTCGATTTTGAAATGTAATTAACATAGTACTAATTGCAACTTTAGTCATAAGGAAGTAATGAAGTATTGACAATCACCTTATTCTCTCCATGTCTTTGGGTGTGTTTAGGTTCTCCATATTGGATGGGTCAGCATGAAGTGTGTATTCAGGGCCAAAGTACTCGTAGTACTCATTGTAAGGCAATTTGTTATCTGGTTCCACCCCAACTGCAACTGCTGTCTGAGACAAAGCAACATGTGTATGAATAACTTAGCATTGTTATGGAATCAATCTATGTGTGCATGTTTTTTATGTGCATGTGTGTGCGCAAGCATACGCATGTGGGGAGAGAGAGAGAGAGACCTCATAGCACCAGCACCGGGCAACATTCCTGATAGTATACCCACCCCCACCCAAGACCATCAGAGGAACATTAAAAGATCTAATAAATCTAAGGCAGTCTGCATGGCCCTTAACAGACAGGTTGAAACACCCCAACCTATCACCAGATAATGAATCTGCTCCACATTGGAGAACAACTGCATCAGGTTGATAAACCTCCATCACTTTTTGGATGAGTGGCCGAAACAGAGCACGGAAACATTCATCATCCATCCCATCTTTTAAAGGAATATTCAGAGCATAGTTCTTCCCTTTCCCAACTCCAATGTCCTTGATGTGCCCCGTCCCTGGAAAGAAATCTCCATATTTATGGAAGGACACAGTCATAACCCTGTCAGTAGTATAGAATGCTTCCTCAACACCATCGCCATGGTGGACATCAATATCTACATACAATACACGCTGCCCAAATCCATTCAAAGAAGGCATTCAGAAAAACATTAAGAAATCAGAACATGCAGCCATGTCGATTCACAAAACTTGAAAGATAAACAAAATTTTCTCCAATACAAATTGAATGAGATCACACGAGCACAAAAAAAATAAAAAAAGCACTCTTAACATGGCCATTCAAAATCGATCATGTCCCAAATAAAATTGGAAATGAGCAGATACCAGGTGCACTTCGACCATTTGTACAAATATGGTCGAATACAGAGAAACTAATGTATTTCAAGAAAGGCATATATCAAAAACCATCATTAGCTTTCCCGATCTGCATAACCAGGATGCATAGCATTTGTGCTGTCATTCATCATCTCATTAAGCAAGTGGATATTGATACCAACTAACCCTAATTTGGACTCTCAAAAAACGACCATTACTTTTACTCGAAAACTAGACACGCAAAATAATACATGACTCACCAAGAATTTGCTTAAAATTGATAAAAACATAGCTTAGTGGAAATAAACTAACTACAAAAACAGAATATCAAACACAAATTATCATTTACAAAAACAAAACCTACAGAAAGAAACCAGTAAAAACCCTAAAGCAAACAAACAATTACCGAAATACATGAGAAATAAAGTAGAGGAGAGAAAGAGATGCACTAGTAAATTACCTTATGAACTTTGAGCAACTCAAGAATGCCAAGAACAATATCATTAACATAACAAAACCCAGAAGCCTCACTCCTCTTCGCATGATGTAAGCCACCAGCCCAATTCAAAGCAATATCAGCATCCCCTCTATTAAGCTTAACAGCACAGCCAATTGAGCCACCAGCAGAGGCCTGACAAAACTCAAATAACCCATAAAAAACCGGACAATCGTCACCAATATTAAACCTCTTCAACTGCCTCCCATGTGCCGGATCACTCGCTGATTGTGGTGACACTGAAGACAAGAATTCCACGTAATCATCAGAATGGAACCACCCTATGTCTTCAGGACCTGCTGGGAATGGACGGTTGATTTCCATCCGACGGTGGAGAGCGTAGTTGATTATCAAGTTGTGGGCCATTCGGATTCTGTGGGGTTTCATTGAGTGGCCTTGACCGTAGTAGTACTCACCGATTGTGGGTTCGTAGAAGTAGCTGACTCGGCGTTTTTCTGCGTCTGTTCCTGTTGATGGTAGGGATGCGCCTCCATTAGTGTCCAGCATTTTTTTTTCAAATAAGAAATTGAAAATCTGCGTGCTTGCCTCTCTCTCAGGAGGTGGGGGGAGCAGGAGGGAGAGCTTTGTAAGAGGAGATGAAAAATAGGGTGGAATACGTTCTCAGAACAAGGATTACAATTCCATCCAAAGTCTTCAAATCCAATTTTGTATAAATTACCTTACCCTTGAATAAAATATAGATATCGTTGAATCCCACCTTTATATATTAATGATGATTGAAAAAGAATTCCTCTTCTTCACGACAAAAATATAAATAATCAAATTTTATTATTTTTTTAAAGCAAAAATAACTTTGATTATCAAATAATCGAAGACCCAGGAGCACAATTGTGTATCTATAATACAATATAAATATGTAAAATTATTATAAATTAGATAATAAATAAAATAAATTATTATAACTTGATCATATCCCTTCACGATCACATGGCTAAGACGTCAAAGCGACGAGTAGCTTAGTTTGCTTGTTAGTGTCACGTGACTCCGTACAAATGAAATACACAGATTGAATTGAATAGCTCTTCCCCTACTTGACACCATATTTGATGGACGATAGAGCAAGAGGAAAACTCTTCACTAACGCACACGGCTAAAAAATAATTAAAATGAAAAAAGGTAAAGAAATATATTTGGCACGTGTATGACACTTGCTGGATTGTACACAAACCCATAGGAGGCTTCTAACCTCTAATGACGGCTAACCACTCCCCTTGGTCTAACACTCGTCAGTGGCGGAGCTCCAGTAACACTTTGACAACATGTTTTTTCTTTCCTTCTTTTCCTTTCTAAATGGGCTTTCTCTCTCTATTTTTTATTAGGATTGATTGGGCCGAGAGTATTGGGCTTGGTTGGGCTCCTCCTCTTCTTTGTTTTTTAGCTTTCTTTTACTTCCTTGGGCCTGGCTGGGCTTCTTCATCTTGCTCTTTAAATTTCTTCTAGTCGTCTAGGTCATTTGTTCCCTTCTTTCTTTTTTCTGAATGAGACGACAACGGAAATCTTTTGAATTTAGAAAAGTCAATTCTTTATATGATGATTGTAGTCGTCGTCGGCAGGTTTTATTTTATTGAAATGCTTGGTATACAGAATATCATCATCATCATCGTCGTCATGAAGCAACAAATTCTTCCACGAGCAAAAGGAAAAGCGACACAACACATATTTTCCACAAAGACGGTGTCAAATCATGAATATTGGTTTCAACTTAAATGGCCATATTGATGTATGATTTACACAAAACATCTAACGGAATATGGTGTTCTACGTCGAAGCTTAAGGCTTTTGCAGACAAGAGAATATTTGGCCATCCTTCATCTTCGATCATGCAATCATGCAAAATCATCACCTCCCGAGAAATTCTGAGGAAAGCTACGTCGGCCTGCGTAAACATCAATTATAGAAGGCAGTGATGGCCTAGCTAAGACCTGTAGAGGCCAGTGAAAGGAATATCCTGGTCAGCCCTTTTGCGTTAAAAACGTGAGATTTTTCAAATCTTTCTTTTTCTGAATATGAAATTGCTTCTTCGCATGTCGGGTTGTATTGCAGCTTCCTACCCGTAATATAAAGGTACTTTATTTGGATTATAAAGTAGGAGCAACGTGGTCCAAAGGTTGAAAATTGAAGGCTTATGGCAGGAGTTTTAATTAGTTGGTGTCAAATCAGGAATTTTCTGTCAACCGGGGACATGGAACTTCAATCAGGTTTATCTCTTAGCATTTTGATTTTGACATGAAGGTTTTTTCTTCTCAAGGCACTCTCATCGCAACTTTTGACCTCGAAAGCTAGTGGATTTGAGTGCATGGGTGGTGTTAAAGGGGGACCAATGGAATCTTGAAACTGGTACATCTTCATAGATGAGTTATGCCCAAAATTTAAGTTAACTGAGGCAATTATTTGAAAAGAGATATCCCACTAAAATAACCCTATTGCTGGTTATGAGCACCCTACTACCATGACCTAATAATGAATCAGTTGAAAGTTATTGCAGGCTTATAATAAATAAAAAGCTGAAGTGAAAAGGTATAGCTTAATTAGCGAAGTATTGAATTTGTTTTTTAGAGGTTTTTAATTTGGGTGTTATAAATTTTAGAATTATTAGAGATTTATATAATCATTAATTTTAAAGTTTTAAAGAATTAATTAAAGTATAAATAACCTTATATAGAAATTCACAATTAAAAAATAATAAAAAAGCTCTTAAAGGGTCTGATATAGCCGGAAGCCTTTTGAGCATTCATGGTCGAGGTTGGAAGCTCGTACAAGTGGCTATACAAGACAGGTAGAACGAAGTCTCCATATCCTTAATTTGTTGCCCAATAAGCAATTGTTCTTGGGGACAAAAAAATATTCCCTTCTTTTCCATGGAGACAAGCAAAAGTTCAGACCCAGGCAAAGAACGTAATCATTTGGGGGGAAGGATTTATGGGGAGAGATGGTTTTTCACTATCATTTTGTGATCATCATCTCTTGAAAAGGAAGCTTTTTTGTTGGTTGATGGAGACAACGTAAAAGGGACTATGCCTTCATGGCTTTGAACGAAAATATACACCAGTTGTGTCCACAAGGACCACACCGGCGTATATCACCTTTTAAGTACTATATTGTTTGGTATTATTTGGACCTAAGGTGAGAAAATGCATGTAGCCATCACAATAGACGTCGATGCTTGTGACCTTGCATACATATAGAGCGCATTTACACCCTTTTTTAAGCTAAATTATCAAAAACATTGAGTCAAACTATTCGTTCTTGATTATTTTTTTAGTAATATATATACGTACATATACTGATCTCCCACATCTAATATTTCCAATTTCAACTGATATAGACCTGAATAGCTTGGTATCATGTGGACCGAGATATTTTTTGGATAAGAGTGTTGTCCATATTGTTTATACCTTGCGTGTGTGTCTCTTCATAATATTTGAGCACCACGCTATTAAAATTTTGCAGCTAGCTAGGATACAAGCAAGGCAGTCCAAGTGGACAACCAGACAATAAAGTCCTTGAGAAATTTACAAGCATGTGTATAGAGCCTGAAATTCAGAAAGAAATGATTAATGCATTTTGTAGAAATGACCTCACTCCCATTAATGATGACGTCTCGGTCACTTAAGAGATAAAAATACGAAAGGAGTTTGCAATTAGTTTTTTAATAACTAAAAACACACTCTATGATTTTTGGAAATCTAATTATTATATAATAGAAAATATTACTATAACCATATATATATATATAAAATAAACTATATTGTACTTGTTTTTAATTATAAAGATAATTATTGTGTTGTTGTGAGAATTTATCTAAACTAGTATATGCATGTTTGAAGGTAAAGAATCACTAAACCGAAGACATTGATTTGGGATTTAAGCTTGGCAATAAGATTCAATCTTCATATTCTCTTTTGGTGGTTCTTAGTTTTTTTTTCTACAGATTCTCTTAGGCTATTCTTTCCTCAATTTTTCTTTGTGATTTCCTCCCTCTTTCTCCCTTATAAATGTCTGCTTTATTTATAGACCTTTCTCTATTTATCTTTTCAAATTCTTATCTTTTCTCTTATATTTTATCTCACGTTCTCCTCTTTTCTTTTAAATTCGCATTGTTTTTTAGATCGATTTAAACTCCCGTCTTTATCTTAGTCTCTCTTTTCCTTAATCACAATTTCACTCCCATTTTTTATTTTTTTTATTTTATTGATTTTTCTCATTTCTTATTTTTTGAGAATATATTGGAAAATTAGGGGGTAAAAAATAAGTTATTACAAATGACAATCAATTGATTTTATGTAAAGGGAATGCATCAAAAATAGGGAAAAAAAAACAGAAACAAAAGCTCCTCGTCCAACTTTCTTTATTTAAGGCTTTGTCCAAATAGATTTTTAATCACAAGTATTTTTACTTACTGTTTTTCATCATAATTCATTTGTGTTTGGACGCAATGTATATTGAAATTTTTTTTTTTTTAATTTGAGAAAACCTCACTTTTCGGAAAGCATACTTTGTGGGTCCAGGTGAGGGAGTAAAACCCCGGCTGTCTCAGGCTCTTACAAGAAGTGTACACCCTGACTCGAACTCGAGACCTGCTGTGTAGATCTCAAACTCTTTGTCATCACGCTACGTCCCTTGGGTACAATGTATATTGAAATCTTCACACCTTACATTAGATTTTGTTTTTAAATTTAATTATTTTTTTTTTACCGTTGTTTATAATGTACGTATCCCTTCATTAATGAACTAGCTAGTCTCGCATTCTCTCCTTGATGGACTAATTAACCACACATCCCTTCATTAACAGACTCACATTGTGTCCTTTTCTTAGAAGACTGATTGAGTATCCCCTTGGTAGACTCACCTTAAGCCCTCTCTTTAGTGGACTATTCACACATTCCCTCTCCTTGACAGATTGAATATGCATCCCCTTTTTGGTTGACCAATCACTTGTCCTCTCATTTATAAACCGATTGCGTATACTCTTGCTTATACCTCTAAATCCAACTACTACTCCCCAAGTACACTCTCCTAGTCAAATCTGGTTTACTCACCATCAACTATAAAGATAAAACATACATGCATTAAATGTTCACATATTCTTCTGCCATAATAGAGCTCATTAAATGGTGTTATGACATGCTCCAACCTTAAACGAAGCCACTTGCCTCTATGAATTACATGTCAATATGTCACAAGGGGGGCTCACATTCTCTTTTTAAACCACTAATTGTAGCTTGCATCTTCTCTATAAACACACACAACACAACTTTAAGGCTTCATTTATCCTAAACTAGTATTAACTTAAGCATCAAAGATTCCTCTAAACCCAACAGAGAAATCTTTTTTGCAAGTGCTTCTGAAGCTTAAGTTTGGCAATTTCAATCTCCAATTCATCAATCAGCTTTAAAAAGACCTTGATCTTTTGAGGGTTTTTTTCTAAACTTATAAGTGGCATCGTCCTTGTGGAATCCTGAACAAAAGTCAGTTTAACTCCTTTTCTTTTTACATATTTTATTGTTGTTTCTATGATTGAGAACTCATAAAATCTAATATATGAAAGGTTACAAACTTTCCCATCATATATGCTCTATCAACTTCTTTAAATCTCTAATAACTAGCCTAATAGGTAGCTCCTCCATTAGCAGCATTAGTTCTACCTCCCAATATGTGTAGACAACTCTAGTTTGAGGAAGAGGTAAACTAGAGTGAGATGCAAGGGAGCATAAGAGAGTATGATCACTAGCTTAGCCAACATAAAAATAGCTCTTGCTGTCATGAAAGACATTCTCCAAGCATCTTGTTCCTCATGGAATCCAGTTCCTCTAAGAACCAACAACCATGTTTTTCTCCAAGTATCATATTCTTTCAAGAACCACACCTCACAGGCAATATTAATTCTTGTTATATGTTTTTATTTAAAAACCAATAATTAATATAAAAAACATGTTTTCAACAACACAAAGTTTATGAATTCTATTACATTTAGTTTTTATTCAGGAAATTAATATACTGCTAATAAAAAATATATATATGTTTCCTCCAAAATAAGAAAAAATACATGAATAAGAAAAGGAGATTTCGCCTAATTAATTTTCTTTTCCTGGATTATTATAAAGATAAATTAAAAAAAAATCGAAAACTGTCCCCGGCCCAGTATCACGAAGATACACTAGCTAGTTTGTAATTAATACATGGATGCCGGATTGTTTGAAAATACATGGAAAGCTGTTATAAAAATTGCTTGCAACTTGAAAGATATCTAAAGTTGACTATTTTAAAGCAATTAATCGACATCAAAATCAATCGATGGTCATATCGATCAAATTGATTTAAAGGCAGCCTACTTTATTCTCCTGGGCTGTTTTTTTTTAATGATGATGATCATTACAAAAGACATAAAGCCCTTAATATGTTGCTTTTTACAGAACATTAACCTAGCTAGGTGGGGCGGATAATCAAGTGGTATCAGCTGTAGATCACATAAGCTCGAGTTAATTGGATCATAATCTAAGATCGTTGGGTCAACAGCACAAAAATGTAGTGCCCTTTATGCCTTGTGATTTTCCCGATTCATGTTAGATCTCTGTCCCAGTACTAGCTAGGCCTATCATAAACCAACCCTTTTCTTAAACTTGAAAATATACTTCAAAAATGTGTCTGGGATGTTGTCCTCGACAGGATAATATAAATAAAAATGAATACCAATAAATGAGATTAGACTACACTATACTATAGAATATTAGATTCGAGTGTGTGTAGAACAAGACAAGATCAAAAAGTTTTTTTTGCCTTGGGAACAACTTGGGATCGATAGATCATTATCCTGTTCAAAGTTTATTCAAAACACTTAATAATTTATCCTCATCCTATTCTAAGTGTATGTCAAACACATCACAATTTGTTTTTTCTTCAGGGAAAATTGCTAGCAGAATCTGCCCTCATGGAAGTGTCAAATATTCTCCATTGCTGTTCTATGAAACAGCACATAACCTTGCCTATCGGTCAGCATATTATTTTTCTCTTCACGCAAAACATCATGAGACAATCTTATACATCAAGCCACCCTCTAGTATTAAGAAACCGTTTGAAAACGTGGTTCCCTTTAAATTTTAATTTTTTTTGTTAAAAGTTTTTTTTTTATGTTTTCAGATAGTTTTGGTGTGCTCATCTCAAAAATAATTTTTTAAAAATAAAAACATATCATTTAATACATTTATAAACAAAAACCACTTTGAACTGCAACCAATACCATAATTTCAAACAGACTCTAAATCCTTGATCGAGTGTAAAAAAAGAACCTTAGATGAGCCTCGAAACACGGTTACATAAAATTTCTAATAACCTCCCCATAATCAGATCCTATCTTCATAGGAACATGCTAATGTTCTAAAACAATCTGAATTCCAAGTTTACGAGAATAAGATAAATTATATATTGATATCTTACTTAACATTTTAAGTTATTGGATTGAGATTTTTTTTGATATTATATCAAAACTTTGATGACCAAACAGTAACGAGTTTGAATCTTATTATTTTTATTTATTTAATAAAAATTAAGTATAAGGTTGTGAATTTATGGAAGTTTCAAACTCAAAAAGCTTTCACTTGAGGAAATATGTTAAAGAATAATATAAATAATATCTTGATATCTCATTTAACAACTTAAATTATTAGGTTGAGATGATTTTTTGACAAGATAACCTAATTTAGGAACCATTTTAGTAGTTTCACCACTGTAGATAGAGAAACCAACCACCCAATCCCCATCTTCTCTTCTGATAAGTACACCAGCTCCTGCCTTCCCCAGAATCCCAAGTGAGTTGCCATCCGTATTGAGCTTCCACCAAATCTTGACCGGGAAAAGACCAGGCAACCAACCAGATTCCATCCAAAGGCATAGAACCAGTATGTGTATCGAAAGCTTGTTGACAGACTTTATTAAACATAAGAATCTGTTGAACTTGAACAAATTGCATCTTATACCCTTCGAATATCACCATGTTTCTGGTTTTCCAAGTAGTCCCAGCAGGCATTAGTGAATGCCCTGCACCGATCGGTTTAGTTTATCACTTGGAAGCCACTTTTCCAACTAAAACGAAGCACCATACCCCTTACCTACACGCCATCTGAAACCATCTTTTAGAATTGGAGCGCATTTCATTATCCCCTTACAACAGCTTGAAGAATTCTAAGGAGTGGTAACAATGTTATATTACAATCACGAGCAGCCCTGAAGCCTAATCCACCTTCCTTCATCGGAGAAGTAAATTAACAAGGTGAACTCCCTCTAATCTAGAGTTCCATTCCATGGAAGATCTCCGGCGCCTACCCTATCCACCTCGTTACACATGCTCCGAGGGAGCCAACAAGTCTGCATGAATACACTGGAATAGCCGAAATTGTATCCTCAAGTAGAGATGGTTTTGGTATTACGGTAACTTCTGTATTTTACCTAACCTCGTACAAAAAATTGTTTGGTTATAACTTATCCTCAAATAGATTTTAGGTGCAAAATGTAAAATCCATAAACATTTGGGACCATCTCAAACATTAACTGAAATTTTAAGGATCAAACAGTTAATGCCTTACAAACACACAGGCCATATATCTTGAAGAGAGATCAAATCCTCTTCTCTCTAATGGCTTACAAACACACAGGCCATTGATCTTGACCTGAGCACCTGAACCAGTCATTCCACAACACACACAAACCAACCTCCCTTGCAACCTCTCTTCCACATCTCCTCGCTATCAAAACCACCAAACTAGCCTCTATCCAAAGCGATAGCAAAAACCCGAACCACCCACCATCACCAGCATCAACCCACCATCAGCCCCTGATTTAACCGAGGTCACTCACCCACCTTCATCATCGTCTCAGCGTGAGCCACCACTCTATAGTTCAAACCAAACCCACGCCAGCGCCACCAGTCTTCCAACCAGCCGAACCCACTTTAATATTTTTAATTTTAATATTAATATATCAAAATTATTAAAAAAAATATCTAAAAAATATTAATTTTAATTTTTTTAAATAAAAAATAATTTAAAAAAAAATCCAAACTAAAAAATCGCACTTTTAATTGTTGATTGTTTTCATATATGTTTAGTTATCGAGGATGGATGAGCAAATAGTTTTATTTATATCCTTATATTTTTCATTTGGTAAATTAATGTTTATATATGTTGTTTTAATTTGTTCAATTCATCTTTTTTTATATATATAATAGATTGGTGTAGCGTCTTTGGAGAAATTGGAAGCTATGCATACAGCAGGTTAAAGGGGAATTAGATGGGTTTTGTATGTGTAGTTGTTGAGTACATGTATATATATAAAAATTTTATTTAATTTTATTTAATTATAAAAATATATTGAAAAAATTTATATATATAATTTTTTCATTAATAAAAATATGTAATTCGCGGCAAAACACGCTTAAATTATCTAGTATGAACCAAAAAAAAATAAAAAAAATATCATTTTAATTTGACCTGAAATGTAAACAAAATTACTCTACATCCATGGCGTTTACTAAGAGATAATCAAAAGACAAGCCCCTCTTCCTTCTTAAGTATTATACAACAACATCCACTTAATTAACCGAATAATTAAGTTTTTTTCCCTTCTAAATTCCAGTATTTAAAAGCTATTAAATCTTGACTAATTCGATCAAGGATCTACTAAAAAATAAAACTCTCCAAACAATAATATGCTTTATATATGAAGCTTGAATTCAAAATCTTATTTAAAAAAGCCACTTGAAAATTAAACGAATATATTGAGAGCACCTTTTTCATCCCTTTCACCGGCCTTAATGCTTCCTCCCTTTTGTCTATATAAATAAAACAAACAAATATTAAACAAGTAATTTATTAGTTATGCACGTTAAATCAAGTGCGATTGTTTTTACATATTTTTTAAAGTATTTTTTAAAATATATTAAAATAATATTTTTTATTTTTTTAAAATTTCTATCTTACATCATCACATTAAATTAATCTAAAAACATTAAAAAAAATTAAAACAAACTACTTGTAAAATTACGTGTGGAGGTGGTCATTTCCTCTGCTTAGAATATTAAAGCAAACCCTAATTTAGAAACTCTGTCATGTCAGTCATACCAAAAACATATAGATATTTCAGGCTATCCCATCTGTCTGCTAAGAATAATTAATGGTTAACTTTAGACATTTAAGAACTCATAAGATTGATTAGAAGTTGATCTTTTGATCTTTTAATGGGTCCTTTCTACAGATCTTCTCCTAAACAAGTAGTTAGCTAGCATTATTTATTTGGATTTACACAGCTAATAAATATTCTAGAGGCAGGCAGCTCTTACGACATGATGTTTTCTTTCACATCCCGCAAGTAGTTGTTCGTCATGCATGTCCCAAGATCCTCATGGCCCATTATTGACTGCATGCTCATTGCAGTAATTACTTAATATTTTAGAAAAAAGCCTTCAGGTCAAGCTAGATATAAGAAAAAGAAAAACCAGCCATCTTTGTCATCGAGTCACTGCATGTCCACAGAAAGCAGTGGGATTTTGCGATGAATGTTGTCTGGCATCCATGGTTTCCCATTGAGAAAAGGAAGTGGCCAAATTGGACGAAGGACAGCCAAAAAGAGGTAGGCCAGGAAATGTCTATCTGGCTACGTATTTTCCAAGTCTTTTTGCCTGAGGTGTGACTGTCGGTCGTGGATGCGTCCATCAATGGCCCCAATCATTGAAGCTTCCTTCATTGATGTGTTCTGGCTTTTGGTATTCTCCACTAATAATTAAATTACATGACAATTCCAATATTGCTGCTTTAATTTCCATTAAGCAGCATCTCATATACAGTGTTTATAGCGTAATTTAGATTTTCTAACAGGAGAATGAGTGATGAAAACTAGTCCCTTCCATATCTAGATGGTTTTATTTATTTATTTTTTAAAAAAACTCCATTGTTATATGATATAAGAAAGCTACTCCTTGTTATGTGGTCCGAAATCCTTTGAATCTCTGATTAATTCAAAAACAAAATCTCGTACATGTCTACAAATGCAAAAATAAAAAATCAATCAACAGTTAAGCGCTAGCTGTTACATTTTTTCATGACAAAAAAAGTTCATTAAGAAAACAAGAAGAAGAACCACTTGGAAAACCCAAAAGAAAAGATTGGATAACCTAGAAAATATCAATTGGAAATATATAAGGTTGAGTGTCCTAGGATTCATGTTAACCTAGGTATGATGTCTTAAATTGTAGCCAGTTCAAAACGTGGAGGATTCATTGTATTGGTCTTAGTTCCATAGAAACCCACTTCTTATTGGGTGGAGACCACCTATACAAAAAATTATTAGGTCAAATATATTACCCACATTATTAATAAAACTAAATCAATAAATATTTGATATAGATAAAAACACTAGCACTAAAATTAATATATAAACAATGCAATATATTTAAAAAGTCTCATGCATCATTGA
>Ga0325410_1004344_pt1 | contig 15881 bp, 10 predicted proteins | sample PopdelMetagenome_16_FD_206182 | JGI IMG/M metagenome (GOLD analysis project Ga0325410, IMG submission 206182) | Populus deltoides microbial communities from Bellville, Georgia, United States - Xylem-PdIQD-R3 | ecosystem: Host-associated > Plants > Phyllosphere > Stem > Wood/Secondary xylem...
AGGAGGAGAAAGATGTGTAAATAGTGGAATCTCATGAGGTTTTGCTAGCTTGAATGGTAGAATATTTCAGATTTTGTTATGTGTTTTCTCCTCAACAATCGACTAGTGGAATTGTGTTTTGGTTGCTATCCTTTCGTCTCTCTATGTTTACATGTGTGTATGCATAATATTATGCAACTCAAATGTATAATTTGTCGCGATTAATGCAAAGCAGTGCTAGCGTATGTATTGTTTTAGTGATTATGATTTAAAATATATTTTTTATTTTTTAAAAATAATTTTTAATATTAACATGTGAAAACAATTTGAAAATATAAAAAAAAATTAATTTAAAATAAAAAAATTAAAATTTTAAAAAAACACAATTTCAGCTGCATTCTCAAACATTATCCAAATTTCAATTAATACCCGTATCAGTTCTCTCTCTCTCTTATAGTAAAGGTGATATTGGAGGAAGAAAAGGTGACAAATTGAGAAATTACTACTCATATATTTTCTACAGAATTTAATTATGGATGAAGAATATTTTGAACTTCCTGGGCCGTAATCAGCCCTAAACAGGGAAGATTTTAGGATTTTCATTAATCCTCTTAAAAACGAAAAGAAAAACACATGAGACACCTTCCTTGTAGCAATTTAATAATTCTTTATCTTAAATAATAATATAAATTATATTATAAAATCTCACCTAACATTTTAAATTATTAAATTAAAATAATTAATCTTTGATATAATATTAAAACTTTAATGGCCAAGCAATTACGAGTTTGAATCTCACTATCTTTATTCATTTGATAAAAATTAAACATAAAATAATATAAATCTGTATAAATTTCAAGTTCAAATAACTTTTACTTAAAATGTATTAAAAAATAATATAAATTCTATTATAAAATTTTATTTAACAATTTAAATGATTGAATTAAAATAATTTTTTAACTAGTATTTTTTGTCCATTGGACTTAAATGGACGAACATTAAAAAAAAAAGAAAAAAAAAAGAAAAGAAGTTAGGAATAGACTGTTCATTGGGGATCTCGAGAGGAACCGCGTCAGCCTCTTCCATTTGAACTGGGGCACTCCAGAACGGCATTGAATGCCACAACCTGGACAAAATAATTCACCTTGCAACAATTGTGTTCATCAGGCAGTAATTATTAACTCTTACAGAACAACATTCATTATTCCTGCTTTGACATTAAAGAACTGTTCAATCCTGGCTTGATCTGGTTCTAAGTTCTAACATCTCCACATGAATTACCTTGGTGTGCGCGTGTGTGTTGTAGAGCTGTTTTGACATTAAAGAAGTACTTTTCTCACATCATGGCATAAGCTTCCAACCCTCTTGGTTCACTAATAGTTCAGCAAATTGTTCTCTCACAACCGACATTGGTCACACTAAAAAAACATATATTACCATTCTTAAAATATTCTATTTAAAAAAATGTTTTATGCTATCATGGTATGGTTTGTCTATAATATTTCTAACTTTGATGTTAATAAATTTTAGGTTAATATTCCTGACTTTGTCATCATTAAATATTAGAAGTGATATTTCCGATTATAATATTAATAAATACTAGAATTGATATTTATGACTCTAGCGTTGGTAAGTATTATGATTGATATTAATAACTCTAGTGTTAATAAATATCAAAAATTAATATTCATCGTCAATTCACTTATATCAAACAATCTTGAATTGAGTTTTGCCCAAAAATATCACAAACAAACATTGTACCCCCACAGGAAAAGGCTTGCTTTGGCTCTTTTTTTTTATATATATATATATATGTGTGTGTGTTAATGAAAGGCCTAATAAATCATTTTATTTGAGTCAAATTTTTAATGGGTTTGATAATATACAAATAAAAACATAATTTTTTTTATTTCAATGCCAAAAACACAAATATATATTTTTATGTTAAAACACACAAAATGATTTATTTTTACAGCACATAATATTTAACCAAAAAAATTAAATTATGCAAAAGACACATTTTTTTAGTGTTCTTTTTCTTCGCCATAATGCAAATTTTTTAATGGTTAAATTTTTTTGGTTTTTTTATTCATTTTAACACTTGCTAAAAATAAAAGCATGTATCACACACACAACATCCTTTTCACTAATCACTCACACATATTTACAATTATCCCTATTTAATTTGTATAATAACAAACACAAAATCATCCAAATTCATATTACACCAGCTTTTGAAAAGCGTCTGAATCATGGTTGTTAAATTCGCAAGTTGACTCATAAAAAATCATATACAAATATAACGTGTGAAATCGAGTATAAAACTCGAAAACCAACAAATTCGATCAAACTCGGTTAAAATCGGTCAAACTCGGTAAACTCGGATCGAGTTTACCAAGTTTAAAAAAATTAACAAAAATTATTAACTCTTTATCTCACATTCTCTGATTCTCAAATCTCAACCCTAGCAATAGCAGACTAACACTAGTAACACTTGAGATTGCATCTTCATCTGCAAAGTCTCTGAGTGCAACCCCCTCACCTTCTCGTCCAGTTGGCTTTAGGCGCGCTGCACCACTATTGGAACCTGCACCCAGGGCAACCCTGCAACTTCATGCTAATGGAACTGTTTCTCATACGCAATCCCAACAGATTGAAGATCCTACAACGGGGAATTAGAAGAGTTTGATGAGACGCGTGAAAAACTTCAGATGATTAGGGTGAAATTTTTGCTGCTTGCACATAGACTTGGGCAGACTCCCCATAATGTTGTTGTTGCACAGGTTTTATACAGACTAGGATTAGCTGAGCAACTGCGAGGTAGAAATGGTGGTTGGGTTGCTGGTTTTGATCGTGCCATTGCCATGGCAGAGCATCTTGAGGTTGCCGGGCAGGAACCCCTTTATTTCTCTTGTACTATTATGGTTCTTGGAAAGACAGGTGCTGGTAAAAGTGCCACTACCAACTCTATATTAGATGAAGTGAAATTTGGCACCGATGCTTTTTAAATGGCCAAGTTTTTTTATAGGATTGATTTGAGTTGGTTTTTGAATTGCTTCCAGTAAATTATTTATTTTATTTATTTTAAATTTATTAATTATTAGTTAATAAAAAATTATTTAAATTATATGTAAATTTATATTTGAATTATGTTTAAACTATGGATTTTTATTTAAACTGTTCATGAAATTTTTTTTTTTTATAATTTTACAATTTGAATTTATTTAATATTCTTTGTACCGTGTTCAAAATAACTACTAAGATATAATGAGACTATTGAAATAGTACTGGCGCATGGAGATCAGACGCCGCCGTGGCTGGTGGGCCATGAACCGACGCTCTGGCGGCTAGAGAAGATGATGGTTGGCTGGATCAAACTGCTCTTCTTCTCCTTGTCACTCCTATACCAGTTATGGGTGTTACCTGTTACATGCAAATAAAAGAAAACACCCAAACATAATCGGTTTAATTAATTTCCCCTCTTTAGATTTGATTCTCTCCACCACGGCTGGGCCGATTTTGTTTCTTCCTTTTTAGCTGTCGTCGGGTCTATTGATGTTGGAACTGTTAATAGTAGAGGAACAATGGGTGGAGACTGTTATGGACCAATTTAAGTTGTCGATTCCAATCACTAGTGGTGATTGTGAAGGTGAAGGAGTGAATGACATGGGCATTAAAGAAAGGATATCTGGTTAATATCGTGATCATTAGCAGCATCATTACGTCTTTGGTTAATATTTTCTAAGATACGAACTTTACATTTCCAGTGAAGATTCAAAATATGGGTTATGGAGAATAATTATTACAATTAAACAAGAAATTAAGACAAACGATATACTATAGCAAAGAACAAAGGAACAACATGCACCGGCCTCCTGGACTATTGGGGCGATTATTCAATACAAATCACCAGTACAATATATAAGAGGAATAACAAGGAAAGAATGGTAATGAAGCCCATCCTCAAATCTTGGGTGCAAGACCAGCCTTGAGAGCTTGAATGGTGGCAACATCAGTCTTGAAGGCCAAGGCCAAGATGTTATCATCAATGCTCGTGGCAAAAAGGGTGGTAGGAAGTGATACGGTCCCTGCACTAGCACTTCCAAAAGCAGAAAACGCCAGAGCTGTATTCTGAGCATCCGCGTTGTATTGGAAGTGGACGAGCCCCTTCGGGAATATGAACATGTCTCCAGCTTGTAGAGTCTGCGTGAAGAGCTTGTTGGTTTTGTCAACGAACCCTACTTGAAGAGAATCACCAGCAAGGAAAAGGAGCTCAGCTGAGCGAGGGTGAACGTGAGGTGTATTAGTAGTGCCAGCCGGGAATTGAAGAACTGCATACGAGACACTCTGACCTATAAGAGCAGGGAACTCTGCTGCGCTTACTTTCGAGACCTTGAGAGATGAAGGTGGCTGTGCACCCACAAGGGCACGCATGCCAGTGAACGTGAAGAATGATCCATCAAATGTGGTTACATTTGGTGGGATTAAGAAGTCTGAAACAATGTCTGGGTCTCCCGCCATTGCTATTTGGACAACGACAAATGGGATTACTAGCAATGAGAAAAAAACGAGGGTGGAAGAAGCTGAGGCCATGATGAAGAGAGCAGAACTTGTTAAGAAAAAATAAATAAAATCTCATGTTTACGTAATGTATTAGGAAACATATGCTGTAAAAGATATATATTTCTATTGTAACTCTTATTCTAGAATTAGCTTAGCACAATATAGGAAAATAATCTTGTATATAATGTAGCTGAGATAGTCTCAATCAATAAGCAATAGGGTTGGCAATTCCTTTTTTTTCCTCTGAAATTCACATGGTATCAGAGCTCGATTTACCCTAGCTCTCCTTCTCCTTCTCTTTCTCTGCCTCTGCCTCAAACTCCTGCTTCAATATTTTTTGCCGATTGTTCACTACCATGGAACGTGAGCAATTTTCTAAAGAAGGTAGGAATAATGCCTTTGATCCTTTTTTTCTCTACCATTCCGATCATCCGGGATTGGTGCTTGTTTCCAAACCTCTCAATGGTGATAACTACTCTACTTGGTGCAGATCTATGACAATCTCTTTAAATGCTAAAAATAAATTAGGATTTATAGATGGGACAGTATAAATACCATCAGCCACCAACCAACCGGACGATCATGTTTTATGGAAAAGATGCAATGACATGATTTTATCATGGATTCTCAACTCAATTACTCCAGAACTTGCCGACAGTGTTATATATTCGACTACAGCAGAAGAAGTTTGGGAGGATCTTCGAGATCGTTTTTCTCAAAGTAACGCTCCTTGTATTTTTCAGATTTAGAGAGACATAGCTTGTGTTTCTCAAGCTCAGATGATAGTTGCGGCATATTATACAAAGCTGAAAGGATTGTGGGATGAATTGAGATCTTATAACGGAACTGTTTGCTCTTGTGGAGCAGATTATAAGCGACGACAATTGATGCAATTTCTCATGGGATTAAATGAATCTTACAAGGCAATTCGGGGGCAGATTCTACTGTTGAATCCTTTACCTGATGTTCGTCAGGCTTATGCTTCCATTGTTCAAGAAGAAAATCAACGCAACTTAGGTGATACACATGATGCAACAGAAACTACAGCCATGGTGGTTCAACGAAATGCACCCACAGCTTTGGCTTTTCGATCAGGTCAAGGGGTTTCCTCCCGCTCCAATTCTTTTAATCGTAAGCCACTGCACTGCACATATTGTGACAGTGATCATCATGTGCGAGATACATGTTGGAATTACATGGATATCCACCAAGTCACCCAAAGCACAAAGCCAGCAGATTCAACAAGTTTGAAAGTCGTCAACATTACAACAAACCTGCACAACCTTCAGTTAATTACATCAAGGAAGGTCCCATGATGGAAGAGAAGCATTTAGTGATGAATGAACTCTCTGATTTACAGTTCCAGCAAATATTGTCTATCATGAACAATACCGGAAATGCTCAAACCACTGTTCCTCAAGCCAATGCTGCGGTCACCACTCCAGGTTTGTTACAAACACCAGTTATTATGCCAAGTCGATTGATTCTCGACAGTGGTGCCACTGACCATATCACTTCTTCTCCGAATCTGTTTGTCGATAGTCAGCAGAACACTATTTTGCCACCAGTTATTATGTCAAGTGGAGAACAAGCTCCAATTATGTATACTGGAACTTTACATTTGAATTCTGTTATTTCTCTAAAAAATATGCTTGGTGTGTCATCTTTTAAGGTGGATTTGATGTCTATAAGTCGAATTACAAGAGGACTTAATTGTTCAGTAACCTTTTTTTCCCTATTGGTGTGTTTTACAGGACTTGGCGATGAAGACGACGATTGGTTTGGGTAAACAACGAGGCGGACTTTATTACTTGGTTGCATTAGCATCAACACCACCAACACCAAAATACCAACCCTCCGCATCTGCTGCCATTGCTACCCAATCATCCCGTTCTCATGTCATCTCCTCCACTGATTTGTGGCATTGCCGATTAGGGCATTTATCTTCCTCTAGATTACATTTTATGGCAAAAACTTTACTCAATTTTCCTTTTAAATTCCAAGGCTCTTGTGATATTTGTGCACTTTCAAAACAATGTCGTCTTTCTTTTTCTGCTAGTTCAATTTCCTTTATTCGACCATTTGAATTAATTCATTGCGATATTAGGGGGCCTTATAAAATTCCTTCTCTTTCTAGTGCTAAATATTTTTTGACAATTGTGGATGATTACTCTCGATTTACATGGGTATTTTTTATGCATCACAAACATGAAACACAAAATTTACTCATCAATTTCTTTTCCTTCGTCAAAACTCAATTTAATGCATCCATCGCAAATATTCGCGTCAATAATGGGGGGAAATTTTTTTCTATGCAGGATTTTTTCCGCTAACATGGCACAACTTATCAACACTCTTGCGTTTATACGCCCCAACAAAATGGGGTCGTCGAGCGTAAACATCGTCATATCCTTGAGTCTGCACGTGCTCTTCATTTTCAAGCTCACCTCCCCTTGCATTTTTAGGCAGAATGCGTCCTTACTGCTGTCCATTTAATCAATCGTTTGCCCACACCACTTCTTTCTTATAAAACCCCTTTTGAAAAACTTTACAACAAGGTTCCAAATTACTCTCATCTCAAAGTTTTCGGTTGCCTTGCATATGCTACTGAAGTGCACGCTACATATATGCTCCTCAAGCTGCACGTTGTGTTTTTCTCGGGTACCCAGTCGGCCAAAAAGCTTATAAACTCTACAACCTTACCACCCATAAATTTCTCACCAGCCGTGACATTGTCTTTCATGAACATATTTTTCCCTATCAATTACCCTCTATCATTCCTGCACCTCTCATACCTCAACTGAATCCACAGCTGCCACACCAGTCATTCCCTTTTCCATCTCCGATCTTCCTTCAGCAGACTTCCCAGTCCCCTCTTCAGCGTCTTCCACTCCAGTCCCTTCGTCATCTCCCTTCAATGTGCCCTTGTCACCACCTATTTTTCCTATGCAGCCTCTGCGTTGTTCCCAGCGGCATTACAGCCCTCCCCGTGCTCTGTGTGATTATGTTTACAACCAAGTAACGTCTCCCAAACCATCACTGCCTTCATCGTCCAGTCCCACCACAGGTACAAGGTATCCTCTTTGTAATTTCCTTTCTTATCACCGCTACTCACCACAGCACAGGTCCTTTGTTGCCACCATTAGTCAAGACATTGAGCCTCGCTCATACACTGAAGCCGCCTCCCTTCCACAATGGCATAATGCCATGCAATCTGAGCTCGCAATATTGGAAGCTAACCAGACTTGGTCCCTCACATCTCTCCCTCCTGGCAAGACTGCCATTGGATGTCGCTGGATATACAAAATCAAACGCCATTCAGATGGCACCATTGAGCGTCATAAAGCTCGGTTAGTGGCCAAAGGTTACACACAGCTGAAAGGTATTGATTTCCATGACACATTCTCTCCTACTGCCAAAATGATTACCGTCCGCTGTATATTGGCTTTAGCAGCAGCACAGAATTGGTCCCTCCATCAGCTAGATGTACACAATGCTTTCCTTCATGGTGATCTTCATGAAGAAATTTATATGTGTCCACCTCCTGGTCTTCAGCGACAGGGGGAGAATTTGGTATGTCGCCTCAACAAGTCGTTGTATGGATTAAAGCAAGCGTCTCGTCAATGGTTTGCCAAATTCTCTGCAGCTATTCAAGTTGCCGGATATGTTCAGTCTAAAGCAGATTATTCATTGTTCACATGTCGCAATGGTAAATCTTTTACCGCATTATTGATATATGTTGACGACATTCTCATCACAGGTAATGACCTTAAGGCTATATCCACTCTCAAGAACTTTTTGCACAGTCATTTTCGCATTAAGGATTTGGGTGATTTGAAGTATTTTTTAGGCATTGAGGTCTCTCGATCAAAAAAAGGTATTTCTATCTCACAACGGAAATACGCTTTGGAAATTCTGAAGGATAGTGAGGTTTTGGGTGCTAAACCCGTGAATTTTCCTATGAAACAAAACACAAAACTCTCTGATGCAGGTGACTTGCTTAAAGATCCATCTCAGTATAGAAGACTTGTGGGGCGCCTAATCTACTTGACTATTACACGACCGGATATCATGTATTCTGTACATGTGCTAAGTCAGTTTATGCATGCCCCACGCAAACCGCACATGAAGGCTGCCTTGCGTGTGTTGCGTTACCTGAAAGGTGCTCTAGGTCAGGGTTTGTTTTTCTCTTGTCAAAATGGTATGTCTCTGCGAGCTTTTTGTGATTCAGATTGGACTGGTTGCCCAATGACTCGGAGATCAACTACAGGTTATTGTGTTTTTTTGTCGCTTGTTTCTTGGCGGACAAAAAGACAGAAAACAGTGTCACTCTCCTCAGCAGAAGCCGAATACAGAGCTATGACAGGTACATGCTGTGAGTTACCTTGGTTACGATCATTGTTGAAAGACCTATAGATATTGCACCCGAAACCAGCATTACTACACTGCGATAACAAAACAGTTTTACACATAGCAGCTAATCCAGTTTTCCATGAGAGAACCAGACATATAGAAATGGATTGTCACTTCATTCGGGACAAAATACAGGATGGTTCGATCACGACTGAATTTGTTACTTCAGCAGAACAACTTGCGGATGTCTTCACTAAACCATTGGGAAAAGAGAGCTTCTCCACCATGATTCGCAAGTTGGGAGTTCTTGACATCCACTCTCCAACTTGAGGGGGAGTGTTAAGAAAGAATCAATAAAATCTCATGTTTACGTAATGTATTAGAAAACATATGCTGTTAAAGATATGTATTCCTATTGTAACTCTTATTCCAGAATTAGCTTAGCACAATATAGGAAAATAATCTTGTATATAATGTAGCTGAGATAGACTCAATCAATAAGCAACAGGGTTGACAATTCCTTTTTTTTCTCTTAAATTCACACTTCTACAGTCTGATATGGTGTTCTTGGATGATGTTCTTAGTTTTGAAAGATTTATTATATATATATAGATGTTCTCTTGGTTTTGAAAGATTTATTATATATATATATATATATATAGATGTTCTCGGGAGGACACTAGTTGGATAAAAACAACTCAGTTGATGAGCATTACAATGCCATTGTTATTGTAGTCAATGCTTTGATTTTCTTTATTCATTGCAGTTTGATATGCTAGTTAAATGTCAAGAAAAAAAATTATATATATAAAAAAAAGATTTTCCATTTTCCCACTCTATCGTATTACTTGTTTAGATGCCGGCACACATTGTTGCTGCAGCCTGCAGGGAATCAACAAAAAGAAAAAAGAAAGGAAGGCCTACGCTGGGCCAACCACTTGGACAGGCAATCCAGTGTTTTAGAGTGGCCTTAGCTGTACGAGGCCTGCTCCTTCACCTTCCTTGGGTTTCTCCACTTGCAGGAAAAATCACAAGCTACCCAAGGCAAATTGGCAATGATTACACACACACACACACACACATATATGACAATTATATTAAAAAAATATTCTTTTTATATGTATTCGATAAAAACAAGATCAATTAATTTTGCAGGAAACAACACAAAATTCTCTTGAACATTTTGGGTCAACAGTACAGCTTATAGATGCTATATCTGCCTAGCCCATGAAGCAAAACACACAGTCCACCTCCTATTTTCAATTGGGTTTTCTTGATAGTTACAAGCACTACTTTTAGATCCACTTTTTCATGGATTACATCTTGACTTTTGGATCTTGTCATGATTTATTTCTCTATACACAGAAGTGATTTTAATTTTCAAAGAACGATGGGATGCGAATCCAATCGCTAGACACAGATATGTCCAACGATATGAATGCCTCATGAGCTCTTCAAAACGTTATTATTGCCCACCATTGACTTTAAACAGACGGCAAAGACACCCTATCCCATCCTGCAGCAAAGCTTGGACCTTGTCAGCAGTGCCGGCTGCTTGCCTTGAGGTTTCTCCACCGTTCAGTTTTGCATTTCAAATAGAGTAGATAAAATTTGAAATTAATTTTGTTTTATATTTTTTAATTGTTTTGATATGGTATATTAAAAATAATTTTAAAAAATAAAAAAATATATTATTTTAATACATTTTCAAATAAATATTTTACGTGAAAGGTGTGAATGGTGTTGAAGGTGGGCTGCTGCCGTTCCCATTGAGCCTGCCTTGTTTCACATTTTGCTTTGTAGATGGCTTACAGGAGTGAACCTCCCTCCCATCTGAGCATGTTGAAAAGAGGGTATTCGGTAGCGAAAGGTCAAGTTCTTGAATATCTGGAAATTGCATGGGAGATTTGCATTTTGCTTTGCTAGAATTCTGAGGGCCTAGAGGCAGGCGTCAAGTGCTTTCTTTTACGTCTATGAAATTTCCACATCGTTGCACTTTGAATCTTTTCTGTCCAAGACTTTTCGGGAAGAATGGAGAATAGCACTGTTGAATGAGTTTGAAATGGAGCACGTTTTTCTTATATTTTGAAATAAAACATTTTCTCAAGCTCAAATGAACGAAAATAAGGTGTGGAAAATAATGCAGTAATGGAAAATATTGTTCTTGATTCGAATCCAAGGGGTTAATTTTTCCATCTGTAATTAACTACGTCTTTTTATATATTTTATCATGTCAAAAAAGAAAATTAGAAATAAAGTCATAGATAAATTTATAATATAAAGCATATAGCTGAAAGATGTATATATATAAAAATAAAACATAAAGCATTGAGCTAATTAAAATTCAATTAATTGAAAAATATGATTGATAATTGTTACATGCTGAAGTTTTAGTTATAAACTAGTTACATGACCCGCATGATGCCGCGGGTCAATGGTTTTTGCATAAAAAATATCAAAAAAAAGTTAAGATTTAAAAGTATTAGGTTTTTTTGCGAAGATATACCCAAGAGTCTTGGATGTAGCTGCAACGTTTGACCCAAAAGTAATATTTATAATATTAATAATAATATTAAACTTGCATGACCCAAGTTTAAGTATGTCTGACTGCAATACCAGACCCAATAGTTTTGGATGTGGGTTTGGCTGCAAGGTCGTGTCATAAAAGTGTGTTAATTAAATAGATTAATTAAAAAGAAAAAAAAACAAATAAAAAAACCAAAAGGAAGAAAAAAATTAATGAAGAAAAAGAAAAAAATATGAATTAACTGGGTTAACCCTTCAAACCAGGTTAACCAATCAAACCTTGAATTCGTGTTGTAAAAGTTTGATAACTAAATAGAAAAAAAAAATTGACAGGTTAACATAAAATTAACTGGGCTAATCCGTCAAACCAGGTTAACCCGTCAAACCCGGGATTCGTGTCGTAAAAGTTTGATAACTAAATAGAAAAAAAATTGACAGGTTAACATAAAATTAACTGGGCTAATCCGTCAAACCAGGTTAACCCGTCAAACCCGGGATCCGTGTCATGAAAGTTTGATAACTAAATTAAACGAAAAAAATTAATAAAAAAGAAAAACAAACAAACAAAAAGGCATCAGCCTTTTCACTGTGGACTCAATATACAGTCTACAGTTAAAAACATAAAAACAGCAAAAAAAAAAACTAAAAGTATCAGTTGATAACTAAATAGAAAAAAATTTAATATTGATGAACTAAATTAAAAAAATATATTAAATAAAAAGAAAAAATAAAAAAAAACTTATAAGAAGAAAAAAACTAATGAAGAAAAAGAAAAAGAATCTAAATTAACTGGGTTAACCCGTCAAACCTTAGATCTGTGTCATGAAAGTCTGATAACTAAATAAAAAAATTAATATCAACAAACTAAATAAAAAAATTAATTAAAAAAAGAAGGTACCAGCCTTTTCACCGTGGACTGCACTGTGCAGTCCACAGTGAAAGGTATAAAAAAAGCAAAAAAAAACAAAAACTAAAGACTTCAGCCTTTTCACTGTGGACTGCATATAATATTAAAAGATGAAATCGGAAGAACAAAACTAATAAGAAAAAAGAAAAAAATCTAAATCAACCGGGTTAACCCGCCAAATCAGGTTAACATGTCAAACCTGGAATTCGTGTCATGAAAGTGTGATAACTAAATTGAAAAAAAAATTATTATTAATGAAATAAATTTAAAAAATTAATTAAAAAGGAAAAAGCAAAGAGAAAAAAAACCTATAGGAAGAAAAAAAAACTAATCAAGAAAAGGAAAAAAAAATCTGAATAAACTGGGTTAACCAGTCAAACCTGAGATCCATGACATGAAAGTCTGATGATTAAATAGAAAAAAATTAATATTAATAAACTAAATAAAAAAAAAAGACAAAAAAAACTAAAGGCATAAGTTTTTTCACTGTGGACTGTACTGTGCAATCACAATAAAAGGCTTAGAAAGGAAAAGCGAAAAAAAAAAAACAAAGGCACACGCCACAGGTTAAATTTTTTTTTCTTGAATAGAAAATATCAAAAAATGCTAAGATCTAAGAGTGTTAGGTTTTTCTGAAAGATATGCCCAAAAACCTTTAGTTTAGTTGCAACGCTTGACTCAAGAGTAATATTTATAATATTAATTATAATATTAAACTTATATGACTCAAGTTTAAGTGAGTATGGCTGCAACATTGGACCCAAGAGCCTTGAATGTGAGTCTGGCTGCAAGGTTGTGTCATAAAAGTGTGATGATTAAATAAATTAATTAAAAAAACAAAGAAAAAAAACCAACAGGAAGAAAAAAACTAATGAAGTAAAAGAAAAGAATCTGAATTAATTGGGTTAACCCTTCAAACCAAGTTAACCCGTCAAATCTAGGATTCGTGTCATGAAAGTTTGATAACTAAATATAAAAACAAATTGACGGGTTAACTCGTCAAGCCCGAGATACGTATCATGAAAATCTGATAATTAAATAGAAAAGAAATTTAACATTAAAAAACTAAACTAAAGGAAAAAAATTAATTAAAAAGAAAAAAAGCAAAAAAAAATTCCGGGTTAACTCGTCAAACTAGGTTAACCCGTCAAACCCGGGATCCGTGTCATGAAAGTTTGATAACTAAAAAAAAATTAACATTAACAAACTAAAATAAAAAAAAAAATTCATTAATAAAAACACCAAAAAAAGCAAAAAAAAAACCCATAAAAGCATAAAAAACAAAAAACAAAAAAATTAAAAAAACAGATTAGCGTTTCACGTTGTACTGCACAGTGAAACACTGAACAGTTTTAGTATATGTTATTAATTAAAAAGAAAAAAAGCAAAAAAAAATTCAAGTTAACTCGTCAAATCAGGTTAACCTGTCAAACCAGGGATCCGTGTCATGAAAATCTGATAACTAAATAAAAAATTAACATTAACAAACTAAATTAAACAAAAAAAAATTCATTAAAAGAAAAAAACACAAAGAAAAAAGCAAAAACAAAACCCATAAAAGCATAGAAAAAGAAAAAAAATAAAATAAAATAAAACAAAAACAAAAATAATAAAAATAAAAAATAAAAAATAAAAAGAAAAAAAGAAGACTGCTCAGCGTTTCACTATGAACTTGCACAGTGAAACACTAAGCAATTTTAATTTATTGTTAACTAAAAAGGCTAAATTTTTAAAATCTCTAATGAACATTAATCCATGTATTCTCAATTCTGACTTTTACCTCCTTGTATTTTGATATATTTAAAATAAAGTTCTTTTCTTATCTTTTTTTTACAAAATTTCCTTCATGTTTTGTATATAAAATTAATAAAATGATTTAAATACACTCAACATCAGTAATCTCCAACTTGATTGATTTCTTTTTATGGAATTAAATTTTTAAATCTTGAAAATAAAATTAAAAATAAATCTTTAAATATGAAAAGAAGAATACTCTCTTTTGAATTCAAGGAATTATCACATTGTTTTTTATTCCAAAAATAATAAAATTGATACTTTATTTTCTTTAGTTTACTCTTGTTACTATATATTTTTTATTTATTTCACTCGTATCTTTATTAACTCAAGTATTGAAAAGTCTTTTGTTCTAAAAAACTTATTTTCTAGGTATAATTAAGCACAAACACTAAAGTCCACGATTGCATACCATTGAAAGCCTAATTCAAAACTTCATAAACACCTTTAATTTTTCTCATAATCTCAAATCTCAAAATTTTAAGAGGATGTTGTTGTCTCTTCTTTAAGAGTTTTATACATGCTAGCTATTTTACAGCTAGCCGATTCAAAGTGAGGCTGCCGAGCTAATTTTCAAACCAAGAATGATACCAAGCATGCATGAATGCATGAATGTTGGTCTATGCAAAAGATGTACCGACTGAACGATAAAGACTTTGAAGGTTTTGCACTTGAGAATCGAGTTCAGTGGTCAATCGCGAGGCTTGTCTTGTTCCTGTTTCGAGTTTGATTTTTTATATGCATGTCTGTTACTCCAGCGGTGCCTTACCTGCTCCCTGAACTTGTAGGATGTTCAGTGAACCATGAGATTAATCATGGTACGCGCAAGCTGGTCCAAAAAAAAAAAAAGACTTGGAACGTTTTCTTTATTTCATGTCCTTGGCTGCTTATTACTCTTCGAGAACACCTCTCTCTAAAACACCAAATATTAGGTTAAGAATCTACCATGTTCAAATGCTCGTATGGCAGGTGTTAGCCATGTTCTTCTTTCACAACTAAAGTTTACTTTGCCCACCAATTAAATTCCTTGTGTGATAGAAACCACGAGTTTAATATTACTCCTTGGAAGGAAAGAAAATGGGAGGGAAAAGGAAGAATTGTGAGGAAAGTTATTTCCATCCATGCATGGTGATGGTGAAGCTTGTGATGAACAGTGCAAAATAGAGAGTCTGGCCACACTATACTACAAAACAATAATAAAAATCTGGCTGCAAGTAAATCCCACCACCAAAAAGTAGTTTTGGATCAAAGTTTTCAATATGATCAAATCTCATAACATTTTCTACTGACAAATTACGTTTGTTCAGCTCAATGTTTTGGATCTTTTGTGTTTGCAAGGAAATATCCCATCTATATATTTTTCCTCTGTCAAGATTTTTATATATTTACTCTACATTGATTTTTAGAGAATAAATTTAAAACCTGACTAGTTAATTTACACCCCTCAAAATTAAGATCATGAATAATTTTGTAATTATGGTTCATTGGTGGTTGTTCTTACTTTTAAGTTTAAAAAGTCATAGACTGGTCATTAGTGAATGTTATTTTACTGTTTGAGAATATGGTATCGATTATTTTTTAAAATATATCAAAATAATATTTTTTTTATTTATAACATCAATATATTAAAACAATTTAAAAAACTAAAAATAAAATTAAAAAAAGTCAGATATTTTAGAAACACACTTTTGAACACAATTCTAAACGGGAATGGGAGAAAATGAGCTTATCCTTGTTGACATTTGACAAATAAGAATAT
>Ga0325410_1004346_pt1 | contig 15880 bp, 11 predicted proteins | sample PopdelMetagenome_16_FD_206182 | JGI IMG/M metagenome (GOLD analysis project Ga0325410, IMG submission 206182) | Populus deltoides microbial communities from Bellville, Georgia, United States - Xylem-PdIQD-R3 | ecosystem: Host-associated > Plants > Phyllosphere > Stem > Wood/Secondary xylem...
GAATTTTTGCTTCGTAAGCATTGTAAAGAGGGGGCATCTGTTGCTACCCAATTTTTGACCCATGTTTTTGATAAATTTACAGAAAAAACCAAAAAATAGCAAAAAAACAATGAAAACCCCAAAAAATGCATTTTTGATATATTTGCATTGTTTTTAGCATTTTCAATGTCATCTCAAAAGAGTTAAAATTTTCAAAGGAATTTGGAACGCGTTTAATTTTTAACGCGTAAATTTTATGATCACTAATTTTCCTTGTTGAGTTGACGTTGATATTGCTCGTTTTCAAAAATACAAAAAAATAAGAAAAATCAAAATTTACAAAAAAAAAAAGTAAAAGAAAAGGAAAGGAAAAGTTGAGGGACTAGTTTGAAAACCTAGCAAAACTTTTCTTATAAATACCATGCTACAGTGCAGCAGAGGGGAGGAGAAATTTACACGAGGAGAAATTTACATGGGGAGAAAATTTTTACAGGAGGGAGAAATTTACACGGGGGGAGAAAAACGGAGAGAATTTGGGGGAAACAAAAGAAAAAAAACCCTAAACCTAAACTGGTTCCTCTCTCGGCGGCTGCCCCCTTCCCTTGGCAAAAACCAAAAGTGGCCGTCCCCTACCTTTGCAAAAAAGAACCAGAAACACAGAGGGGCCGTTCCCTCTTCCTCTGGTTTTCTCCACGGACCAGCCAAAGCCCCCCATCTTACCCCTTCCAGTGAACCCCAAAAGCGGCCGGACCCTTCTCCTCCAAAAAAACCCAACCGGCCCTTCCTCCAGCCGCCAGCTCCCCTGGCCACAACAGCCACGAAATCACAGGAGCTCCCCTCTCTGGTTTTCCCCCATCGTCCCCCACATAACTCCTCCAGCCGCCAGCTCCCCTGGCCACATCTTCCCAAAAAGTCAAAACCCCTTCCCTTCTCTGGTTTATCTCCAACTCGAAAAACCAGCCAAGACAACCCTCGATCTCGTCATCTCATTCAACCGGTCGGCAGTAGACTCAGCTCTCGCCGGCCAGCCTTCCACTGCAGCGGAGACACTGCAACACCGCCTGCCTGCAGACCGGACGGAAACCCAAAGACCAGCAGCCTCTTGGTCCCACCGCCAGCCACCTGAAGCGAAGGAGAAGAAGACAGAAACCAAGGAAGGATCTGCGGTGAAACAGATCTGAAAAAGAAAGGGTGGAGAGGCAGATCTAAAAAAGAACCGGAAACGTTGCTTGTGTTTTTCTTGTTTGCAGGTCATTGCCGGCGAGGAAAGGAAGAAGGGAGGAAGCCCTTGTGGATCTCCCACGCTGTCTGGATTTGTTGCCCACGCGCCGCCCGCCACTGTTCAGGCGACCCAAAGGCTGCATAATACTGTTCCCGTGTTTTAGGGGGTTTCCAGTACTGTTCATGATTCTATTTGGGGGCCAATTTTATAATTTTTGGTTTGTTTAATGTACTGTTGTTTTTATTTTATGGATTTGTAATATGTAAATGTGGGTGTATGAGAAAATCATAATAAAAAGAGATGTGTGTGTGGGTGTTTGCATTTTTATTTATGTTATTAAATTGTAAAAATAAAAAAGAATAAAAAGAATTAATTGTTTAATTTGAATATGGTTAAATATTTCAAGGACAAATAAAATCATGTTATATTTTCTATGAAAATGTAAGAACATGTTTCTACATATATTCTGGGATTTAATAACTGATTTATTAAAATCATGGAATTTGATTAATATTTCAAATTTTCAAATCATATCAAACCACAAAGCAGCTTACCTCAGGTAGGGTGTGCTAGGGGTGCTAATACCTTCTCTAGCCACAATCAGTCCCTTACCCTCTAATCTCTGACAAAGACCAGTAAATCTGGGTTTCCTAGTAACCCTCTATTAAATACTAGGTGGCGACTCCCAAGAACCAATCAATCAAAATAACGAAAAATCACCGAATCGCCGCGCGGGGGACGTGCGACAAAACTCATAACTTGGGTCATGAGACCGGGATAACTTTATAAAAAAGTATATAAAAAAACAACCCGAGTCAACCCAGGTTAACCTTCCAAGCTGCGACTCGGGTCAACCCGGGTTAACTAAACAAGCTTGCAACCTGGGTCATAAGACTGAGATAAATTTATAGAAAACAAATTGAATAAATTTTGAAGAACATTTCTCAATAAACACATTATTAAATGATAAATTTTTTTTTAAAAAAATCAATCTAAAAAAAAAAGAACACAAAACAATCCGAGCCTACCTGAGTTAACTAGCAAAACTCGTAACTTGATTCATAAGACCAGGATAACCTCATAGAAAATAGACTGAAACAAATGACAAAGCATAATTCCTAATTAACCAAATGTTAAAGATATTGAAGGATGAAACTGAAAAAAAAAATAAAAAAAAAGATAAAAAAACTCAAGTCAGTCGAATTAATCCACCAAACCCATAACATGAGACATGAAATTGAGATGACCACATGGAAAGCAAACCACAACAAGTTATAAAATTCAATATCTGGTAAACTAAGAGTTGAAGAATGAAATTAGAAAAAAACATAGATTAAAAAAAAGAATAAAAAATATTACACTGAATAGTATTTTGTGAGGTTGTGCATAGTAAAAGCATCATCTCTTTTAGTTTTTGTTAATTAATAATAATAACTAGCTTTTTAACCCGTACAGAGCCACGGGTTGTATTTTTTTTAAATGAATGTGCAGGCTTTATTGATGTGCATTTATATATAAAAAATTTTAAGTACAAATCAAAAAGTTTATGCAAGCATCTAATTAAATAAATTGATTAAATATCTGTGTAAACACATGAAAAAAAGTTAACAATAACTAAAATCAAAATTGAAAAATCAAGAGATAGATACAGATCAAGATATTTGATCCCAAAACATGGGATATTCACCCGATCATGTTAACTAAATTTATTTATGAAAATAAATTTAGTATTCGGCCAAACAACAATGAAAATAGACACATAGGATATTTAAATAATTTTTATTTTATCTTAAAAATTGAAGCTCATCAATATAAAACATAAAAAAATTATAGATGAATCAGAACAATATCTTCAAAACTTAAACACATATATTTTTTTTAAAAAAAATATTCAATTAAAAAATGGCTAAGTAAACAAATTAAAAAAAATCATAGAGGAGGGATATTAACTGTAAGAAAATACTAAAAAAGATATCAACTAAAATAAAAACCAAAATTAAAATAAGAAAATAAGAAAACAGCCGGTGATAATTTAGGTGACACAAGCTAGTTTAAAAGAAATAAGAAAAACAAATGAACTTTAGCTACAAGTCCGACCAAGTTAAATAAGTTGGTTTTATTTTAATTAGTTAGTGAAAAAATATACAACGATAGTAAACAAATAAAACTTTTATAAAAATAAAATGCACAATAACTTGGAAAAAAAACTTGAAAGTACAAAATTGAATAAAAAAAATAACCAGAGTGAACTCGAGTTAGTGTGGTAGACTTTTAACCTGGGTGATAAGGGGTGAGTCAACTCGGGTTAACGTGTAAAACTTGTGTCCCAGGTTATAAGATCGGAATAACCTGGTAGAAAAGAAATTGAGGAAAACCACAAAGCCAATCTTTTTTTTATAAAAAAATAGTATTGAAGTTAAAAAAGAAAATGAGGAAAAAAAAAGGTTTTGACTCGCGTCAATATTCAAAACCCGTGACTCGGGTCATTAGACTGGAAGCATAAAAGGATCTCAAATAAAAAAATACAATTAAAAGATTGAGGGTGAAAATAAAAGAAATATTGAGGGGGCGGCAAATTCTTTTTGATTTGAGGTTAAATTAAAAGGAAAAATAACTTTAATAAAAGAAAAAAATCAAAAGAATAAGGATCAAATTAAAAAAAATAATGCACCATAAACTTTGATTGAAGGATAAATTTGAAAACAAATAAAGTTTTAACAAAAAAGCCAAGGAAAAAATAAAAAATAAAAAAATAAGGAACAAATTGAAAAAAAAATAATATACAATAAATTGTAATTAAAGGATTAAATTGATAACAAACAAAATTTTTATAAAAAGATCAAGACAAAAAGAAATCAAAAGATTAAGGACTGAAATTGAAACAACCAAAACAAAGAGGATAGTCCTCTCTTGCTAGTTCAAACTATGCTACTTTCTAAATATTTTTTTAACCTATGTCATTCTTCCAAAATTTTAACCAAACTATTTTATTTTTTTAAAAAAATTCAAAATTAAGAACCAACTAAATATTGTGGCCTTTGTTTGAGATCGTGATAATCCTACAAATATTAAACCAAAACAAATTACGTTACTTAATTAAAAATTAATAAGATATTAAATGATAAAATTAGAAGAAAAAAATTAAACAAGAAAAATTAATAAAGATCTAATTGAAAAAAACGAATAAAAAAATAAAAACTAAAAGCAAGGAAAAACACTCGAGCGCATAGGTCTAGATCAACCCACGGTCCTAGGCCTAATTAATTTTTTTTAAAAGGACGAATGCCCTTGAATGTCTTGAAAAAAATTTAATAGGTAACACGTCATCTACTTCACCCAAATTCCAGTAACTAGAGATGGCTCGAAAGTAGATATAGATATGTTTTACACTTAAAAAATCTATTTTCAATCATATTTTAACCTAAAAACACCTAAACAAGTATACACCTTGAAAAACTTATTCATGACCTTAAACAACCCAAAAATCACCATGTAAATCCAAAATCAGTCTAAAACTAAAAAATCTCTCTAACTTATATTTTTCATCTCATGCAAGGTTTAAAGCAAATAACACCTAAAATAAACTCTCATCATTAAATAAAACTCATTGACACCAAGATTTTTATTTTTCATGGTTAAATTCAGTGTCAACTGAGGCTTTTTCTCTCTACCACCAACATATAAAAACCAACTCTTTCTTCTCTCAAAGCAAAGACCAAAAAATTAAAAAAAAATAAAGTTTTAAACAGAAATTAAATTTAAATTTAAATTTAAATTTAAAGACCAAATTAAACTTTTCACCACTTTCAGTTGCCTTCACTAGAGCTGTTTCTTCCTCCGCAATACTTAACAATAGAGGAACCTAAAGTGAAAAAAATATAATCAGTAACACCTCAGAAACAGTCATCTCTTCAAAAGGACAATATTAACAACTACTATAATATATTAAAAAAAAACCTGTTTTGAGGAGTGTGGTTCATGATCAACAAGCATTGCAGCCAACTTCCGGCGGCCACTCCTATCTGCATGAGCAGCAACAGCTGCATAGGACATGCCCTTGCATAATTTCAGCTGCAACTCAAAGAACATCATTTCAGATGTGTTGCATTGACATTAGAAGAAGAAAAAAAACACAAGAAGAAGAGAGCTGTTGATTTCCAGAGTTTTTGATGTTAATCTAACAATGATCAAGAGAAGCACAAACCTTATCAAGTAAGATTTCAAGGAGGGCTGCATCAGGAATTGCTAATGAAGCTGTTATTTTTGCGCATGCCCAGTGCATTACTACTACTTCCTATATAAAAACAATCAGGAGAAGGTGAATGCACACATAAATGATTTGCTTTCTAGAATTCCTAGAAGGCAAAATATAACCAAGTTGATAATATGTTAGAGAACAGAGTACATGTATATAATAGAACTGTGTAAGTCCAAGTATTGGTGCTAGTCACAAAATGGATGCAAACACTAGGGGCTACAAGTACTCAGTCATATAAACAATTACCAATTAGTGGCTCTAATGTTTCCTGATGATGCAACCAAGGAAAGAGATTAATAAATTATTTTAATTTATTTTTTTTATTTTGAGATTTCTTTAGGATTTTATTTACTTAATTATATCTATTTAGGAAACTTGGCTTATTTAGGAACTAGAACATTAAGTAGGATTTTTCTAGAATGCGTGTCTCCTTTTCCTATCAAGTTTTCTATTTTCTTCTTAGTTTAGGACTGCTAGGGGTTTTGGTGCCTCTAAAAGAGCTATTCTAAGTAATGTAGGATTTCAATAATAGAATGAAGTGTATATTTTGATTTAGTTTTGAGGGTTGTGGCCATTGCCCTTTCTTCCTCTTCTCTATTCTCTAAGTGTCTTTTCTGCTATTTCTTACTGCTAAAGTAAACATGGATTACTTTCTAGTTTCTACAGATACAGTAAAAATTCCAAATCCACCTGAAACACATCAGTAATAAATCCTGATTCCACATACATCAAGCCCTAGCCCTAATTCCAACCTAAAATCCCTAATTCTCCAAGCTTGATTCATCGTGACTCTTTCGTAGGCCACCAAGCCTAAGCTGCTCTACATTAGCTGAACATCAAGGTTTGTTGTATTCATGATATATAAAAATTTACCCCATCTAATGTTAATAAAAATCAACAAATTTTCCCAATAGAATGTTACCCAAAAATAACACTTAACGTCTTCTCGTCAAAGAAATTAGGTCAAGGTTCAGTTTTAAGCTTTGATTTGTGGAAGAGGAACCTAATTGGCAAAGTCCCAAAGAATGCAACAACGAAGAGACAATCTATGACTTAAACTTACTTGATTCAATCCTACGTATTCTGATATCCGCAGTGCAAGAAGATGTTGGTGAGCGTTAATCAAACGACCAACCAGAACGGGTGCGGAAAGCAACTGACCACAAAATGTTTATTCAGTATTATATTGACAAGCAGCAAGCAAGTTCAGATTTGAAATTGACAACTTAAGTCAGGAAGTATCATAAACCTTATACTGCTCGATACTTAGAGGGATGCCAATCTCAGGGTCACGTACGGCGTTTAAGACGCGCAAAGTTTTGCACATCTCTTGAATGTGGTCACGTTTAAAATTGCTGCCAAAGCCAACTGGATATCAATGCTGAGAACAGAAATCAGAAAAGAAAAAAAAAAGAAAAACTATTTTAAGATCATAGATGCTACGAATTATAATCAAGTAAATGAGCACAAAGTAATCAGTGCATATTTTTCCATTTCACACAAAAAAAAGATTCATGCTAAAAGTAAAGCTCACTACAGTTCACATCAAGAGGCAACTGTTCCAAATAGAAATTTGCACCACAATAGCCTCAGGCAACAATCTGACTAGTTAGGTTCCCAAAACCATCCATTGCCACGTTAACAAAGTGCAATATGAAATTGAAATCAATCAATCTCGATGAGCCAACCATAATTTGCTTTCTTGCCTTAGTGAAAATTTGTCAAGCTTTACAAATGATAGGAATCACACAACAAAATAAATTCACGCCATCATGAGAGGTATATACAGCTATTGAGTATATATCTTTTTTTTCTGAATCGAAATCACCTGCAAAAGGCTTGACCATAGCTCGCAGCTCTTAGCAGCGTCCGCTGACGGGAAACATCAAATTCATGACCAGCAGCATCAATGCATGCTTCAACAGCCTCAGGCAAAGATGAGCGTATCAATCTCAAATTCTCATCAGCCTGGTAAAAACAATGGAAGATGGAATTCACATGGATATTATTGAAACTCATAACCAAATGGTTCATGTGGGCCAGCATACCCATTTATAAACCACAAATGTAAGCAAGAATACTATAAAAACATTTTAAGCAAGTGGTCCACCCATTTGTTAGTCTAAGTAAGAAAGTAAAGCACAGCTGTTTGCAAACAATGAGACAAGTACCTTAGCACTTCGCCTATCAAAATGATCCAAAGCATCAAATAACAATGATGCAGGAGACGTGCTTCCTATCTTAAATATAGACACGGTAGAATCAGGCACCCGTTGTACAAACTCCATAGTCGTATTTGACAATACCCTCACTCCATCACACTCAGGGATAAAAATTACAGGTTCATCATTAAAATATGATACAGAATCCCCAGAAGTTCCTACCATCAAAAGCACATCATCCCAATAAAGCAACACACTATCCAATCCACACCAAGCCATCTGCTCCGGTGGAAGCGCAGACTGCACATTTCAACACATTAATAAAAAACCAAACAAAACACAAGTTAAACCTTAAGATCAAACCAAACACAAGATAAATTACCTCACATTGATAATTAGTAAAATTTATAAACTCAGTATTCATAACAAGAAATCTCCCATCATGCATAAAACACGCTAAAAACCTCCCGTTGTGGGAAACAGCAATTTTCTGCACGGCACCACCAACTTTTTCCTCATCAATGAACCTCACCTCATCCTCATCAACAATCACAAATCCACTTCCTACTCCTAACAAAACCTCCACATTACCCGAAACCGTATACTGCGGTTCTATAACCGCCATACAATGTGGCAATTCCTCAACGCCAACACCTATTTCTGCGAGCTTGCAAGGCTTAATCTCCTTAAAATCAGGAACACAGAATAACTTCCCAGCTTCCGTCAAGCACACGACACCGTTCCCCCAAAACACACAATCCACCACATTCTGTTCAAAGCAATCTTTTCCCATGGAGAAATTAGGTTCTAGACACTCGCCGTGGACGTTGTAACGGTAGATCGTGCCGTCCTGGACTATGCAAATTAGGGTTTGGTCTTCGGTCCATGACATTCCGATCAATCGGCCGCCTGGGTGTTTCCAGACTGTTTCAGAGAGGAGAACACCAGCGGAGTTAAAAATTCGGAGTTTTCGGAGGGCGGATTCGGCGTAGAGCTGGACGATTTTGGAATCGTCACGAATTAAAGCGATTGGACCGCCAAAGGGTGCGCAGGCTACTTTATTACGGCTTAAGTCTATGTGTTTCCATCGCATTGGGTAGAGTTCGGGTTTTCTGTAATACCGGTCTGTTAGGAGTTGCCATTCAGCCGCGACAGAGACGTTTGACATTGGAGGAGGAAAATTTGAGAAGTTAGGGTTTCTGAACGGTGAATTAGAGGAGGTTTTGATGCTGTTTATGTTACAAGGACGATCTGATCATCTTTTTCGGCAGACGCTGGGAATGCTCTGGTCATCATGATCGATTACAATTGTTTTCTGCAAATGATTTGTAGCTCCGACTGAAAATGGGTTATCCTTTCCCTTGTCGAACCAACCCGACCCAAATCCATTTTCTTTCGGATAATTTTAATCTTATTAAGAATAATTTATTTTTATTATATAAGATGAAAGGGTTCTGTGAGGCTTAATAGGCTCGTGCTTAGGTAGTGGGCTCCTTAAGCCGATCTCGAGTAATAAAACAGGCCCGTATTCGATCATGAGAGTTTGTAGTCCTATTTGAAAATGCAACATAGGTACTCCTGGGCGCTGGCTAATGTAGTTACTAACTGCTGGCTATTTGAATTTATATTCCTATTATTTTACTATATCGAGTTTTAAATTAAATAATTTTTAAGTTACCTCAACATGAACTTATCCTAGAAAAAAAATTAAATAAATAAAACATTCACCTTGATCAACCTCAAAATCTGCAACCTAAATTATAAAATTTATTGGGTTGCATTAATTTTTTATTCTATAATATAATAAAAAATATAAAAAATTGATTTACAATTAAAAATATAATTTTAAAGGAAAAAATTTTAAAAAACAAGAGATAAAAAATAAAGAGTACAAAAAACCTAGTATTGCATGAACTATGCTAGGCACTATTAAAAAAACTTAAGCATGGGTCATATTAGGAGTGAACAAAAAAAACCAAAAAATTAATTAAATTGAGAAAACTGAAAAAATCAAATCGTGAAAAAAAATCGATTAAACCGATTAAAATTTTGAAAAAATCAACCGGTTTGATTCGGTTTTATAAGTCTAAAATTAAAAAAACCAAACCGAACCCAAACCGAAAAAAACATAGCCAAAACCAAGCCAAATTAGTTTGAACTGGTTTTTATCTTAAAAAATCTACTAGAACCAAAACCAATTAATTTAAACCGGTTTTGGTTTAGCTTCATCTTAAAAAAAAATAAAATTTAATTTGGTTATTATTTTTTATAAAACCATTCCAAACTGAAAATAGTTACCTCTACCACACATATATTTTCTTTGTCAATCATTTGTTTTCAAATATGTGATCTCAGCGTTACTCCCTTTAAATAAATACTATTATTTTAATATATTTTTAAATAAAAATATTTTAAAAAACAATTATTGTCAGAGTAAAAAACTATAATAAACTTCACGTAAAACCACAACGCAAAAAGTTATTAACTTCAATGATTCAAAAAGAAATATTAAATGAACAGTAACCGAATTTTTTAACTAGCCTGCCTTGCACGAAGGATAAAGCCTAGCACCAGTGCACGACCATGATTTGTGGGCTGACTTTACTGGGGTTGGTGGGGAGATATTAAGAGAATGTTTCGTTTTGCGTTTTAAAATAATTTTTTTAAAATTTAAATATTTTTTATTTTTTTATTTTAAATTATTATTTTTTAATATTTTTATGTATTGAAGTTAAAAATAAATTTTAAAAAATATTATTTTAATATATTTATAAAAAAATTATTTTAAAAAATAATTATTATTACAATACAAAACACACACACACACACACACACACATATATATATATATATATATATATATATATATATATATATATATATAGTCTGGGTTGTTGTTTTAGGCTTTTAGCACCAGCAACTACAAGTACCCCAGCAGTAAAATGTTGATAACATGGCATTGGATTATTAATACATGAATATTTAGTGTATGGTTATCACTAAAATAAATAAAATGATTAAAAGCATGGTTATTTTTTTAAAAAAAAGCTTTTGAATTTTTTTTATTTGCTTTAAATTAAATTTTTTTCTGGTGATTTCTGATCATTTTAACGTGCTGATATTAAAAATAAATTTTAAAAAATAAAAAAAAAATTATTTTAATATATCTTTAATGCTTTTGATTTTTTATATTTGCTTTAAATTAACTTTTTCTAGTGTTTTCAATTTGTTTTGGCGTGTTGATGTCAAAAATAAATTTTAAAAATAAAAAAAAATTATCTCAATATATCTCTAAGCAAAAAACACTTTGAAAATTAATCATTTAGTTTTTTGTTAAGATAAATAAAAATCTTCTTAAATAAAATGTGTCTGGCAAACATGCAAAATCCAAAGTATTTAGGCTTGACAGTTAACCAAGTTCAAGGTAACGTGAATCTGACGAACATGTCAGACCCTAAGAACTTGGATTTGATAATTAATCAAGTCCAAAGAAACACGAGTGTAATAAACATACTAAATTCAATGAACTTGGACTTGGTAATCAGCCAAGTTCAAGAAAACATAGGTCTGACAAACATGTCAGACCTAGAGAACTTAAATTTTATAAACAGTCAAATTCAAGAAAACATGAATATAATAAATATATCAAATTCAAATAACTTTTCAAGTAAATACCAACCACAAGAACTTTTTTTTCCCTCTAAAAACTACAAGATCTAGAGGGAATAAATACCTAGCAAACCTTTCAAGTAAAAAATTAATAAGTTTTCATCTCTTAGGATGAAAATTCATGGATGGAAGAAGATGAACTCATTGTTACTCAATTCCTCATCTGATTAGATAAAAATCGAGTGGTATTCAAGTGAGAAGGACAGATATCATCAAGTTCGACTTTAGTTAATCAAAATGGAACTGATTGCCATGTTTAGTAATTATAAATCAGCATTGGAGGCACCAATCAAGGATCTATCTATCTATTTATTTATTTCTGAGAAACATTCGATCCGATCATTAATTATGAAAGAACAGCATGAAATCGATCATTCTCATTGGGTACAGGGTCTTGTCACTGTCTCTATTGGCCACCCAATTCTGTTAAAAACTCTAGTCGTCCTAGCATCTTTCCAATCTCTTTACATAAAGGCCAAAGCACGATGTTCATTCAACATATAAGCCTCCATTGACAAAACAATAAAGTTGGTTAGGAGCTCAAATCAACAAAACAGAGCCTTTTTCTTTGGACAATCACTCGATTATTCTTCAGAACCACTTTGTCAAAGAAGCGTTCCCTTCGCTAGACCTGGGTTTTCGGCCTTGTATTATTCAGATATGTCTTCTCTAGAATAAAGGCAGGTGAATGGCTTTTATCATTTTTCAACGCTATTGATTTTCCAACTAGAATGAGCTCATACAGCAAGTTGAAAACTACATTATGATTTCCTTTCAACTCAGTAATGATTATACGGGTGAACATTGCTGTTGAATCACATGTGACATGTATCACAAAATGACATGGTTGGATCTTTTCTTAATTGATAAAATCACAGCAATGAAACTCAATCCGGGATCAACTCGGGTATTGTTGAAGTAATAGGTCGGGGTCAATCCGGGCTGATTTCATTTTTTAAAAATAAAAGTTTAGGATTTGAGGGTTAGGCCTTGAACAAATTTTATTCTAAGTCGCAACTTGAATTTTTGATAAAATCATTTCTCATTCTATTTTTTTTAACTTGAATTGATTGAAGTTTTGAGTTGACCTATTAAATTAATTCAAGTTTTATCACCGAAATAAAATGGAATTTTTGGAACTAGTAGTTCCACACTATAAAGATTAGTGTCAGCACGTAACAACAAAAATATATCTTATCTGTTTAATTCATGACACTGATTATTCTAACTAGTGATGACATTAACCAAAACTAGTTCCAATACTGATATTTGCTTATTATATTTATGATGATGATTATTATTGCTGGAGTTCTTGATTGTATCCTTATTATCACAGCAAGCTTATATTATTACCTTATATAGAGGTATGCGATCCACATGATTATTGTACTTCGGGCTGTGTCCTTGTAAATGTTTAGGGTGCTTTAAAGCATGCATGCGTCACAAGTCTTGTCCGTAATACCACAATCTAGGTTTGATGGTTTTAGCACAGGCGCCTGATATCAACTACTACTTGAGCTGCGATGCTTCAGATCTAGCTAGCAAGAGCGGGTACATATATACGCCCAGAAACGGTGGCATGGGGGTGGGTGGAATGAATCACATGCAAAACAGATTAGAGACAATAACTTGTCTCTTTCTTTAGGAATTAGCCGTGTAAAACAGGTAGAGACTCCAAACCTTCATCATGAGCTTGAAGAAAATCAGCTGCAGTATTTGACAAGGGAAGGACCACTTCAGCTATATGCGCAATCACTGCTAGATTTCTCACAGCTAAAAAGTTGTGTAGATGGGCTAAGCTTGTCTTGGTCCACCTTTCTTGATTTGAGAGTTGCTACGTACCTTCGTCTAGGAGCAACTCTTTTTTTAAGTGTTTGTAAATACCAACAGAGAAACTCATCAGGATTTTATTATTCTTTATCAGTTATCTATGCTACAGGTTGGTTTGGTCTGTAGGATGATGATTTGGAGAAAAAAGCCTGCCAAAATAACAAGGGCTTAAAACGATGGATGTCTATGAAATCATCTGTTTCAGTGAAAGCCGCCTAGCCAGGTTGTCTATTTAAATGCCGATAAACCATTATTTAGCACTAAAGTTTACTACATATGCAATCCAAAAATCATCTTATATATCTTTTCACAAAACTAAAAATATATTTGTGTTTTCTTTTATCAAATTATTTTCGTTTTGTGGGTTGGTGTATTGGTTTTTTCTAGCATGCCATGACGCTAATGCTATATGTATACCAAGCAGCGGGAATAAAGCAGACGATAGTGTGTCTGCTAGTGTAACCTTCATAGACTCACTTTACAAATTCAAACTTCTGTCCTCCATTGAAATCCGACCTTCCTTTTGCTCTGTGATTCCTACATTCCCTTTCATTAAATCAAAAGGTCTGTCAAAGTGAACCCCACTTGGTTGAAATTTGCAACCCATGTCATGCCCATAACCTCTTTTCTTACTCGAAAGTCGAATCCCCCCACCTAAAAGCATCAACCTCCATGCAATACATAGAGTTCTGTATTTAAAACATCCTACTTTGTCTTGGTAAAAATAACCTTTCATCCTGAAATTCTTAAATTCAACATATGAGCATTATAATTTCTTGAAATAACATTCTAGAAGCCTGTCTAGTTGGTATATTTGTATGCGGCAGGCACGCAGAGAAAGGTGAAATTACCGATAATTCTCGAAAAGGCAAGTTAGTATTGCTATATCTGGAGAGAATTCATGAAGCTGAACCTGCCTTTCTTGTAAGAAATACATCAAAAACGCATTCAGTTGCGCTACTGCTCCATTTTTTCTGTGTCTTTACATCATTTTAATGCACCAAACCTCTTAGCCTCCAACTGAAGTTCACGGTGTCAATAGCAGAAAAAGAATTACAGAAAGTCCTTGGCTGTGCTTCTGAAAAACAATGCAACTTCTACAGAAACTGGTTTCTTTCACCATCTGTTCGAGTCTTGTTATTCTTCTTCTCCTACCATTTGTCATTTCATCTCAAGAACACTTGAAAACCACAGGCAATCTTACTAGCAACAAGAACATCATTCATAAGGTATTCATGTTTTGCTTATAGTTATTTTTTAGGTGAAGTTCTTATTATCTAATTCCTGATGTTTCAGAATTGAAATTCATCATCTTCTGCACTCTTTTTTTTCATTTTTTTTTCTTTATACATATGCCACGTTCATTTCAATTTTACAAACTACCCCGTTACCATCTTGCGATTCCAATAAAACTGACTGATATTCTGTAACAACAGTCAAGTCCTAAACTGCTGTTCGAGATTACACTCCATGGGTTTCTGCTGTGGGCCTCAATGGGATTTCTAATGCCTGTTGGGGTGATCGCTATCAGAATGTCACACAGAGAGGCATGCGGACGACGGCTTAAGATTCTTTTCTATGTTCATTCCATTTCGCAGGCAGGTTCTTTCTCCTCTTTTTTTTCTTTTTGTAACTATGGTTCCATTATCCTCTTCAATTTTCCCACGCTTAAGGTTAATTTTGTTCCTTTTAGTTTCTTTTACTTTCATATGTAAAACAGTATCTCTGTACAGGTTACAAAAAGATATCACTAAAGCTTTGAGCTTTGTTTATTTAAGGTCGACACCCCACTCTTTAGCTTTTAATGATGATGAAAGAGAAACAAAGTAGAACTGTTTCCTGTTCTGCAAGTATTTTATGTAGCCCACGGTTTGTTGTTAATCTCATTACTACTTGAGAGGGAAGTAAAGACGATGATAATAAAGTAATAGTTGATTGGCAGTTCATGGATTTATGATCTTAATTTAGCATACTCGTGGTACTGAATTATGACATTAGGTGTCTCTAGGCCATTCACAAACGAATAGGTAAAGCCATCTTACACACGAGTAAGGATAACAACTTTACTTCTTTAAATTTACCACATGACCATGGTGTAGAATTTCATGTATATATTGAATAAGTAATTTGTGTTCAGCAGATGCTTTCTGTACTTCTCTCCACAGCGGGAGCAGTAATGTCTATAAAAAACTTCAACAACTCATTCGACAATCACCATCAACGAATAGGCGTAGGCCTATATGGTATGGTATGGTTACAAGCACTCATTGGGTTTCTGCGACCGAGGAGGTAAGCTATCAGGCTTCATTGTATTTTTTATATTCATATTCTTAGGCATTTACAACTCACTCAACCTCACTCGGCCATTTCCAGGCCTGCTAGTTGAAGTCACCTGAGGCTAGACCTATCAGTTACCCGTACAGTATGAAGGGCATACTACATTTACTAATTAAGAGTGTGTTTGGTATTACTGTAGCTGTTGTGGTTGTGGTTTGAAAAAAATTATTTTATAAAAAGTACTTTTAATTGAGGTTGGTTTAAAAAAAATAGGTGTTTGGTTAAAACTGTGGTTGAAATTGAGGTTGAATAAAAAATAATTTAATGTGTTTGGTTAAGAATACTTTTGAAATTAAAGTTATAAAATAATTTTAAAAATATATATATTAAAATTGATGATTTTTAATTTAAATATTGTAGATTTAACTATTACTATTAATTCATGAAATAAATAATACTTTATATAAAATATTTTTTATTATG
>Ga0325410_1004350_pt1 | contig 15866 bp, 18 predicted proteins | sample PopdelMetagenome_16_FD_206182 | JGI IMG/M metagenome (GOLD analysis project Ga0325410, IMG submission 206182) | Populus deltoides microbial communities from Bellville, Georgia, United States - Xylem-PdIQD-R3 | ecosystem: Host-associated > Plants > Phyllosphere > Stem > Wood/Secondary xylem...
TGTTCCTCTAGGGTTTGTGTTCTTGCAGTTTGTTTCTTCACAAAAGAAAAAAAAATGGAATCATACAGTAATTCTCAGGCTGCTTAAATATTCATATAGTAATTTAGTAAACGAAGAAACCCTTAAATGGAAAGCTCAGAATCAGAAGAGCCAGAGAAGAAGAGAACTCACTTGAATTCCCCGCTTTCGCCTACTATGGCTCGTAACTCTTCTACTTCTCCTCCCGATAACAAATCTGTAAAAATCTCTCTCCCTTTTTCCATTTCTGTTTCTATTCATGATTGCTTGCTAATTTCAGTTTGTTCAATAAATTTCTTGTAATTGTGATAAGTTTTGCTGCTTGTGTGTTTAGAATTTTTGAAGTAATTGGGATTGGTCATGTCAGGGCATGATTATGAATGAAACCCATGATTTTTAGATGATTTAGAGCTTATGAATGAAACCCATTATTTGAAATAATCGCTGTGAATGGTGCAAAAGGATGCTTATAGCTGAACCCTACTGGGGTTGAGCTTTGTTGTTGTTGTGATGGTGATTGATCATCACATGATAGATTATTGAGGAAATTCGGAGCTTACTCTAAGCTGAGCTGTTGAAGTAATATCGGGATTGGTTTTTTTAGGGCAGATTTATGAAACTATTGATGAAATCCCTTTAGCTTGTCAAGCACTTATGGTGGAAAAAGGTGTCTTGAAGTGGTTTGTATGGAAAGATAGAAAATGGAAGGACATTACATGTGTTAGTAATTGGAAAGGATTTTGGATTATGGGTTTTGAAATGGAAGTCTTTTTTGTCAGTTGGCACCGTTGTTTGTGCTCTCTCATTTTTATGATATGTCAAAGGCTGTCAGAAAATTTAATTTAAAAGCTTTGAGTTTTTTTTTGCTTCCATCCAGGTTGATGTTACAGTTCTTCAATGCCAGAATCAAAAGCTTGTTCAGCAATTAGATGTTCAGAAACATGAATTCCATGGTCTTGAAGCCAAAATTAAAGAACTAAAAGACAAACAAGCTTCATATGATGGCATGTTGATCACAGTGAACAAACTATGGAATCAGGTTCGAAGAGCAATTTTACACCTGTACATTTGCTAATGGTTCACTCCATTTTGTTTCTGTTGTATTTAATTCGCCTGGTTCTGTTGTATAGTTGGTTGATGATTTAGTACTACTTGGCATACGAGCTGGAGGAGGCCAAGATTTTTTGCAAATCTTGGATCATGCAGATCATTCAGGAGGTACTAATCAGCATTTTTGGTTCTCTTTATGAGACTATTTTTGGTCTTTGTCACATCTATACAATTACTAGACTTGAATATGGGTTTTTAGTTATTTATTTTGCATGTTATCATATGTTATATTAACTCGAGACAATCTCTAGGTTCAATTCCACCATGCCCTGCTGAGCAGATATTTCTCTGCAGACTGCTAAAGACTGATTCTATTCAAAGCAATGGAAATGACGGAATTGTTAGATCTGTAGAAGAAGCCCTTGCCTCACGACACTCTTCTACTATGGAGCTGATGAAATTTCTTGAAGATACTATTGATGCTCGGAGGGCAAAAACTGAGAGCATAGTAGAGAATTTGAATGGAAAGCTACATACAGAAGGTCAGAAGAAATCTTGATGTGGAGTCCAATTGTTACTTGATCATTCTTCATATTTATTTCGTATATTAGGTTAGTCTTTTTCTTCATTGATTTTTTAGTTCTTTCTTCAGGAGTTTTTAATTTTTACTTTGTTGCATCTTTGCGATTTTCAGATGCCATCATCCAGTTGTCCAAGATTGATGATATGATGAAAGATGAGGCTAAGAATCTGCGTGAGGTGATTGATGTTCTCCACTCAAAGCATAAGGAATATTCTGATGAGATTCAGACTTGTATAAGCAACCACTCTACAGATCAATCTGAGATTAAACGAGTTGCAGGTCTCTGAGATAGGTTTTCAAATCAATTTGTATATATTTTAAGAATTTTATCAAATGCATGCAGTTAAACACAAATACAACTCTAGGATGTAAACTAACTTATTGTTGGTCAGTAACCCATTTCTCCATCTTCTATATTATGGCACATGATGAGTATCTGTTGAATGTGCATATGTTTTTCTTATGCTTAAAGGTGATTTGGAAGAGATCATGGCTGAACTTGAAGAAAGTAGAAGAAAACTAGTCAATTTGAAAATGCAAAAGGATGCAGCGGTTGGGATTCATATGCCGGCCCCAAGTGCAGTAAATGGAAACTTGTCACCTGAAAAGACTGCAGATAGGTCAAAGCGTTTAAGGGAATTGAGGGATTCCCTTGACGAGACGAAGGTACTAGTTGAACCATCTGTCCATCCATCTCTCTCTCTCTCTCTCTCTCACACACACACACACACACAACACACCAACACTAACTAACTAACTGATCGGATATGCTTTTGAGGAAATGCTGCAGATTCTGGCAGCTGACCGTCTTTCCGAGCTTGAAGATGCACGAGATGAAAATCATACCTTATCAAAAGAATTGGAAGATCTTGAAGTCTGTAAATATGATTTGATAGGATAAATGATGTACTTGTTTTGCAAAGTAGCTGTTGTTTCGGTGGACCTAACTCATGATATTATTTTTGCACAGAATGAACTCAAGGATGACAAACATATATATTCATCTCGTCTCTACAGTTTAGTAGATGATCAGCTCCAGCATTGGAATGATGAAGTGGAACGATACAAAACACTGACAGATTCTTTGCAGGTTATTTACCTTGTTTTTCCTTTTTCTTCCATATGATTTTGTCACATGTACTTCTCTTTTAAAAGTATGATTTCAGGCCGACAGGTCTTTTGTTGTGAGAAGGGAGAAAGAAGTGAAAGCAAAAGTAGAGTCAGCAGATGCTGCAAGAAATACCATGGATACTGCAGTGCCTAGGATTGAAGAGCTCGAGCTTAAGCTGCGCAAGTGTATTATTGAAAAAAATGATCTTGAAATTAAAATGGAAGAAGCTGTTCAGGATTCAGGTGATTTTAATATCTACATTTGTTCCCATGGAAGATATAATTATGGGACATCTGGTTTATTAAGATGTTACCTGCTGCAGGGAGAAAGGATATTAAAGAAGAGTTTCGTGTTATGGCCTCAGCTTTGTCTAAGGAAATGGGCATGATGGAAGCACAGTTGAACCGATGGAAACAGACTGCACACGAAGCAGTTTCCTTGCGTGAAGAATCTAAATCACTAAAAGCATTGTTAAATGAAAAGGTTCCTTGCTATTTTTTGTATTGGCCATATCCTTTTCAATTATTACAAAACAAAAATTGAGAGAAATGACTTGATTTAAATTTCTTCTATTTGCCCTTCGTTTTCTGTACTTCATTCTAAAGGTGGCTTTATAGTTATAAATATAGGGCTCTTAGTTTGAAGACGGGGAACATTCACATGAGGCCTTGAAAATGTCTCATGATGAATGCCATTTGCTTGGTCAGCCATTTCCTTCAATTGTTTTTTGATTACTTAGTGCATCTATCTTCATTTATTTGTTCAGTTGAGTGGTTGAGCATTCTACATGTGAGCTTTCTTTAAGAGAAGATGTGAATGGGTTTTTGTGTTTCCAGGCAATTTCCTTGTTAGTTGATCTGATGAGCTTGATGAGGAGACTGCCAAGTCACAAGGAGTTTCTATATAAGTGTGTTGTAAATGATTATAGAAAAAGAAGGAACTGCCTACATATTTTTAATGGAAAATAATCTATTAAAAGTGAGCTGTTTTCCCATGGATGAGTCAATACTTAATCCACAGTGTACTAGATATTTATAAAATAAAGCCTGTCTTGTTTTCCTTCACTGTTTTTAGCTAAAACTATTGCTTGTCTGTTACCTTCTACTATCAGTCTCGATTTAATGGGCATCTTTGAAATTTATGATTTTCATTTCATTGTTGATGCAGACAAATGAACAAAAATGCTTAGCAGGCAAATGTGCTGAACAGGTGGCAGACATAAAATCTCTTAAGACTTCGGTAAGTACGTTATTTTGAACATGATTCCTCTTCATTTCTAATTTACAATGGTTTATGTTTCTCTCATGAACCTAAACAGATACCTTTTCTTTTCATAACCTTTGTATGAATCAACCAATTTGGGGAATCATATAATTGAGTGCACATGCAAGGAATTTGTGTACTTCTAGATCATTAAGATATAGTTAAGATGAATGCAATATTCAAAGCTTAGGGCAATAATGTTAAAAACATTCATGTGTTATGATACTCATGACTGAATTGACAACAGTTACTGAAGGGTATTAATGTTGCAGATTGAGAAGTTGCAGAAGGAGAAACAGGAACTGCAAATAGTCTTGGACATGTATGGACAGGAGGGCTATGACAACAGGTGCATTCTTTTGAGAGTGTGATATCATGCAACCTATTCAACAAGCTAATGGCCTTTGGGTTCTGTATAGTTTAAGCTGAAAATTAGCAAGACATTATTTTCGGTTCTAGCCAATGAAGGCTAAAACACTTAAATTTGACAGACATGTATGGTACATTTTTTTAGTGTCATCATTTAAAAAGGATATTAAAACCCTTTGAAACAACGGATAATTGTTGCTAAACAGTATGCTCCCTTCCCAATTTACCTTAGTGACATTATTAATTTGCAGTATAGTCCATTAAAGAAACAGAGCATAACTTTCTATTTTTTCACAATTATGTTTACCTGGCAATTCATCTGAATTGGTGAATTAAAAGAGTACCTCTTTACGTGTTTGCTTGTTTGGATTTTTAATTTTTGCAAAATTAAATGGATAAAACCACTTGAGTAACTGCATAAATAAGAAGTTCAGAAATATGATGGTAGCTCAAATATTAATTTGGTCAGTTTAGGATTTTTTTCCTGTTTCTTTTGACACATGCCTGATCTTGTTTGTGCTTCACTGAGTCCTTTAAATCTCATGATTTTAATTTTTGAATTTTGTTGTTTGTAGAAATCTTAATGAAATAAAAGAATCAGAACGTAGAGCTCGTACCCAAGCTGAAGTTCTGAAAAGTGCATTGGATGAACACAGTCTAGAGTTGAGAGTCAAGGCTGCTAATGAAGCTGAGGCTGCTTGCCAACAAAGGCTTTCTGCTACTGAAGCTGAAATAGCTGAATTAAGAGCCAAATTGGATGCTTCTGAGCGGTTGGTTGCTATTGCATCATAAATCTTTTGATTGGCAGGAAGATCTATTTTTTCATTTAGTTATGGTCAAATTTCGCATTAAGTTTACAAATAAATTCTCAGTCCCTCATTTTTTGTTCCTGGAGTATTTGCTCATACATCTACATTTCTTTTTTAAAATAAAATTTCACCCTCTTCTTTTTATAGAGATCCACTAGGAATTGCCTTGCCTGTACCTGACAATGTTCTGCAAACTATTACATGCAGAGATGTTTCAGAGCTTAAAGAAGCCATCAAAAGTAAAGACAAGGAGGCTGAGGCATACATTTCTGAAATCGAGGTATGTTGCTAATGTCTTGTTTGTTTCCCATGAAGCCATAAGTTCTTGTTACTTCCAGCAATTTTGGTTCCTTAGTACTTGCCACTATCATCTCCCCTTCTAATCTCCATACTCACCTATCTCACCACCCTGATACTTAATTCTTTACTCATCCAGAACATTGGCCAAGCTTATGAAGATATGCAGACACAAAACCAACACTTACTGCAGCAAGTTGGCGAGAGGGACGACTACAATATCAAGGTTTGTCTTATAGTTATCTGTCTTTATTATTGATTATCAAAACATTGCTTATTACTTTGTTAATTGGTTGGGGAAAAAATAGACGACCTTCTAGGCTAAGTGGTAGTGAAATTTGCAGGATGTCATGTTCAGCCATTCTTTGTCACGTGCCAGAGGTGGCCAAGCTAGCCCTTCAGTTTGCTGTAGTGGTCGGTTTGGTCCCTTCTGTGGCAATATAAGCCTGTCACACCCCTATGCATGCCCTGTCAGCTACTTTGAACCGCTAATGCTAACTGCTAGCTTTGGTGAAAAAACAAAGTAGTTTAGTTGAAATGTTGACTTCTGATCTCTAATTAGACTGAGGTTTAAAAATGCAGCTGGTATCTGAGAGTGTGAAGACAAAGCAAACTCAAAAATTTCTACTCTCCGAGAAGCAGGCACTGGCAAAGCACCTTCAACAAGTTAATGCGTCAGTGGAATCATTAAAATTGAGGATTGCTCAAAGTGAAGAGCAGGTAATTTTTGTTTGAAAACATCCTGCAGGATTTGTCTTTTTGTTAATTTCTCTTATCAATTAGATGTTGAATCTTGCAGATGAAGCATTGTTTGATAGAGGCAGTTAGATCTACTGAAGAAGACAGACGTCTTGCAATCAATCTTGAAAGTGCACGGTGGGAATTGATGGATGCTGAGAAGGAGTTGAAGTGGCTTAAGTATGCTGTTTCTTCTTCTGAAAAGGAGTATGAGCAGGTCCAGAAGAAGATAAATGAAATCCAAACGGAACTAGACAGTGAAAGGTGAGGTGTCTTTCTTTTTGACAGTTAGATATGAAACTTCTGTGCATTGCAGAGTAGCATGGTGTTTTATACGTTGGATAGAAGACAAGGGCTGTATAGTTTTTGCTCTAGAATGTGACTTTTTTTTTGGGAACAACTTTGCCTTGTGCTCATGTAGGTAATTATAATTTGCATTGCATATGGATTATAGTTTTGGTTAAGCTGAATTTTGTGGTCTAGTTGATGCTGTATTGGGCTTTTTAAGTAATTGTTGTGCACTTCTTACACTTTACAAGATTGTGTTATGGTTTATGATTGAAGTTTAATGGTCGGTGAAGGTGTGGTAGGTTCTGTTAATTGTGTGAGGAGAAAAAATGCACAGTAAGCATTTGGTACTGTAACATATTAACTGTATTTGTATTTTTACTTGGCTTTTCCGTGCCTTCTTGCTTTTCTTTGTCTTCTCTTCCCTTTATATTTTTTAGAAAAAGAACTTTCTGCAAACCTAATATCTACCTGACAAGGGAATTTTGCTATGCCAGGAGTGAAAGGAGAAGGCTCGAGGAAGAGCTCATGGAGGTGAACAATAAAGTTGCTGAGTTGACTTCTGAAACTGGTGCGGCTGCAATACAGAGACTTCAAGATGAGATAAAAGACTGTAAAAGTATTCTCAAGTGTAGTGTCTGTTCCGACCGGCCTAAGGAGGTGAGGGAACTTTCTGGCTGTTTTTTTTATCACCTGATGACCTTGTCATTGTTCTTATAGATGATTTGAAAGGCTGACTATTTTGGACTCCCTTTATATGCGGCAGGTTGTGATTGTGAAATGCTATCATCTGTTCTGCAATCCATGTATCCAAAGGAATTTAGAGATTCGCCATCGGAAATGCCCTGGATGTGGAACTGCATTCGGTCAGAATGATGTTCGGTTTGTTAAGATATGAACACGCCTCTTATTTTGTTGTTGAAGTTAGGTTTAGCATTTATTGCTTGTCATAGAAGCTTGATGTCAAGAGTTAATTATCTGATGTGAGAACTAATGGTCTCATGTAACAAGATTGAAGATGAATTTATGTTCCGATGTAATTATTTGACCGATCGTGTGTCTGTAAATATATAACACGAAAAAGAAAAGCCCTAGGTGCTATTCTTCAATAGTTGATTTGTAAATGCTAGATGCCGGGCCTCACCGTCTCGGTTTGTTTTGTTCTCATGGGTTTGTAGAGGTATTCCTTGTATACGACAAGTGGATTTGACTCGATAGGCAACGGTAGACATTTTGGGAAATGTACAATTTGAGCCATAGATGGTCTAACCATGAGATCAGCTCTTTTATCTCCCACTGTCTAATCATCAGGGAATAATGCATGAAATTGTTCAATCGATTACCCTTTCGAACATTAGATGAAAAGAAATGCATTTATAAATTTGTCGAAGTCCGGAGGGAGGGGGAATGCCAAATTTATCTATTTCAATGAAGAAGAAACTAAGATTGGCGGTCACACGATCTTCTTTAAGCTGACGTGACATGATTTCCTCACGTGTTCTCCTAGGACATCTAAGGTACGCAAAATTACAGTGGATCATTCTCTGGCTTTCTTCCCTCTCCTAGATTACCTCCTTGCCGTTGAGACGCAGTTGACACAGAAGTTGGAGAAAATGGATCATAAACATGCTGACCTCCGTGGAATGAAACTGGTCTCGCAGATGCCAAGGAGATGAAAGGCTGCTGATTCGGAGCAAATGATTGTCCTCGAGGAGCTATTGGAACTGGATAATTCTGCTGAAGTTGCAAGGGGTTTCCCGGTCTGGGAGGTAAAGGACCTGTTAAATAGGGTATGTGGGGAGTTGAACTTAAGTTCCTCGACACCATCTGCATGACTGGTTTTCCAAATGAATTTGCATTTGAAAATGCTGGAAGGCTGGGGGGAAGCGAGGGACCAGTAGGATTTCCAACAAAGGGAACTTGACCCATTTGGTTGCTGACCTGTGGTCTAGGAAACATCTGCCTGCCAGGTAGAGGAGTTGAATTAGGGTTAAAGTGGAAAGGTGGTCCTTGAGGTGCTGGCGATTGCATCATGGGTCTAGGAAGTGGACCATTTTGAGTAGCATGATGACTGCTAAGCCTGGGAGCTATTTGGGGAACTGGATTCTGCAGATGATGTGGTTGAAAAGTAAAATCAACAGGACCAGAGTGCTGTATTTTTGCATCTGTTATTGTGGGTGATCTCATGGGAGCAAAATTTGAGGTAGTTCCAGAAAAAGCTCCTACAACTCCTGAAATTGGCGTGGAACCAAGTACCGGGTTTAAGGATGAAATTGGCAAAGGTGCAACCAGTGAAGATTGGATTAGGGTAGGATGATTCATAGAAACACTGTGTGATTGCAGAGAGGATGGTCCCGGTGGGAAGGTTACAGGAGAAACCATATTAGCTGCATTTGGAGGTGGTGCATTGGATGGAAAACCTAGCTGTGGAACAGTAGGCCATGGACCAGGTGAGGGAACTATAGGAGTTGTTGTTTGTCCCATGTTGACAAAACCTAATGATGCCGGAACACTTGCAGGAGATCCAGACCACCCAGAAGGGACTAAAAGCCCATCATGTGAACCACTTGACGAGGGTTGAAGTAATGGTGGCCTTGCAACAGAGTACAGCCCTGTTGGGTGGGGCTGGCTACCAGTAAAAGATTGAGGCTGTGGAGTGGGCATGGGAAAATTTCTAGGCTGATATGGATTTGAAAAGGCCTGTGCCAGTCTAGGCCCGAATAATGAAGGCATGGTTGAAGAATTGAAAGATGCTGACTGTAAAGGTATAGGATTGTTTAAAACTGGTGCTGAGGAAGTCTGAGGGGAAATTAAGCCCGGAGGTGGATGTAGAGGTGTGGCAGCAGGGAGCCATGAATTTTGATATTGGAACTGGCCTTGTTGAGGAGTAAAAGATAGCACCACTCCTTGGTTTACAGCAGTAGAGACCATAAAAGCAGTAGAGGCCGCGTGATTCTGACTAACATTTGCATTATCCCCAGCCGCTAAATTTCCCTACACAAAAGGTGATGATAGTTAGTATAAGACCAAATCGCCTGCATCAGTTAAAAGAAAAAACGCATATACAATCCAGCTGTAAGATGCAAATGGACAACAATAAACAAACAAACAAGTAGTTTTCCGTGATCTTCAGTTCAGTGAAACTCACTGATACTGAGGTGATTAGCAATTCAATCAGGACAACAGCTGCGTCAACTTTCTCAAATGTGTCGGCTGTTACAAGAACACTCAACTCCTCATAAGCAACCTGAGTCTCATTGCCATCAGATGGAGAAATCTCAACCTGGAAAAAAAGTTCAGAATTATGGATACAAATGCCGAACACATTACACTTTAAGGAATATATTTAGATACAGATGTTTCAGCAGTTAGATAAGAGTAAAAATCTTATTCACAAAAAGGAGACTAAAATGAACAGAACAGTTAGAGGGGGAGCAAGAAGAATAAGTTTATGACCAATCATCCTAGGAAGATAACTTCATACTAAGAGGATGTGTTACCTTCTCTCCTGTATGCACGTTGGAACCATGTACTTGTATTTTGGCTCCAGTTTCCTATTCACAAAATCAGCAATTGAACATGGATAACTGAAACGGACAACTAATATCAAAGAAGCCACCCCACCCTCAAAAGAAGAGGAAAAAACCACAATCCCATGTTTTCTCAGAAGCAGACAGGGGCATCAACCAAAGGATATACCTTTTCTAATCGCTTCTGAGTCTCGCTTCCAAGCCCAAATATTAGACCAATAAAATTATATCCAGGATACTCCTTGACCTGCAGAGGCAATATACCATAACCTTGCACTTGTCATGATGTAGCAATATTACTCTCAAAATAAGTGACTGTGGCAACAGCTTGGTTATGAAATAAAAGAACTCATAGCAGATGGGCGGCTGGCTTTAAACAATAACAGCACACAGATTGACCAAAATAAAGAACAAACATAATGGTAGCTCAATCCAGCTACTGGCGTCCAGTATATCTAGTGCATGCTTAATTTCTAATGACTGTATAGGGAATTTTGCAGACCTCAAATTAAATCCCAATCTGGCTTCAGAAGTACCCATTCAAAATTTGAAGTAATTTACTCTTAATATCCGTAGGTTTATAACTTAAAGTCTTACACCCTAGCTGGCACATACATTATGTCCAAAAACTAGGTAGCAACAAGTAACTAGCTATAAATAGGAAAGCAAGCAAACATGACAGGTAATAATAAACAGAAATAACAAAAAAATACCTACTGCTAAACCATTGTCATTAAATTCCTGCTAATCCAAACTCCTTACCTTATCATCATTCTATGATAAAATATATAGGACAAAGCAAATGTTCATGGGTATTCTCAGGAAAGTTTACAAATTTGTCATAAAACTGCTCTTACGAAAGCAAAAGGCATCTTTTCATGTGGAGTATGGAAAAGGAGAGACAGGAAACCAAACCATCTAAACATGACTTACAGGGATGGGAACTGTGGTCTCTTTTAGCAAAGGCTTATAATTGGGTGGAGCCTTGTAGCTTGGATTCAATATAAGTATCTCACCTGGAAAATCAAGAAAGATAGAATCAAGCCAGACATAACAAAACGGAAAAAGTAACATGATTTGATGAGAAACATCAAACATGCCTATAGCTTCCTGTTTTTCAAGTTCCAAGATCTCAGAGTTCTACACACAATAAGTCCAACAATAAGTTCTTGATGTCAAACAAAGAGTAATTAAAGTACTAATAAGGTCAATAGAAGATGAGCATCAATGCAAAATCAATAGCAACTTTACCTTAGTATGGATTTGTGGAATCGAAGATTTGGGATCTTCAAGCTCATTGGAGTCATGTGAGTCTCCATCCCTCCCAGGTTCTGGAATTCCCAATTCCAGTAGTTGCACAATTTGATCCACTCGAATCTGCCCAAAATTTTTATATCACTTAGTGGCACCTGGAATGGGAAGCTTCAATGTCAGCCATTCACACAGGGAAGACTGACATTTTAGCACCCAATGGGAAAAAGGGAAATCTTCAATTGCCTCCAACTGAGCAATATATTCTCCCACAAACTGAGGCAATAAATGCTTCGAAGCCATTTTAAATTTAAGAGATTAAATATTTCAAAAAAAGAAAATCCAGGCAACTAAAAGTTGGAAATTAAAAGCTCAAATGAGGGGGTTACAATCTTCAAAAGAATAGGATAAAAATGAACATATTACATGCGATGAATTCCAAATTTTACCGTGTATGCCAAGGCTCTTCCCCTTTTAACAGAAGCATCTTGTGTTAAATCAGGACCCCATTTGGTTTTCCTCTGAACCTGTTCCTGATTGGTACTTTCTCCATTCACTGCATTTTTACTACCCGGCTTTTTACCTCCTTTGACGATGGAAACTAATGAACCCAAAAGTTTATTTTTAGGGATAACAAACCCTGACTTGGCTGCAAATAAAGACACCTTTGGACCACTAGTTGTCGATGCACCGGATGAAGAACTTGTTGCAGTCATCTTAATACTTTGAAGCTCAACTGCAGATGTCTGGTCTACCTTCTTCACACTCATTCCATTCTCTGGATACCTTTGCACTGCGAACTAGACATGGCTGCCACAAATATAAAAACTGATTATAATCAAACGAAAATATACTCCGGGACATAAGCAAGACATTGTCTATCAATTCTAAATTAAAACACTAAAAAGGATAAAACATCAAATTCACAAGCAAGTCAATTCATTTCTTAAGACACTATAACCACTTAAAGATTCTAAACTAAATCCTTACCCTAAATCCACAAAGTTAATAGCTATACAGACTATACTCTCAACTCAAAATTGTTAGATATGTGTAAGTTACACTTGTTTCAATCAATGGAACTACAAAAAAATAAAAAATAAAAAGATTATCTTGAAAGAAAAAAAATCCTTCATGATTCTACAATACAGCATCAAGAAAATATCCAGGTTTCCAAAAAAATTCAAAATTTTCACAATCTGGGTTTTCTTTCTTGATGTAAAAGGAGAGATTCAAAAGAGCAAGTAGGAAAATACCAAAAATAAATAAGCATCCCATAATATATATTTAATTAAATTTCTTTTTTCTTAATAGAAAAGAAAAAAGCAGAAATTTTGTTAAAATATTTAGCTAACAACAATATTACACCGTTTCTTTGCAAAATTTAGAGCCAAAAACCTTCTTACTTCACTGCTTAATTACTATTTGATTTTCTCAAGGAAGAAAAAAAAAACTTGTTTTCCATAGCCCTGAGAAAATATCTACACAGAGTCAAAGGGTACCTTCAAATGGAAGAGATGATTCAAAGGCGTATTACTTGAGAGAGACTACTAGACAGTCTGAGCCCCACTGATAAAGCTCGATGCAGAGCCAAACAGACGCATAAGGTTTTTATAGGTGCAAACTCAAGCTACATCTTCATTTTGTCGGAGACTTTGGGCTTGGACTATGTGAATCATTCTTGATTGGGACAAACTATGGGCCTACAATAATCTTATTTCCTTAAAAACTTTCGGCCCTGTTAGATGAGAGGTGCAATAATGTTTCATGCATATCCGGCCCGGCCCAGGTTCTGGTCCAAAAATAGTTATTGGATCACCATCTCAGCCACTATTAATTATTTCTTTATCAGAACGATTTTGTTTCGTTCTTTTTTTTAGAAAAAAAATATTAGAAATTGACCTAATTAAGTTTTTTTCTGGATTTAACTAGATGTTAAGTATCAAACTCGACAGGTGAATTGAATATAACCAAATCAATATTTTTTTTTGGTTAAATTATAACCCGACCCGAGTAAAACTTACTTCAGGTAACAAATTTTCCGAGTTGACTCAGTTCGGATTTAATAATTATGGTTTCCTGTCAAATGTATGAATCCAGGACAACTCACTGTTAGTTTAACTGGTCACAGCACTTACATGCTATGCTATCTCCTCCATTATATGGTTCAAGACCTAATAAACTGATCTCATCAAGGACACTTGCAAGTTAAATCACATTGCTGCTGTGAACCAGAAGGAAAATATTTTACCACATGAACTCGATTTTCATGGACACTGGCAATTTTTAGCAATTTTTTAAGGGGAGAAAATGAACACTGATTTACAATTCAACTTGTTTTTATGATTTCTTCTAATACAAAAGCTCTGGATTCCATGATGGTGACAGAGAAACACAAATTCTCACTTCACCAACTAAATCTGAACCCATGAAACTTCTGATCAATACTGTTCTATCTACAACTCTCTTCGAATCACACTAGCACTGGCAAAAGTTGCTCTCACCCACAAAAAATGTAAAAAATCCCATGCCAGAGCTCTATTCAAAACTGCTCGTGATTCATGCATCTCACAGCATGGTTTACAAGAAAAGCAGAAAAAGAACCATGGGGAGTTTTGTAACTGCCATTTTCGAGAACCTGATCGATGTTTTATGGGCACTTCCATTCCACTGCGGTTTTGCAACCAGAGAATCAATTAATAGGCAAGTAGAATGGAAAAAAATCTCGAGTCAGAGAAGCTTTCATCTTGCTAAACAGGAACACTCCATTCAAGCTTTAAGTGAAAGGGTAGAGGTTTGAAAAGAGCAAACTGCCAAGAAGGACGTACGCTGTTGAATACGCCCAGATCATGTATCCCGGCCGTGTCTTGCTCATACCAGGAGATATCATTAAATGTGATGCAAACCAGTAGAGAGGAGGACTGGCCGACAAAAAACGAGTGGAAACCTGTTAATTATCAAGCAACAGGAACAAAAAGATTCACAGTTTCATTAGAAAACTTGATCCATTTGTCAGGGGCCACAAATTATGCAAAACATGGTGAGTTTGGGTCAGTCTAGCCTGTTCATGCATGACAAAAAGTACTGTGGCTACCATGAACACCAAGCGCAGAGTACATGGGAGGATGAAGGCAGACAAGCTTAGCTTATTTAACGGATCATATTCATTCAGGACAGGAGTACATCATCATCATCCCCTTTGATCTTCTGCCTCCTCTGCCTAAAATTATGTTATCTTGTTACAAGCATGATCTTTCACAATATTGTTAATTCATGGACAAAAAATTCAACAGAGTTGACAATATCATGATACTTAATTCTTTATTCAAAAGAGAAACACTGTTATTAGAACCCGTGGTACCAAGCTTTGAGATTTGAAAATCGTTGTCTATGATTCTATCATTTGCCAACAATGGTAAACCAACTGTGCGTATGGATGCAATAATCACATCTAATGTAATGGGACAACATTAAATTTCTAACAAGGAGATAACATAATCAGTGAATTCAAACTGTCATGATTCTTTCACCATACATACAGTATAGCAAAGTGCAGACAAATGGCATCATCATCCTTCGGAAATTCTTGGCTGCGTCGTTGAGTTTTAATTGCTGTACATTGTGCACCGCTTGCCATCAAGTCTTCGATGATAAAGTTGATGTGAGGCTGCATTGAAAAGGGGCTCCCATATATCCTTGAAATCTCGAGTTCGCATGGCTGCATTCCCCATGCTTCATCAAGGGGGAATGGGTCCCCCACGTCAGCTTTTGGCCCCATATAAGTGTCAACGTAGCAATAACCGGTTTGGATGGTCTTATTATGGCTGTCTGTGTCCGGTGGCTTTTAATATTTTAATATTATTTTTAGGAGCTATGATTTTTAAATTTTTAAGAACTTATAATCACAGCAGTCGTAGCTTTTATATTTTTTTTTTATCAAAATAATATTAAAAAAAATAAAAACTGAATCTAGATAGATCATGGATCAACCTAGTTGGTCATCCAGGTTAATGTTTTTTATTTAAATTAAAACATGATGTAAATCAAACTTCAAATCATGAGTTTAATTAATAATTTTTAACACAACTGGCTCTGCTTTAATCAAATCAATGTCGAGTAGCTGGAGTCTAGCCATTCCCGGTTCACACCAGCATTCTCAACAAAGGCTTAATTATAACAACAAACAACAGTATGGTATGATTGAGATTGCATGTTGAGTCTTGCTCTCTGGGTTCAAATTCAAATTAACAAGAAAATATTAAAAACAAATTTATGATAAAATACACCACCCGATCTTTCGAAAACTTGACTAGGGAAGGATTTAATACACGAAAACTGGTGGGGAGATAAATTAAATTAAATTAAAGTTGATAAGATTATTGTTATTACAATTAACAGCTGAGCTTATCCTTGTTGGCAAAGACATCATGTTATATATGAACTATAAATTAACGTTAATCACGCAAAACTTTAGAAAAAGTTGTGAGGCTAATATAATATAATAGTTTTTTTCTCAACATCGAACTCCTAAAGCTTCCCACTACGTACAAAATCCAAAA
>Ga0325410_1004355_pt1 | contig 15853 bp, 11 predicted proteins | sample PopdelMetagenome_16_FD_206182 | JGI IMG/M metagenome (GOLD analysis project Ga0325410, IMG submission 206182) | Populus deltoides microbial communities from Bellville, Georgia, United States - Xylem-PdIQD-R3 | ecosystem: Host-associated > Plants > Phyllosphere > Stem > Wood/Secondary xylem...
CCTCTCCCTCCTGGGGGGGGGGGGGGGAGTATAATATTGCAGCTGTTTTTTAATGCAGCGCTTGCTGCTTGCTAGACCCAGTTTCTCAGTTAGAAATCTTGAAAAGGATTTTGCATTATTTGTGAGAGGGTGTGATGATTTTTGAGTGAGAGCTCTAAGTTTTGCTCTTTTAAGTTCTTAACTGCTGGTACTTCAAAAGGATACTAAGAGAATATACAGTTCTAATCTGTTCTCTACATAACCAGTAGTGTCTAAACTGCCTTCCATTGCCTGTAAAAATATGGCATCCGTTTTTACTTGCATGATATCACCTTATGCCGCATTAAATTCGGGAATTAAGCCTCGGATTGGAGTGAGGACTCAAAGTGTAGGTGGTGGTGATTCGACAGTATTGACATCGGATGTGATTGGTTGTAAATGGAACTTCTCTTGTTGAAAAGAAAGAGAAGAATGGGGCCTTGATTGATGGAGGAAATAATGGAAACTTAAAGCACAGAGTTGAGAAAAGGTGGGAGAAAGATGCTATTCTTAAAGATTTGGAAATATTGTGGGATGATAGGTATGGGACCAAGACTGTGAAGGATTATCTTGACGGAGCCAGACGGAGCCAGGGAGATTGTTAAGCCTGATTGTGATGTTTTGTATTAAAAAGAGTTAGGAAAAGGCTACAAAGCCGTTGGTGGCTTAAAGAGAGAGTATAAATAAATAAGGGTATTGTAGTAATTAAATAAACATAATAAATATAAATAGAAAGAAAAAAAAACAAGAAGAGACGTGCAAAATTTTGAGAGAGAGTCGGCAGCAGTGAAGGGAGAAATAAGAAGAAGAAAAAAAAAAAGGGAAAGATAAGGGAAATAAAAGGAGTTGGAGAAATAAGTTTAAAGGTAGGATTTAAGTTGTTAAATTTATAAATGTGTGTTATTAAGCTTTTAATTTTAGTTTTGATGAATGTTAGGGTTTTGAAAATTTATGTTTTTGGGTTTAATTGATGAATTAAATTGAATGTTATAAGCTTGATTGTTATGAGTAATTGATTAATGAGTTGATTATGGAAGATTGTGATGATTTTGAGTTGTGATTTTATTTGAATGGTGAAATTGTGTTAGGATTTTGAAGAGGACAGTAGGTTTCTGTTAAAAATTCTGGGTTGGAGGTTGAAGATGACAAAATTTCGGTTTGGTCCCTCAATTTTGGAAAATTACAGTTTAGTCCCAAAACTTTGGAAAATTTGCAGATTGATCCCTGGAGCCTATTCCGAGATTCTGAACAGAATAACATATGAATTAAGGGCCATAATTAATCTTTTATTCTGTTTAGAATCTCGGAATAGGCTCCAGGGATCAATCTGCAAATTTTCCAAAGTTTGGGGACTAAACTGTAATTTTTCAAAATTGAGGGACCAAACCGAAATTTTGTCATCTTCAACCTCCAACCCAGAATTTCAACAGAAAACCCATTGTTCTTTCCTTATTTCTAACACAAATTCACCATTCAAATAAAATCATAACTCAAAATCATCATAATCTTCTATAATCAACTAAATAATCAATTACCCATAACAATCAACCCCATAACATTTAATTTAATTCATCAATTAAACCCAAAACATAAATTTTCAAAACCCTAACATTCATCAAAACTGAAATTAAAGTTCAATAACCTATATTTATACATTTAACAACCTAAATCTTACCTTTAAACTTATTTCCTCCAACTCCTTTCTATTTCCCCTCTAATTTCCCTCTTTTCTCTTCTTCTTTTTCTTTCTCCCTTCTCTCTCACGGTTTGCTACTTCAATTTTTCAGATCCCTCTTCTCTTTTTTTTTCCTTCTATTTATATTTATTATATTTATCTAATTACCACACTACCCCTCATTCATTTATACACACTCTTTAAGCTTTCAAGGGCTTTATAGCCTTTTCCTCTTTTTAATTCAAAACGTTACAATCTCCCCACCTTATAAAAGTTTCGTCCTCGAAACTTAATAGAAAAGATTGAATACTTACCGAGATTATCGAAAAGATGAGGATATTCCTCACGCATCTTATCCTCGAGCTCCCATGTCGCTTTCTCATGTGAATGACCTTTTCATTTCACTTTTATTAAAGCTATTTCCTTCAATCTAAGCTTCCTCACTTGTCGGTCGATTATACCTTCTACTCTGGACGATGGCAAGATAGTGAGAGGTCTTGCAGGAGTTCTGGATGAAGGTCCTGTCTTATTTATTGGCTACCACATGCTGATGGGATTTGAGATTTATTCTCTTGTAGAAGAATTCATGAAAGAGAAGAACATTGTGGTTCGTGGCATAGCGCACCCTTACCTATTTTCAGAGGTCATGGAGGGTTTATTTACTAGATTTTCATTATCTGATTGGTTGAAAGTAATGGGTGCAGTACCTGTCACAGGAAGCAATCTTTTCAGATTGCTTTCAACTAAATCGCATGTGCTTCTTTATTCTGGAGGTCAACGAGAGGCTCTGCATAACAAGGTATGCCAATTGTCGAGTTCCTTGTTTTCATTTCAACAAGTTCTCTTTTGGAGCTAAAAACCATACATCTAAAAATTTTATTTCTTTTATATGATAAATACTTCTTTTCATTTCTCAAAATGCGATTTTAGCGATGAAATGTAGTAGTGTCAGTTTTGGGAATCGTCTGAAATAGTTGCAGCGTCAATTCGTAAATGCTCTTTGACAAAACCACCATGCCTGCGACCTGGTCACCACTGTTATCTCCAGTGCAGCCGAGACCTCTGATTGCTTTCAAAGGCACTAGCTAAACCACCTCTATCATCATTGTCACCGCCGTACTTCTCTTTAGAACTCTCTGAAATTGCTCAACTCTGAACCTAGCTGCTTTGCGAGGACATCACACATACATCAAAACACAGTTTTTTTTTTTTTTTTTGTCTTTTCAAGTATTGCTTTGTCCAAATGTTTGTGATATCTCAAGTCTCGTGCCTCTTTAATTTTCAGGGTGAAGCATACAAGTTATTTTGGCCTGATCAACCGGAATTTGTCAGAATGGCAGCAAGGTTTGGAGCCACAATTGTACCATTTGGAACCGTAGGAGAAGATGATGTAGGAGAAGTAAGCTTTAGTTCCATTGACATCAGTTTCTTATTTATTATTTCTATTCCACGAGCCTTCCTTTGATGGTTGAAACATATTTCTGTTCTGTACATAGCATTGCAAAATCTTCCAATACAGGCATCATTCTACATCCCAATTCTTGTAAGAGAAGGAACAAAAACTGGTTTTAGTTATCTTTATTTTCATAGTAGTGGTAACTTCGGAAGATTTGTTTCTCCCAGATGTCCTCCTGTTTTAGTCTTCATTTTCCAAGCTTGTCTTTGAAATTCATGCTCGTAATGGAAAAGATTCTGTCGTCTGTGTGTTGCAGCTGGCTCTAGATTACCATGATATGATGAAAATACCAATACTAAATGACTACATCAGAGGCGCTAAGAGTAAGCTTACAAGAGTAAGGTAAGTAACATTCTCCTTATAAGTTATGCAATGATAGTGCATTGTAGCTGAAAGATATAAACTTAAGACACTGGCTGTTTTTTCACAGTTTGGGTGTTAACTGAGAATATGACCTGAATCTGATTACAGGGATGACAGCAAAGGGGAGGTTGCCAGCACAGAATTATTCATCCCAGGGATTTTACCTAAGCTACCTGGCCGCTTTTATTATCTGTTTGGGAAACCCTTAAAAACAAAGGGAATGAAAGAGAAGCTGGAAGACAGAGAAAATGAAAACCTATTGTACTTGCATGTAAAATCTGAAGTTGAAAACAGTATCGCCTACTTGTTGAAGAAGCGAGAAGAGGATCCCTGTAGGAATGTCATTGATAGAACAATATATCGTGCTTTCTACTCTCCTTTTCCTTAAGTTCCAGCATTTGAGCCTTAAAAATAGAAAGACAGGGTACTGGATAGTCTTGAAAAGTTTCCACCATCTATGCTTAAAAGCTGATTTATGTACAAAAAAAACTGTGTACTTGTAAAACATTCGTTATGTATGTTTGTTAGACTGTAATATTGTAATGAAGAAATGGTCAATCAATTCTCTCTCACTGCAAACACACTGCATTCCAAGTAATGAAGGTCAGTAGCCTGAAATGAACAAAACTTTGTCTGAAATGGAAATTAGAGCAGGACATCAAAGGACTTGCAAGTAATGGAGGTCTCTGTCCAGGACATTGATCTAAACCAACCAAGACAAGAAAGAACTGTGTTCAGTACATCAGCAAAAGCAGAACAGGAAATTTAAAATTTTACTTAAATTACATGTTTCACAAAATCTAGTCGATCTAGATGATGTCCTCGGCAGTCTAGTTCCTTCAAGCTTGAATTGAACTGATTGGAAGAAAGCATTGATTAGCCTCCGGATAGTGATGTTTGAAGACAAACGCGTCCTCCATTTTTATAATTTTAAACGCAGAAAACTTAGGTGCTTCTGATAAAAGTCCGGGATGGAAATGGAAGAATCAAAATGAGAATGGAGTAATTGAAAATAGAATTTGAAGATACATTAAACAGTGGTTTTGGCAGTAACGAAATTATGAGCGGTTGAAAATGTATGAGCATTATAGTGAAGTGTAAATTAACAATTTGATTGCCTTTTCTCCCTCCAAAATACTCCAGACACATGTAAAAGGAATGAAAAGTCGTAAGGGTTTTTAATACAAAATTGCTTTCAAACTGCAGTACATAGCTCTTTAGCCTTTGATGATCAAGGAAAGGAAACATTTGCATTTCTTACATGTGTGAGTTCGATAGCTCTTTCAACAGAGCAAAGAAGTGTTAAAAATGGCCAGCAGGTTTACCAAAGCTGAAAATTTCATCCATTGCTATTCCACATGAACAAGAAGATTAAAAAGTTTATACCTTGTTAATTATGTGAAAAAGATGCCGAAAGGAAGGTCTAGTTCTGCTGTTAGTGTTGCTTCCCCACCTCAGTGATCTAGCTCATCACCTGGAACAAAAATATCTGCAATTCAGCATTACCAAGCCACGCTGATGATAAAAGAATTATTCAAACTCATAACAAATCAACATTCTAAAGGAAACAGAACAAATTCATGAACCAAACACTGGACCTCGAGAAGCCATTCAGCAGAGAAATGACATCAATCATACCTTGTAAATCATCTCCCATCCTTGATAACACCTTGGTTCATATTGATCATGCAATCCCCTTCAAATTTCATGATTTTAGAGCTTGAAGAATTCTTGTAAGAAACTTGCCTTACCTTGCTTTCTAGCATTTGTTGAATACAATGAACACAGCATGACAAATAGATAGCATATAGAGATAAATAAAGAAAATAAATAGCATATATTCATTGGAAGATTGTTTATAGATGCTTAGGAAAGTATACATAACTTTTCAATTAATTTGTGGAAGTCTCGAAGACCCAGAAATGCTTGCTGTAATCAATTTTTAAGGGTCAAATGCTGGGACTTCATTTGAAGGAGAACGGAATGCCCGATACACTGTTCTGTCAATAATACTTCTATAAGGATCATCCTCTCGCTTCTTCAACAGATAAGCAAGACAACTTTCGACTTCAGATTTTATGTGCAGGTATAGCTGGTTTGCGTTTTCTCTGTCTTCAAGCATCTCCCCCTTTCCCTTCGTTTCTATAGGCTTTCCGAACAGAAAATAAAAACGGCCAGGCACCTTTGGCAAAAGACCTGGGATGTAGAATACTTGGTTTGCCACCTCCCCTTGATTCTCATCTCTGTGAACGCACCATATAATTTGTCACACAAATGTATAAAAAGGGAGCTGTCATCTTATGTTAACATGTCTTTTACAACTATATATGTAGCTAGCAAGTGCAAATATCATTGCTTGAATAGTAATCACCTTATTTTTATAGATTTACGAGTAGCGTCTCTGACGTATCCATTAACCACTGGAATTTTCATCAAGTCATTGTAATCAAGAACCAACTGCAACATCCAAACAGAGAAATTTAAAAGGAATACAATAATATAGGATAAGTATAATTGCACGCTTTCTTTTTTTTTTTTTGTCCTAGATAGGACCTGGCAGCCCACAATCAGTAGTTAGGCAGTAAGGGAATTCTTTAAAGAGGAGCAAAAACATTGAATGATAAGCATTATTGAGAAATGAGATTTCCTGGTTCTGCAAGCACAACTTGCATGATTAAAGAATTACGTGAAGGCAAAACTACCAGATTTGTTCCCATACAAAACCTACTGGATACAATGTAGTAGTTTGACACTATATCTGATGCCATCAGTGAATACTTAGGCTCAGACAACATATTGTGAAAGCTGCCTGTCGAGTTCAAATTATCCTGAATGTGTTGATATCATAATAAAGGTACAGTTAAACCAACTATTTCTTCTTATCATTCTCGGAAATTTTAAAATAAATTTTTTTATTGAGGATAAGAAATAATCTGAAAAAATTTAAAAACAGCTGGAAAAAGAATGCAATGCATATAATGGAAGCTATACCAATTCAAATACAAATGACACGTAAATGCTTAACCATCGGTTTTAGAACTTAAAGCTGAGAAATTTCTGGACAAAAAATGGCGCATGCTTACCTCTGCTATATCATCTTCTCCAACAGCCCCAAACGGTACAATAGTGGCTCCAAACCTAGCTGCCATTCTTACAAATTCTTGTTGTTTAGGCCAAATTAGCTTGTATTCTTCACCCTGTAAATCACATATATCCACTATCAAAATTGGAGAAAAGATGCTGCAATCGTGACTGCCCACCAACAAGCTGGTGAAACACAGTTAAACCTTTCAACTTCAACAATGCAAGTCCAAAGTTCAATTGAGGGATAATTAAATAAGTCCAACATCAAAAGGTTGATTTGTAATTGAGCTTTCTTTAATTGTCTGGTGCTATTAACAATCTAGTCTTTACAAAACAATCTTCCTGCCTGGAAATTTCAGCAACAGATATTTTTAGAGTTTTAACTAGCTTGCCATGTATATGCTGCATCCCACTTGCACCTGCTTGAATCAATCAATGGAAAACAACAGATAAGAAATGACTTGAGCTATCCATCTGAGCAGCAGTGAAACCATATAACAATCGGCTGCAACCTAGAGTAACTTAATAAAGTCTCTTCAAAAGATGCTGAAACTTCGACTGCAACAGATACATCTTTGCCAAGATCAGGAGCGTGTGCTCTGTTGCGAGCCACAAAAGGTTCAAGTTGCTAAATAACATGGAAGCCATTGGAATGATCAAATCTTACATCTAAGAGTTTCAATATTTTATTTCTTATTAGTTTAGTTGCAATCTAAGAACTAATAATCACATAAACTTCAATTTTATTTCTTATTAGTTTAGTTGCTCAAAAAAATAATCTTGACAGCTGGAGAAAGTTCATGATGATTTGTAAAGAATGAAATGAGATTGGTAATGCTAGCAACAGTGTGATAATGAAGAAAACATTGCCCTCATATGAAGCAACTCTTGAAATAATAAAACTTCAGGTAGAGACAACAATTGGAAGGCATATTTGCTAGAGGAAATTAAGGTGGTCTTGGCAGTTTTGGTTCTGGAGGTGACAGTGGTAGTGAGATACTGAGATGTCAGCATGCAGATCATGGCAAGAGAAACAAACCACTTTCATCTACAAAGTGCCAAACTACTAGTCTACCACCATGGATACAAAGTAACAAGGGCGTTGTGAATATTAAAAAAATAAAAAATGATTTCCAGAATTTTCACCCTACATCTGCGCACTAACCTATCATCTGGAACAATGAAACAAAGCAGATATTTGATGATAGAAATAGGAAAATGACTACCAAAATATATGATTTTAACCTTACTGAAAAAGTTGAAATTAACAAGGGAACTTGGCATACCCTGTAATGAAAGGCCTCACGTACGCCTCCAGGATATAGAAGCACATGTGAATTTGTTGACAGCAATTTGTAAATATTGCTTGCTGTGACAGGTACCGCTCCCATTACTTTCATCCAATCAGTTGTCGAAAATTCTGTAGATGAAAGCTCTAGCCCCCCTGTAAATAGCATTGGATGCGCCATACCACGAACCATAATGTTCTTCTCTCTTAAGAATGCTTCAACAAGGGAAGAGAGTTCAAGTCCCAACAACATGTGGTAACCAACCAATAAGACAGGACCTTCATTTGGAACCCCACCAAGACCTCTTACAATATTTCCATCGTCCAGAGTTGAGAACATAGCAGCACTAGAGGCAGTTTGCAACAGTCTGAAATTCATGTGATTATATATAAGCTTAGGTTCAGGTTGACAAAGTAAAATGCCTGGAACTAGCAATTTTGACTAACATGCTGCTAAGCCAAAACTGGGAGAATCAAGCAAGGTTTTTACTTCAAGGTCCCTTTAGAACTAATCTTCTCGATATGTGTTAATCAAATAACTCTAAACACAGATATGCTTGCCAAGAACTTCAAGAGGGTTTTACTTTTTGTTTATTGTTTTATTTGTAGCAATGAAATAAAGTTATTCAACGTTAACAACTTTCTGCAACTATGCATTGACATCAAATGACAACTTTTTTACCAAGAAAGATTGAGAGAAGGGATGGACAGCCATACTACATGTCATACACGCTAGATCCTTGACCAACAACCTTTCGAGCAGAATGTAACTTGCTCCTAATATGGGAGAAATCAACCAAGATCAACTTTCCAATCACTAACTTTCTCAAAGGAATTGTATCTTTGCAGAAGTTATAAGAACCAATAGTAGACAATATCAAATGAGTAAGGGCGAAAGAAATGGACAAAATTTTATAGAGGGATGCAGATAGATCCTCAGGCTTGATCAGGATCAAGTCACCAGGGTCTCACTTTAAATTTAAGCACAAACTGAAGTCCTAATCTGTGATCTAAATAAGGTGGATCAAGTTGCATTTTCAGAAGTGTTCCATTAAGAAATACATGCAACAAGTTTATTTGCTGAATTACCCAACTTCTTCAAATCCACGTTTGAATTCCGACATGCTAGGTGGCACATAGTTTGAGACAAAATCAAGCCTCCTTGAGCGACGGTATTTGCTAGTACCTTTAATAATAGTAAGCAAATTAACACCATCTTCCTGTACCATCAGAGAGAGGGGGGAAAGAAGGAAGAAGAAAAGGAGAAAACCGATCATTACCCCATCTTGTCAAGGTAAATAAAATTAAAGAGCAGAAGCATTCATTGCCAAGAATATCAAATGCAAAGGGTATGAATACAACAACATTATTTGCCTAACATGTGATTCTAACAAGATACAGAGAAGAGCATAAAGGCGTTTCCGTGAACATAATAGAGATAAAGACAGTATAAGAAAAGCATTCAATTCATTATGGATGGGGGAAAGTCTCACTAAATTGTGGTGTAAGAGGAGTTGAGAAATAGTGATGGCCAGAATATACATGAATGATGGACGGAGACCATCTTGAAAATAAGATGTTCAAGTGCTAATACAGTTGGAAACCCCGTTCAATATAAGAGTCAAGGAGCAGCAGTACAACATCTATACACACTACTGCATTATTCAAACACAAATACTAATGTAACCACTTTTCCTCACGTACCAATAAAATGGTGTGCCCATTCTCCTTGAAATGACGAACAGTACAATTCTTTAAGGAACTTTTCAGACGCTGTGATTCATCACCGCTAGGAAGCATTTGATCTTTGCCACTACAAAAGGGAGGAAAAAAATAGAACAGACATTAACTTTCCTTAAAATTTGTAGATTCAAAACTGTTGCCTATGACATTTCAAGGAAAATACAACAAGAGAAGAAAATTTAGATCAGTGAAGCAGCACTTTCCTACTACAACTGCATACAGGATCCTAGCATAAAAATTAGATAATTCATTGCAAGTTACAGCATACAGGTATGCTACAACAATTATAATCGCGTATATGGCTTTAATTTAGTCAAATCCATGCTGTTTAAGTTTGCAAAGTGCATTCTCTAATCAGAAAAGGCTGGGAAGGAACAAATAAAACCAATCTCATCATAATAGCAACCAAATCATGCAAGGATAGAGCCAGTAGAGGTGTGAAGAAGCCGTCAGATTCATTGAGGCCTAGGAAAGACAGTTTCAAGGAGTATTTTAATAATACTACTGTATCAGCAAATAGGCAACCTAAAATGAGAGAAAGAGAGAGATAACCACATCGGTGGGAAATTCATGTGGCATGATAGATTCCCTTTTGCTTTGCTTAACTTTTATAATAGCAATAGGATTACTCTTGGGGCTCTATGCCATAATTGATTAATGAACAGTTAAGTTTAGGATCTAGAATATTCACTTCTATGTGGAAATCGTAAACACATAATGTAGCAAAGTAATTTGAGATGCAGAGCATGATTAGTGATAAAATCATGTTATAAAAGAGACTAGCAAACAAAAAACACTAGGCAGATAACCAAAGAGAAGCAATAAAATTATGTTTTGGTACGTGCAAAAAGATCAAATTTAGGGAGAGTAAACACCTAGAGAGCACTAGCACTTCAGCTTTTACAGAATGAAGCCGGGAATTAGCATAGGCAGCAGCTGATTTAAGCAGTTTCAATTTCCACAGAAGAGTGTCCCTTGGAATGATGTCAGCTAAACCCTGAAATGGACATGTTATCATCACAGAACAAGGAAAACAGAATAGTTAGACAACAAGCTGAATCCATAAAAAGAACTGATTTATTTCATATCAACCAAATAAAGTTCCTGACCATATCAAATTGAAGACCCACCCACAACCTATTGGCTTTGTCAGTCGTGTGCGTGTGTGCAAGGTGGCATCATTTGTTCAAATCAACTTGGGTCAATTAAGTAACAGCATTGGATCATTGAAACCTTGAGAATAATTAGTTTGTGGTTGTTAGATCCTGTGTACAAGACCTTTATGGTAGAGTGATAGTACATGGAGTCATAATAAAGATTAACGTGAAAGAGCAAAGCACATGCAGCAAATTATATCTTAGAACAATGTCAGAATGTATATTGTGATACATTGATTAGACATGGCCTCACAGCAGATCATGGCTAACCTATCTTAAATTTTGTATATCAGAAAGCATTTCTATGATTGACATTACATATATACATGAAAGCTTAAGATCTTCACCATGCTCTTGGAAAACTAAAAATAATAAATTATATTGAAGTGTCCTCAAAACCTCTATATCCCCCCTTTGGCTATTTCTTAGTCGACAATCATATTGAGCCAGTCAGGTCAAAAAATCAAATTAGTGAGTTTTGTTTCTTATCATCTTACAGAAAGGCTAGGTAGCATAGCAGTAAGATTGTTAGACAACTGTTCAATTTGTAATCCGGGAGGAAGCTTAGATTCGATATTGACCATTGCCATCTTAACTGGATCACCTGGTGTCATGAAAAGAAAAATTAGCAGTAACAAAGCAATTTGGAATCGTAAAAGTGCAACTTAACAGTGATAATCAAAGCTTAAAAGAATCTCAACAGCCAAGAAAAAAAAATCACTGATGGCGAGGCATTTACAGATCGATACAAAGAGAATATTCAGGAGCCAAGGAAGCAATGAAAACAAGTGAAATGGAAAATGATCATAAAATGCTATTCCCTCTTTCATTCTCTAACTATCAGGATGTCAGGCCATACATAAGAGCTCAAATTTAATGATTCAGAAGAAGGGTACAGAGATTAAATGTTTGCAGTTCAGCGCACACAATTCCACATCTTTAATGGGACAAAATGTCACCTATCTCCAGGTTCTGATGCAACAGTTTCAGAGAACTTTGACTAATCCTAAAGCTTTACCATGAACCTAGTCTAAAAATCATATTGCAGAGGAAGGCAGCAGCTGCCCTGCAATCAAGGGGTTGAGAAAAGAGAGCTACATCTCCACCTTCCCTGTGGTTTACCTTCCTGAGGATCAAACAGTGCTTGTTCAGGTACATCAATAAAATACAACAAGATGCGTATTAACGCTTCTTTTCATGCTTTTCCTAGAGGTCTAGAGGAAGCAGAAACCAGTAGGGTTTCTTAAGTCCTGATCCTCCCTTAGAAGAAGAAAATGAAATTTAGTCACTTGGCAATTATCAACCAAATAAAAAAGGCAACGTTATGTGATCTCTTTCATGAAAAGAGACAGCAAAGGGATTCATGCAATATTATTCATAGTGGTAGAACTGAGAAAATCAGGACATCTATTCATTTAAGAAATCCAAGTACGGAATTTAACATGCCAGGGACAAAACACATGGAGTACATGTTTAAGTAGTAACAACCAAATCTGATTTTGTAACGAAGTAAATAAATGTACAATTATCGTTAAGAAGAAAGGATTAATATACCCATAACAAAGCTAAGAAGATAGGGGACAGCATTATGTAATTCATCAGGCAAAGCTTCCAAAAGAGGGAACAAGGGTTGCAGCTGTGACCTGTTAAATGATGTGGCTAAAATGAAAGGCTAAAATGTCAGATTACCACAGGAAGCCTTCATCAGAAAATCTTCAAGAATTTGGGTGAACAAATTACTATAGTATCAGGAATCTGACCTGGATTTGCTAGTATCAACACAAGGTCAATTTCAGGATTACGAGCAGCAACAGCAAGAGCAAGACAACCTCCAAAGGAATCCCCTACTAGATAAATAGGCTTATTTGGAGACGATGCATGCTCAAGCCTCACTATTTTTTCAACAAATTTCACCAGACCTTCATGCAACAGAAATCCAAATTACAGATACATAAGAAAATGTTCCATTGATTGAAGGAGACTACAAGCCCTAACTCCAAAGGTGTGAGGATGAAAACCACACATGCAATTGAAAATCTAAATTACAAACGAGTATAAGACCTTACAATTATAAATGAAATTTTCAAGAATTGTACTCACACATGATTGCTTCAGATATCTCAGATAAAAGCTAAAATGGAAATGAAGTGATAGCCAAACGATTAAAACCCATAATAGAATAGAATCCAGTAAAATAAACAACAAGAAGCCTGCCAAAGACTGATGGGCTCAAGACAAAATCTAACCAGTCAACCATCTTATCTAAAACCTAATTCTCTGGAACTATTCCTTAATGAGAAAATAATACGTAGAAGCGAGCATTTAAAAATTAAAACATGCAAACCATCAAAATAGGTATATGCATTTATAAAAGGTACAAATCATTACTTCAGCTTACAAGTATATCTATTTGTTTCACCAATTAGTTCACGTGGAAAATCTTAATAAAGAACAATATAACTCGAGATTTACGTTTGCCGAGCAACTCTGATTAAATTCTAGATAACTAAAAAAAGTACAGCCTAATGAATTTAGAGGCTCGGAGAGGTTAAGACCTTCGAATGGTGTTCGATCATACACTGGAATGTGAAGGCACCTAACCTCAAACACCCTGAAAGTGGACAGAACTTTAAGTTATTAAGTCATTTATTTAGCAGTGGCAAAGAGAACAAAACATGAAGTCCAGGCATCATGTTGAGCATCGGGTAGAACAAAGAATTGAAAAGATGGTGTTTATTAATTACATGGAATCGAAAATCAAAAGACAGCATCTGCACAGTAGCCGAGTTCAGACATGAATAACGCATGTCATAAATGAGAATAAAAACAAGGACATCCAGAGGGAAGAAAAACACATAAAGATATGTCTTTTGTCAATCCGAATCACACATGCACGAGAGCATACGTTTCTCTTATTGGCTTTATTTTAAGGCTGAATGCAACATATCTAATGCAGTTCATACAGCGTCTGAGCAGAGGACGGATAAGCAGAAACTATGCCCTCTTGAAATGAGTTTACGGTGGAAAATATTCCAATAACAATAAAGGATGTTTAAAAAACCATGTTCAGACCGGAACTAAAAACTTTTAGGGCAGTGACCACCAATTTCATCTAGGCAAACATTTTCTGTCATCATTTCAATGAATAATTTAAGAAGATGATTGCCCCGGATGTAAAAGGAAAAAGAAATGACAGTTGACGTAGTTGTTATGAAAGTAGAAAAAACAGAACTTACTTCCCAAGAGCTTTATGGTGCAAAGTAAGGCCCAAGCCAACACCATCAATCCCTGCATATACAAGAAAACAACTTCAACATTCTAATAATCTCCTCAGTTGATGCAGCCAAAAGAGGAAACGACAATATGTTAAATCAAACACTAAAGAGAGAACACAACTCATTTGAGACCAGAAAATCACTCCTCTGTTAATGTGTTCTCCATCTGCTAACCTTTTAGCGGAGTTAAATTTCAACCTAGAATTTATCACAATGATCAACAATTACCAGGGAAAAAGAGAAGAATCGGAGAATCTTTTAGAGGCTGCCCACACTCGACAGGGCAAAACCACCTCGGTGGCCCACCATCAGGCCTAATAATCTCCTTGGCTCCTTCAAGATAATCTCTCACGGTCTTGGTCCCGAATCCATCATCCCACAAAACTTCCAAGTCATTTGAAATAACATCTTTCACCCTCTTTTTCTCAACTCTAGTATATTTTAACCTTCCATTCCCTCCATCAATCAGACCTTCATCACTCTTCTCAATCTTCCTCACGAAACCATCAACCAAATCCCCATTCTTTTCTTTCTCTTCAATGGAAGTTCCTTTCACCGGAATTGAATCAGAAGACAATATTTTTGACTCCCTGCCACTGCCTAAACTTTGAACTCTCACTCGAGACCTAAGCTTAGCCTCTGAATTCGTCACAAAATAAGGCAATACCAGGGAATTAACGACTAACGGCATGGCTTGTATAAGCGATGGAAGACAGTGAGAGTTAAGACACTTCTACAAATTCCAAAGAACAGTTTAAAGGTATTCAAGCAACTTTCTGGTGCCCTTTTCAAGTACCAGCTTCAATTAAACACAACTATTGCATAAAATTATGAACTCCCTCTCAAAATTCACAACCTTAACAACTTGGAACTCTCATCAAGTACCATTCAGCAATTTTGAAACTCGGGTCACTTTTCAAGTCCTACCAGCACTTGAAAAGAGCCCCAGTAACAGAAAAAACTCAACACTGCTCTCTAAACACTCAAGCTGAAACAAGGGACACCTTTTACATGAACTATTAGACCTTTTTTACTTCAAATGAACAACAGCATGAAACCTTTTTTCAAGTACCAGGCAGTAATAGAGAAACAATTACACCGTATTTGGAATTAGATGTTTAAACACACACGCGCACGGAATACTCCACATGTGTGAACCAAAAAGAAAGACCCAGAAAGCAAAATGACTGGTAGAACATGTACATTGCTTTCCAGTTCATTGTCTCATATGACAGACAAATACCAGCCGTTAAGTTGGAATATAATTAGTAAAAACGAAAGACGATAAATGACAAATTGGCAAGCAATTATCCATGTTTTGGATTTTAGGTGCAAGGTTTTTACAGTTACCTGCTCTTGCAGATATTTGAGTGGTATTCCTTTCTGATTTCTGTACAGACCACCTTCACATTTTCAAAACAACCATTCTCTGGTCATGGTCTGGCCTGGCTCACTGTCTTGACGTGCAATGCTGACAGCAAATCCAGTTAAAGATAGATAGTTTTGACAACGTGGGGCTATGGTTTTGTTCCATTAATAATGCTGAGCTGAAGTTTTACCTTTTGTTTTTTATTCCGAAATATACTAAAATAATTTTTTAAAAAAAAATTATTTTTAATACTATCAAATCAAAATCATTTAAAAATAATAAAATATTATTAATTTAAATTTTTTTAAATCAAATATAATTTTAAGTGTTTCTTTTAGTTAAAGTTACTGTTTCTAATAACTTCTATGTTAAAATTGTTATTCTCGTATTATTTTTTTAATTTTTTTTAGTTTGTGGTATATATT
>Ga0325410_1004357_pt1 | contig 15852 bp, 11 predicted proteins | sample PopdelMetagenome_16_FD_206182 | JGI IMG/M metagenome (GOLD analysis project Ga0325410, IMG submission 206182) | Populus deltoides microbial communities from Bellville, Georgia, United States - Xylem-PdIQD-R3 | ecosystem: Host-associated > Plants > Phyllosphere > Stem > Wood/Secondary xylem...
TTTTAAAAATTATTTTCAATAAAAAATAGCAATTAAAAGAATGTGGATCAAATTGAAAGAAGCAAAAATTTAAGAGGGATAAAATTGAAGGCATTCCAATTTTATAAATTATTCAAGATAAAAAAAAATCATAATAAAAAATAAACCAAATCTAAAGAATCAACAAATTAAAAGGTTGTTCTTGAATTTTTAAGATATTAGCGCAAAAATCTTAGTGGGGAAAGAGAGAAGGGAGGAAAAATAAATAGCAACCGGCAACAAATCACCGATAATCTTGGAATATACGTTGCCTCATCAGGTCGGGATGTACAGACCTTTCAAACGCCGTCCCAAAAGATGGTGTTTAGTAATCGAACGACCTCAAATACATGATCTAAATAGTGTGAGAATAGTCTACATGCTGATGTTTGCCAACAAGTTTGCTTTTTTAATTATATTTAATAAATATAATTCACAACCATGTCCCTAAATATCATTGAAATTTACAAATAAAAATAATGTAAAATGAAAAAAAAAAAGACTTACAGAGGATTTCCATAGAACTCAAAGCGGAGGGGCTCTTCCTCATATAAAAGTTATATTGGTTTTATTTTTAAAAGTACGAAAGTAATCAAGTTATTCTAAAAAAAAATAAAAATATCTTTAAATAATAAACATTAAATTATTTTATTATAGAATTAAATGAATAATTTTACTGAAAAAGACGAGTAGGAAAAACTTGGTTAAAGAAAGAGGAATGTGGCAGTTGAGGGTAATAATAGTACCACACGCATCACATGGGACTGCTGCTACTGCATCGACATAAAATGAAGGACGAGGACAAGCCAAGTGTTTGGGGAAGCATGGCCGACAGGCATACCAAGTACAACGACAGGATCACATTAGTTTTCAGCTCGGTGATATGTCGTTCTAGGTTCTCTAACAGTTCTTCTCTTTTGTTTCGGTTTTGGCATGAAGAACAGTTTGTTTTTATATTTTAAAAATATTTTTAAATAAGTTAATTTTTTTTTATTTTAAATTAATATTTTAAAATTTTTTTGATGTGTTAATATCAAAAATAATTTTTTTAAAATAAAAAATTATTTTAATATATTTTCAAATAAAAAACACTTTAAAAAATAACAACTACCGTCTTCCCAATCATTCTAAATTTGCAATTTCTGTAGTTATATTCAAATTATTGCAGAAAATGAGCTCTCTAAAGTCTAGCTAATCACGTTTCAATATACACAGATTTTATTGACAACCTTGCACATAATTCTAATATCATTATTATAATAAGAAATTACAGTGATATAATTAAAGTATAATATCCTCAATCAAAATAAAATAAAATTTGTGACCACATTCCACGATACTAATGCATAATCCTATCAACAAAAGTTAAAACTGGTTGGGAATTTAGAAATTAGGCTCATTGATACTGTTTACTCGAACAATATAATAACATCATAAAATTTATAACCAGCTATTGGGTCATAATCCAATCTTGAATCCCATAAAATTTTTACAGTCTTTTCATAAGATGCATTAGTCATTTTTAAATTGACAAGAAATGTCATAACCCAATCTCAGATCCTTCAAGATTCTTTATGTAAAAAATATTCAAAAATTAAAAAATATTTTAGGGTCATCAATAAATAAGTAATTTGAATGTGCTAAAAATAGGTTGAATACGGACTTAATCGTATGAGGTGGAAGTTCAAGGACCAAATTAGACCAATGGCAAAGGTTGAGAACTCAATTGTAGTAATTAAGGGCCTAATTGAAGAAAACAATGAGAATTTGGATCAAATTGAAAAAAGATATTAAAGACTGGAGCAGACTTGCAAAATGATTAAGTTAAGGGACTTGATTGATCTTTTGATGGGCTTAATTGATTTAATCAAGGGCTTAATTGAAAGAGAAATTGCATAACCTGAATCCTAGGTCTGTGACCGGCAACGCAGGAGCAGTGTTACGAAGACACCCCACTAACGCTAAGCCTCAAAACATACATATCATAAAACAAATATATATATATATATATATATATATATATAAAATTCAAAATACATGTTATATTAAATAAAATCCAATCTTTGAAGTAAAAATCCAATCTTAAATGAAAACAACGTAATAGTGGAGTGTCTAAGACATTGGATTCCTAAAAATAAAAAAAGTCTCATGGAAACAAGCAAGACATACCAACAAAAAAAAAACAGGAACTCTTAATCAAAGATCAATAAGCTAATGGAAGCAAGAACCTAAAATAATATTAAAATGGAGGAGTAAGCTCAATTAACTCAATGAGAGAATAACATTTAATATATATTTTAACTATTTATAAGTATAGGATATGCACACACACACACGTAAGAGATTATACAAAGCCATTGGCTTATATAACAAACAAAACCCTAAGGTCCCAATAACAAACGAGGTTTGCAGCCCCAATCACCATGTGAGGATCAGTTTTTATAAGCTGGTGCATCTTTCACCAACTAAGTACACAAAATATTATTTGACATAGAATAACTACTCTTTGTTAGCATAAAGTTACTGACAAGTATACCGATATGAAGATATAATAGATACTCAAATAATTATCAAAGCAAATGAATGCCATGTCGAATAGAATTTAATTCAACAGAATGTAAGTGCGAAATCAAGAATGGATAAGTACTCAAAAAATAAAGCAACATATATAGATATTCAATAATTTATCAATTGTACTTATCATACAATCAACATACATATAGTATTTATATTACATGCATATTAAAGATTATTACACTCACCTGGAAAATTAAGCAAAAGACAAACAGATGTAGAACTAGATACTATTGAGGACTGCTAGTAGGAACGTCAATATAACTTATAACGGATATAGAAAAAACTAAAAAATAACTTGATGTAAATGACATAAAATATTGAAACTCTAAGTTTAGAGACCAAAACATAATTATAAAGTCGAATTGATTTACTTGATGCATCTTGAACATACTCCAAACTAATTGAACCTAATAGGCATGATTAACCCCATTACTAGGTCAATAGATCAACCAAAATGATCACCCAATTGAATGCCATCACAAGCCAACTGGTCAGTTAATTTATACCAACTAGTCGACCGGCAATATCAAGCCAACTAGGCGGCCTGTTTAGACTAATCGATCGACCAGTTGATTGAAATTTCTAGAATTTTGACATGTCAGTCTTCAAATCTACAAGTCCAAAAAACAATTGATTTGTTCTTTAAGACCAATAATTCCAACCATCTAATCAGTTTGAACTTGATTTCTTTTAACAAGTTTAATTGACTTAATTAAGGACTTAATTTAAAGAAAATAAAAGTTTGGGAGACAAATGAGGTCAACATTATAAGAATTAATGATCCAATGAACAAAATGCATGGTTCCAAGGTTTTGATGACTTAATTGATTCAATCATCAATGAACTTATAAAAAAAATGATGATTACAAGGTCATTTTGTTGATCAAATTGAAAATATCCAAGACCAACGACCATATTAAAAAAGGTATTGAATTCTGAAGGTTTAATTGAAGAAATCAGAGGATAAAATTAAAAAGATTAGGAATAATTGAGGGTTTAATTAGAAATATTCAAAAGATTAAGGGATGCAATCAAATTGTAAAGATTAAAGCCCTAATTAATCTAGAGTTAACTAAAATGACGCTATTTTGGATTGATTTTAAGAAAATATTAATTAAAACCAAATGACTTGTCGTCTAGCCACTATTCATCTTCTTGCTCAAATAAAAACATGGTTGGGTTGCCACCTTTCAAAACCTATTTAACCCTTATCCTACCATCAAACCACACCAAGATTCTCCCAATCAATGGCTATGATCATTATCTGCAATTGCAACCACTCAAATCTTCTTTCTTTTTTTCCAAGTTGCTTTCATAACATAAAATAAAAACCTATCCTTAATAGTCTAAAATCTGAGATTGATGGAGTCATCTTCTCACCAGCTGTAGAGCATGACATGCTTTCTATTGTAGTTGTAATACAAAATCATAATTTCTTTTTGAACATCAAAGATCTAAAAATTCCCAGCTCATAACCTCTAGACCTTTCCTGTTATCTTATAAAACACACACCAAAACCTTAACCAGGGGGTGAAACAAAACCCTCATACAAAAAATATAAAAAACCTTAGCATTTCTCTAACATCTAAAAACATTAGCCTTATATTGATCTTTCCCACACTACAATCTTTATTTTTTACTATAAATTCTAGATACAAGACTCATATCTCTAAAAAAAATTGCTAAAATCACTCCTCATTATTATATATACCTTTATCGAGATTCAAAACTCCTAAGGACTCTAAATTACCAAGGATTGGGCATTTTATTGGACAACAATCACTAGATCTCTATTGCAGCTTATAAGGTATAATAATCTTTTACCCTAGAACATAGTCCTTAATGGCATCACCTCCCTTAATTTGAATATGTGCATGACAAGTCTGATAAGCATTTTATAAAAATCTGTTTTGCCCTTAAAGCCTATAAGGAGAAATCTAAACATTCTTCTCTGACATGGAAACATGTATTAACAAAGTATAATCTATAGGTGAAATCTTAATCTGGATCTTTGTTTTTATCCTTATTTTTTCAATAATCTTCCCTCATTTCATCATTAATTTGAGAGAATTTTGTAATTGGAGTTTCCTTTCTCAAGTCTTGAGGTTGATTCAAAATCTTAATCCAACTTTTTTAGCTGCTTCACTGCTTTTACATTGTAAATGAACAAACCATAGTATAAATCAAAGCTTTCCCTTACTGTATTATCTACCAAATTCAACAAAGTTTTATAACCTTTAGTGTTAACTAAAGTTGAATCCATTCCTAACTTTTCTAAAACCCATGTATTGCTTTATGGACTTGATTACGCTCCCTAACTTACCAACCACTCCTCCTGCTTTTTTATCATAATATAAATTTTTGTAACTTGTCACCATTAATATCGATGATGAGTTTTATTTTGTTACTCTGAAAACCTTTATTTAGATCTCATAATTTATACAAAACCAAAAATGGATATCATATAAAAAAATAAATAAAAAAATTGAACCTTTGCATTTATATTACCCTCTGATTCTCTAAAAAAAAGTTCCCCCAATTTGTTCTCCTCTTTTCTACACCGAACTGAACAATCAACCCGTTCAACCCAGAACCCAAAAAAAACCTCCATTATAGGATCTCATCAAACTGATCACCACATAGATGAAATCAAAACGCAAATAAGAGTTCTTAGGGTTAACAATAATCTATAGAAATCAATTTGAGAATGTAACAGTTCTGGACGAGATTGTGTGTGATTCGGTGGAGTGATTCCATCACCCAATAAAGAAAACCACGCTGAAACATGATTTCATGCAAGAAATCAATTTCAATAGTAATTATGTTGTTATATTTGAGAGAAATCACAAGTTCTTCACTGTTTGTAAGTTGGAGAGAGAGAGAGAGAGAGTTGAAAGAGAAAGGGAGAAAAGATTTTTTGTTTAGTGCCTCTGATTGGTATATTGTAAATGAAGGTATTGTTATCATTTCATCAATCCCTCATATTTGTTTTAGTTTAGAATATGGTCATTGAAGCCTTTATTGTTTTAAACCAATATAATTTTATTTTATTTTTCCAAGCTGAGCATTAACCAAGCATCAAAAGTTTCCCTTGATATTACGAGATCCCCATGTCTAGACAACCAAAACAAACCATTAATTCCAATCCTAAAAAAATACAATATAGAAGGATCAAATTAAAAAAAAAAAGAGTCTAGCAACTAAAAAAAAGACCTAGACTTTTTCTTTGCTTATGTAATCCAGTCCTTGATGGTAGCAAATTAAAAAGGCTAAACATTTCTCTTAGCTTCAAAGTCAGTCCTTAAATATATAATTATTTTATAAATAAAATTGAAATTTGTTTTTTCAAACCGATTATTAACTATGTAACGAAACATTTTCTTGATACCTCGAGATCTCCACACGTAAGCAAACAAAAGAAATCATGAAGCCCAATTCCAAATCAACACGATATTAAAGGACTAAAATCAAAATAGAAATTGAGTGACTAGAGTAAAATAAACCAAAGGAAAAAAAGAGTGAGATAAATCATTATGTAACACTATTGTAATTCACATTAATCTCTCTATGCGGTTACGATAAATTCATGAGTTGATTTAGTTTTTTTAATTAATAGTTAATTTTAATTATAGAAAACACTAAAACATGTGGGTAAATTATTGTAAGGATTTTTATTGTGGAGCCTCTTACATTTCATTATGGGCTTACTATTCAAAAATCTTATTTTTTTATTTTGGTCCTCAAAATTGTTTTGAGGAATTGCATCCTTATGAAAGATAAATTAAAGGATAATTGATGCACATTTGTTGACCAAGGACAAGATTAAAAGAAAGAGAACCAATGTGAAAAAAAGCATTGAAAATAGGTGGTGGGTTCAAAGTTCTTATAAGAAGTTCAATTTAGTCCTCAAACTTTCAACATTATACCTATTTCGTTCTTTAATTTTTTTTGCAATTTAATTTTGATACAAAAATTTATTTTTATTATTTTTTAGTTCTTGATTTGAGAGAAAAGAAAGAGATTACTGGATTCCGATGTCGAGAGAGAAACTTGTCATTTATGACATTTCTGACCACCAAAATGGTTGTTCTTGGTGCCATGGGCTCCATACGATAATAAAAGTTTGATGGTGATTGTTTAGAACCTTAGTGTTGCCTAAAAACATATCCAAGTTAAGGAAGAGAAATCTAACCCGGTTTGATTTCAAGTTTTTGGACCTTTTTCAAGCCTTTTGGGTTGATGAATTGGTTTCTAAATGTTCTAATGGTGTTGTTAAGGTGTTTTTGATTCGAAATGACTTAAAAATAGTGTTTTGTTTTAATTAAAAAAAACTAATTTTTAATTTATTTTAATCCAAAAACACCTTAACATCACTTTTAGTGCCTTGATTTTTTTTTTTGTCACCACAGTGGTTAAAAATATTCAAGCTGATAGACAACATGTCAATTGCCACAACATGCAAAATGTTGTTTGCCTATCTTTTTTTCTCTCTAAAAAACAGGGTCGTTTTCTCTTTAAAAGAAAAAAAAACTTAAGCCCAAGTGCACTCTTTTTCTTTCAAAGGTACACGTGTGTGAGTTTTTTTTATTATTTTATATTTAGGTTAAAAATATATTATAACTCAGTTGAGCCCATGATCTAAATTACAACTTTAATGGGTTAAGCCACAAGATCTGGGTTTTATTATTTTTTCATTTTCTTTTGTTTAATGTATTTTTTGTCTCTCAATTTAAAAATACAATTACAACTATGTTATTAATGTTCTATTTTTATTTAACTTTAAAAAATATATAATACCATCATTTGTTATCAAAAATCTCCTTTTATTTTCTTAGTCCCACGCAGTTGTCCTGTTTTTTTCTTAAAAAAAATATTTAATACAAAAAAAAATTCATATATTTTATTGTCATATAATTTAAAAAAACGGGATAAAAAATGATTGCAAGAGTGTTGTTAAAATCTATCCTTATTTATAACATTGCATACTAATTCTTATATATATTATAGTTTTTCATAATATAAATACACCCACTCTAACTAAAAATCTAAGCACATAATTAAGCAAACAATTAAATCAGCTCAAAAGCTAAGTCCCTGGCCTAATGGAGCAACTCATAAACCTACATTAGTTGAGTTAATTAAAACTCAAAATCTATTTGTTTACAAAGTAAGCTCTAACACTGGTTCGAATTGCTTGCTAAACCTTAATTAACAAGCCAAGTTCCAAACTGTATTTGTTATTTTAATTCATTTTTCTTAAATTAATTCTAATTTTAAGGGACATGTGGCGTCACATGGCTAAACTAGCCTTTATTTCCCGACTCATACGTGGGCTGCCCCGTCTCCTCACGTGAAATTCTTATCCTTATTTTGAGCTTGCCGCCTCTCATTGTCACCATTATTTATTGACAACATGTTGTCAACAAATATTTTCCCTTGAACTCATGCTTTACATCTTTTGGAATTTGTGCTGTTCTTCGTTTTTGATGATAGCAGGAATATTAATTAGTCCTTGAATCGCAAAGAAACTATAAAAGTACCCTTTCTTATTCGATAAAATTCTCCATCTTCATTCCTGAGAGATTTGAACTGAAATTTTAAGTTCAAATCAATGTTCTTTCCATGGAAACTACACACATCCTAGCTAATTTACCACAAGAAACAAAAACTGCCTCGGAATGATCTGTAACTCGCAGTAAAATGGGGTTATAAATATTAGCAATATTAGGAAACTTAATTCACTGATGTGGCTGAGACTTTGCAGTGAAGCTTCGTCCTCATTCATGCGGATGACCATGATTGAAGAAAAACCAGAGTGCAGATCATGCTTGAATGAAAACGCTGTTGCTGGATTGCGATGACAGGATGTGTGGATTCGAACCACAATCTTCACCCCCTCGTATCAGAGGCCAAGAAAAATGTAGTAAAGTATTGTGATGGGCAGAGACACTATCATTCCAAATATCACCCTGCAAAATAAAATCACTCAGAACATACTAGTGACAAGCTGTGAAGGAATAAGAAAGAAATGGTGATTAAGTTATTTTAGATCCCTGAGGTCTTAGCACTGTTAAACTTTGGTCCCTGGATTTCTTGACCAGCATCTCCAGAAGAACAGCCTCTGACGCCTTGAAATGCGCTGAAACCGCGGTTCCTTCTTCTAGCTTGTTTTAAGATCGTTCACAGGAGTAAAGTTTAATTGATCTAACCCCATGGGCCTGAAATAAATTATCGTAGAGTTCCAACTTACGCAGTGCTTAATACATCTGGATGTAGACCGTATTCTCTAGCAAACACAAAAGGGACGATTCCTTGCGGCAAGGCGGCTTGCACAATGGATAGTTTCAACATGGTCCCTCTCAGGCCTACTCCAATGGAAGCTACTGCCATTACTGCTGGACCAGCTAAAAACCTTGCAAGCATTCCATAAATAGCCATTCTGTTTCCACAGGCTATGATTCTTGGTTGCAGGGCCATGAACAGTCCTTAATTACAGTTGAGAAATTTCAATCAGGTTTGAATGTGATCGTAATTAACCATACATGTGCGAATGATTCTTGATGTTGAATATGAGGAAACAAAAAATGAACCCACAGAAATAGATGAAAGGACTGCTCTAGTCTTACCAAGGCTAAACATTGCCATTCCAAGACCTGCCTTTGACAAGATTGTTACCGAATTGTCCACTATTTGGGGCTTCACTATTCCATATCTAGCCAAACAAGTACAATAAATTAAGGAGGGAGGGAAGTAGCAAGATCATTAAAAAAGTGGAAAAAGTAATTGAGCTTTAGTACTTCTGTTTTGATCAAATACTTGAGCTTTAAATCTGGATTAATTTACTTCAAGAAATGATGTACTAACTGCTAGTCCAGAATACCTGCAAGAGACTAACGCCCAGCTTAGTCCTATTAAGCTTGCATAGGAGTTGGGATTCCTCACCAGCTTAAGCCACACTGTCTTCAGAATTTGCAAGAGCATAACTGATGATAAGGAAGATATTGCAGCCGTATTGTTCTCTATACCCTCCGTTTTTTCAGATTCTAGTCCCCTTTTCATGCTTTCTTCTTTTCGAAGAACTTGCACTGACTGCTCACAGAAACCTAAATCATCCACAGTAGAGTACTTTAATTAGCGAAAGAAAGAAAACTAAAAGGGGATGAATCGAAACAAACAGGTATATATGCTTGTTTCTCTAGCTATAATCTTGCCTTGAGAAGTGCAACATACACATCGCCAAATGAATAAATGGACCTCTTTATCATCTCCATCCACTGCAGCTGCTACCATTGATCTAAACTGCTGGGGATCCGGTGCAACCTTGGTGTTGACATTTTCAGTAATCTCTTGGCTTGTAGGGGTTGAAACAATAACATTAACAACTTCATCTGCATTACTTCCACGGCTTCCAAGTACTTCCCCAACACCCTTGAAACTTCCCTTGCTCCTCTCACTGTTACTAAAACTACTACTGCTACTACTCCCCTTGAAGTTCTTTAAGATTGCTAGTCTTGCTTCTCTGTATTCAAACAAAAACAACAATAAAGTGTACCAGATGATGCACTGTAGCACCACAACTTGGATCATAAGGCCTTCCTTATCATCCCCGTACATGGATTTTAGCAGTGGGATCCCCATCACAAGGGTGTTGGGGAGAGTGGATAGAGAGAAAAGAGTGATGGCCCATTCCAGGCTTCCTCTTCTTGAGAAATTAGCCCAGCAAAGCAAGACCACCAAGATCAAGACTTTGGAAACCCCATCAGCAGCCATGAAGAGAAGGTCCATTTTGTACGGATTTATCCTTGAAATAAACTCCATGGATAGGAGTGGAACTGCAAAGTAAGCAACGAACCTGTTGATGCCGGAACATTGTTCAGGAGTGAATATATTCCACCATTTCACAGAGGCATAAGCCAAGAACATGGTGACATATAGAGGAACTACAGCACATAGAACCCCGTACAAATCTTCTATACTAATCATTGTTTTCTTCCTTGAACTTTTGCTAGTTCTAGTGACTACAGATATGCAAAGAACCAAGAGATTCAACGAAATTTAAATGCTGGATTGCATATCATGTGAGTTTGTTTAGCAACTAGCTAGGACAAGGAATCAATTATTGAGCTTAGATATGCGTGAGGTACACGTTTATACTTAAAAGATCTCAAGTTGAAATTCTACGTGGAACGGAGTAACAGTTTATAAATTGAGGTTAAAAATTCATTGAAATAAATAAATAACAAATTATTGATATAGAATTTTCGTTGTGTATAAATACCCCAAACAATCCTTCTTTATGGTAATATTTTTTTTTTACACTTTTTTTTTCAAACACCAATCAACTATTTAGAGTGCTTTGTTTGTGTGTATACATGTATATATGTATGTATAAAACATAGTATGTTTAGTTGCATTATTGCATATTTTTGTGTGAAAAAAATTACAATTTAAAATAGTTGTTTTTATGTTATTTTTAAGATATCATATTACCACAACCTATCATCACAATTTCACGACCATCATCATGTCACCAATATCACCTCCTTTACTATCATTGCATCACACATCATCTTAATATAAAACCACCATCAACATCATAGTTATTATAATCACCATTTTCATTCTATTTCTTTATTACCACAACCTCCTTTCACTTTTTTTTTTGTTGTCATAGGAGATAAGGTTTCATATACATCCTTCAATATAAGTAGTTGGTATATGATAATTTTAAAGAAACAACCTATTATATGTGGGCTAAAGGAACCATAAAATTGATGTGAGAAACAAGAGCAAAAGGATTTAAACTAGCAACAAGAGGAGTAGTTGGGAACTCACCAACAGATAAGGGAGATGAATAATTAGAGAAGGCGAAGAACCAGATGTCAGAATGGAAGAGGAATAAGGCGCTGATATAGAGGCTTGTAGCTATTAGGCAATCAAATAAGAAGAAGGACCTAAAGGCAGAATAAAACGGAGGATTGACATAACAGATCTGTCATCAGTAGAGCCAATAGCAGATGTGATATCTTGATTAGGACCCATGTCAAATAAGGTTTGAAAAAAAAAATAGAGAGAAGAGGTTCTGATACCAAGTTAAGATATAGAAAGTATTTTGGTCTCTACCAGTTCACCTCCTGCTTAGGTCCCATATCAGTATCAAATGGTTCTTTGCTCACAATAGCATAAGACAACCTATCTTATTGTCTCTTCATCTTCCCGTTTGGCTTTATTTCTTAATCATGAGCCTTTCGCCTTTAAGGAAGCAAACTGATATTTTCTTGCCATCATGCCATGCAAAATGAAATTAATGATGTTCATTCTAATGGTATTTGGTCTCTAGTTCCTTCTCATCCTTTCATAAATGTTATTGGTATTTGTCGAGTATACAAAATTAAATGGCGTGTTGATAGTAGTGTTGAATGCTACAAAGCGCGTCTAATTGCTAGAAGTTTCACTCATAAAAAGGGTATAGATTATTCAGAAACATTTAGTCCTGTGATTAAACCAGTTACGGTTTGGTTGGTACTTATTATTGTTGTTTCTCATGGTTAGAGGATAAATCAACTTGATGTTTATAATGCCTTCTTGAATGTGATACTTCAAGAAGAGGTTTATATGGAACAACCTCTTAGATTTACTTATCCTACTCTGATCTCTCATGTATGTCTCATTTGTATATGTTCTTCTATGGTTTGAAAGAAGCTTCCCGGACATGGTATAATCACTTGAGTATCTGTTATCCATTGGTTTTTATGCTTCTAAGGTTGATACATCATTATTTATCCTGTCTATGGCTGGTGATATTGTCTATCTTCTTGTGTACATTCATGATATTTTGCTTATAGAAAATAACTCGATTGTACTTGCTAAACTAATTTTGTTACTGAGCTCAGAGTTCAAGCTTCGAAACCTTGACTACATCCATTATTTATTAGGAAATGAGGTTAAATCCCCATCTATGAGACTTATGCTCACTCAACAACAATATGTTTTTGATATTCTTCATGGAGTAGGTATGTCTTCTTGTAAGTGTATTGATATTCCCATATATTCCTCTTCTTCCAAGCTTGCCATGTTATCTGGTGATTTGTACTCTAACTCTACATGTTATAAATAAATTATTGGTACTCTTCAATAACTTAACTTCACCATACATGATTTATGCCATGATGTGAATAAAGTGTGTCAATTTATGCATGTTCCTATTGCAACTTGTTAGGCTGTTATCAAGTGTATTCTGCACTATGTACAGACCACAATTTTCTTTGGTATACACATCAATCGTGGTGACTCTCTACCTCTTCGTGGTTTCACTAATGCTAATTGGGCTGACAATGTTAATGATCGAAAGTCTACGAGTGGGTATCTTATGTTTCTTGGTTTTACCCCTATCTCGTGGAAATCAGAGAAACAACATACCGTTAATCGGTCCTCTATCAAAGCTGAGTACAAGACTTTAGTTTATGGTACTACTGAAATTTTTTGGATTCATTCTCTACTTTTAGAGCTTCGCATTTTTTTTTTTCCTACAACTACACTATGATGTGATAACTTGGGTGTTACTTATCATGCTCGCACTAAGTATGTTGAGGTTGACTATGTTGAGGGGGCGTATTATAGGAAATACAATGTTGAATCTTAGGACACAAATATAAAAGAAATATGTTAACTTGTATAACTTATAGTTTGATCATGTGTATAGCGGGTTACACTATTAATATTATATACAACCCTAATTATATAAATAAAAAGGATAACTAATGTAATTGTTAAGCATCCTAAAAACTTCCAATATCTTAACTTTTTAGTTAATAATATTAAGGTTAGACAACTTAGTATTAGTATTTGGTTAAAATTTAAATTAAATATCCAAGTATTATTCTTAACAAAGCTTTTAATTTTTTTAAAAAAAGGTTCTTTATAATACAAATTAATAATTGTAGAATATATCCGATTAGCAAAATCAAGTGTTCAATTTTTTTAATATATCAATATTTCAATGTCTTGGAATTCTTTTATATAAGTTAGTTATCATCAATTATGTATATATTATTTTAAAACCCAAACTCTTACCATATAAATATATTAGAATTTAATAACAATACAAAAAAATTAAAAAGAACTGTTACAATAACGCATAAGGGTGTTAAAAAAAAACCGACCAATCGATTAAACTGAAAAAAAAATAACTGAAAAAACCGAATCGATAGAAAAAACCGAATAAACCAATTAAAAAAAAATCACCCGGTCATGTCCGGTTCCGGTTTAAAAAAACTTAAACTGATTGAATCGGACCAAATAGAACCAGTTTAATTAAATATAAATAACTTAAAAAAAGGTATAAAGAGAAACATCTCTAACCCTAAATCATTTTATCCCTGTCCCCCTTTCCAGCTACCCCTTCCCCTTCCCTTTCCCCTTCTCTCCTTTTCACCTGCCCCACCCCTCCCTCTCTTATTTTCTCTCATATGTTAATATTAAATCTTACTTTTAAGTTTTGAGCCTTTGACACTACATCTTGGCTACCTCACACTTGCAAGACTTTGTGAAGAAAATCGAGGGAGAAGCTTTATGTCCATGGTTATTCAAGGAAGGAATAATTCTCTTTAACGGCCGAATCTATCTCTTGCCCGCAACTGACTTCATTATTCCTATAATCAAGGAATCTCATTTCAGCACTCACGAAGGCCTCCACAAATCTTCATTGGTTTCTGATTTTTAATGCTAAAAAACCGCCTTGAATCGAACAAAACCGGTTTTTGGTTCGGTCCGGATTATATTAACAAAGAATACTGTTTTCCGGTTTCGGTTGAATTTTTTAGTTAAAATCAGACCAAACTGGACCGTAAACACCCCTAATAACACATGTAAAACCTACTAGCATTACTTAGAATAGCTAATCCAGGATGGAACTACAATTTGACAAATGGCATGTCAATATAAACAGTATCCTCCGTACAAGTTTGAAACCAAGTTAAAACAAAACAGCCATAAGAAAATAGATTATTTTTAGGGGTTCAAATGGACACCTCTTGTAGAAAATTCTATAAATGCAACAACCAAGTTAAAAGACTTCAAAACTTTCGAGATGCCATCACCTCTCAAATAGTAAAATAACTAGTTACATTGTGAATTGGATAAAAAAAAATTGAACCTAGAAAGATATTTAAGCCACAAGAAACTTTTTAGTATTGTACACTCAACCCACTGGATCAACTTTAAAAATTTCAGGCTCGACTCTTTAACTAACTTGAATTTCAAATTAAATTATATGAGAATTACTTCAACATAACCTAGTCAACTTGACAGGTTCAAAGATTACCCGAGATTATTGGTAAAAAGCATGTTTGACTTTAAAAAAATAATTCAAGATGATATTTTAATATTGAGATTATTAGATTGAATTGGACTTTGCAGCTTAACTCGCCAAACCTACAACCGAATTATAGACTTCATCGGTTTCATAACTTTATTTTTTTCAATTATCTTTTACTTAATGATATAATAATAAAAATAAATACTTGTAAAATTAGAATTTCAATTAAATATCAAAATATTTACTTAAAAAATAACATTATAAAAAAAAAGTATTATGAATACCAAAATCAACCAATATTTGGTTAAACATGAAGTCTGGTAGTAAATTAATTGTACTTGTAAAAAGATTATGGGTTCGAGAATGTTAATAGATGGACTGTTATATATATAAACAGGCCTGAATATTCTTTTAATTTTATAATGATAAGTAAACTCAATATATATATATATATATATAATGCGATTCTCATATTTTATAATTATTGATACTAATTTCTTGACTGTTTGCACGTTGACTGTCAGGTTACATAAGTCTATATCAACAAAATTAAGTTATCAAGTTGTAGCCTGTGTTTCTCTTGTCTTTTTTGGGTCATTATTATTACTATTATTTTGTTATACACACACACACTTATTATTACTATTATTTTCTTACTAATTTATACTTAATTTTTATTCAATAAAATAAAAATGATGAAATTTAAATTTGTGGTTATTAATTTAATAAAGCCATGACATTATATAAAAAAATTATTTTAATCTAAAATTTTAAATTATTAAATAAAATTTCAAAACATAAATTATATTATTCTCCGTAAAAATTGACTTTTGAATTCTAACAAGTATGAGAAATGAAACCTTCCTCGCCGTTAAACTATTTGATCTTGACCCTGGAGTTGGACGTATTATCCTCAGAAACGTTCAAAACACTTATGTCTC
>Ga0325410_1004358_pt1 | contig 15850 bp, 7 predicted proteins | sample PopdelMetagenome_16_FD_206182 | JGI IMG/M metagenome (GOLD analysis project Ga0325410, IMG submission 206182) | Populus deltoides microbial communities from Bellville, Georgia, United States - Xylem-PdIQD-R3 | ecosystem: Host-associated > Plants > Phyllosphere > Stem > Wood/Secondary xylem...
CCTCTCCATGTAGAATAGTTATGTGAGTCATTCATATCTAATATAGTGATTTTCTTATACAGTTCTTAGGTGCATACAAGATCCTTTAAGGAACATTCATACTTATTATCTCATTAATGATTGTAAGAGATATTTGTCCCTCATTAATGTTTTCGAAAGCAAAGGACTTTTTAGTCATTCTCTTATCTAAAAATGATAAGGTTCGGGGGGGTATAAATATTATCTGAACCGTCTAGGTAAGGGTTCATAGCTTTTTATCTTTTAAGATAAACTTATATAGATTTCAAAGCATTAATTATCTTAAACTCAAAAACAAACATCTTTATTAATTGAGTTTAAAGCTCTTTCAAGTCATTTATTATTTTTCTTATAAATGTACTGACTTTATCATCGGATAGTCTTTAAGTCCTCCTGATTGTGATTGTTTTTTAAGGTACTCAAGCTTTTACCATTAATCTGGGATTCCTTACTCTAAAAAAATAATAATCCAATTATCTCAACATATTGATTAACCACTATCTCGAACACTAAATAAGATTTTATTAATATATTTTGGATTTTGGGACATTATCAATGGCGCTGTTTATGAGAAAACTTCCAAAAAGTTATAAATAACTCTATTCTTTTACTGTTTTCTCTAAGTATCACCATCAATAGCAGATAATCAGGACGCTCTTGGAATAGGACAAGTTACTAATCTTCCTGCCACAACAGATACTTTAGCCCTCGCATAACTAAACCTTTAATAATTTAGGGAACAGATAGAGTTCCACACATAGGCAGTACTGAGAAATTAAAAAATGAGAGAAAATCCACCTCAACAAATATCAATCCTTATTCAGTAAATTGTTGCATCTCTCCACTCACCTCCATGGCAGCATGCCCCACTTAGTGTTCGTAGATGATTAAACTATCCAGAAGAATATGAACAAAATGATTCAATATAGGGTCTTCAACCTCAGGGTCATTGAGTCATTCTAAGGAGCATAATTTTATGGTGGCTAGAGTTTCTTTATATATATATATATATATATATATATATATATATATATATAAAAAGAAACTCTAGCCACCATATAATCACTATTTATACTACTATTTTTAGAGATATTCTTTCTTTTTTTATCCTTTATTCTAAGAATATCCTTATTTTATTTTATTTTTCCTTAATTTTTTTTTTGCACTTTAGCCCATTTGTTCATTTTGCTTTCTTGTATTTTATCTTTTTACAAAAAACAACATTAATGTCAATTCGATAAGAAAAATAACCAAGAATTATGAAATGAATGTATTAATGAATAAAATTCACCAAAAGCATAATTTTGATTTTTTAAAAAGACATCAACAAGATAAAAATAGTCAAAAATCACAAAATGATCATGCAAATGACCGTAATGCATCGAAAACATATTTTTTTTATAATTTTTTAAAATCAAGGATGAAAAATTGGGTAATGGCAATTCTTATGAAAAAAAATCTTTCTTCTTCCTTATTTTTATCCCATCTCCCTTATAGGAGATTATACCCTCTTGCTTAACATTTGTTTAGATTCTTTGGCTTATCTATGTACATAAAAGAAAGATAAGCCCACCACACAAAATAATCATGGTTGCTGCCAAGCTCACCAATAGCTATACAACACTTGTAATTATAAATAGGGGACCTATTATGAAAGGGTGCAACGAGGAAAGAGTGTTGAAAAAAAGTTTTTCCTCTTCATTCTTTCTCTCAGCTTGCTTGGTTCAGGGCCTCTATTTTCTTCCTCTATTTCTATCCCAAACTCCATAGACAAACCTCGAGGCCTCTAAATTAACTCATAAATCTCAAGTATAAATTTCTAAATTTCTCTTGCTTTTCAATTATTACTTTGTTCTTTATTACTGTTACTAATTATGGGTGATTTAAGCAAATGTGTTTTTTAAAGAAAAAGTATAGTGATAATAAAGAGGATAAAGAATGGAGACCTAGCGGATGAAAGGAAAAAAACATAAACCTAAAACTTGATGTTGTTGATTCCTAATAAAAAATAGTGAATAAAACAAAAATCAATAGAAATTAATTAGATTTTAGGAATGATAATAATAATAAAATAAATAAAATGAGATTTTAGGCAGATAGAAATAAATAAAGGCCAATTATTTATCAAGGGTAATTGTTCTTTCGAATGGATGTTTTGGGGGTGCTCGCATCTTAATTTCTCAAACATAAATGAACTCTTGATTATGTAGACTAAAATAAATTGATTCTAATAAATCTTAGGTATTTATTAAAATCAATAGAAATTAATTAGATAGCCAATCTCACGTAGAAAATAAATAATTGCTTGAGTTACACCAACTAAATAAAGAAAGAGAGCAAATTAAATAATGTTCAAAATATGTTAATTAGTCGGGAAGGTAATTAAAATGCCTTTTTGACTAACTCAAATAACTAAATGATCCCTTTTTTTCTTTTTTGATAAGAGTAACTAAATGAATTTAATTGCTGGTGAGTTTTACTCTTATAAAAATGGTAACTAATTGATATAAATTAATTTTTATATATACGTATTTTTAGCATATTCTAGTTTATTTCTCGCGCTATTATTGTGGGTTGGACCAATTTTTGTTAGTGTAGTTCTAGATTCCAGCCATCAGAAATGATTGAAAAGTTTAGCAACTGACTTCAAGTGCTAAAGATTTTTTTGTTCAACTTAAAACACCTTAGATGACCTCAAGAAACTCATTTATTGTCTTTAAGTAACATTCAATTAATTAAAAAAATTCACCTTCAATCTAAATAAATTCTGAAGTCCCAATCTATTTTTTGGGTGAGATAAAGAGAAAAAAAGACCTGAATAGATCTCTCATCATCAAATGTAACTTGTTACATAAAAAAATGACAAATTTCATTGTCAAGGAGTGGTTATTCATCAACTTTCTCTCTCTTTCATAAAAAACTAAAATGCAAGAAAAATAAAATTTTGGACTAAAACGTTTAATTTTCAAATTAAAGGGACCAAAAATGATTTTGAAAAACATCTAGGCGCTAACATATTTTTGTTTTAAATGAAAGCCTCCCATTTTTTCTTTGTTTCAATTTTGGTCCGTTTATTTTTAATTTTTCTAAAAACAATAAAATCAAATTCTTTTTCGTGAAATTGAGCATCAATCCAATAACATAAAAATAAATTGAAATAAATTATAAATCTCACATTCCAATCAAAACAACATCGAAAGATCAAATCAAAAATAAAAAATAAAATTAATAACTAAAGGCAAGAAAAATAAAGAGGGCTAGAGTTGACATTAAATTTCATACAAATAAAAAGTTGATTTTGTTTTGTGAAATCTAGTATCAACCTATTATCATAATGTTTTTTCAAAATTGCAAAATCTCATAGAATACAAATTAAGACAAACTATTAAACTCCTAATCAACACAATATCAAATAATAAAATAAAAAAATTAACTAAAATGAAAAAAAGAAACACTTTGCGAATTCATTATGATTCTTCTCATATGCCACTTTAAAAGGTTGATGAATTCTAGTTTTTTATTTAATTTTATTTTAATTAACATTAAAAGCCACCTCATTATCTAAAAAAAAAACATTGAATTAATATAGGATTGTGGCTATCATAATTGGCAAATAGAAATAGGAAAGGAGAGGGTTTTTAGGACCCTGTTTCTTATTAACAATAATTTAAATTTAATTATGTAAAATAAAATAAATTATTGAGTAAACAAAAAATAACACTCCTTACGCACCTAATTTGTGCGTCTTTCACATGCTATCTGCCAACAAAGTTGAAATATTAAATCAAGCAGAATAGAATCCCGTGAACCATCTACTTCCAACGTGAATTGATATCGAATAATATAAACTTAATATTCATAAACAAGAACTATCTCACAAATAACACGTTCTAAAACTAAATTAATAAAAGTTTCCTTCTTCTTGGCTTCACTTGCATGGATTTATTTGCTTGGCATGTTATTGGGAGCCTTTTACAATCTACAAAAATCAGTATAAATATTCAAGCACCACCGATGTCTTCTTCAATCTCTTTCCCAAGTCCAAGCCCAACTAAACTTTATTCTGAAACCACAAATCAGACAAATGCAAAGAAACAACTACTTAGTGCCTCTGGTATATATGATAATTTAGTCATCATTCACTTGCACTAATACCTTCCAAGCTACCACAAAACATAAGCACAACTCACTTGTTCCAACAGCCATAGATCACATCCCTATCCTCCTAGTGTTAGTCTCTGCATTTTCATCAATCCAGGTAGTCACCCCAGCAAACTCCAAGCTCTTTAAACAGTATATTGGAGCTGAAGGCAAAGGTGTTCAGTTTTCAGATGTCCCTATTAATTCCAAAATCAAAGTTCACTTCATTCTCTCCTTCGTGATTGACTACACCTTATCTTCTTCTCCTTCACCAACCAATGGTTGGTTTAAAGCATACTAGGATGAAGACAACCTTAGCCCACCACATGTTTCAGCAACCAAAGCCCTCTATTCAAATGTCAAAGTATGTATTAGTCTTGGAGGTGATACCATAAGAGGGCAGTATGTGTTCTTCAAACCCAGATTAAATACTATCAGTTCAATAACAAAGATAGCTCGAGAGTATGATCTGGATGGAATTGATATAGACTATGAGCACTTCGATGCGGAGACAAATACATTTGCTGAGTGCATCGATCGCCTTCTTTCCCACCTTAAGGAACAAAAAATAGTGTCAATTGCATCAATAACACCGTATGATAATGATTGTGCAACCATATTACTTGGCCCTATGGAGGAAGTATGGACATCTAATAGACTATGTTAATTTTCAATTTTATGCCTATGACAAGGGGACAATTATTTCTCAATTCTTTGATCATTTTGAGACTCAGACCTCTAATTATAATGGAGGAAAGGTTTTAGTGAGCTTCGGTACTGATGGAAGTGGGGGTTTATCTCCTAAAAATGGGTTTTTTAGGCTTGTAGTAAGCATAGACATGCGAAAAAACTTCATGGTATGTTTATATGGTCAGCAGATAACTCCAAAAAGGTAGGATTTCCTTATGAGAAGCAGTCACAAACCTTCCTGGCCAGCACAAAGTGGTCATCTGTGTTTCTTCTCTCATGTTGTTGTATTACAAACGAGTGATATAATAAATAGAAAGGATGAAATTGGAATATTGCTAATCTATCCCTAAGGGAATTGTTTAAGTAGACTTATAATTATAGTCTACATAAATATATATTGATACCTATGCTATACCCAGAAGCACAAATTGAGAAGTTTTCAACGCGAAATTCAGGGTGCCAAGACTTTGTCACTGTGCTTACATATTGATTATTGACCAATATTGGAATTTTTAATTTGGAATAAATGGATTTGTTTTATGTTTTATGTTTTATTTCACATATGTTATTTAATCAATAATGTTAATTTAATTATAACATATTACTTGGGCTTTTTTTTTTCAATTCATACATTTTTTTCATTTTCCTTCTCTTTTTTTCTTTTAATTTCGTCATTTTTTTCTTAATTTCATTCTTATATTTTTTTAACAATTAATTGAGTTGCCTTTAAGTTGGCCAAGATGACTGAATTACGTCAAAATAACTCTCACACGGTTTAATTTTAAACTTGAGTTAGGCATAAAGTCAGGTTGAGAGTTTTTTTTTTTGTCAATTTCATTACTTTTTTCTCAATTTCATCCTTATATTTTTTTTATTGGTATGTCAGGTTACTTTTGAACTGGCTAAGTCGACTGGATCATGTTATAAAAACTCTCACATAATTTAATTTTAAACCTATACTAGAAAGAAGATGGTTCCAAAGGTTTTTTTTTCTAAATTTCATCCTTAATTTTTTTTTATTAGTTGACATGGTTCTCAACGAAGATAAAATTAACACATTACTTATCCTTAGGTACTTAAAGTTATCTTAACAAAAAAAATCATACCTATATTTCATTACATCCATATCACAAAGTTTGATCCCTTGTTTTTCAAAGATAAGTAATAAAAACACAATAGGCTAGGATATTATGGGACAAACCACATTTTATTAAGAAAATACATTGCACCGAGGCTTGTGGCCCAGCGGTCTTGGCAGGGTTTCCCTGCCTCTGCATCCTGAGTTCAAGCCTCAACGTGCACGTCTGTCACCCCCGCAGTGCTTTATCTGCCTACTAGGCTTGCAGGGTATTCAGTGGGTCCGGGGATTAGTCGTGGTGCGTGTAAGTTGGCCCGGACATCCCGGGTTATCAAAAAAAAATACATCATAATCAACGTCAATTTCATGACCAAACATCAATAAAAAATGATCTTAGATGGAAACCTTTTGAGTTCAACCCAATCATTTGTCTTGTAATTTTGAGATATATTAAAGAATTTAGAATCAATATAATCATTCATGATTTTAAGTGTACATATAATATCAATTCCATCAACTCTACTTCAAATAAACAAATCTTCGTTGTCACCATAACCACAAGTATGTTAATACATAATTATTGAATCAAAATGGAATTTTAAGACATGTCAATTGAAATAAAATCGTTTAATCCAACTTGATCAAACCATTTCTTAAAATCTAAGCCGTCAAAGTCTTGAAAATTTACTATTCTACATTGAACAACACTACTTCTTGAGAAATATTTTTCATAGCTTTACTTGTGCTTATTACTCATAAACAACCTCCTTACTTGAGCTAGCACCATTTTTTTTATTTGAAGATGACTTATTAGATGTGGTAAAATTTCAAATTGTTGAAGAATAGTTATGAATTTCAAGTTTAATTTTGAGTTTTGATGAGTATTTATTAAGCTTTTTAAAAAAGTTTTAAGTTTAGGGGCTAAGATAGTTGTTTATGAGAGAAAATTGTAGTTAACATAGGAAAGAATTGAGAGAGGAAATCGACTTGTTACCTCACTAAAAAGAATGAAAATAATTTTAGAAATTCAAAAAAATCATATAAATACATTTTTTTAAACAATGTGAATTTTAAAGATTTGTTAAAATAAAAGGAGTTAAAAATGAGCTCTAACACAAATAATACGAAAATATTATAACAAAACCAAATGTATATTTATCAATTCATTTATTGCTTTTTACCTAGAAGCCTTCTTTGAAAGGTTGAATGGTGACATAATTATAACAAAACTCATGTTATCTGAGATTGTGATTATCCAAGGACTCGATTCGCACTCATGCAACACATAAGTAGAGAACATATATGAAAAGTAGGAGAAATAACAAATAATTAAACGAGCTAATATAAAACAAGTAATCAACAAAGCTCTAATTATCAAAATATAATTGGGCTTCAAGTTACAAATCATTAAGTCACCTTGAATGTGTATATACATCGAACTACATAAGAGAGCAAACTCAAACACATCAAGCCTAGTTCACTTTATTTACACATGAGCATGTGTATCATTTATTTTATATGAAAATCAAATATATCATGAGTTAATTTCCTCTATCATCTTATATTTTGGATGCTATCACACTTTGAACCTTCTATTTTTTTTAAAAAAAATATGGTGTCTACCACAAGAATAATAAAGTTAACTTTTCTTTCTATACTATTTAAAATTAAAAAATATCCATATTTTTTTAATAGAAGTTAGAAAGTATTATACTTTTATCTTATCAATTACTCTTCTTTTTTCAGGAAAAAATACTTATGTTTTTTTTAAAATCCATGTCAGTTATTCACCAATATGTTTTTTTTGTAATAAATCATGTAATAAAAATAAAATAAGAAAATAAAGGATATGCTTGCTTATGAATGAAAGCAAAACACTTTGTTCGTTCTTTTCTATTCATACTAAAATGAAATGAGATTGAGTAAAATGAATAATTTTTTTCTAATAATTTTTTTAAATGATATTTTACTTGTCTATTATATGCTTATTCTTAAGAGTTACTAAATAGGTGACTTGCGCTATGCCACGAGCAAAGTTAAATTTTTTTAACATAAAAATATGATGTTTTGGTGATGATAATATTTTTAACAAAGTAAGAAAAACTTGGGACCTGAGTCATTAAAAAATCAATTGTTTTTTTTTAAAAAAAACCTGACTTAAATGAGTATGTCAAATTTGCAACCCGATAGAGTAGTTGAGATAACCTCATACAAAAAAAATTAAAAAAAATAATAGATGTCAACTCTCAAGCAAAATAAATGATAAAAGGTATACTGAAAGAAAAATCAATAAAAAAACATCGAAAAGAAACTCGAGTTACCCAAGTTAATTCGACTAACCCGTAACTCGGGATATGAGATCGAGAAAAACTTATAGAAAAAAAAGTAAAAAAAATCACGAAGTTAAAGGCGTAATATCCTAAAGTTGAAGGGTGAAATAGAAAAAAATCAATTTAAAAAAACATAAAAAAGGTCGAAGTCAAATGGTTCTAATTTTAAAAAATTATAATCCGATTCATGAGATTGAGTTACCCCTATTGAAGGCAAACCAAAAAAATCACAAACTGAATTATCGATAATCAAAAATTTAAAAATAAAAAAATAGCAATAAAAAAATGAGAACCAAATCTCATAAAAAAATTAAACAAAATAAAACAATGAGGAACAAAATTGAAAAATAAAATAAATCAAGAAAATGATTAAAAAATAGAAATTAAAAGAATGAGGACCAAATATAGTATAAAAATTAAATGAAATAAAATATTTCGGGATGAAATTGAAAAAAAAATACAACAAGAAAATGATAAGGAAAAAAAAATCAAAATAATGGTGACCAAATATGATACATGAAAAACATTGAAGGATAAAATTGAAAAAAATATATAATTTTATAAATTATTTCAAACGAATAGTAATAAAAAAAACTGAGACCAAATAAAAAGAAGAAACAAATTGAATGGCTGCTTTGAGAATTAGAAGGGTAAGAAGCAAAAACCGAGGGGGAGAGAAAAAAGAAAAGAAAAGAAAATATTACCACGTCAAACCGCAAGTTCGTTGACTATACACGCTGATAGGGATAGAAGGGCCACCATGACAATTAGAATGCCATCTTGAAATTCACCTTTCGTTCATTACATGACGCCCCACTCATTGTATGAATGTTGCGGGTGCCTGCCACTTGCTCGTACATACATTGTAAGTGCTAATTACATTATTTGAAATAATATTTTTGTTTGTTAAAATGTCAAATCACACCTCTATTAACTTAATTATAACAAAAAAATCAGATGAAAATATAAAAAAGACCATGGATGCCAGCTTAATAGTTTATGATTTTAAGAGTAATTAAATCATTACACTGTGTTTAGAAAAAGAAAAAGACTGAAAAGCCTATTGATGCCACTTTTTTTATTTATTTATTTTGCTCTTAAAGGTGATTAAGTACTTTCATTGTGCTAAAAAAATATAAAAAGACCGATTAGTCCTAATCAATGTGATATTGACCAATAAATCACGTTAAAATGGTTGTATTACCCTAACAACAAGGTTAATAATTTTTATTTTGAAAAGGAAGATAATTTTTTAAGAGTTATTTTATCAACTTATAGCATTTTATCAAAAAAAAACTCAATTTCTAATGATTAGTCAACAACTCTTTAGCAAATGATAAAAAGTGAAATCATAAGAAAAATAAAAGATGAAAATATAAAGTTTTCAAAACACCAAGTATAAAGTGTAATGACATCCAAAATAGAGAGGGTGGTGGAGGTAATTAAATTGTATATCATTTAAATGTAAAATTTTACAATTATTAAATTATGAACAGTAAGTCATTAGTATTACTAAAACAAATATTGTAAATTGTAAAAATATCTTAAAAAGAATACTTGATGTAACTTTTATTTTATTTTCTTTTAATTTATTATATAAGAATGAACTTGTATTTCATAATATTATATTAAAAAATATTCTCTTGAAGTTATTGTAACTCAAAAAAGATCATTGTGGATTACAATAGTAATCTATAATGGTTTTATTTTTTTTTCTTTCTTGTCTTTGGCATTTTTTATGTTTTGATACTTCATTTTTTCTTAATTTGTTGCTTTGATATTGCAATAATATGGGTATATGATTGAAGGATTGTTTTATGTGTCTGCGAATTACGAATGAGGACCTCAAGGTGTCGAGGATATATTTTTTTTGTTGGGTTGATGCTTGGTTTTGTAAAATAAAATTTTATTTTATTGGTTTATTGTAATTAAAGATTCGGGGATCAAATTTAAGACTTTGACAAATATTATGCTCCTATAATTTTGTCCCATTAGGGACTGAGTTGCATGGTCAGGACAAATAATTTCTTCTTTTTTTTTTTCAATTTTAGTTTTTTTTTAACATGATCCTTCAAGTTTTTTTTTTTGGAATTGACTTAATTTTTTTATTCTAGTTGTCTATATATAAGGGTCTCATGATGTCAAAGAAAAGATCTGGTGCTTAGTTACTGTTCAATTTGTCAAAATATGCTTAAATTTTATTGATTCAAAATCATTAAGGCTCGAGGGACCAAATTGGATTCTAAAAAAAAAATATAAGGGGTTGTAGTTAACGGGTAATGTAAGTTTGGCTAGTATATGTAATGCACACACCACATAGTAAAGGAGGTCACAACGCTATGGTGGCACATTCTACCTTCTTCATTAGCCAAACATGCCCTTCCATGATGGATATATATGTGGCGCTTCATGCTCTTTCATATGGAGAGGTGTGTGTAGTTTGTATAACAATCATTTATAGTTGGAGGTATTTTATTCTCTATTTTTTTCCCTTTTTTTCCTATTCTCTCCTTAGAATTCACGGTAGCTTATAAAAAAAATTTAAATTGTCCTCTCATTTTATTATTATTTCATATTTGATTTTTATGCTTTTGATTGCTAAGTTTTTATTTTGAGTCCTTTTATAAAATTTAAAAGTGTTTTTTATTTCACCTTTCAATAAAAATTAAAGGTTTTCCTTTTATTTTATTTTTTAAATTTAATTTTCATTCTTTTAATTACTTTTTTTTCAAGACCTTTCATGAAATTGATTTTTTTTAATTTTATCATTTAATAACAAATTGTATGTTATCCTCTCATTTGTTTTGATTTAAAATTCAGTCCTTATTTTTTTTATTACTAGTTTTTTGTTTTATGCTATTTTGTAAAATAGAATTTTTTTTTTATTTTCATCTGTTAATATTGGATTGGTTGTAAATTTAGCTTTATTTTTTTATGGGTTGATATTGATTTCATGATCTGACTCACAGGTTTGAAAACTTAATTCAGGTTAACATTGGCCTATTTGTTTTGATTTTTTTATACTTTTTTTTCCAGTTTCATCATTCCATGTCGAGTTTTGATTTTTGAAATTCAGCTTCGGGATTTTTTTTATTTTCTTTTAATTTGATTATCCCAATCTCATCAACTGGATCGTGGATTTGTCGAGTTGACCTGGGTTTTTTTGGGCTGTTTTTTTAATTAATTTTTATTATTTCATCCTTATACGTTAGATTTGTTCCAAATTTGGCTTCATTGTTATTTTTATTTGTTTTCTATTGTCTTTTCTTGGTATTATGACCCGGATTTCAAATTTAGCATGCTCACTTAGTTGTCTCAAGTTGTTATTTTATTTTATTTTTTGGCTTTGCTCTTCCATGTTAGGTTGACTATGACTTGAGCTTTATTGACTTTTTCATTTTTGTAGGCATTTTTTCTGTTCAAGTTCTAATGAAAACTTTGTTTTGCTTAGTTCAATTCATTTATTATCGTTGTATGTTCTTTTGATATCTAATTAAATTACACCAATTTATTTGACTTAGTTGGGTCTATACACTGTGTTGTGATTTTTTTTAGTTTTTTAAAACATGTTGCAACATCTGAATATTTTTTATCAATAAAAAATTATTTTGGCCAACTATATATAGCACGGGCCTATAGATCTAGTATTTCTTAAGCAAAGTGGACTTTAAACTTCAAACTCATATACGTGTTCATCAAGACTCATTGCACCGTGGATTGGAATAGTGCTAAAAATGGTATTGTTCACAAAGACTCATTGCACTGTGGATTGCACATTTTGTGGGGGCATTGTGTGCTGCAGCCCCAGGCAAGAACACCTGGCGCAAGGGCAATCATTCCCAGCTGTCACACGTGTGTGGCGTCGCGACAATCATCCAACACTCAAGGAAATTTGTAAAGGTTTATGTGGCAACATATAAAAAGAAAAGGAATTCTTGTCTCTTATCAGTAAAATATGGATTGAGAGTTGCCACCTAGTATTTTGGTCACTAAGAACTCTAATTGGTCTAAAAAATAGGGTACGGAGACTAGTTGCGTAAAGAAAAGGTATTAGCACCTCAAATACGCCCTACTTAAGGTAAGCCGCATTGTTTTATGGTCTAATAAAAAATCTAAGCAAATTAATAAATAAATAAAACTTTTTAATACCGGGAATACGTTTTACGTATAAATTCGTAATCCCTGGTACCAAAACCAAACAAAAAGATTTTTTGATTTTTTTGAAATATTGGTCAATGTTCTATTTACTTTAATAAACTAGTTATTAAAACCAAAATACATGCTAAAACATTTTTTTTTTTGATGTACGATAAAAAACCGATATGATTTTTTAACTTTGAGACACTTGGTCTTATGCACAAAAAAACATTTTTTTCCTTTTTCATTTTTTAGTTGATGAAAATCAGGTATTTAATTGGAATGGGCCAGCACAGCCCAACATAAAGAAAATGAAATGGGCTAGCACCAACCCAAAAAGCGTGTCAAGTCCAAATCAGTCTTCAATTTGTGATTTGTTCAATCAAGTTCTCAATTGTCATTTTGATTTTAAAAATCAATTCAATTGCATCCCTGCCAAATTCAATCCTCGGCCCTGAAGTTGGCCGCCTTTCCCAAATTGATCATTGGTCTCTGATTTATGTAATTTGACCCTTAATTGATCAGTAAACTTCTAATTTCTTCAATTTAGACCCTGATTCGGTTTTAATTACAGCCCCTCTATTTACAAGCCTTTTCCAGTTTAATCCTTGGTTTCGGATTTCTTTAATTAAATCCCTAATTGGTCATCAAACTTCAATATTTATGCAATTAATCCCCTGATTTGACCAAATTAACTCTAAAAAAATTATAATTTGACCTTAGAACTTTAATTTCTTCCAATTAAAGCCCAAATTGACTTCAAAATCAATTTTCCTTGCAATCAAACCCTCCATAAATTTAATTAAACCTTCAATAAAATTTAATCAAGTTCATAAATATCTGATCTTGGATTTTTCTTCCTCAAATTGAATTTTTTTTGTCAACAGGGCTCTTATTAGTCAACAGAATACTGTCAAATTTCAATCTTTGTATTTTTTAACCTCCTCAATCAATTTTTGACTATTTTCTAGGCGCTTTGGCATCCTTTTTTCATTGTTATTATTTTTTGGGTTTTTTCGAACATATATTTTTGATTTTTTTGTATTTTCTTATTTTTTATGCGGGGACCCAAAAATGGGTTACAACACCAGTACAACACCAGCCATACAAGTTCCAAGGCTGTATAGGGGAGGGGTTGTGCCCCAAGTTGCAGACACATGATGCTTAGGTTGTCATGCCCTAGTGCTGGGCTAGACCCGCGAACCTGTTGCCCAACCAGGCCAGTGGGTCTATTGACATGGACCCCTTTCTAGGGTCAAGCGACTCACATGTCTTGGGTTTGGATGCATACCCCAACCCAAACACTCTTTGGTTCGGCCATGGAAGGACCCAAACCCCAACCCTCTTGGGTCCGGACAGGGAAGGACCCACTCCAAAACCCATTTTGGGTTTAGACGCTGACCCTAAACTCAAACCTCTTGGATCCGGACTTCGAACCCATCCCACACCCCTTTGGGTTCGGACACGAAAGTACCCTAACCCCAACCCCATTGGGTCTGGAAACAAAAGGACCCAAATCCAAACCCCTTGGGTCTGGGCAAGGACCCAGCCCTTAGCCCCATTAGGTCCGGCCACGGAGCCATCCCCCAACCCTCTTGGGCCCAGAAATGTAAGGAACCACACCCAAATTCATTTTGAGTCCAGCTGCTGACCTCAAACTCCTTGGGTCCGAACTCCGAACCCATCCCAAACCCCTTCCCCTTTGGATACGGACACGGAAGGACCCAAACCCAAACCCCCTTGGGTCCGGATAGGAAAGGACTCACACCCAAACCTATTTTGGGTCCTGACACGAAAGGACCCAAACCCAATCCCCATTGGGTTTGGGCACAGACCCCGCCCCTAGCCCTATTGGGTCCAGCCACGGAGCCATCTTCAAACCCTTTTTTGCCTGGAAATGGAAAGACTCACACCCAAACCTATTTTGGGTTCAAACACTAACCCCAAACCTAAACCCCTTGGGTCCAGACTCCGAACCCATCCTAAACCCTTTTAGGTCCAGACATAGAAGGACCCAAACCCAAACCCATTTGGGTCTGAATAGGAAAGGATCCACACCTAAACCCATTTTGGGTCCTGACACGGAAGGACCCAAACCCAATCCTCTTGGGTCGGACTCCGAACCCCACCCAAACCCCTCTAGGTCTAGACACGGACGAACCCAAACCCAAAAACCCTTGGGTATGAACCCACACCCCAACCCCAACCCCAATCATATTGGGAAGGACCCAAACCCTTTTGGGTCCGTATATGCACCCATCCCCCAACCCCTTAGGTCCGGACATCGACCCTACCCCAAGCCAATTATGGTTTGGACAGGGAAAGACCTAAACCTAAACCTTCTTAGTTCCAGATCCAAACGCTAACCTAACCCATATTAGGTCTAGGACTCGAAAAGACCCAAACCCAAACCATCTTGGGTCCGAACACGAAAAGACCCAAACTCTCTTGGGTCTAGATACGGACTTAGCCCCCAACCAGATTGGGTCCAGCCACAGACCTAACCCACAACCCTTTTGGGTCCGGACAGGAAAGGACCCACACCTTAACCCATTTTAGGTCCGGACATGGATCCAGCCCTCATCCCTCTTGGATTCGGACTCTGACCCACTCTAACCCATTTAGGGTACGAACAGGGAAGGACCCAAACCCAAACCCCCTTGGGACCGAACACATAGGGACCCAAATCAAAACCCCCTTGGGTTCGGACACGCACCTAGCCCCCAACCCCATTGGGTCTAGCCAAAGACTCAGCCCCCAACCCTTTTGGGTAGGGATAGGGAAGGACCCAAACCCATTTTGGGTCTGGACGCCGACCCCAGCCCAAACTCAAACCCTTTTGGGTCCAGACTTGGAATGACCTACACCCAAACCCTCTTGGGTCTGAACATAAACCCAACCCTCAACCCCTTTAGGTCCGGACTAGGAAGGACCCATACCCAACCCCCATTGGGTTCGAATATGGCCAGACCCAACCCTAACCCATTTTAGGTTCGGACATGGAAGGACCTAAACCCAAACCCCCTTGGGTCTAGACCTAACCTCCAACCCCAACCCATTTTGGGTTTGGACACGGAAGGACCCAAACCCAAACCTTTTTGGGTCATGACACTGGCCCAACCCCTAACCCCCTTGGGTCAAACACAGACCCACCACCCAACCCTCTTGGGTTCGAACGCGGACCCCAAACCCAACCCTCTTGAGTCCGGTCACGGAAGGAACCAAACCCCAACCCCTTGGGTCCGGACACGACTCTAAACCCAACCCGCTTGGGTCCAGCCAAGGACCCCCACCCTCTTGGGTCCGAACTTGGATGGTCCGAACTTGGATGGTCCCAACTCCCTTGGATCCGGCCACAAACCCAATCCCCTAGGTCCGACGTCCTAACCCCATTCTCTCGAGTCTGCCTTATAACCCAATTCCTTAGGATCTTATATTTTGTTGATATTTTTATGGG
>Ga0325410_1004359_pt1 | contig 15846 bp, 7 predicted proteins | sample PopdelMetagenome_16_FD_206182 | JGI IMG/M metagenome (GOLD analysis project Ga0325410, IMG submission 206182) | Populus deltoides microbial communities from Bellville, Georgia, United States - Xylem-PdIQD-R3 | ecosystem: Host-associated > Plants > Phyllosphere > Stem > Wood/Secondary xylem...
AGTTTATACGTTTTGAAATGGTTTGAGAATAGAATAACAAAGTTAGCAAGTGAATGCATGACGACCGGATTTCAATCAATATAGTGAATGACTCGAGCGATCTTGATCAATTATTTTATTTTCTAGTGATCCCATTAATATACAATGCAACCATGGAGAGAATTGATAATGTTATTCAAAGATGTCTTAATTTGATGGGTTGATGTCCTAAGAAATCTAAGAAGTGATTAGTACCTGCAAAATACTTTATTTGATAGATTTGAGGACTCTCAAATGCATAAATAAGTATCTTTTTAGAGAGATAAGATAATGATATTTTAGAGAAAGATACTCTAAAAATATATATGCACTACAGAATGAAGATTATGAACTTGAAGTTTGAAGGATTCATGGTATATTTATAGCTCATGAGTCTTGTCTCTTAATGGAAATGAGGGACTAAAGTGTACTTTTGCCCTAATAGTTCTAGTGAGGAAAAATATCTTTGACATATGCATTAATAAGGGATAAATATCTCATACACAAATATTAATATTGATGAAAATATAATAAACTCTTAGATGACTTTTATATATTATCTCATATACAACCTTAATGTCGATGGAAATGTAGTAGGTTCTTAGAATACTTTTATATACCTAAAGGTGTACAGAGAGAAGGATTCAAAATCTTATAGCTTTGCTTGTGGGGGTTGAGCTATTCCCATAAGCTGAACCCATGTTATTAGGCTCTTTTCCAAGGTTGAGCCCATGAGAGTTGGGCTTTTCCATAGGATGAGCCTATGGGAACTAGGCTCTTCTCTTAAGCCGAGCCCATGGCATTGAGTTCTTCCCCAAGGTTGAACCTATAAGGGTTAGGTTATTCCATTGGGTTGAGTCCATGTGTAAACCCTTGTTTTTTTAAAAAAAAAACAAATCTTGTGATACAGATATATAGTTTTGGTTTACTACCTTAAGTTGTGAAAGTTTTAAAAATTTACTCATTTAATGTCAATGAATAAAATTTTAATTAAGAAAGCTTGATTAAGTAAAGGGATGAAATTAAAAGAGTAGAAAGTTAATAACATTAATTAAGCTAAAAGAAAAGTGTGGGGTCCTATTTGCAAATAAAAAAATATAGGACCATAGGAGTAAGTAAGGAAAATTTATGTATATATAAGCATGGATAGTGTTCTTCAAGAACACTCTAGTGCCGGCCAAAAAAGAAGAAATAGATGAGAGAAATATTATGAGGAAAACCAAATAAATCCATCCTAAAAACACAAAAGAGAGATAGATTAAGTAATCGAAGTATGTTAGAAAGAGATTTAGACAAGAAAAATTAGTAAATTCAAGGTCTAAACCCTTGAAATTTTAGGTTAAGGGATTATTGGAGGGGAGGAAAAAAAGAGAGGATAAAGGTATTTTTCCAAGCTTTCAACCTTCCTTTTTCTTTGAGTAGAGAGGTAAGAAACTTCTTCAAAATATTTGATTTAGATAATTAGTGTGTAGTGTTAAATTGAAATTTTTAGTGTGTAGGGATGTTTGAAATTGTATACTTAGGTGTTAGATTATATGTCTTGAATGTTGAATTATGTTAATTTATTTCAAAAATTATTAGTAACAATTCAATTTGAAGGAATTGAAAAAAAAAAAATTCTCCCTTTTAGACAAGGGTTTCAGCCAAATAGGACAAAAATGGTGTTTGGATTATTTAATGCAATTGATAGATTAATTGTGTAGAATTGTGTTAGTTGAATTAATAATGCATGATAAAATGATTAGATCAATTGAAAGAAAAAGAATACTCATGCTTAAGGAATGAGAGATTTTGTCTAAGATAAACAAACAAAAATTAATTAGGATGGTTAATTTACCATGGAATGTAGTTATGAACTTGTTAATTTAATTAGTGATGGATGAATAAATGGTTAATTTCAAGGAAGTTAGAAATGGAATATTATTCCCATATTTATACATAATTTTGGTAAAAACAACGAGATTTATAAGTTCTTATCATTGAATTGATAACTTAGTTAAGATGGTGAAATGAAAATGCGGATTATGTGTGGATGGAGATTTGAAATTTATATAATGTATATGTTGGCACATGAGAAACCGTGAGTACCATACATTAGAAGGGGACAGCTAGCAGAGCACAAGTTCCAAGTTGGTGTTAAACATCATAACATTTTTTTTAAATATTTATTCAAAATTAAGCATGTTATTGAAATTTGTTTCATTTAAAATTCATGTTGTTATATAATATGTCGAGCTAGTTATCCTAATTTAAGGACTAGCGCCTAGTTTGGGAATGTGGAGCTAGTTATCATGGTATAGAAACTAATGCTTGGTTTGGACAAGTTGAGCTAGTTATTTTGGATTATGGCTATCCCGGTATAGAGACCAACACCTGATTTGTGGAAGTGGAGCTAGTTATCTCGAATTAGGGGTAGCACCCAGATTGGGTATGTCAAGCTAGATATCCTGGTTTAGTGACTAGCGCTTGAATTGGGAAAATAAGGATAACTAACCTGAATGTAAAGTATATGCTTGGTTGTGATCATAGATAAAAGCTCATTTGATAATGAAAAGGTGTTCAAGAGAGGAATAAAATTTATTTGTAACCAAGAGATTGAAAGTTTATCAAAGTTTGATTTAATTAAGTTAAATTAAATGATTTTTAGCTATTGCATATTTTATCGTATGTTATATTTTGATTAATTTTATATGAAACAAATTTCAGGTACCTCGCAACAACAAATTGATCCGTAGTTGTTTTAGGAATTTCACTTTTGTATTAGATTTTTAAATGTAACAAATTGTTTATTTTGTATATAAACATGTCCTAAGATGTTATATTTTGGACTTGATTTTAGAATATTAGAAAAGTATCATGAATGATGTAATGTTAATTAGTTTGAAACTTGGATGATTTAAATAATGTCTTGCCATAAACTTGCTTTAAATTCTTAGATAGATTATGCCATGAACTATACTTCAATTATATTTAATATTAATGATATCATTTGAAAAATTTTAATAATGAATGTTTTTTACTTGAATCATAAATTAAGGATGCTAACAAATTATTATTGTTGGATGATATTAAGAATGTCAGAATCTTAGAAGGTGGGACATTATATTGGTGAGCATATTGGATGATGGAAAAGGCTGAAATATTTATTTACAAGTTGTGAAAATCTAATAGAGTAGATAACTTAATAATAAAATAATTAAGGGACACTCTGCCGAAATCTAAAAAACAATTTCCCGCACTTTTAATAATAATATAATATGTATATATAGAATATCATGTAATTAAATTAAAGGATGTTACACCATGAGGGGTAGGCTTTCCCCAATGCTAGGCCTAGACATGTTGCCTGAGACTATAGGTTTTTGGGCCTTCAAGGGGTTTTTGGCCCTTCATTGGGTTTTTAGGCCCGTTATATTTGAGTTTGTTAGTAGCCTCCAAGTCTTTGTGATATTTTATACGCAACCACTCTGTAAAATATCTTGTACGACGATTTTGTTGAATTTTCTTTGTATGAGAAGAGGGGTAAAAACCCCTGGTAATATACTAGAAAGCCCATGTCTAGGGGCATACACTTTGGTTGAAAAAGAATTTCTAAGCATGTTGAGAGGAATCTACACTGAGAAAACTTTTCTAATAGATTAAGAAACTCATAAAGGAGGAACCCGTATTTAAAAACAATTATAAGGGGCAGAGTGGACAGACTTATATCATACCCCTACTTAGAAAAATTTCTAAACGGTGGAGGGGATGATCTTATGTCTAAGCTCATATTGTGAAAAATTTCTAAAGAGCAGAGGGGATAGGCCCATGTCAATGCCTATATTTAGAAAAAATTTAAGAGGCAAAAGGGAAGAACTCATGTCTACGCCTCTATTTAGAAATATTTCTAAAGAGTGAAGGGGATGGATCCATGTCGACGCCTATACTTAGAAAAACTTGTAAGGGGCGATGGGGATGGGCCAAATAAGAGTTGTGAAATCGCACGAAGGAGGTTTCAAATCCATCCCTTCCAAAGAGAGTTGTGTTATCACACCAGGGAGCTTCAGATCCATCCTTTCAAAGGAGAGTTGTCATATATATATATATCTCATCCTTGAATAGTTGTGCAACCGCATTAGAGAGACTGTGACGATCACTTCTAAGATAAATTGTGCAATTATACTAAAAAGACTAAGTCAATACCATCAGTGGAAGGTTATGGTGTCTGTCGCACGTCAGAAAATCCGCGCGGCATCGGCTGGCAATCTTTTCGTCGTTATGTTTGATTTAATTCGTTGGAGTCGCCACCTAGTAATTGATTGCGGGCTACTAGGAAACCGGATGTACTGGTCTTGTCAGAGATTCGCGGGTAAGGGACTGGTTGTGATTAGGGAAGGTATTAGCACCCCTAACACACCCTACCTGAGGTAAGCTGCTTCGCGAATTTGATGTGTTTAAAGAAGTTTTAATAATTATTTTTTTCATCAGATATTAGAAATACAACTTACGTATAAGTTAATAATTCTTGACCGTGATCCAATCAAAATATTAAATTCTTCTTTAATCTTTGCAATTTTATCATAAAAATATAAACATCCATAAAACAAATACAAACACACACATACACTTTCACTATATTTTTTCTTTTTTCTTTTTTTTTTCTTTTGTTTTTGTTACATCAACACTACAAATAATAAAAATTCAATACTAAAAATAAAATTACATCAAACAATTTAAAATTACAAAACAGCCCCTAAAACATCCAAAGGCTTCTGGAATATGCAGGAATAGTGCACGGGAACAGTGGCGGCGCGTCTTCTCCACGCGCCACCGTCACTGGCGGCGCGTGGGTGCACGCGCTGCCGCAAGAACAACCCAGCAACAGGGGTGGTCTGGATCGACTTCTTCCCCTCTTCTTTTCCTCGCCGGCGGTGAAGATCACCGTCACCTGCAACCAAAAGAAAACGCACAAGCAGTTGGTTTTAGTTATTTTTTTAGATCTGTTTTCCTCTGCTTTCCATCCTTGTCGGCTTCACTTTCTTCTTTCTCAGGTCTCTTCTTGGGGCTTCGCCGTCTTCTCCTCTGCTTCAGGTACTTGGGCGGCGGCTGGTGGAGATCTGGATCGGTCTGCGATTGCTGCGGGTCGTCGCTGCTGGTTGAAGAAGGCGGGCAGCTCTGGCAGATGAGGAAGGGACGGCACCTGTGGGCATGCTGCTGGAGAAGGGCTGTTGCTGGTGGCCGGTTTGTGGACGGCGCTGATGTGGAAGGGGAGCGTGAAGGCTCTCTGGTTTGGGAAAACCGATGGGTCGGCTGAGAAAAGGAAATGAAAGTGGAAGGCGATGGAGAGGGAAAAGGGAGGCTGATTTGTGAGGGCGAAGAGAGAACCGAGGGGTGGTACTGTCGGTGGATGTGGAGGTTCTGGTTCGGGTCTGTAGGGGATAGTCGGTGAAGGCCGGCGATGGGGCTGTTGGGGTTGGCTGTGAGAAGGACAAAATGGTTTTGGGGGCTGTGAGAGGAGAAGGGGAGCTCTGGTTTCCAAAGGATGAGCGGCCAAAGGGGGAGAAGGGCTGATTTCAAATGGCCGAGGGGTCCTTGGCTCTCTAGTTCTGGGAGAGCAAAAGCCAAGGACCCCGGGGGACGGCGGCTGCTTGGGTGAGTAGGCAGAAAGAGTTAGGTTTTTAGGGTTTTTTGTGGTTTAGGGTTTTTTTGTGGTTTTTTCTCTAATGTTTCAAAATTACCCCCCCTTTCTTTTGTGTGTGTTGAGGACCAGTATTTATAGGCAAAAATGTTGCTAGGTTTTCAAACTTGGTCCCTCAACTTCTGTCTTTTTGTAAATTTTGATTTTTCTTATTTTTTTGTATTTTTTTTTAAAACAAACGATATCAACATCGACTCAATGAGGAAAATCAATGATTTTAAAATAATGCGTTAAAAGTTGAACGCGTTCCAAATATCTTTGAAAATTTAAATTCTTTTAAGACGATGCTAAAAATTCTAAAATGATGCAAATATATTAAAAAAGTATTTTTTTAGATTTTCGATGTTTTTCTCTATTTTTTGGATTTTTCTGAAAAAATATCAAAACATGGGTCAAAAATTAGGTAGCAACAGTGTCTATCCCATTTTTAGAGAGTTATGTAATTGTACTAGGGTGACTAAGTCAATCTTTTCCAAGGTAAATTGTGCAATTACACCAGGAAGACTAAGTTAATACCATTATTGGAAGGTTGTGGTGTATATCTCATCTTTATAGAGTTGTGCAATTGCCCTGGGGTAACTAAGTCAATTCCTTCCAAAGTAAATTGTGCAATAGCATTAGGGAGACCGTGATGATTTTTTCTAATGTAAAATCTACAATCGTACTAGGAAGACTACGTCAATCTCATCCTTAAAAGGTTGTGGTGTCTATCCCATCCTTGAAGAGTTATGCAGTCACACTAGGGTGACTAAGTCAATCTATTCCAAGATAAATTATACAATCATATCAGGGAGACTGTGAGGTTCTGTTTCAAGGTAAATTGTGCAATCACACTAGAAAGACTAGGTCAATCCCATCATTGCAAGGTTATGGTGTCTATCCAATCCTTGAAGAGTTGTGCAATCATACTAAGAAGACAATGACAATCCCTTCCAAGATAAATTATGCAATCACATTAGGAAGACTAACTCAATCTCATCCTTGAAAGGTTATAGTGTCTATCCCATTATTGGAGAGTTATGCAATCTTACTAGGATGACTAAGTTGACCTCTTCTAAAGTAAATTATGCAATCGCACTAGATAGATTGTGGTTATCCCTTTCAAGGTCAATTGTGCAATCACACTAAAGAGACAAAGTCAATCTCATCATTGGAAGGTTGTGGTGTCTACCTCATCCTTGGAGAGTTGTGCAATCTTACTAGGATGACTAAGTTGACCCCTTCTAAGGTAAATTATGCAATCGCACTAGATAGATTGTGATTATCCCTTTCAAGGTCAATTGTGCAATCACACTAAAGAGACAAAGTCAATCTCATCATTGGAAGGTTGTGGTGTCTACCTCATCCTTGGAGAGTTGTACAATCTCACTAGGGTGACCAAGTCAATCACTTCCAAGGTAGATTATGAAATCATATTAGGAAGATCGTGATGATCCCTTCTAAGGTAAATTATATAATTGCACTAAGAAGACTAAGTCAATCTCATCTTTGAAAGGTTATGGTGTTATTTCTCAAGTCGATCTTTTCCTTTGAGAGTTGATGAGAGGCTCTCGAACATCACTTGAGAAAATAAAAAGTCATTTTGAATAAGTCATTAATATACAAGAAATTAACATTCCTGTTCTCATTGGCTATGATAATTTTTTATTTGATCAGAATGCTAGGCGTGAGGTAGATTCTTTCTTTTTTCTTGAATGGTTTTTTAAGATACTTCACATGTTTTACAGTTTGAACCAAACTTATTGAGATCTTTCCAAAATCTCAAGACTCTAACTACATTTGTGAAGTTGGCAAATACATATCCCAAATCTACTAGTCTCACTAAGTCCATAAACAAGTAAAAGAAATTATAATTTGACTTAGTGCAATCAAATTACTGCATAACCTTTCCTACCTCTTATTGAAGAATTATTGAAGCTCTAATGGATCAGATATGCCATCAACTATTATGAGGTCTGTGACACATCTTATTCTAGGAGTGTTTTGATTATCTTCCTTTGATGGTGATTAGGATGTCAATAAACCAGTTATAGAAAAACAATTAATGGCTTATGAGCAAGGCTTATGTGTTGGATAATTGAATAATCTCTTGATTCTAGCAATCTAATCCATTTTCCCTGGTCAAGGTGACTGGTAGTATGTACTTGGTGCCTGGTAGGTCAAAGTGGCTAGTGGATGGTACCTGCAAAAAGTCATATTTGGTAGATTCGAAGACTCTCAGATGTATAAGTAAGTATTTTTTTAGAGATGGAAGACAATGATACTTTTGAGAGAGATGCTATAGAAATATATATGCAGTAGAGAATAAAGATTGAGAACTTGAAATTTGAAGGATTCCATGTGTATTTATAGCACATGAATCTTGTCTCTTTATGGAAATGAATCTTGTCTCTTTATGGAAATGAGGGGCTAAAGTATAATATTTTTCTTAATAGTTTTAATAAGAAAAAATATCTCTAACATATACATTAATGAGGGATAAATATCTCTTACGTAAATATTAATATTGATGAAATATGGTAGGCTCTTAAATGGCTTTTATACAATATCTCTTACACAACATTAATGTCAATAAAAATATAGAAGGCCCTTAAAGGAATTTTATACACATAAGGGTGTAAGAAGATAAGGATCCAAAATGTATCTCTTCCGTTAGGTTGAGCTTATGAGGGATGGGCTTTACCTAAAAATTAGGTTCAAAATATAGCAAAATAAAAAGGAACTATTCATGTTTACTTGTTGAAAAAAAAAATCTAGAAAAGAAAGCTTGCATTGTCATTGATGATAATGATAAAGTGAATCAACTTGAAAATGAAAATAAATCATTGAAAGAATAGCCAGACAAGCTAAACATTACCTTATCTAAATCCATTTAAAGCTAAAAAAATAATACTAGAAACCATGCTTTCTAATCAAATATGTGTTTTTAATAAAAAGAGGTTTAGGCTACAAACTTAAAAAGAATAAAAAAATATTTTAAAAACAACTTTGTTAGAGCCAAACAATCATATGATCCTAATTATATATCAATTATTGTTCATAAATAGATCATTTGGTTTATACATGTCCTATTAAGAAGGACAAACCTTGTAAAATAACTTGGATTCTAGAAGAAGTCACTTCTAACCACAAAGGACCTAAAAAGGTATGAGTACCAAAAACCTTATCTTGACTTTTGTGTTTAGGAATCAAATGAGTTTGGGGAGTGGTTTTTAGATAGTGCTTGCTCAAGGTATATGACCGAAGATGATTCATTATTTTTAAGTATTACCAAAATCAATGCAGAAAAGTCACTTTTGGAGATAACTCAAAAGAAAAAAAATCATTGGAGTTGGCAATATTAAAAGTAAATCTTCACCTTCAATTGAGAAAGTATTTCTTGTTAATAACTTATAATATATTTTTTTTAGTATTACTCAATTGCCTGACAAGGGTTATATAATTATGTTTGACCATGTATGTTGTTTGATTCTTGAAAATATTAATATTTCTTCTCTCTTTTAGTTTTGTTTATAAAATCTCTTTTAAATGACGTATATTTTTTGTTATTTTGTATGCATTTAATTTCTTAATAGATTTTTTTTATTTATCTATTATTTTTTTAATTTTTTTTATAGATGAACTTTATTTTTTAAAATAAAAAATATTTATTTTCAAAAGCTATTTCTAATATGTGCAACCTTACATAATATTTTTTTTCTTTTTTATTTTATTCAATTAATTTAATGGGTGTGTCTATTTCTATTATCGTTTAATTGAATAAAAAATTTATTTTAATTAATAAATTTAGAAAACATAATAGGACAAATGTCCCGTCTTACAAGATTGAATATCTTGATCTATAAATGTCTCTTGATTTTTCATGTTTTATTTTTTGTTATTGTTTTTTAATTTTTTTTCATTTATTAACATATTTTTCTCAATTTATTTGATTACATATATGCATAAAAAAATTTATTTTCATTAGAATTTTTTTAATTACAAAAACATGTCAAAAAATCCCGTGTATACAATTTTTTTTGAGAAAAAAAAATTTATTTAAAATCATTTTTGTACTTGATACTATTGTCTCGTACCATTAGAGAATACAACACTATGAAACCATGTTGGTAATGAGACAAAGGGATGTAATAGGGATTCAGATGCATTTTTGGCATTTGTCAGTAAACTAAAAGCATCATGCAATAAAAAAAGTCAATGAACTACAATATTGATTATAAAAATAAAGGTATTAAGTTATAATTTCATTTAAAATGAAAGGATTAAATTTAAACTACACCCATTTAATAATTATTATTAATATGTACCAAAAGACCTTGACATTTAATTATAGCAATGAATAATGAAATGCTTTGACCTTTTTCAATTCGATCATTAAGGTTTACTAAAAAGCCTTGGCAATTTCACTGTAGTAGCGAACAATGAAATACTTTGGCCTTCTACAATTTGGTATTTAATGTTTCTTTTTTATTATTGTTTTTTTGCAAATTCATCCTTCAATGTTAAGTTTAATGAGTATTGGACTTCATAATTTATTTTGATTTATTTTTTTATGGAATTATCTTAGTTTTATGATTCGGGTTTAGTAGATTAATACGAGTTGACTCGACTAACTTTTTTTTATCTTTTTTTAATTGATTTTTTTTCTTAACTTTATCCATCAACATTGTGTTGATTGATAATTTGACTTTATATTTTTTTTTATTTGCTTTCAATGGGGTTATCATAGTCTCATGACCTGAATTGCAAGTTTTGCGGGTTAGCTAGGTTAGTCCGGGTTTTGTTTTGTCCCTTTTCTAATTAATTTTTTTTTCAATTCCATTCTTCAGCATCGGGTTGATTGAGAATTTGACTTTATAATTTTTTTATTTTCTTTCTATAGAGTTATCTCGGTCTCATGATTTGAGTTTGACAAGTTAACATGGGTTGACTCATGATATTTTTTTTTGTTTTTCTTAATTGATTTTTTTTTCAATTTAATCCTTCAACATTGAGTTGATTGAGGATTGTGCTTTATAATTTTTTTATTTGCTTTTTATAGGGTTATCATGATTTCATAACCCAGGTTGTGGGTTAGCCTGATTTTAATTTATTTATTTTTTAATTTTCATCTTTTATTCATCCTTCAACATTATGTTGATTGTGAATTGAGTTTCATAATTTGTTTCAACTTTCTTTCTATGTGGTTATCCCGGTCTCATGATTATGTTTTTGCAACCTTACCCGGGTTGACTTGACTCATTTTTCTAATTAAATTTTATTTTTAATTTCATCCTTCAATATTGAGTTGATTGAGAGTTAGGTTTAATAATTTTTTTTTATTTTCTTTCTACTGGGTTATTAGGATCTCATGACCTACGTTAAAGATTTGGCAGTTTAACCTGAGTTGATCCGAGTAAATCTAAGTAGATCTAATATGTTGTCATCTTTATATAAAAAACGATATCGTCTTGATTTTTTTTAGTCATGCTATATTTTTATCGATCATTCAGGTTGTTTTTTAACATGCAAAGTTGACTATGTCTCAATAAATCAACCTACACATTTTTTTTTCTAGAAAATATGTTGACATCTAAATATATATTTTTTGTTCAACAAAATTTAATTGAATCCGCATCATAACACGTGCAATTATCTAGTAATATTTATTTATTATTCAAGTTTGATAACAATATATAAAAGGTAAAAAAAAACCTTTATATCTCAAGTAATTAATAATTTACTTATGTGTTTGGTACTGTGATATAATATATTTTTTAGAAGTATATACCAAAATTATCTAAAAATATTTTTAAAAAATTAATTTATTTTTTTAAAAGAATAATAATTTTAAAAAATAAATTATATATATATATATAAAAAACCCTTAATACAAAGATGGCTTGTCTCGCGTCCAAACCAAAAGGTAACCGTATTCATTGCATTATTGTTTTGTTTGACTTCAAATTTAAAATCAAATAAATTATTTTATGATGATAAAAGGGCCAAAATAAGTCAGATTGCCAAACAACAGGTTTGGAGGTTGAGAAATACCCTGTTAGAGATCTTCAACTCCACCAAGTCCTCCACATGAACGGAGGAGATGGAGACAATAGCTATTCCAATAACTCATTACTTCAGGTGATCTCTCTGTATGTATCTTAATCATGGAAATCAGATTTTCCTCTAAAGCCTAAGTTATTTTGTAGAAACAGTACTAATGGCATTAATCTTTGCTTTCTTGTTTTTTCAACAGAAGAAGGTGATGTTAAAGGCAAAGCCCATTCTACATGAAACAATTGTGCAGCTGTACAGCAAGAGTTTCCCAGAGTGCATAACAATGGCAGACATGGGGTGCTCTTCAGGACCAAACACTTTCCTGCCAATATGGGAGGTCATACAGGCCATTAATGAAACATGCCGCAAGTTGAATCGGAAGCCTCCGATTTTGCAGGTGTTCTTGAATGATCTTCCAGGGAATGATTTCAACTCCATCTTCAGGTCATTGCCAGGTTTTCATAAGAAACTTGGGGAAGATATGGGTGGCAAGTTTGGGCCTTGTTTCATAGCTGCCATGCCTGGAAATTTCTATGGGAGGCTTTTTCCAGCTCGTTCCCTTCACTTAGTTCATTCTTCTTATAGTCTCCACTGGTTCTCTGAGGTCAACCATTCAGCTATAGCTGACAACTAGTTAGTAGAATAGAATTATGCAAACATGACATTTAATTTATTTTGTGCTAATTGACATTTCATGTCACCAAATTATACACGAAAGATTGTTCAGCTTGATCCGAATTTTCAAGCATCAAAAAACTGAATTTGATTCTAGAAAACGCTGGCTCCCAGCTGTCTGAAAAACAGACCATGTTCCTTTCTGTTTTTAACACGAAAACTAAAGCTATTTTAATACATGCAGCAATGGCATCACATGTAAGTCCAGTTTCTCACAAGCAAATGCTCAAGCTGTACCTTAGCTAGATCCATCCCATTTAGTGTGTTAAGTGCCCAACCCACCACTCTGCATTTCTTTCTGACAGGGAAATCTGGAATCCATTGGTTTTTGGACATGCTAATAAATGCCAAATTAAGTTTAGTGCAGTGCATTTTCTGTTCAAACATTGCATAAATTGTGCTTGCTCTACCAGGTGCCGAGAATTCCACTGAACAAAGGGAACATTTACCTGGCAAAGACAAGCCCTCCTGTGTCCACAAAACATACTTGAATCAGTTTGAGAAAGACTTCACAGCATTTTTAAGATCCCGATCAGAAGAGATGATTCCTAGAGGTTGTATGGTGCTTACCATCTTTGGAAGAGATGCGAACATTGATTCCTCTGTCAAACACAGCCCCACCATCGGGAATTTTTTGGGATGATGCTGAATGACATGGTATTAGAGGTTACCACGCTCGTAAATCACAAAGGACAAGATCAATGTTGTTAAATCATAGACTAATAAGTGTAGAGGCACTTGTAAATACTAAATAAATGTCTTCCTTTTGCTGATTTTTTGACTTGGTGCCTGCATGTGCATGCAGGGATTGATCGAAGAAGGACTCCTTCCATGTTAAGAAAAAACTAAAATTGATGAATGTTTTACTGTATAAGTTCACAATGAATTGTTGAACAGTTTTTTTTTATTTTTTTGTTTTTTTTATTTTTATTCTTTTATATTTTTTTTATCTTTTTTTTGTCTTTTTTGTTTTTTTATTTTTATTTTTTTCCCATTTGTTTCTGTTTTTATTTTTTTTGTTTTTATTTTTTTTGGTTTTCTATTGTCTTTATGGGTTTTTTTTTTTTTGCTTTTTCCTTTGTGTATTTTTCTTTTAATGATTTTTTTTTTAATTTAGTTTGTTAATCTTAATTTTTTTTATTTAGTTATCAAATTTTCATAACACGGATCCCGGGTTTGACTGGTTAATTTGATTTGACGAGTTAACCTGAATTTTTTTTCTTTTCTTTTTAATTAATTGTAACATATACTAAAACGGATCAGTACAGTCCACAGTAAAACACTGATTCGTTTTTGATTTTTTTTTTTAAATTGTCTTATTTTTTTTGTTGTTTTTTATGCCTTTCGGGAGTTTTTTTTACTTCTTTCTTTATTTTTTTTCTTCTAACAAAAGTTTTTTGTTTAATTTGGTTTATTAATGTAATTTTTTATTTAGTTATTAGACTTTCATGACATGTTTTCCAGATTTAACAGGTTAACCTGATTTGACAAGTTAACCTAGAAATATATTTTTTTTCTTTTTTTATTTTTAATTAATTTTTTTCATTTAGTTTAGTTTGTTAATGTTAAATTTCTTTCTATTGAGTTATCAGACTTTCATGACACATATCTCGAGTTTCACGGGTTAACCTGATTTAACGAGTTAACCTGGAATTTTTTTTTTTGCTTTTTTTAATTATTTTTTTTCGTTTAGTTTAGTTGGTTAATGTTAAATTTATTTTTATTTAGTTTTTTTTTCTTCTTAGAGGTTTTTTTATTTTATTTTTTTCTTTTTAATTAATTTAGTTTATTAATATTAAATTTTTTTCTAAGTAGTTCTCGGCTGATGCCTTTAATTTTTTTTTTGTGCATTTGACTGTGGACTGCACAGTGCAGTCCACAGTGAAAAGGCTAATCCTTTTATTTTTTTTTCTTTTTAATTAATTTTTTTTGTTTAATTTAAATTGTTAATGTTAATTTTTTTTCTATTTAGTTATCAAACTTTCATGACAAGGATTCCGGGTTTGACAGGTTAACCTGGTTTGACAAGTTAGCCCAATTAATTCTGGGTTAACCCATTAGTTTGTTTTTTTTTTCCTTTTTAATTATCAAACTTTCACGATGCGAATTCAAGGTATGATGGGTTAACCTGGTTTGAAGGGTTAACCCAGTTAATTCATATTTTTTTTCTTTTTCTTCATTAGTTTTTATTTTCCTGTTGGTTTTTTTCTCTGTTTTTTTTAACTAATCTATTTAATTATCACACATTTATCACACGACCTTGCAGCTAGACCCACGTCCAATGCTATTGGGTCTGGTATTGCAATCAAACCCACTTAAATTTAGGTCATGCAAGTTTAATGTTATTATTAATATTATAAATATTACTCTTGGATTAGGCGTTGCAACTAAACCTAAGACTCTTGGGTATAACTTTGCAAAAAAACCTAAGACTTTTAAATTTTAGCTTTTTATTAAATACAAAAAATAATTAACCCGTGGCATCACACGGGAAATGTAACTAATTCTATTCTATGGAGCGTTAGCTGAAGAAGTAAGAGATGTGATTCAAGCAGAAGGATCGTTTACCATCAAACGGCTTGAATCCTTCCATGTAAGTTGGGATGCAAGCATCGACGATCGTTACAGAGATACGATGGATAAGTATACGAAAGGCAAGTTCGTAGCAAAGAGAATGAGAGCTACTATGGAGTACATACTAGCAAGGCATTTTGGAGACGAGATCGTTGATGTAATGTTCCAAAAGATTTTCGATCAAGATAGGAGAGTGCATGGAAACAGTCAATGGTGCATACAACAATCATGTAGTTTCCATGGCTAAGGCATGAATCCTTCCTTGGATTTCTCAGTTGTCATCGGATTACGACTCTCTCGGTTTTGATTATTATATTAACTTTTCAATAATAATATTCTAATGTTAAAAAAACTCACTCGTTTCAATAAAAATGTTTCTTTTTATACTTTTTTGTAAAAAAAAAAAATATAGTAAGAATCACTATTCAATTAGTTAATTAATTTTATTCAATTTATAGGAAAAAAATTGTTTACTCTAATTCAATATTCATTTTTATTTGTTGCAAATTATTAAATTGTATAAAATAATTTATTGTTTATTTTGAGATATTTACTTGTTCATATTAACTTGATGAAATGAAAAAAAAAAAAAAAGCTTTTAATACAATTACATTTTTAATCTTGAGATTGTAACTAAATGATACTTTAAAGTTGTGTTTGGTTATTGTGAATGAATATATATATATATATATATATATATATATATATATATATATATATATTATTAGTGGTAGAGTTCTATTATTATTATTATTATTATTATTTCAAAATTTAACTCTTATACATAGTCAACTCTTCACTATCATGACTCATCTGCTATTTTCCACTCCTCTAAGAACTTCTCTATCCTCCCTTTCATATGTAAT
>Ga0325410_1004363_pt1 | contig 15833 bp, 4 predicted proteins | sample PopdelMetagenome_16_FD_206182 | JGI IMG/M metagenome (GOLD analysis project Ga0325410, IMG submission 206182) | Populus deltoides microbial communities from Bellville, Georgia, United States - Xylem-PdIQD-R3 | ecosystem: Host-associated > Plants > Phyllosphere > Stem > Wood/Secondary xylem...
TCATAATTCATGTGTTGAATCGGGACGGCAAAAGAATTTGAGATTAAGAGAGGATTACAACGCTACCATTGGATATCCTAATCATTGCATCAACGTCAAAAGATGAGAAACTGATACATAATTCATCAAAAAAAATAGAATTCATGATGTTGTGATTTCTTGTTTTTCTTATTCTTGTTCTTCTTCTTCTGGTGATGATGATGATGAGGATGCTGGAATTTCTTCTTAAAGCCATACGTTAACATATTTACAAATATCATATGTGCATAAACAGGATGTAGAGGACCAGTCGGGCACCAAATCAAAATTATTTTGTCAGGCTGAATTTCCATTTATATACTTAGCCATAATTTTTAATTGGGCTTCAAATTTTGGCAAGGAAACTCCTACATATGCTTGACCAGGGGCCTCATGAATATACTCGCTCCACCAAACCTTCCCTGCCTAATGTATTATAGTAAATTAGTGATGCACATATTGCACAGCTGTTTTCCTTTTGATTCTTCCCATCGTTCTCTGCTTGCATCATGTCTATTTGAGATAAAGATGTTCAGATTAATTAAATTTAGTAGCATAGTCTTATCTTGGGCTTCAATTAATGTGATGTGATTTTAAATATAAATGGTGAAAATTAGTTGTGATTATTTATGGATTTTCTTGTCCGTGTAAAACCTTTATGGATTTTCTTGTCCGTGTAAAACCTTCAATAATCGGGGCCACATAAATAAATTCACAGAGTATTTATTGAGTTAATTTAGCATGGTACGTCATTTTATAATTTATCGAAGGTTGAGATATTGCTCTCACCGTTTCCAGCTATACTATGATACATGATATGACACCGACGGAGCTAGGATTCATAGTTAAGGGGGCAAAAGTAAAAATACTATTTTTAGAGATAGTGTTACTTTATTATGTAATATTGAATTTAAAGAAAATTATCACAATATCGAAATTGAATTGTAAAATAAAAAATAGTTCATTTAATTGATGATGATCTCATATATACAATTAAGGACAATTAATTATGATTTTTCTTTAAAGCAAGGGGGGCAATTGCCTCCCTTATCTTACATGTAGCTCCACCCCGTATATGACTTCAACTTGTAAATTAAGAACTTATTTCAGGTCTAAAGCATAGATATATATATTACTGATTAATTTGAGAGGAAATTAATTAATAGGAATATGGAAAATGTCCAACAAATAAAGACAAGACTAAAGATTCCAGCAAGGTACTTAACAAGCAAATACTATTCAAAGTCACCCTTGGTGCCTTGACCGCAAAGCTTTCACCAGCTTTTGATGGTTGTTGTAGAGCTAGAGCTCGAAGACTTTGAGAAAGTAGACAGACTCTTTCTCTCCGAATTTTCTTTGTCTTTTCAAGACAGCTTCCCGACTCCAGATGAAGTTGTTTTTGTATAGTCAACTTCTTATTGTTGAACTTGTCTCGTCAACTTCGTACCACAATATTTAAATATTCTGCTGTTTACACTTGGAAATATTTTGCTCGTTTTCTCTCTCTAAATATTTCTACTTCTTATAAGGATCAAGTGTTGGATGGGTTCTTTGATCATTAAAGCTGAACTAACACCGATGGCTTCTTCAAATCGTGTTCGAGTTGATGAAATACAAAGCTAGTGCGTTTTAGCTGAGGAAAAGAAAATTGGTTTCCATACTGGTTTCTATGTTTGAGTTGATCACTAAAAAAAACAGTAATTTAATAATAACCATTTAATCAAAAATTAGGATAAAGACTTGAGAAAACTTTGAGGGTGCTAAGACTAGAGGAGAGCCAGGCTCATAAAAGTGATGGTGGAGGCAATGATCTTCTTTAAAAATTAAAATTTCTTGTGGCAAATAATGTATTACTCAAACTTAATTTTCAAGGTTGGTTGAAGATATTTGGCCTTGTGTTAATCAAGCAATCAGAAGTTTTTTTTGGTGCTCCCCTAATATCATGTGCGTGAGTTTATTAAGTTGTTTTTTTATTAAATTTTATCAAAGTTCTTTAAATAAATACTAAAAAATTTTATTTTTTTAATATGAGATTGAAAACAAGTTAGGATTTATACTTTATGTTAATACGAAAAAAATTTATTTTTTTAATATAGAATAAAAAGTCTTTTTTGTTTTGAAAACTCACATTTAAAAATAAAAAATAATATTTTTTTAATTGACCCAGATTAACTCATGTAAATAAAAACTGGACTCGTAATTGAGTTAATCTCCAAGCAAATTTAATAATTATTTTTTTAACCCTTAACGGTGTCATCATATTGGCACTTCCCCATGTTATAACAACACTTCCAATTCCCTTGTCTTTTATATATTGACAAATATACCACTAAACAAGGCTTCTTATTACACCTTATCACTCTTCTCTCTCCTCACTCTAAAACACCCTCAACAACCATGTAAACACAAATTATACTTTTCAGGTGCTCTTTAACATTATGGTTCAACTATACATTTGATAAAATTTGAAGGTTTTTTAAGTTTCAAATTAGATTTTTTTTTTGTTTTTTTTATCATTTTAATGTGTTATGTCAAAATTAAATTTTAAAAAATTAAGAAATATATTATTTTAATATACTTACAAATAAAAACAACATTTACATATTTAAAAGCGATCCTTTTCAAAAGAAAAAAAAAAACCCCGCTTATTGTCTTGACGGCCGTCTTTGATTGTCAACGTAGCAACCAGACCACTATCCGGCCCCCAAAACAGGAGCCCATGAACTTTTGCTGCTATTGGAACCTTGTATTGGCTTGTTAAAAACAGATGGAAAAGGGAATCATATATTGCGATTAAAAAAAAGAAAAAAAAGCACTGAACGTGCAGCCATGATTTTTGTTTGAAGTAATTTGGTGATTTTCATCTTTTTGTTTTTTATTTTTTTTTTTAAAATGAGGTGATGATTTTGTATATACATTTCTTGTTTAAAAAATTCCATTGATGATCAATCAGAATTCATTGTTGATAATTTTTATCAGTCTACAGCAGTCTCAAATCCTTGACTTTACAGTTTACACAGCTACTTATCCTTGGCCTCTAGGCCTTTTGGGCCAATGTCGACGACTCACAAAATCATGTAGCCATGCACAATGGAAGCCATAAACCGATAAAACTCTTTTTTCTTTTTTTCTCTCACGAGAAAACCCAGAGTTATTTTAAGTAAATAGCTAGTGAGATATTTTTTATTTAAATTATAATGTTTTCTAGGTAGCCAAATGGGAGTGCTTACTAGCTGGTGTTCACTCTCTAGCTAATTGTTTTTACCGCAATATCTTGCTGCCCAGTAGAAAAGGAGGGAGATGTTTTATATATATTGTTCTTTTCCAGCATGAAAAGGGCTAAACTTTCCTTGGAAGCTTCTAAATTAATCAGATATGATTTTCTGCCGGAGTTACCATCTTTGTTGTGATCTTTTTGTTAAATCATGAAAGCTATAATCCAGTTTTAGAAAAAGAAGCAGCTTCGATATTTGTATGAAGTGATTATGGACCTTCTGACCTCACAGCATATTCGTGCCTTTGTAAACATCGGGAAGTTTTACTGGGTTATGATTGGTTAGTGTTTGAGACAGGAGAAATAAATATATTTTTTAAATAATTTTAAAATGAATTTTTATATTTTAAAAACAATAAAAATACAGTGAATACATCCCATCCACCTCAACTATCTCTATTTGAACTCTTTATCATGGCTTCGTTGATATATTGGTTACCGAAAGCTATCACAAATGACTCTCTTCTTACTGGGAAATCTTAGTGCGGATATTAACAAAGAGGGCATTGAAATGCATGGTGAAGTTGATGATGATTAGACCATTGATTTGATGGCTTCAGAGAGCTTAATTTCTCAATGTATTTTTTCACTACAGGTTCATCTTGATTTGATTTACTGATTTGAAAGTGGTAAATATGGATGATAACCTGTAAACAACGATTATGACAGCCCCAACAAATCTGATGCAGATAAATATCTCTATCTTTATCATTTTGTTTATTTTTGCGGAGAAAAAAATATTTTTTATTTTTTAATATATTTTCAAATAAAAAAATACTTTAAAAAATAACCAAAATCATAAATAAAAAAACTATCTCTTAATTGATGAACATCTTTGCACAGGAATTATATATTGAAGGGATTTTGCTTGATTTTACGTAATAAAAGAAGATTCAAAACCTTTGGATTTTGGAATATTTACATCACGACGACGACGACGACAGGATTTGACATAGCCGTCCCCTACAAAGCCATTACTAAAGCTATCATTTTTCAGGGCACCCCTTGTTGGATTTGACAACGCAATTGTCTACAACTAGAAAGATTAACATTCACAGGCAACGAGTCAACGACTAGACAAGGACTTTATTAATGGCTGGGATCACTGGCAGCACATTCGATGGTGAGACCTCAGGCCAGGCCACCATGCATGACAGAACTGTAATTTTGACGTACGTAAAATATGTAACATAATTTATTCGAAATATACTTCAAGAGGAAATCAACATGCAGGCAATGGAATTTCTACCATGTTTTCTCTTTGCGTTCTCTCTTTGATGAAAGAGCTGCTGACCACTCAATACCAAGTTTAGCACATCCACCTATCTGTTTTGTCCTTGATTTCTACCATGTTTTCTCTTCTACCCATTTCGTAACAAGCTGTTGATACTAATGCTTCCCACCCCTGCATATTAAGCAAGGAACAAGGCAGATTTAGGGTTTGAATCATGCTCGTGGTATCTTTTAACACCAACCTCAGGAATTCAGATGGGTCACACATGTATCTCTTGATTATTGGGGCCGCCAGCTATGCAATTTGTTCTTTATTGTATGCAATTTGTTTTTTATTAGATTGCTTCCTTTTAACATAAATATTAAGTTGGTAAATATGTCCCGTTCGAGATTCTAAATCTGATTCGTACTAATTTTTAATTCCAATAAGTTTTAATATTAATCTAATTAAACTTGGATGGCATAATAAATTGACTCATAACCCGATTAATTTGGTCAGATTTATTAATCAAGTCAAAACAAAAAAATCTAAAAAAATAGATGAGTTAACTAATGATCTAATAATTCAAAAAAAACAAATCAGATTAAATACCTAGTCAAGTAGGAGGATAACTATGTTTTTTTTGGCCTGCAAGTTCAATTATATCGAGACCTTTCTTTGAATTTAATAAAGAAATATAATTATCGTCGGCACATAATTAAAAAAAAAAACAAGGGATTAAGACGATTCTCTTGGTTGAAGGAGATGCTGGTCTTCAAGCTGCAACATGTTAAACAGGTAACCGAACCCCTTCATTTTGATTAAAGGAAAAGGTCCGATTAAATTTACATGTCGGCCCATGAAATCAATTCAGAGGGTATTACTATTCAAATCTGAATGGGCCATCGTCCCAACAGGGTGATGTTTTTTTGGAATAAGGGAACGTAAATTATTTTTTAATTTTTTTTTTATTTAAAAATATATTAAAATAATATATATTTTTAAAATTTTATTTGATCTAAAAACATAAAAACATTAAGAAAAAGTTTATTTAAAAAAAATCAAAATTGAATAAAAAATCAGTTCACCCGCAGCCCCAAAATGTAAGGATAAAATCGCATCGTTAGCAGAATCTTGATGGCGATGAACTGCGGACTGCAAGTCAAGGAAGACTTGGGGTCATTTGCAGTGCAAAGTGCAAACAGCCAAAATGGATGCAAGAACAAATAACTTTACCTTTGCTACTCCCGATGAGCTCTAAGGTGCTCATTCCTTTTTTTATTTTATGTGCAAAGTTATTAAACCCGTTCGGCCATGAATTATGTGTTTGATATTGCATTCGGGATTTTCTTTAAATTGTTTTTTTTAAGTATATATTAAAATATTATATATATACACATATATATTGAAATTAGATTATTAAAATTATTATAAAATACTATAAAAATAATTTTAAAGTTTTTTAAAGTTAAAAATACATTTTTAACAACACTCTGAACATTTTTAATTGTGAAAACAAATAGGTTTGAAATAACTCATAGATTAATATGAAATAACTCGGAATAATCTAAAAAGTTTTTGTTTTAATTTTTTTTTGAATTTTAAAATAATATTATTTTAGATTGTTTTAAAAAAACATTAAATTAAATTTTAACTAGATGAAACCGCATGATTTTAATAATATGGCTGGCTGATTGAGTGGAACCGAGAGGGATGAGCACAAATTTAATTTCCCCTTTTAAAATGCCAATCATGTGCCTTGCTTTTTCATGAGATGTTGACGCTGCATTGAAAACCTGCCAACCAAACATGCAATTATTTACCAAAAAGAAAGGGCAGAAAAAGCTAGCAAGCGACCTCCCATCTTGTAATGGTGGGTCGTTCTTCGAGAGTTGAGGTCAGAATCTATAACAGTACTGCAGTCTAAAATCCACCTTCCATGATGTACAAAAATCCTCATTCTTCTTCTTCTTGTAGATCATAAACCAGGTTTATCGATCCTATTTTGACTCATAATTATGTTGAATTGATCCATCTGAATAGCACCAAAAAACGGGGTCAAGATTTTTTCATCATCAAAAAGAAATGAGAAAATAATTTAATCATGGAATTCCCACAAAATTGACAGCCAAATGTTCTAGTGTCTGCAATCAGAGACTGTTTCTCATGACATTTTATCCCTGAAGATAATTTAATGATCAGTTTACTGTGCATTTGTTAATGAAATGAGAAGATTCTTCGTGCTATTTTTCTTTTCTTTTCTGTTGGGTTCATGAAAATGTAATAACACCTTATTGTTTATTAAAAAAAAATATTATAAACTAATGCCAATATAATGATAGAATCATGGTTTTATACCCAGCTAAAACCCTAGGTTAAAAAATAAATGGAAGTCGATCCGATTTAATTAAATTTGAGTGATTTAGTAAATCTACCCATAACTCTATTAACTTTGTTAAAATTTAATTTGATATTAATTTTTTTTAAAATTACATTGTTTTAATTCATCTAAATTAATTTAGTCTAACCTATCCCATACCTAATCCAAGGAGGGTTTAATAACCTTGGATAAAATGGCTTTTTTTTCTTTTCTTTTCAAACAGCATGGTATTGATTGTTAATGCAACCATTGACACGGGAGGGGCATATGAACTGCCACTTTCAGGGAAAAAGAAGATTTGCCAAAGTATTATCGCTTATCTCTCAATTTTTTTTTTTTAAAAAAAAAGAAAGCGCAGATCTAAATAAATTGAACATGCACATCGTTGACAGATAATTTAAATATATATAAAAAAGAACACAGTAGCATTATCCAATGCCACTATATATCACATAGATATTCTACTGCTAATATTACATGAAAATAGTCTAAATTAAGGCTTCTCACGCCACACCAAATTTTTCTATTCAGAGTTGTCTGAGACTAGCAGACACACACCTTCAATACCCCAGCTCAATCCTCAAGAGAATTACTTGTTTCAGTAAATTTAAGCCTTCACATATTACTTTGGCAAACCCAACACATTGTTTCTTGTAGAATTTTCTTACTCTTTTGGGAACAAATGAAAGATTCAAATCTTCAGAAAGAGAAGCATATCTATTATAATACGTTTTAAAATACTCGTCACTAAGCAAATCAATGTTGGCAAAACCAAAAAATACAGTGGCATTCCACCATGATAAATAAAAATATCACTTTAAGATCCATGGAGGCCAATATCCATCATTTTGCATGTAATTGTCAGTGGATCACTAATAGAAGGTATCCTTGTAATGAAATTTTTTTTGTAAGAAAATGGTCAATATCGAATATACCCGGCAACGACAATATCAATTTTATCTTCGAATAATTTTCTATTATCAATTTTATTCTCAAATGATTTGGATTTCTTAATGGAGTTCTTTTGTTAGAATTTCATTGCTAAAAACCTTGTGTTTTTTTATATTAAGAAAAAACAACTTGGATGAATTCATAATCAAATCTACATGGAAATACTTAATTAAAATTGTTAGTATTTGGTTTGATATAAAAATTTAATTGGTGTCTAGTTTGAGAAATAGTTAGGAGTTGATCAATTATTATGGTCTATATAAAAAAAATATAAAAAATCAAAATCTTGCATGCCTCGCACCAAAGAGATGGGAGCACATAGAAAAGCTCAAAATTTAGCCCAACAATCTTGCACATGAAAAAAGAGTTTGGTACAAATCCATAGGAGTCAATGGTAATAGAAAAGGAGGAATCTGCCACTGAAGCCATAGTTGGCGTTGCCATTATTCTAGTTGTTCTACATGTGGGAGCAATTTCAGTAATGGGTTTAAAGCATGCATGGAAATGCTTTTACTTTGCTTTTACACGATATTTATTCATGGTTAAAGACTAAGCGAAGAAAACACTGCTACGTGCCAGTGGCTTGTGAAAGGCAAAACATGTGATGATGGGCAACAGCTGTGTTCATGTCCTAAGGTTGACTTTTGGAGACTGTCAACCACAAATTACATTGATTTTTGGAGTGTTTAGGGCTTTGGCAGGACTCCTATGCCTATGGCAGACAGTGACCAAAGCTTTTCTTCTATTTAATCGCAATAATGGTGTTAGCACACAAGCATGGAGTGCAGTTTATTATGGGAGGTTGGTCCCACAAGGTGATGAGGTAATGCAACGGTCTTCTTTAGTGATTTTCTTCATGTAACTCTCTTCTTACAGCGTTGTTGCTTCCTCTGCATGTATTTATATAAATGTATCCTCTCCTTCTATCACCCAACTCCCAAATCCCATCTCTTTAAAGTTTGAACTCTCTGCTTGTGTGTTTGGAACAGAACCTAAAAGGCTAAAACCATGAAGCTAAGCCTGAATTACAAAGCTCTTCTGCTCATCCTTCTTGTCCTTGTCTATTCCTCAAAGTTATCTGCTCGTTTCCTATTAAGCAAACAAGGTAGTTCTTCTCCTCCTCCTCCTCCTCTACCACCACTTCTTTGTTGAGAACTGATAAGAGTTAGTATTTTCAGAAACTGAAGTTTTGCTTGTTTTGCAGGGCAAGAGGAGGTAAGCCTAGATGGAATCACCAGTGAAGGGACGGATCAGGACAGTGAGTTAATGAATGTAAGCATCTACTTTTTTTCTCTCTACTTTAACAATTTGGTCATAAATTTTCAGCAGCTTATACAAGTTTTTCTTGTTTTTGTTAATTTTTTCAGCAGCTGACGGGGTTAGAGCTATGTGATGGCGGAGACGAGGAGTGCTTAACAAGAAGGATAATTGCAGAGGCTCACTTGGACTACATCTACACCCAGCATCACAAGCCGTGACACTTCAATTTTAGAAATTGAAGTGCCATGTTTTTCTTCGTCCAACTTAGGTCTAGATTCCTATATAATATATATAAACTAGCTATAATATTCTTCTCAAAATGGCAATCGCGTTAAAAAGCTACAAGAATGGTTCCCAGGTTTCTTCTCTCTGAAAATGTAACTTTACCCCTACCTAAGTGCAGCTATGTTCAATTCTACGTACGTATATCATCCTTTGTAATGATGAGTCTACATATGTTGGTGTATGATTTCTCTGTGTACTTGATAATGTAACTACACAAGTAAGCGCAGATGAAGCCCATTTCTATCTCTGTGATGATGAATTTACAGAGTTAATTCTATCATTTCTTAGTACTTCTAGAACTTATATAGTCCTAGTTTCACCGGAGAGATGGGGAGAAAGAGTGAAAAGGGGAGAAGGGGGGCATTACAATTTCAGTAAAGGAAAGTGGAATAGCCAGATTGCTAGGCCAAAATAGCTCCAGACCTGCATAAGATGAGTAGTATTGCCGAAACATTGAAATCTTGTTAGGTGAATTTGGGATTAGGAATTAAAGCAATTTAATAGACAGTTGGAAAGTTGAGCTCAGTGAATTTAGAGACAGATTTCGACTGCATTTACGGCTCATGGCACCATCTTAATTAACTCCACAGCGTACATGCTCTTGCATTCAAGTTGAATTTGGACAGTTTAACATCAATGTTATTCCTGTATGCAAATCCCAAGTTCCCAACATCTACCTCTCTAAGAACCACATGTTTCCCTGTCCTGTTTCCCTTGGTTATGCATCCTTTTTATGTTTTTCTCTTACATGATGAACTTGTTTTTTCTTCTGCGATCCAAATCGGAAAAGATCATTTCGTATCTATGAAACATTCAGGAAAAAAAAAAGGTTTTATAGGACTGTAACACAACTGTAATTTGAAGTTTTATTCTATCCAAAAGGGCAATTGTAGGGTTTTTGAATCTGCCAACCGCGTATCAGACCTAAACAACTAGCAAACAGATGTTCATGCTAAGTTAAAATAGTCAGAGAAAATGAAATAATATACTTAAGTTTTGATTCGGCCATTTCAATCCCTTGTTACCTGTACAATCCCACACTCCATATTCTACTTTCTCCGACTTCTTGGATTTAAACGAAGAACCACAACTTGGGAAAGATGACTTCAGAAATCGAGCATCTTTCCATGCCATGCAGCCTGTTGTTATGCATTATCTACTTTATCCATTTTTGTGATCATAGTTTTCATATTTAGTTTAGAGACTGAATGGATCATTAAGTTATCAGGTCAGCAAGTGAATTACAGGTTTAATTTATTTTTATTAAATCGGTATCATTTTGTTATTTTAAAAAGAAATTCTTGAGATTTACTCAATTAAAGTCAATATCTTTTTCAATTTAACTTCAAACCCATTCTGAATCAAGTTTTGAACCGGAGATTTTACAAATTAACCTAACTGTTAGCTCAACATTGGGGTGGTAGTTTTCTACTTTTAGTGATAGATGACAAATGACTTTCCGTGCAAGGATTGGATGAAGGTTCCAGTTCCCTGATGGTGCACCAAATTAGATATTTCTCTAATTCCTCCGTCGATAATGGTAGTGTAATAGAATAAAAGTTTGCAATTTCAATCTCCTAGAGAGAGAGGGGGCGGTAGAGATAAAAGAATGTGAAGAAAAATAACTTGGATCCATTCACTAGTGGGATATGTCATATCCTACCTACCTCTCATTCAGTGAAGCTCTTTGGGTCCATAAAGCTCGCCTTGTCCACACTGCCTCGAGATGCTGCCAATCCATGGCAAGATAGTTAACCCTGCCAGTCAACAGCATAAATGACCAAAACCTCGCAAATTCTGGCATGTATCCTTGGCCAAGATTCATGTCTTTGATATAAGTACTGTGCGTAACTTTTATCACTGCCGAGAAAAAGAATCGACTGATTATGGTAGATAAGTGAGAGCAACATTGTTAGCAAACCATAAGCAACACGGTGAACTCCACTTTTTTCATGACAAAGATATGTAAAATCATATATATATAATTATATATAAATAAGGAGGCATGCAAATATTGTCCTTAGTATTGGAATCATGGATGTGCAAAAGCACCGACACACGTTACCAGAAAGTAGCCAATCATAGATGACAATCACCATGTGCAAATGTTTGGATCCTGGAACTATAACAGTGACTAGGCAGCAATTATTAATTTAAAAGGCATGAGTAAAGCATTGTTGTGAAATTTGATTTGAGGATGACTTGGAAAAGAGAATGAATTATTAAGTCACGGGTTAATTATTTTTATTAAAATATCATTATTTTATTTTATTTAAATAAAATTGATGAAGATCTCAGCCGAGTTTGATTAGATGAACAGAGTTACTAAAACTTTAACCGGTTAACTGAGTTTTACAGAATCAATATTTTGTTCAGCTTAATTTGAAAATTGGCCTCTATCCTGTTTCAAATAGGGAGTATTTTGAGTTAAGCCCTGCCGAGTTTTACAAGTCCTTAAAGAATAAGATGAGACAGCATTTTGTTGCAGATTGAAAATATAGATAAACTAACCAGACTATCACAATTTTGCGCAAGACATTGTGTTGTTAATTCCTAGTCAATTCAGCAAACTCTGATATCGAAAGAGTTCTTCTGCGCCAAACAAGCCACATAAGTAGATGCCTAAATCCCAACACAACAGTTTTACCTCGAGTGGGATGGTCAAACTTATCCACTGCCTGCCTCCTATCCAAAGTTTCTTTTCGGCTAACTATTCCACTTATTTTATGTTCTCTTCAAGAACTTATAATAAGATGGTTCTTCTCAAAGATGAGATTCACTTGCTATATATGTTTACAGCAAGATCTTTAATAATTTCAAATGTCTGCTAATTAATCTCAGCCAACTTGCGAAGAAAACCAGACAAGGATGTGAATGATTGTGAAACAGATAAGACAGGGATACAAACATTAATATACTCTCATCAACACCTGCATGACTCAAGATGATCAAGACAGCAATCTCCTACCTCCCCACTATCAGAATTCTTCAATGTAATCATCATACATTTTGTGTTAGTATAACGGGCCTTTTGGTGACTGATGTGGTCATCAATTCTCCATTTGTCAATAAGCAATGGCAAGGAGGAAGAAGATCTCATGTGATTCAAAAGATAAACTTCCAGTAAAAGTTGTCTACCTCAACCTTTATATATATTTCATTAGACCCACCGCGCCCATAATTCATCATCTTCTGTTTGTTTCCTTAGCTGGGACCTTCATAAATGTCTCCGTGCTTCAAAGACAGACTTCATAGATATGGAGTAATCTTATTGACAGCAAAGTACCATTATGAAGAGAGAGAAAATCCAATAAAAGGACTGGATTGTTCACCTCTCATCACAAACGCCAATAATTGAGGAAACATCTCCAGGTCTACCTGCCAGGAAAAAAAAGAGGAATATATAAGAGCAACATTCTGATGACAATGTGTTCAACTAGCAATGATCTTCTTAAACTAAAAATAACGTGATGTATCACGGGAAAAAAAATAGTAGAGTTTATGAAGTTTTAGGTTACAGTTTGAAATGGTAAAGAGAATTCTATATTGATAGATTTTAAAATTCAATAATTCATAGAAATTATTCTGAATAAATACACCAATTATTTAACCGATCCGAGTTAGAAAGGCGGGAAAATCCCAAATACAATATAACAAATAACTGAGTACAACGTTAATCAACATAATCAAATTATTTTAGGCACTAAGCTGTTTTTCTGCTATCAGGTGAACTGTTCAGCCACACACCAGAGGAACAATCTATCTTTGCAGCGTGAAATTATTTTTTACAACGTTAATAAAATATAAAAATAAATATACTCATAATATAAAAAGTTTCGATGAAGAGGGCTATGGGCCGGCGAGATGTTGTAGTGGCAGTTGTTGAAAGTATTGAATAGCTGGAAAGACCCAGCCGATGATAAGAGACACGAAGTTTTAACCACCGAGGTGCATTCACAAATTCTTGTTGTAAAAATTAAAATATGTGGGGGTAAATACTGTGTTGTCAGGCAGTCAGGCAGGCCTGGGTCTTAAAGACATGGGTCAGGCCCGTGTGGAGGCCTATTGACATGGGCCAATCCCAACAACAATTTGCCTTTTCTTTTCTTTTATTTTCTTTATTTTCTATATTTTTTACAAATTAATGCTTCTTTTGTAAGGTTTTTTTCAAATATTTTTTATTTATATCTAGATTAATACACCTTTTCTTTTTTATTGTGTTTAGAGAGCCTATTTAAAATAACGATTTTTTTTAGTTATGTATTTAATTTTTTAAAAGGTTTTTCTGATTCAACTATAATTTTTTTTTATCTTTTATATAAATGAAGTTTTTTTTTTAATAAAAAAATTATTTTCAGATAATATTTCTAATATATTCAGCCTTACATAGTATTTATTTTTCCCTTTTATTTTGGTTCAATCAATTTAAAGTGTGTGTCTATTTCTATGATCATTTGATTGAATAAAAAAAATATTTTGATAAACAAATTTAGCAAACATAATCGGGTAAATGTCTCATCTTACGAGATTAAATTTTTTAATCTATATTTGTCTTTTGATTTTTCTAGTTTTATTTTTAGTTATCATTTATTTATTTTTTTCATTTATTAATATATATAGTTCTCGATTTATTTGATTAAATGTATGCATAAAATTTTTAATTTTCACTTATAATTTTTTTAACTACAAAAACATGTTAGAAAAGCCTATGTAGAAAATTTTTTGTTGAGAGAAAAAATATTTAACTCGTTGCAAAACACGGGTTAGAATATATATACCCATTCTCTGTCATTTGCTCCAGTTAAAATTAAATATTTTCTTGGTCATATTTTGGACAAATAATTTATAATCAGAATAATGCATTTTATAAGGAATTTTTTATAGCTTTCTTTCAGATTCAAAACCAAAATAATGAGGTGAAGATTCAAAACCAAAACTCTCAAGCCCACGCTCCAAGTATACTCGATCCTCGTATCACACAATAACTCACAAAAACATATAATTTAACACTCTAAAAAATAGTTGAAAGCATATATTTATAAGAAATATCCTCGTATCCATGTTGTGACGAAGGTACTGGGTTTCTCCCTTCATATTTTAACCCCTTTCTTTCATTCGTTACGGCTGTTTATTCACAGATTTTAGTCGAGGGGAAGATGATGATTTTAAAGAGAATAAAGATAATGTATCCCTGCGCGCTGCGCTAAGTTAATTTTTAAAGATGGCTAACAAAAATCCTTCTTTTTTTCTGTCAGTTTGCATGATCATCATCTATTCCAGAGAGCAATCTTATTCCCCTGGAAAAATTATATACATAGAATATTTTCTCATTGCCCCGACAAACTTCTTCCGACATCATTGTTATTTCACTGTTTTCTACTCGTAAAAAACCTCACACATGGTTGATACTACCCATGTAAGTATATGTATATCTAATCTCCTCACAGTACTGGAGCTGGACTGGCAGGCAGCACACCTATTGAAATCAATAGGGTATTTAACTAAAGCAAGCTTTGTGTGGTCATTTTCGAAACCAAAAGGGAAGCACCAAGACCATTGATTAACCTTGGTATCAAAGTTTAGGGTTTTTTTAGTTACCGCAGCAATGTTTTTGACCCTGCAACAAAGGGCATGCACTTCTTTTAGGGGTGAAAAGAGATTGATAAAATGGCAGGAGATTTCTTCCAAGAAAAGAAAGGAATTGTGCTGGTGGTGTGCACGCATTGAAATGGACTTTTTCCGTTGCGGACAGAGCAAGGCATACACAGTCCACAGACGACGAATTGGGTTATCATAATTTTGGTACCTCCAGGTTATCAGAATTCATATTTGAGTCCTGCACTCTTACTTTTTTTCTACTTGAGATCCTGCGATGGAAAAGGAATATCAATCAGGTTCATCTACTCCGAAGCCATTGTCAAATCAAGTATACTTTTAAAACTATACCATCTGATTAATCAGTTTAGATATTTTAAAAACTTGCATGAAAGAGATTGAAGCACGGGCACTTATATGATATTCATAAGCACCAATAGATGGTCCTGGACTTAACTAACCCAAGCCCAGCTCACCAAATGTAGATGATGGGTTCGGGCTAAGCAACCTTGAGCCCAAATCATCCGGATCGCGATTATATGTTTCGGCCTGGGATCCCATAACCCCTTGCATAAACCACGAAGCAATGCCTATTAATCCATTTGTCCGTTATTTTATTGGCCACAGGTTGTGTCTAGGTCCACGATGTCGGTCATGGTTTTTACTATTTGGTCCTGGCGCAGCTCTGACCTAGTACCCAGTGAAACCCAAGGCTAAAGACACGATTCAAAATTGGATTCTGGATGCCCATACGTAAACCCAATACCATTACCGCTTTTACAGCTGGGTTTGAGATGTCCATGCCCTAGCTCAAATGCATGGGACTATTTTTACCAATTGAGCCTCTATGTATTTAG
>Ga0325410_1004365_pt1 | contig 15825 bp, 4 predicted proteins | sample PopdelMetagenome_16_FD_206182 | JGI IMG/M metagenome (GOLD analysis project Ga0325410, IMG submission 206182) | Populus deltoides microbial communities from Bellville, Georgia, United States - Xylem-PdIQD-R3 | ecosystem: Host-associated > Plants > Phyllosphere > Stem > Wood/Secondary xylem...
AGGCTTAACGAATGTAAGTCATTTCACTATTTACATATGTAGGGCTACATAAAGTATTAAAAATACAATATAAGATCAATTAATCTATAAAGCTATACAAGATAAATATAATTTTCATACTATATATCTTATAATTCAACACTTCCAATATAATAATGAAGTTAAAATCAAGAAATAAAATTTCAGAATTTAAGTCAATTGGCAAGTAGAGGCTAATGGACGTGGTGATGGATTTTTCCATTATCAGGCCCCATCAAGAAAAATCTTCCAGGTCTCTCAAGATCCATGGCAGTCTCGGTTTCAATGCATATGTAGGTTAACATTAATATCATAGTACCGATATCAAACTTTTTCTTCATATTCTTTTCTTCCATTCTTTTTGTTCAAAGAAAATCTTGCATCAAAATTAACTAGATCACACCCTAATTTAAGGACACATCGGGCCATCAAGTTGGACATGTACGTAAGTAGGTCTTAATGCTTTCTAATTATTCTTTCCTTTCTTAACACATCCATTCTCAAAACGGTACTCCTAATTGTTCTTGTAAAGCAGGTGAGAAAGAAAGAAAAAGAGGGAGAGATCATAGATTCTTATTCTGTTCATAGGGATTGGTGAACAAAAGAAAGAGTGAGAGTAATGATGGGTTATAGGTTGTCATCGTTATATATGCATACAATAAGGGAAAAAGAAAGAAAGAAACACACTTTCATTTTCTTTTCTTCTTTTTTTTGTTTTCTTTCACTTTCTTTTGCTTTCTATGGTGACCTACTTTGATCATCAGTCTCTTAGATTTCAGCATCAAACGTTCCTTTACTCTCATTTTTGTTCTGTACATTTATAAACATGGATTTTTGCCTAGGCTAGCGATTGGCCGCATTAATTCTCAAACGGGTCTCAATAAAAAGAGCTATTAATGCTATTTAAATAACAAATTATATACATGATGCTCTTAATTATATATATATAGCAATGTATCAATCATGGTTGGTTAAGATATATTTAAGAAGCTGTATGATTGCTCAATCCCATTAAGGAAAGTCTAACAAATTACTTAAATCTTTTCCTTAATAATTAGCAAGGTCATGCTTGCGCCAAGCAGATTGATCTTGCAAAAAAATAAAAAATGATCTGTGGCATGATTTACAGTCATGACAAGCAGATTGAGTTTGCAACACTTTTTTGCATGCATGGCCAGTCAATAATTACAGCACACCATCGACTGCAAAGGTGCGATCGATCCATTCTTTGATCACATGAAAAGGTTGGAGTGATTGCAAAACCCCACAAGAAATCTAAGGCATCTATACTTACCCATTTATATCAATCGGGATATTGATCAAGGACCACTGTCTACGAAACATTTTAGATGAAATACTTCAATTAATTACAATGACATGAAATTTTTTAGTTTTATTGCTATTATCTACATCTTTCCGCAAAATTCACCTGTTTTTTTTTAATTTAATTTGTTAGAATAAGGTCTAATGGAGAATATCCTTATTGTATTATTATAACTAAAGAAACTATAGCTATTGAAACTCAAACTTCAAGTGACGATTTGGTTAGCTTTTCAAAACACTAACCAAGTATAAAAGGGATAGAAAATTGTCTGGCTAGAAGAAAAAAGAAAAAAAAACATAAAATAAATTTGTCTTTTATTTTTTATCTATATTTTTTAGAGTAAATTTCTGTTTTTTTTTTTTAATAAAAGATATAGAAAACAAGTTTCATATTTCTTATCTATCTCTTTATCTTTTTTATCTCGAAAACATCACTAGAAAAAACTATCGGATATATACACATTTGCTATCAAGGAAATTAATACACACGCACGCACGCAGCATCCACCAACACGTACCTAATGCAAAGCAATGCATGCTAAATCTTGAATTCACATGGCAATCCAAAAAGATGTCCATGCAAATTGTATATTTGAAAGGATTGCATGCGTAAGATTTATAGGTAATTAATTTTATATGCGTGTGTGTGTGTGAAGATAAGATCATAATCTAGCTCATGGTCTGTAACAGCAGGACCACAAATTATATATATGGCTTATGTATATATATCTGCACAAGCTAGCTAGGACTGACCGCTTGCAATTTTCTCAAAAAATACACTGATCTGCGAAAGCCTAAAAGTATATGATATAATTTTTTTTTTCTGGCATTCTTTGATCTCTAGATACTATTTGAAATAGCATAACTATGTGTCTTTGGAAAGAAATTATACCCTTTTCCTTTTTGCAACTTTTGGAAGCTCAAGTCGCGGTTGTCGAGGGGATTCGCATGGTGGAGGGTGCAAAATGCCTGAAAACTTACCTATATAAAACAGCTTAAATTTGGGAAGAGTAAACAGTACTGGACTTACGTGAATAATTTTACGATAAGCTAAAATATCATTATCAAAGTTATTGCGACCATTCGGGCAATTAATGCTATCCACGCTTCATGTCAATGTAATGAGGTACGTAGATTGGTTAAAAAAAAAAACAAAAGGAATTGCAAATCCCTAAGAAGGAAAAGGGAATTGGAATATTGTTATGTAAGGTGATTCAATCACTCAGAGAGAGTACGTAAAGGAAAAGAGGAAGGACATTTAAAGTGTTGGACTGAGAAAAGAAAGGAAAAGCAAAAGGTGGAGTACCACATGATATGATGTTGGTTTGGGGACATTTATTGTATAAAGTAGCACGCTTTCTTTGCAATTTAGTCCTCTCTAATTCCAAATCTTTCTATTCCCCTAGCCATATATGCTTTGCCCTTTTGATTTCAATTGAGTCAGGTGGGACTTCTGATGACCAGAAAACGTTAACCGGTGAAGGTTTGGAGTTTGGACAGGTTTGTGCGTGTATAGTATGATCAGTGAGACCCATTTGCCTCTTCAAAGTGTAGGACCCAACTGAAGGGCTACACTACTGCCATTGCCCTTTTCTTTTCTTTACTTTTTCCTCACATTCCCACCCCAAAAAGGCAGAGGCTATTTTTGTTCATGGTTATAGGCATTAATTTATCCTTATTTTGGTCCACATCTAAAGTATTGTTAAGGCTATTTTCACCATTTTCCAATGCCTAGAGAAATTCACTAATTAAAGGGTAATGTTCAGCTTCATCTTCGATTTACTAAAGGGTAAGCTAGCATGTGCTCTCTTCTTTGTTTGTTTGTCATAATATATATATACCAGTGGATTTTTTATTTTTCCTGGCCAAAAAAATAGAATTTCTGTTTAGATTTGAGGCAAGGCCTGATGCCAATTAATGGGCATCAAGCCCATGAGTAAAATATATAGAAAAAGGCTAAATAAATTAGCACCACTTCTATATATGGAGACTCCCTATCAGGCAATTTCTTTGGTGTGTTTGATGTTAAGTTTTAGCTCCTCAATCACGTTAAATTAGTAGAGCATCTATGTGAACGTTAGGTATTTGTGGAACTACATGAATTAACCCTTAGGGAACAGAGTTTTCAAGGGTCTAATTGCTACAATGGAAATTTGTGAGAACAATATTGCATAACGTTTTTCTTGAAGGACCGAAGTGGAACCTGATATGAAATATAAGCATAAATTCTCCTGGGGCAACAACCCTCATATGATTTCCTAACCCATACATACACGTACCGATTCGCAATTCAGCAATATTCAATTTCACAACCTAGTTTTTAATTCGATTGAATTAGATCTTCAATATATTATATAATTGACTCGAGTTAATCTTTCTATCTATATATATATATATATTTGTTAATTGACTGATCAATTTTATCTGTTATCAAAAGAATTTGACATTTTATAGTCAAGATTTACAATGATTTTAGATGAGAGGACTGATCATTTGAATTATGTGTTGATTGATTAGCTAGAGTAGGGACAAAAACCAAGCTCAAACTTAGCATGGCTAGTCTTGGTATTGACGAGGACATTCAATTTGGGCATAAAGAAGAGTTCTGTAATAATTTCATAAAATTGAAAAGGGGTTCTAATTAATTAATATCAAATCATGGAATTGTTAATGGATGGATATTAAATCTTATTAATGCGTAGGCCAATATCACTCAATGATCGCAACTTCATAAGCACGAGCACTTTATTGATTGATTATTATTTTTTTTTTTTTCAAAGCAAAGCAAAGCAAAATGGGATGAGGTCATGAGTTGATATTGATTTATAGCGAGTACTGCTAAGTGGTCTTGCTTTTATCATGTGGGCCTCGATGTTCCATTTAATGTAGCTTGTGATTTAATCCCTTTTCTCCCTTTGTTGAAAATTGGTTTTGAAAATTGCAAACCAAATCATTAGGACTCCCAAAGATGACACAAAAGAATTACGCAATCTCCAATTAATTTCATAAAGGGATACTTTTCTTCCAAGATGAGAAATTCTTATTCTTCACCTCTTGATCATCACCAACTTTAAACCTTGAAATATTATGCCCTAATGATTTGAACACCTGCCCCTCGAACTAGCCCTTTTTTTCAATCAATACCACGATTTTCCTTGGCAAAAGGAGCTAGCATTGATAGCCCAATTAGCTATATGAACCTTATATATCATTCATTATACAAGCAAATTAAAGAGCACGTACGTAGGAAGGATCAGTGCTCCATCACTTTAAAGCAAAAGATAGAGTCTTCCCATTTCATCTCTCATCTCCTTCTTACAATGGATCAAATTAACATATATAGTCCTATGAAGCTCACATTAATCATGAGAAGATGCAGAGATTATTAAAGTTATTAAAAGGGTATTTATTGCTAGTATTTATTAGCATTGTTACCCTTAATATATAAAGCTTTTTGCATGAAAATGTTAGCCTAGCTAGACGATATTTATGACTTTGACCGGCTTAGACCCATGTTTGAATGCGTGTTGTTTTTCTACTTTTTTGACCCAAAAAACAAAAGGGTGTTTTAAAGGCCTGAGGAAGTGTGTTTGTTGTACAATAGCACAAAAATTGACGAGAAAGCAGGATTTTGTGCTCATTAATTATAAAAGTTTTCATGTGTTCCACGATGAGGATTAATAATTAAGTAGCATTTTGATAGAGATTAGATGACCATTTGGGTTTCGATTTAACAAGGAAGATCTTCTAAATTCAAAACATAATACTAAAAAGAATATTTTTTTTTTGTCAGCAGTCCAACTATTTTCAGACCAACTTTGATTTTGCAAGCTGATATTAAGTAGTTTTGGACAAGCTATGATATTTATACTTGTACATTTATTAAAATAATAATAATAATAATAATAATTGTTTTGGACTCAAAACTAAAATCATAATAAAAAAGTTAATTACTAGTTTTTTTTAATTAAAATCATGTTTGAATAGTGTTTTAGGATAGTAACGAGAAGATAAGATATAAATTTTTTTAGAACAATTTATTTTAAAATGAATTTATATTTTTTAATCTGTCATCAATGTATTAATCAAATACTAAATAATTCCATATTCCATCAACTAATACAGAGAACAAGAACATGACTTTTTTGGCTTCACGAATTTTGAATGTGCTTTTTCCAAATACTTTAAACTGGAGCACTCTTTGGATGCATGGTGCCCTAGCACTCTGCAAATTTCTTTTGGCTCCTTTTAATGCAATGAAAATTACTTGGGAAAATAACCCTTGAATATCAATCTTTTTACGTCCTGTATAGATGCTATTCTTGGAAGTCTCCCCGTTCAAGTTTTCTCCTTGCTCAAATTCCAGTTTAAATCAATTAAAAATACCTGTTTTCAATCATTTTTTTGGGTAAAAATCGAGAATTACATCCTATGAGGGTGGTAAAAAATCAAAGGATAAAGTTTGTGAACGCTTTCCATGGGCTTAACAAAATTGTACACAGAAAATTTGATGGCCCTACAACACCTGTAAAAAAATAAAAATTGATACATAAATCAATGTAGATAACAATAAAATAAATATTCTCTACGTTTCTTTAAATCTTCTATCTAACTCTCATCTTTTTTAGTCTCTTTTTATGCCCTAAAGAGATATATTTATATAAATATTCTTAAGATAAACATCTTTAAAAAATATCTAAGATATTTAATATAAATATCTAGGGTATTTAGGAATATATTTATGAAAATATTTATGTAGTTTTTTCATGTAACATGGGTGAAAACCTTAAATTAATCTAGATCCAATCATATCAGAATATTTAACCTGCTATTTGTTTACACTAATGTAAATATTGAGGAGTAATTGATCATGCATGAAGAAATCTTGAGGAGAATATTAATGGTTTTTGATGTGGCCCCATTAATTCCCTTGTTGATTAAACCTCTAATTTAATTCGTTTTGCATGGTAAGATATCACCATCACATCCCACATCACCCAAAAGCTTGAAATATTCCTTATGAACAACTTATTATCTGTCTACTTCTAAAAAGCTAGCTCTGGGGATTCTCATCTTATATAATAATGCAGCTATAATGTCTAGGTTTTTTTTTCATAATACTGAGCTACTTTATATATATTATTTGGTTATAAAATATTGTATTTTCATGCTAACTATATGTTGCATTTGGTTGTTGGATAATTAGAAAAATAATTCAGAATTAGGGTATATTACATCATGATCAAGGGAGTTCAAATGATAACCCCCCTCCAAAAAAAAAAAAGAAAAAACTCCGTGAAGTTCTTATGAAATGATTGGTGATAGCAGTAACTAAAACTTTTTTCCGTGGATTCGAGGTTTGCTATGTATTATTAAACCAGATGGGTAGTAGTGGTTCAATCTAAAATCTAGTTCACGTAAAGTTTTGAAAATATTAGATAAAAATTAACTTGGTTCATTACAATTAAATCTAGCTTGATTTTTTTAAAATAACATTACTTTAACTTAATAAAAATAAAACATTCAAACGAAGTCGTTTTGAGTTGATTTAAATTAATTTGCCTTACTCGTAATATAAATAACAGGCTGAGTGATATGTTGTGATAAATTTTATAAATTTGGGTTTGACTACTACTTTTAGTATCATTTTTTTATTTTATTTGTTTTGATTTTATCTATTAATAGGAGAGTACTTGTTCAAAAATATTAGAGCGCATAAAAAGGTTGAATCGCCTTAGGAGGTCATTGTATATTAAAGGGTTATTTAAAAGTGTAATAACAATTGTTTTTTTGCTCAAAAATATATTAAAATAATATTTTTTATTTTATTTTTTACAAATTATTTTTGATATTAGCACATCAAAAAAATCTAAAAACATAAAAAAAAATTGAATCAAAGAAAAAAATTAAACTTTTTTTTCAAAAGTTTTTTAGAAACGCAAAAACAAACATGTTTTAAGACATCACAATATCCTAATACAATTGAAATTTCTTTCATTTTTTTCATAAAAAAAAACCCATTAGTTTTTTTTCTAAGATAAAATGGTCACGAGGTCTTGGGGACTATGCATCAAGCAAGTCTCTTCCTCATTAATTAGTTGAATTTAATAAAAAGAATTAATTGAAATGATGCCAATTAGTAACAGTTTCAAGTATAAACTATAGTACTTTCATCATCTTGAAACTTTCAAGTTAATTTTTGAATTTAATTAAATATTCTCTCTATTTAATTCCATTATCATTGGGATATTGTCTCCCAAGTAACTTAATTATTGCTTCCTTTTCTACTTCAAGCTTATGCAAAAAGGTCAAAACAGAATTGTTATAATTACAATTATTCAAGCATGCATGAAGCTATATATATGGTGAACTAGCGAAGCAATTAGATAGTGAAAAATTACCCACAATTTTCTACCATCTGTAAATTACTATAACACAAAGAATATTACAGTTACTGAGCAAAAAAATAGAGGAATGATGAAAGGCATAGATGCATGTTCCTTGATGTCCAGGCATGGACAGCCATAAGAACAAAATAGGGGAAAGGATAAGAAACCTATCAAGTATATTTCTTGATGTCCAAAGACACATACAGACAACCAACAGTACTAGTGTGTGTTTCTTTCTTACATGAACAGGATGTGAACATTGTTGTCTGTAAGCACAGCAGATTTCTGTGTTTTTACCTCCTTTGTTTAGCAAATTAAAGACCATTTTTTTCCAAGAGGGTTGCTTGCAGTGTTATTAAACCCTACGGATTAACTAGAAGATTAACCCAAGACTTGATTTGATTCAATTTTTTTAAAAAATATTATCGTTTTAGATTGATTTAAGCTAACTAATTAATGCGTACAACATATGACTCGAGTATTTAACTGAGTCAGCTGGTTTTTATAACCATGGGTGTTGGAAATGAGATGGGATTAAGACAAAATGACATTGCAGGTTGTAGGGAAGGGAGGGAGGGAGAGCTGAAAAGGAGCCAATAATGCGATGTAGGATAGGAGACAGAGGGCTGCTTTTTGAGTACTTTGGGAATAAAATGCTGTCTCTCTACGAGGATTGGCGTGAAGAGAGAGACTCTCCTTTTTTTCCCTTTTCTTGATAACTAAATATTTTTATACAAGCAAAAAGATGATAAACATGAAGAAGAAAATAAAATCACCCTAAAAAAAATAAAGAAGAAAACAATTTCCTTTTTATCTCTCATCGCAGTCTAGCCTTCTTTTAATCCAACTGTTCTCTTTACTACTTTTTTTGAATTTCTGCTGGTTTTGTCTGTCCATTCAAAGAAGATGATGTGGAAAAATGAAAGGTAAGCTATCTCTGCCTATGGATAATAAATTTTGAATCCCGGGTCCTTCTTGTGGACCCTTTTTTTTTTTTTTAATATCCCATGAAGTACTATTGGTTATAAAATCTGAATTGGTCTATTAAATCAACTTTGTATTTAGCGTTAATCTACAATTTAATTAAGCGATTAAAAACTTAGAGAACGTTTGGTACTGCGTTTGTACCTGCGTTTCGTGCAAATTTAAATTTTTTAAAAAAAAATTGAGTGCGGTTTGTATTTTTTGGATCGTTTTGATGTGCTGATGTCAAAAATTATTTTTAAAAAATAAAAAAACATCATAGGAATGTATTTCGGCATGAAAAGCTATTTGAAAAGCACCCGTAACCACACTGCCAAACACGCTCTTAATGATTTGGGTGAAATCTCATGACTTGAGACTTTTTCAAAGTCAGGTTTTAAAACTAAAGAAATAACAGGTGTAAAAGTGTAAACTTTGTTGCTAATTAATTATAAATAAATTGGTGTTATTTTGATAGTCCAGGTGTGCTAGTATTCTCTCCTGTAAAAAAAAAAGTACAAGAAATGCTGTTATCCTAAAATACAAGACAGTTTTCCTTTGAGGAATAGCAGTCTTACAGTTTTGGCTCTTGAAATCTTGTTAAACATGTAATCTTATTCCTGTATTGATTAATATATATTAAACGCACCCACATACAAATTTTTCTTGAAGGAGGTAAACAATGTAAGAAGAATTAGATTGAAATCTTCTTTTTGCAGCTTTTGATCATCTAGCTAGGGAGAAAATTTAGTATCTTGTATATTTATAAGTCTATCATGCATGGCATGCCATTAAATTTTACCATATGATTTTGATATTTGCAAGTCCCAACAAAAAGAATATGATTGTTAAAGGTAAGCCCTTTTCTTTTTTATCATAATTATCACCAAAACATAAATCAAGTGACCTATTAGAGTACCCTTTAGAGGGACATTGGGTGATAAAAAGATGTTGCAGAGGTACTGTTAACTGTTAACTTAGGACAGAGAAAACAATGAATAAGTGGGAATAAAAAAGAGAAAAAGCAAAAGCTAGATCAGCAGCAAGGAGTATAAAGAAGGTGGAGTGATCTAGACTTGTTCTTCTAAGACTCTACTAAGACGTCTAAGCTCTCCTTTCAAAAAATCTCACTATCCATTTTCAGTTCAAGCCTACAAAACCAGGCCGGTGGTAGTTCTCGTTTCCTCTAAGCACAAGAGAGGAAAGTAACCAGCTTTTCTGTGAGGCTTAAAGCTTTAGGATTTGTGACAAAGAGAGAGGTGGGGGTGGTGTAAGGGGGAGAGAAAACATAAGAAAAAACCAAGGAAAGGGAGAAGTTTGGTCCTGAAAACACACTGGTTTCTTTCAAAGGGGGTGGTGTGGGGGTGGGTTTTAGCTAAGTTATGCGCTCAGGAGCTTGTACGGTCCAGCAGACCCTCACAACAGAGGCTGCTTCAGTATTGAAGCACTCTCTTAGCTTGGCAAGGAGGAGAGGCCATGCTCAGGTCACTCCTTTGCATGTAGCTGCAACCTTGCTGAGCTCAAGAACTAGTCTTTTGAGAAGGGCTTGTCTTAAATCACAGCCTCATCAAACTTCGCATCCTCTTCAATGCAGAGCTCTTGAGCTTTGCTTTAATGTTGCACTAAACAGACTCCCAACAACTCCTGGTCCTTTACTTCATGGCCAGCCATCTTTGTCCAATGCTTTGATTGCAGCCCTCAAAAGAGCACAAGCACACCAAAGAAGGGGTTGCATAGAGCAGCAGCAGCAACAACCTCTTTTGACTATTAAGGTTGAGCTTGAACAGCTTATCGTATCCATCTTAGATGACCCTAGTGTTAGTAGGGTTATGAGAGAGGCTGGGTTCTCTAGCACTGCAGTCAAAAACAATATAGAGGACTCTTCAGCTTCTTCTGTGTTTCAGTGTTATAGTACTTCTGGTGGGGTTTTCTCTTCACCTTGTTCACCTTCTGCTACTGAAACTCAAAGAGAAGTCATTAACCCTACTAACTTTTGGCAAAGCCATTTCTTGACTTACTCTTCTGAGCAAAACCCAGCTCTTTTTTCAGCGCAAAAGAAAGTTTCAAGCAACTATTTCACAGATTCTGGTTCTGTGAAGGAAGATATCAAGTTGGTTTTGGAGGTTTTATTGAGAAAGAATGGAAAGAATGTTGTGATAGTTGGTGACTGTGTATCTGTAACTGAAGGTCTTATTGGAGAGTTGATGGGAAGGTTAGAGAGAGGAGAGGTTCCAATGCAATTGAAACAAACTCAGTTTATCAAGTTTCAGTTTGCACCAATTTCTTTGAAGTTCATGAAGAAACAAGATGTGGAAATGAATCTCTCAGAACTGAAAAGAAAAGTGGATTCTCTTGGTGAAAGTGGGGCCATTATCTATACAGGAGACCTGAAATGGACTGTTGAAGAAACTTTTGTTAATGGAGAGGTATCTGTTTATAGTCCAGTTGATCATCTGGTCAGAGAAATCGGAAGGCTACTCTCTGAATATAGTAGCTCAAACAGAAAAGTATGGTTAATGGCAACTGCAAGTTACCAAACATACATGAAGTGTCAGATGAGACAACCTTCTCTTGAGACTCAATGGGCACTTCAAGCTGTCTCAGTTCCTTCAGGTGGACTTGGTTTGAGCCTCCATCCATCCAGGTAACTTCCGGCACCTCTATTGTCATCGTCACCGTTATTATTATTTTATCTACATATCCATTACTATGTCTAGATAGAGAAATACATAAATTCTCCGTTGGTTTTCATCAATTTCTTGAAGCTTTTTATTTTGTTTTTGTACTTTTCTATCTGTGCATCCCTTTATGGTCTGAATGAGGCAAAAAAACACTGTGAAAAGCATGGTTAGGTGGTAAGACAGGTCACAGATATGGATCATTGTCCTTGTGTTACTTTGTTTTGTCAGGATGTATACAGCAACTGCATATTGCTGATTTTTCTTATAGCAGAATTATTAGAAAAGAAAAGGGAAAAAAAGTAAAAATGAAAGGTTTTCAAGGTTGCACTTTGCTTTACTTTTTGGTTGGGTGACTTTAAATTTGATCAGTTGCATTTATTTGAAAGAATGTAGAGGTAGAATTCATTAATTTTGAACGAAGATCTTAGTCGATACTTAATAGAGTCTAGACCTAAATTTTCTAGACAACTTTTTCTTTTTTTGACTTTTATGCCTATTTCGGTTGCCTTTTTTTTTTATTCTTATAGCACTGGCTCCTCTGTGTGTGTGTGTTTGACACCCCAACAACCTTGAAACATTTACTATTAGAGGAATGTTTGAATTTTTTATTGGCCCAAGACAAGATAGTAGCAGCTTAACTGTTCTGCATTTGTTAGTCCACTTTGCTGTCTACCCTCAGCTTGGTTAATTGTGTTTATTAATGGATTTTGTGTAATGAACTTGTTAATGGCAGCATCCATGATTCAAGGATAAAGTTCTCCCATAACCCATCTCTAGTCCTGGAAACAAAGCCATTCATTAATGATGGCAAGGAGGAAGAGGATAGATTCACTTGCTGTCCAGAATGCAACTCTAATTATGAGAAAGAAGTTCATTCACTCAAATCAGGACAGCAGAAACATTTGCCTCCTTGGCTTCAGCCACAAGGCACAAATTCCATTCAAAAGGTAATGCAAAGATGAGGCCTTTCTGTTCTATAACAATTTGAGAAAACAATATATAAATGAACTTATCAAGTGGATAATCTATATAATATCTTTATTTAAATTTTCAGGATGAATTTGTTGAGTTGAGGAGAAAATGGAACAGATTGTGCCACAGCCTGCACCACCAAGGAAGACAGAGCAACTTGAACTCGACTTTGTATAGCAATCAAAGCCTGCTTGGAAAAAATTTCTCATTTGCTTCATCATATCCTTGGTGGCCAAGCCAAAACAGCTTCTTCCCAGATTCAAATTCAATTTCCTTCGGGGATTCGGCTTTGAAGCCTAACTACAGCTCCAGTTGTGTGCCTAAATTTAGAAGACAACAATCGTGCCATGTTGAGTTCAACTTCGTTAATGGTACTCAGAAGAATGAACCAGGTGAACCAAACTTGGATTCTCTAAAGAATACTGAAGGCAAGGAAGTAAAAATCACCCTTGCTCTTGGGAATTCTTTGTTTTCTGATATAGGCAAACTGGAGAAGGGGAGAAGTGGTCATTTGTGCAAGTTGCTGAAAGAGAATGTGCCTTGGCAATCTGAAACCATTCCTTCAATAGTGGATGCTTTGGTTGAATCCAAGTCAAATGAAAAAGACACCTGGTTACTGATTCAAGGGAATGACACGTTGGGAAAGAGAAGATTGGCACTCGCAATTGCCGAGTCTGTATTAGGCTCTGCTGATTTGTTGCTACACTTGAACATGAGGAAAAGAGATAATGAGGTGACCTCATATTCCGAGATGCTTGCAAGAGCCTTAAGAAACCAAGAAAAACTTGTTGTTTTTGTGGAAGATGTTGATTTGGCTGAGACGCGGTTCTTGAAATTCCTTGCTGATGGATTTGAAAGTGGAAAATTTGGAGAATCAAGTAATAGAAGAGAGGGAAATGCCAGCCAAGTAATATTTATTTTGACTAGGGGTGACTCCAACATTTATGAAGACAGGAAGATGGATGATTCTGTTATCCAGATGACACTGAAGGTGAATGAAATAAGAAATGCTAGTTTTGGAACACCCAACATTGACCACAAGAGAAAAGCTGAGTGGGAGATTTCAGGCAAGTCTAAGTCTCCAAGAGTCGATGAAAAGGAAAATGCATCTTGGTTTCCTGAGGAGAATGGAAACAAGAAGAAAGACTTCTCAAGGCAGTCAAGTTTCAACACCCTGGATCTCAACCTGAAGGCCGATGAGGATGATGAAAGCGAGGGAAAACCAGGGGAATTCAGCCCCATTTCAAGTGATCTGACTCGTGAGACCTCATCTGATCAGCTTAGTCCAAAGGGGCTTCTTGATATGATCAAGAACCGTTTTGTTTTCGATCGAAATCAGGCTCACGATATAGAGATGACAGAGGTTTTGTCATCCAAGATCAAGAGAAATGTTAATGAGGTTTTTGGGGATCAGAATGGGGTATACTTTAGCATTGAAGAGAGGGTATTAGGGGAGGTATTAGAAGGGTCGGGTTCTTTTGTGAATAGTCAGTTTGAGAAATGGCTAAAAGGCATCTTTCAAACAAGCTTGAAAACAGTTAAATTGGGTGGGAAAGAAGAGGGTATAGGTGTTAGGCTTTGTTTTGGATTCACTAGTGATAGAGTTTTTGAGGATGGGTTCATGGGTACATGTCTCCCCAAGAAAATCCAAGTCTCTTTCATGGACTGACTGGCTAGCTAGTCTCTTTTGTAAAATCCATCATCAAATGACATTGCATCACAATGTCCTTGTGTAACTTCTAATTTTCTTAATAGGATGTGTTTTGTTTCCTTTTCTTCTCCTTTCGCCTTTCTCTTGCTACATCCCTGAGATCCATTTCACTAGCAGATAGCCACCTCTGTCTTCATTACCGGCATCTGAATTCCCTATCAGGATATCAACTAGGCCATTGTGCAGGAAATGCAAGCCTGGACCAAGCAAAACACACACACACACACTATTTTATATTGCCTTCTGCAGAAAGAGCATCTAGCTAGTCACTGAATATGCCAAACTGTGACTAAATGGTATATTGTCAGCCTTCAAGTTTCTCATTCTGGGCTATATTTTAACCCGATTCTGGATTATTCAATCTCTTTAAAATCTTCCCACTATTCAAACTTCATGGTAGATTGGAAAGGTGCTCTCCAAGACACCAGTCCACCTTAGCCGATCGTCATCTACAAGTCTATAACATGCATCTACAGGCTAGTATAAGACCAAAAGATTTCAAAGGCTGAGGTTAGATAGCAGAACTCTTCCTCTTGTTTTCTGGGCCAAAAGAGGCAAAGAGTGGCATTCCTCCAATAAGAAATCTTTGAACAAGTGCTTAGTTCACTGTGGCACTTGCCTAAAGCTTCTTTCAAGATCGTTAATTTGACAATCCCAGTCTCCTAGCTAGTGAAGGCACAATTCCAGCCTGAATCCTGCCCTCTAGTGATTTTTTTCAAGGAGAATGCACTGGGCCAAATTAAACACTTAATTAATTCCTTCAAGATAAGCCTATCATGCAACAGAACCGTTCAACTTGAATTGTATTCTCAGCATCCATCAATTATTGCTCCATATAAAACACCACGCAATGATTCATTCCTCATCACAAACTTAATTAATCATAATAATGAGATGATAATGAAGGAAAAAGGAAGGGAAAGGAGTGACCATGTTGCCTAAGCAATGATGAGAAAATTGACACCTCAAGAACCTAAACAATTGACTTAAAAAATATATCATCTAATTGTATAAGATTTTATGCACAAAGTGGAAGGTTTTTAGCATAGAAGATGTGGAACTCATTCACTCACTTGAAAAGGTTTCTTAACAAAGTTTCTTAATTAAAAAATGTTATCCTAGTTGTTTTAATTTCTCATTTGTATGCATACTATCGAATATTTCATTTATACAAGCTGGCCTCATAAAAAAAAAAAAAACTTATATAGTTTTAAAACACAATTGAATAATCAACACGGATTTTTAACCGAATTAATTTCTATCTTTAATTTTTTTCAACTCAATCAAACTAATATAAATCATAAATTAGTCGGATTTAAAATCAACCCAACCTCTTAAACCAGATCGAACCGGGTTTCATAGACAGAAGAATAACAAACCTCCTTCCCCACTAGAAGCCAATTACTACACTATTTGCTTAAGAAATTCATTTTTCTTAAACTAAGTAGCCTCATTATTTGACCTAAAGGACTAATAATAATAAGCAAAGATATGATTGCATCCAACGGCGGGAGTGGGGACTGTCTTCCTGTGGTAGAACATACAATTATTTCATCTCTATATGCTTTTTTATTTTTATTTTTTATATCATTGTACAACTTAATTCAGATAAGCACAGCTTTAGAAAAGCTATCAAGTGTCCTATGATGTTAATTAAAGAAGAAAAGATGGGGTTTGTTGTAGGGTAATGATGGATTTTTTTTTCCTTGCCATTGCTTTTAAACATGTTTTCGATTTTTAACATCCTCCACTATGGTTCTTCATGAGG
>Ga0325410_1004366_pt1 | contig 15824 bp, 11 predicted proteins | sample PopdelMetagenome_16_FD_206182 | JGI IMG/M metagenome (GOLD analysis project Ga0325410, IMG submission 206182) | Populus deltoides microbial communities from Bellville, Georgia, United States - Xylem-PdIQD-R3 | ecosystem: Host-associated > Plants > Phyllosphere > Stem > Wood/Secondary xylem...
TTAGTTTTCCAGGGAGTGGATAATAATCTTAATGGAAAGCCAAGATCCGATCTTGTTAATTTATATCTGATATTACAAGATTATTATATAGCAGTCGTGGTATGGCACGTGTGTTCCTTTCCATGCATGTGACTTGATCTTGGAATTATTCCTTATTATTACTTGGAAAACAAAATCACCATTATTAATGAAATGATAATTACTTGTGTTTTTAGTATCATTCAACAATATATATAAATATATATATATATATATATATTAATTAGATTATACAACATCTTTATTCATTAAAAATTACTTAATGTTCATCTTTATTATATATTTATCATCACTATATCGATCTGACTTCAAAAAATAGCATGCATGTGCATAATAAAGAAAAATAGTTTCATCAGCCCGTGATTATTTGCCTTTAAGAATTAATGTCTCGTCTAATCAGTTACCTACCTAATAATTAATGCACAATTTTGTTTTTCAAAATTAAATTTTATCTTTAATTTTTTTGAAACTAGAAAATTTAATAGTTAGGAATTAAATTTTATTAAATTCAAATTAATCATGCAACTGTTTGTATCCCTGGTCTCATTATATAATTATATAGGGGCCGGTGGGGAGCTTGTGCTTTTAAGCAAAAATCACTTCGCTCGCACTGCTTTCCTTGTTTTCTCTTAGCCATGATGTTTTGTCCTTGTAATAATTAAGAAAGCTTGAGAAAGTTTTCTAGTTCTTATGCGTCTTTTCAAAGTGGTGTCGTCGATTTAGCTCTAATATAGGGTACAGTCTTGACAATAATTTTGTTTTCCTACCTTGTTTTGGTTTGAAATCCGCAAATAAATACTTCATACATATCTCTAATCTAACTTATTTATAGATTTGTATATTACTCTCTTATGTTTATGGTTTAATTATAGCAAATAATCTGAATATATATTGGTAAAACTAAAGATTAAGAGTGTGCTTGGTATTGCTGTAGCTGTTGTGGTTTGAAAAAAATTGTTTTATAAAAAGAACTTTTAATTGAGATTGGTTTGAAAAAATAGGTGTTTGGTTAAAACTGTGGTTGAAATTGAGGTTGAATAAAAAGTAATTTAATGTGTTTGGTTAATAATGCTTTTGAAATTAAAGTTATAAAATAATTTTAAAAAATATATATTAAAATTGATGATTTTTAATTTAAATATTGTAAATTTAACTATTACTATTACTTCATGAAATAAATAATACTTTATATAAAATATTTTTTATTATGCCATTAAACCATTTACAATTCCATCACGTACAAAATTCATTCGACAAGAACTATAGTTTCTATAATTTTTTGAGTGTGCAATAAAATTAGATAAAATATTATCAGGAATAAAATTAATTTAATATTACAGTGCGAGTGAATTTAATTCGATCGATATTAGTTTTTTGAGAAAAAAATATTATGTACATGACAATGCAAAACTAGTTTTTTTAAAAAAATATATACAAAAACTATACACACTAAAAAAAAAATCACTTGCACTGTTTACGTACACAGTGCAATGACTTGCACTGTTTGCATGCACAGTGCAAGTGAAATGCACTGTGCACACAAAGACAAAAGTTAAAAAAACAACTAGGAGTTGCTTCGCTAATTTCACGTTCAAACCGTGAATTGGCATGAGCCCCACGAGTCATTAAATAACATTTTAAATATTACTAAATAACATATTAGCTGTGATTGCTTCAAACACAGAAGCAACCACGCAAAGGGCTCTAAAAGAAAAATAATTCTCCCAAACTAGCAAGAAGATCATAACCTGAGCTCCACATGTGCTGGAAAAGGCTCCCTAGTATCTGTCATTCTGAATTGCTGATATATAGTGTAATCTCTGCCAAAAACTGTATCAGCAATTCAGCATTACCCTTGCTGTCCTGCACAGGAGTGCCACTATTTTAGGTAACTTGTAATCATCGGTTTGGCATGAAACAATGACTCTGGACACAAGCCAGACAACTAGAGAATGCGAACTGCATGAATCCATTAATTCCATTGATGGCCAGCTAGCAAAACAAAAGTTATTTATGGTTTTTTTGTTTTTGTGTTTTAAATTGTGTTATGAAAGATATTAAATTTATTTTTTTAGTATTTTTTTTATATAATTTTGATATGTTGATATCAAAAATTAAAAAAAAAATTAATACATTTTTAAGTGAAATATATTTTAAAAAAATATCTTACACTACCGTACTAAATACATACACTGTAATCTTGTAAAACCCTTCATCGAAACTACTAGCTAAATGAAAATTAGAGCTGGACTATAAAAGCAAGATTTTATGTATAACTTCCCGTTAAACAAGGTTTGTACCTTGTATTTTCCGAACAAGACTCTGAAAAATTGTAAGCATTTTTATTAAATGGACATGGAAAATAGGAAAATTGCAAGCATTGTTATGCCCCACGCACAAGAAAATGCGAAATTGCAAGTACAGTCGCAATTTTAAAAATTAAAGGTAGCAAAATGTATAACAAAACTTGCTTAATAGTACCCCCAAGTTCATAAAATAGAAATTGACTAGATAGATCATCCATGTTATGTTACAAGATAGGTTATCTTTTTAACCAAAAAAAAAAGCTCAATGATGCTAGTTTTTTTTTTAAATAAAAAAAATATAAGACTCGAGTATTGATTTGATTGGGTTCAATAAACCTGATTAATCTAACAACACGATTAATAAAAAAACATTGATAATAAATAAAACGAACAAAAAAACCAGGCAATAATTAACCATAAAAATATAAGATGTTAATACCATATCGAGAAGGGATAAAAAAAAAGTATGTTAGAGACTCTTTGTAGCTTTGTCATAAACACTACCCCGCCATCATAAAAAGCTAACCAAGATGATTGTAATGCCATTGTGAAAAACTTTATAACGATCCCGAAAGAGATCATATGCGTCGTCAAAGCAATGGCTTGAAAAACAAGCCAAACAAACTATTTTGAAGTTAACATTTCATGTGTATATTCAGTCAATTAATTTAATATAAGTCAAATTCAAATTTTATTTTAAAAAAGATAAATTTAACAACAAAACTATAAATAAAAAGACTAGAGCTATCCTAAGTTATTCATAAAATTAATGAAAATTTATATAGGAATATAGTAAGAAAACAAAAAAAATAACAGAGTTTAATCTCCAATCGAATAAATGTTAAGGGATGAAACAAAAAAAAATATCAACTTAGAAAAAGGGAGAAAAAAACAAGCAAACTTAAGTAATTTTTCTAAACTTGGGTTAATGTCCAAAACTCGCAACTCATAAAATCTTGACCAGAGCTCAATTAAAAAGTTAAATTCTCAATAAATTAAATGCTAAAATATGGAATTAAAAAAATATCAATTTTAAAAAAACTACCCTAGCAAAATTAAAACAATAAAAAAATAAGAATCAAATCCGGTATAAAAAAACAAAGGATGAAATTGCAAAAAAAATTAATTTTAAGAATCATTCTAAATAAAAAAAATAACAATCAAAATAATGAAGGCTAAAATTTGACTATTGAAAATTTCAAAGGGGGTGAAATTGAAAATAATCTTCATTTTCATAAACTATTCAAAATAAAAAATAATAATAAAAAACAGAGACCAAATGAAAAAGAAAAATAAATTGAAATATTGATTTAAAAACTCGAAGGGCATGTGCAAAAATCAAGAAGGATATATAAAAAAAAAAATCATCAACTCCAAACTAGAGCCCCTCCAGCCACATACTAGCCTAGACATAGAGAGGAAGTCATGGAAAATTGAACATTACCGTTAAAGGTAATATTAGGCTACTACCTCACGCGCCACTCAAGAGATGCATGAGTTATCTGCGTGCTGGTTATTATGCAGCACATACCAACCTGTTTTTTTTTTAACAAGATATTATATTTATTAAAGTATTAAATTTTTTTTATGATGATAATAATAATAAAAAAATTATATGGAAAGGATGGGAAATCCCATTGAAGCTAGTTTTGTTAATTTTGTCTCTAAAGACACAAGGTTAATTCATTGTTTTTTAAAAAGAAAATGATGTTAAAGCCCCCTGTAACCTGTTAATTGTTTTTTGGCTTCTAAAAGTAATTATTTTATTTTACTATACAAAAAATAAACTGGACACGCCCTTAAAATTTCAATAAATCTCATAAAGAAAAAATGTATATCTTTTTACTTCAAAAAGTGAGCTCATATGATTTTTATTTTGGAGGACAAAGAAATCATTGTAATATTTCAATACACAGTATAATAATTCTATATCTATAGAATTTTCATGACAACTCTTAGTTTTTTTTTTTAAAAAAAATGAATTAAACCAAAATTGTACTTTAATTCTGTTCTTAGATAAAAATAATAATTAAAGGATCAAATTTTACCCTCTACGGTTCTTCAACATGTTAACGAATCTTTGGAGGTTTAGCATGGTTTATAAGTTGATTTGCATTGTAAAAAGTCATATTTTTTAAATTATATTGGTTTGCGTATAAATTATCATAATAAAAGTTAAAAGAGCTCAAAATTTTATCGTACATGTAAAGTAACAAAGAAGTATGATTATTTATTTATTATGTTAAATTAGATTTTTATTTTTTTGTTGTAATATATTTGATTTTAAATTATTTATTTTTTCTGTTTGATTCATTAATATTTGATTTTTATATTAAATTTAATTTTTATTTTTTTAATTGCAGTGTATTTCGTATTAAATATTTTATTGACTTAATGTTTTTTATTTTTTTATTTTATTAATTGATGTTTAATTTTTATATCAAATTTAGTATTCATTCTTTTAATTGTTATTTTTAGTTTTTCTTATTATTTTTTGTAATTGATTTTTTTTCAATTTTATATTTATTATTTGATTTTTTTCTTGTGTCAAATTTAATTTTTATTCTTTTCAAATTTATATTTTTTCTTTATTATCAATTTTTTAAAAAGCTTATCCATAATTATTTTGATTGGTTAAGAATTTTACACTGTTATTTTTTTAGATTTATTTTTTTATATTACGATTCAGCCTCATGATTTATGTTACAAATTTTAAACGTTGAATTAGATTGATTTCAATTATTTTTTTATTTCATTTATTATTATTAGATTTATTGAAAATTAATATTTTTTTCTTAAATGATTTTGTATATGTTTAAAAGCAATTAATCATTTTGAAAAGTCAAATTTCCAAATCTGTCAAAAAAAAAAAGAAAGAAGAAAGAAGAAATTTAAGAAAAAAAGTTTTGTGATTGAGACTTTTCTGAAAAAAATTAAAAAAGAGATGATAATAACAATTAAAATTATTGAATAAGTCTTCCAAAAAATCTAGTTAAGTTGGGACTCTGAACTCTCTCCCCTGTGTATAACAATAATTCAGCAACTACAGACCCAGTCCTTGTCGCTTCTCTCTCTCTGTCGTTTTTTTCTAAATCCTAAAAAAAGAAAGAAAATTTTAAATTATTTCCTTTAAATTCTTCTTCCTTTTGCTTCATTGGTCACCAATAGCCACCCACCCACCTTACGAAAATCAGTTTAAAATCTTTCTCAAAATCCACATCAACATTCCTTCTTTCCACTCATACTTCCACGAATACGTAGAGAATACATACGTATAGAGGGAAGAAACAGTGATCAACCGAATGGCGCCGAGGAAGTACTTGATTGAAGTAGAGAAAGCGAAGGAAGCTAAGGATGGAAAGCCATCGATTGGTCCTGTGTATCGTAGTCTTTTCGCTAAAGATGGGTTTCCTCCTCCGGTTCCTGGACTTGAAAGTTGCTGGGATGTTTTTCGGTGAGAAAATCTTTCTGTTTGCTTCCTGAGAAAATTCTGTAGAAAAAGGGTTGAAAATTGTCAACTTTAGCTGTTTTACTTTTTGGTATTTAGTAAAAAGGGATTATTTCTTAAAGTTTGTTTGTGATTTGTCCAGAGTATATTCAGTGATTCGTTGAAGAAAGTGGATTCTTTTTTCTTTTCCTTCTTTTGGTTGATATTTAACCCTTTGTTATTTGTTAATTATGTGATTAATATTTTGTGGTGGTTTTTGCAGGATGAGCGTAGAAAAATATCCAAATAATCCAATGCTTGGTCGTCGTGAGATTGTGAATGGCAAGGTAGTTATATTCTTGTTGTTTCTTGCCATGTCTTTTTGCGGATTTGTTTTTTCGTTTTATTAACTCTCAATTTGTTGTCTTTGCAGGCTGGTAAATATGTGTGGCAAACTTATAAACAAGTTTATGACGTGGTGATCAAAGTTGGAAATTCAATTCGAAGCTGCGGTGTTGAACCGGTGAAGCATTAGAACTGGATTTTGTTTTTTTTTAAAAAAGGTTGTAATCTCTGTAATCAAAATTGGGTTTCTACTTATGTTTAGATTTGTGTTGGTTATTTGTAGGGTGCGAAGTGTGGTATTTATGGTGCTAATTGTGCAGAATGGATTATGAGCATGGAGGTAGTTTCTTCTTTTCTGTTTGATTCCCGGAAAAAAAAAAAAAACATATCACAACCTGTTTAACGTAAAGGACAAAGCTTGGAGAAGGAATAATGAGTTTTGCCATTGTGTTTAGAGTATACATATTCTTTGCTTATGGTAGTTTTTTTGGTCAAATATTGGTTTTTATAGGATATCCTCTTCTCCAGTTTCCACCCTCTACCAATCATATGCCATTTTGATTTTTGTTCCAAGTTTCTGCACCATTTAATTTATAGGCGGTTTTTTTTTTTTACTGTCTATGGGATTTGGATTAGTTATAATGTTGGATTACTTCGCAAAAATATTCATTATGAAAAAAAGTCGTTCGAGTGACTCTTTTTTAATTGTTGAGTTAGGGAACTAGTCATTAGTTTTCAATACTTGATGCAAAAATAGACTAAAAGCCTTCTGATCGTGATCTAGTTATTTTTAAGCTCTTTTGATTATCAATCTCTTTGTTTGTTTATTTAATGGTTTTTGAATAAAAAGTTTTGTTTGATAAGCCCGACGGGCTTCCTCATCCCTTGCTGGTTTTTTCTGATTTATTGTTTCTGTATTATCATGGTTTGCCTGTAATTTCTGATTAATGCCTGCTAAAACTGATGCAGGCCTGCAATGCTCATGGGCTCTACTGTGTTCCTTTGTATGACACATTAGGTATGGTCTTCTTCTGCATAGATGTATTTGGCATGCAACAATCATTGGCTAACGTGCAATTTCATGCACCCCTTTGACATCAAGGCCAATTAGTGCTTACCTCTCTCAAACCATGTTTCTAGGTGCTAGTGCAGTGGAATTTATTATATGCCATTCAGAGGTCTCAATTGCCTTCGTAGAAGAGAAAAAAATTTGTGAGGTATGTGTTTTGCAGCCTTGCATCCAAACTCCATCAATTGATGACACTGCTTCTCATAATGTCTTCTTGAAATTGTTATCCTTTTTGTCGGTGTACTGTTTCCTTAAGAATCATAATCTTACATGGTGATATTGTTCTTATGGATCTGTGGTTTCCCCTGTCCTCTCAGCTGTTGAAAACATTTCCTAATTCTACACAGTACTTGAAAAGTAAGTTAATCTCCTTCACAATTTTTTTTTTTGTTTACCCGCGTTATTAAGAAAGATTTTATCATATATTTCCTCATGCAGCAATTGTGAGCTTTGGCAAGGTTGCTCTCAAAGAGCAAGAAGAGATTGAAAAATCTGGCTTGGCAGTATATTCTTGGGATGAGTTTTTAAAACTGGTAACCTAGTCTTTCATAATAACTTTGTTCCATCTATTTATTGTATCAATAGTAGTAAAATTTGAGCTAGAAAATGCATTTTAAGATAAGTTATTCTGTGAATGGTATTGTATCCCAAATGTTTATGTGGAATTTTGTGGTAGTAAGCATGCTTCATGACCAGTACCGTATCATATCTCAACTGTTACCTTGCAAACTTGAGCTTTAAATCTGTTAGTACTTTTCATGGATGGGTGTCATCTCCTTGATTTGCAATTTGCAAGAAATAATTCTAGTATCTTGCTGATTGTTTCATAAAACACCAGTAATAAAGCATGGATGGAGTTTTAGATCAATCTGATACCATGGCTATTTATTTATCTAATGTGCATTGACATTCATTAACCACTATACAATGCCTTTTCTTCTTAGCTTTTAATATTTGTTCATAGTTATTGATTCTGATTTATACTTAAATGAGACCAATGAGTAATGGTCTTTGTATATGTTCCTTGCAGGGGGAGAATAAACAATATGAATTCCCAGTGAAGAAGAAAGAGGATATCTGTACAATAATGTATACTAGTGGAACAACTGGTGATCCAAAGGGAGTGCTGATTTCAAATGACAGCATTGTCACTCTTATAGCTGGGGTGAAAAGGCTATTAGAAAGTGTGAAAGAATCGGTAATTTTCTTTTTCTCTTATATTCTTGGGATGTCATAGATGAAGATATGACATTAGTTGCATGCAGTGTAAAGATTAATTTGTTTGGTCCTTTTTCTACCCAATAGATACACTTGACTCTTTTACAATTTGCAGTTGACTTCAGAGGATGTATACCTTTCATACCTTCCCCTTGCTCATATATTTGATCGGGTGATTGAGGAGTTATTTATTCAACATGGTGCCTCTATAGGGTTCTGGCGAGGGGTAAACCCTTTTGCTATTTATTTATTTTTTCCTTTTTCCCTTCAAAATTAGAATGATGACATTGCCACGTATGCAATGGGTGTCCCCAATTTTGGTGGTGATTGGGATGGTAAGACTATCAGCTTCACTAAATAAGTATTCAATATGATGAAATGTTTATTGTCACAAATTTACAGGATGTAAAATTATTGATTGAGGACATTGGGGAGCTGAAACCAACTATTTTCTGTGCTGTGCCCCGTGTTTTAGAGAGAGTTTATTCCGGTAGATTTTCTCTTCTAACCAACCATTCTTGAAAATTTTGCCACCTTTCATATTGTAGCAAAATTTAATTATAGTGGCATCTGAGCGTGGATTAAAGTAACATTTGCTTTGTGCTTGGATGGTGCTCCAGGCACCATAAAAACTGAGATTGGGTTTATTTGGAATGCTATCACTACAATGTTTCATTTGCATGCTCAAATGAATAGATAAAATACAGCCCCAGAATTGTTACATATCTTCAACTTGTTCAATTTGAGGAATGGACCGAGTTAATTCTTTGAATGTTTTCTTCTTTGGTGTCATTATATCACAAACTAAAAGCATATTTATTCTGTCTCCCACAATAGCACTATCATAACTGCTGTGCACATTTTCAGGCTTGCAGCAGAAAGTTTCAACTGGTGGTTTTTTGAAAAAGACATTGTTCAATGTAGCATACTCACAGTAAGTTCTATTCGACACTCCAGCACTTCTTTTGGACAACAATCCATGATAGGGTTTTCTTTTTGAATTTCATAGTCATCTTTTAATCTCAGAGAAAGAGATAGAGATTTGTCCCTTTATGCTCGTTGTTGGTACATTTGGCAAACTGTCTTGGTGGGATCACAGGACTACTGAAGTTTTTAATTTTTGTTTTTACAATTTACTGCAGCAAATTCAGTTCTATGAAGAAGGGGCTTGCACACCACCAAGCATCTCCAATCTGTGACAAAATTGTCTTTAATAAGGTGATGATTCTTCTATCCTGATTAACTCAAGATCCAAACCTCATAATAGTATTTGTAATAAAATTATGCTTACTCAACTCTCATTGGCTCTGTATCTTAGGTGAGGCAAGGGTTGGGAGGAAAAGTGCGGCTTATTTTATCTGGAGCAGCACCTCTTTCTAATCACGTAGAAGCTTTCCTGCGAGTGGTGTCATGTGCTCACGTTCTGCAAGGATATGGTACGTTGTCCATATTGTTTGATGCAAGCTATACTAGTCTTCCAATTCTTCATTTTTGTTTTGTTGTTAGATTATTTGTGGTTATAATTTACTGATGCCAGGACTTAAAATATTTGCAATTGAATGGATGCAGGTCTGACCGAAACCTGTGCTGGGACTTTTGTCTCACTACCAAATGAATTGCCAATGCTTGGCACAGTGGGCCCTCCTGTACCAAATGTGGATGTCTGCCTAGAATCTGTTCCTGAGATGGGATATGATGCTCTTTCAAGCACCCCACGTGGAGAAATTTGTATTAGGGGGAAGACCCTGTTTGCAGGTTACTATAAACGTGAAGACCTCACTGAAGAGGTCCTGAATGATGGGTGGTTCCATACAGGTTTTCCTATATCCTTCCTTTGTTGATTTTGGATGCTTATAATTTTTTTTAGTCTTACCATTTTCATGATGATCTTTTTATCAGGGGATATTGGTGAATGGCAACCTGATGGAAGTATGAAAATTATTGATCGCAAGAAGAATATTTTCAAACTCTCACAAGGAGAATATGTTGCTGTTGAAAACTTGGAGAACATATATAGTCTTGTATCTGATATTGATTCGGTACACCTTTCTGATGCTTGGGATTTTTTATTTTCTGAGCATGCCCACGAATATGATATTTTCTTTCCCAATCTTACCATTACAGTCTTAGCTTTCTATTTGATTGACACTGTTATACTGAAAATGATATCTTTTTTTTCTTCTGTTGACTAGGAAATATCTTAATTTCTTGATGACTAGTCCCTTTCATAAATATGGCACTAATTAATTCTAATTTTTCTTAATATTCATAAATCATGTGAAAGGTTTAGTCTATTATTGGCGAGAGAGATATCTATTTGCTTCAGTTGTGAATTTACAGGTTTCCATTGCTTGCTTATGCAATCATTCCGTGTTTTAATTTCAGATATGGGTTTATGGGAACAGCTTTGAATCATTCCTTGTTGCTGTTGCCAACCCCAATCAGCAAGCACTTGAACATTGGGCTCAAGAGCATGGTATAAGTGGGGACTTTAAAGCCCTTTGTGAAAATCCAAGGGCAAAAGAGTACATGCTCGGAGAGCTCACCAAGATTGGGAAAGAAAAGAAGGTTCCTGCTGAGTTTGCTTTTAGTATATCTTTCTTTTTAACCTATTGAACGAGATAGTTTTCATCTTCTAGAGCTAATTGAACATTTTTTGTGTTCCTAAATACTACTTTTGGCAGTTGAAGGGCTTTGAATTTATAAAAGCTATTCACCTCGATCCTGAGCCATTTGACATGGAGCGTGATCTCACCACTCCAACATACAAGAAAAAGAGGCCCCAGCTTCTCAAATACTACCAGGTATCCCTTTTTTATATTTTGGGGGAATCAATTAGACCTGTTTGTATTCCTTCTAATATGGACTTTCTTCATTTTAGTTTATCGACTGAAATTTGGACTGGCAATGTCATAAATCACCATGTTTTTTCCCTTCTTGTGCAATATAAGCAACATGGTTAACTATCTTGATGGTCATAGTGTATAGTCACAGATGTTGGTTCTCACCATCCTGTTTAGTTTAGGCCATGCATCGATTCTTTAAAGAACACTCGTAATCTTTTATTTGTCAACGGCAAATTTATTTGGTGGAAAGTTGCTAACTAAAAATTCTTTGCACAGAATGTTATCGACAACATGTACAGGAGTGCAAGCAAGCCCAGTGCCTAAGAAATAACTTTATGGATCCTGATAACTTCGCTGTTCAGCAGGATCGATGATGCTATTTATATTTTTGTTTTCATATTTTTGTTTTGTTTTAGTGACTGTACATAAAGTTATTTCTATTTATAGACGTTGCAATTTGTATCAAAAGTGGCATCTTTGCTTTGGATGACAATGGAAAATGACAGATATTTTTCTTATGTCCTCCGTGAATGAATGTTATAATCATTCCCAGTCACATCCAGAAATTCCTTCCTGTTTCCAACCCGCAACCAGTACGATATATCACCAGTAAATAAATCTAAAACTATATATATATATATAAACAGCCATTTCTTTATTGTTTTACTTGAAGACGTAATATTGTTGAGCCCCCAATCCATGATCAATCTTTAACTTCTAGCTGCTTAGCCCCACCTTCCTAATTTTTATACTCTTTTCAAATAAAAGAACTCCCGCCAAAAACACAACAGCGATTGTATGCTATGTTATTTTTGTATTTTAAAAATATTTTTGAAATTTTTTTTTTTGGCTTCAACAGAATATTTTTTTAATTTTTTTATATTATTATAATACACTGATATTAAAAATAATTTTTAAAAAATAAAAAAATATATTATTTTGATATATTTCTGAGTAAAAAATATTTTAAAAAATAACTCTACCCACACTTCCAAACAGACTCAATGAATCGATGCTGTTTTCTGGAAAACCCAACTCACCTGTTAAAGTCATACCTTTTTCTAGACAGTACAGATTTCTCTTACGCACCGATCCTCTATTCCTTTTTAAGGAAACTGAATGTTGAACCCTCATCTTAATGTCTATCTCATGGAAAAAAATAAACACTTCTATCAAGTGAAAGAAAATTAAGAAATATTGTGGTAATTATGAGTGGGTTTCTGCTAAAATGATGGCAGACTCTACTACTTCTAGCAACATTAGCAGCAAAATCCAAGTCATGATATTAAGAAACTACCGTAGGAGAAGATTGGACGCGAAACAAACGATGGCTTTGCTGCTCCTTATTCAATCAATAGTTTTTTACTTGATGAAGCAATAACCAAGAAGATCAGAGGCATCAAAGAAGTAACATCTTGTGAAGCAACATGTTGCGAGCCAAAACACACCGTAGCGAAAACTTCAGTTTAAACTAAAAGTGAGTAACAAAACGCCATCGTTTCAATATCTTCAATTATACGCACTGTTTAATTAAATAGGAATTTAATTGTCAGCATCAGCCTTGTGTTTCAATTCTGTTATTGTTACTGTTACAAGAAGTCGCGTGTGACTCTTGTAACAGATTCTAGAATACACACTCCTATAATTATGGCACTGCATGTAACCAGAGGCCTGTGGAAAAATATACAATCTAATTAGTGTGTTTCTATTACTCTCTCTCTCTCTCTCTCTCTCTCTCTATCTCTTTCTCCCCTCAGTCTTCTCCACTCCTCTATTCCTCTCCACAGTCTTATGTTACGTGTAAAAGTTCTTGTAACCTTAGCTCATTCGTTTGAATTCCTGCTGATTGGTTCTCTCAAAATTTACCTTGCAACAAGTGGTATCAGAGCCTCTGATCTTTAGAATTCAATCATGCCACCAGAGATGAGGTCCCAAGATCTTAAGAAATTGGAAGATTCCCTGAAAGTTGCTAACAAGGAGCAATCAGCACGACATGCACAAGTCTTAACATAGCTGGAAACTTATGGACAACAACTACACACTACCAAGGTGACTCGAGATATTGCAGAACTCAAAGACCTTATCAGTGGAATAGCTTACCAACAATCCACTCTCCTACAAAGGCTGCAGACGAGTACCCTAAAACGTTGTCCCATAAAGGATCACCAAGACTTTCCCCAGGGTGGTTTTACTTCGAACATGGGCTATTCTGGCGAAGAAGGGCCACACTCTTACAGGGTACATAAACCTCGAAGGGATTTTCCCTATTTTGATGGGGAAGATGTTCACAAATGGTTGTATAAATGCAATCAATATTTTGACATGGAAAAAATCAAAGAAACAGAGAAGGTAAAGCTGGCCTCCTTTTATCTCGATGGGATGGCTCTATATTGGCATCAAAACTTCACAAGGAGCATCAGAGGTAGAGTGGCTACTTGGGAGGAGTATACTGAGGCTGTGTGTGGACGGTTTGATGGCCACCAAGATCCACTTGAAGAACTGATAGAATTGAGATAGATCTGCAGTTTGGAAACATATATTCAAGATTTTGATGTGCTGTGGAACAAGGCTGATATCAGCGAGAGACAGGCCATGGTATTCTTTATCGGAGGACTAGAAATAAAAATCAAAAACCCTATAAAAATGTTTGATCCTAAAGCCCTCAGACAAGCCTACAATCTGGCCAGACTGCAAGATAATACCCTATCTTATGGACGATCACAACCACAATCACACCAAACACTTCCCAAATACACTCCCCAATGCATACCGCCCTCGGTCCCTTTCAAACAAAACACTCTCATACCATATACAAGATAAACAGTGGCCCCAAATATTACCACCTTTAGACAACCACAACAAGGGATCTTACCCACTCCTACACACAAACCAACCAGAACTATTCGGCCTCGAGACCTAGAGGAAAGGAGGGCCAAGGGACTATGTTTTTGGTGCGACGAGCGATTTGTGCCAGGTCACCGCTGCAAAAATAAGCGTTTGTACTCTCTATGTATACTCGAAGATGATGAGGATGTTGTGGACATAGAAGGTGAAGCAGATGTTGGTGAGCAGGACTTATTTACACCCTATATTTCTCTCAACGCCCTGGAGGGTACGATGGGTTGCCACACCTTAAGAGTAGCAGGGAAGGTTGGCAAGCACCCTTTATACATCCTTATCGATTCTGGCAGCACACATAACTTCCTTAATAGTGCGTTTGCTACTAAACTACAATGTCTAGCTCACCCTATCCGAACCCTGGTGGTCGAAACAACAAATGAGGGAACTATGCACTGCTCAACGATGTGCAGAAACTTCAGCTAGCAAATGCAGGGAGTGCATTTTGTGGCAGACGTATTCATTGTTGATTTAATCAACTGTGACATGGTTCTAGCCATATAATGGCTAGCCACGCTGGGTAATGTTATGTCTAATTACAAGGATTTGTGGATGTCCTTCAAGTGGCAAGGTCAAGATGTATTCCTTAAAGGCATATACTGCACCAAGGTACAAACCATTGAACTAGCATAACTTAACAGCCTGATGGTTAACTCAACTCAACTGTGTCTCTGTTGTTTCACGACTAGTGAAGTTACACACAAGGATGCAGGGCTTATGTCCCAATCACCCATAAGCAACCAGAAGGAAGGAGTGGCTCTGGAATAATTAATTATTCATTACAAGGAAATATTCAAGGAACCTGAAGGGTTGCCTCCCATCAGGGCCCATGACCACGCTATTCCTATGCAAGAAGGTGCACAAGCAATCAACCTTAGACCATACAGATATTCTGGAGTACAGAAGGATATATTGGAAAAGATGGTGGAAGAAATGCTTGAGTCTGGGATCATTCAACAAAGCAGCAGCCCATTTTCATCTCCTGTTGTCTTGGTTAAGAAAAAGGATGGATCATGGCGACTCTGTGTTGACTACAGAGCTCTCAATCATCTCACCATCAAAGACAAGTTTCCTATACCGCTAGTAGAGGAGTTGTTAGAAGAGTTGGTGGGTGCCACAATATTTTCAAAAGTGGATTTACGATCTGGTTATTACTAGATTAGAATGACACTCCATGACGTGTTCAAAACAGCATTCCGCACCCACAACGGCCATTATGAATTCTTGGTGATGCCATTTGAGCTAACCAACCCATCAGCTACCTTCCAGAGTTTGATGAATGAAGTATTCCGCAGGCATCTAAGGAAGTTTGTGTTAGTATTTTTTGACGATATTTTGATATATAGTCAGACAATGACTCAGCACCTGGAACACATGCACACTGTGTTTGAATTGCTAAAGGGGCACCAGCTGGTAGCTAAGCGCAGCAAATGTGCATTTGGTATTCCTCAAGTGGAGTACCTAGGGCATGTTATTTCCAAGGAGAGGGTAGTTACTGATCCTAAGAAAATTCAAGCCATCACCAACTAGCCAGAACCCTAAAATGTTATGCAGCTGCGGGGATTTTTGGGCCTTACGGGTTACTACAGAAAATTTGTCAAAAAAAATTGACTTTAGAATGCCGTTTCTTTTGATGTTTTTTTTTTTTTTTTTTGGTTTTTAAATGTAAAAACAAA
>Ga0325410_1004367_pt1 | contig 15824 bp, 11 predicted proteins | sample PopdelMetagenome_16_FD_206182 | JGI IMG/M metagenome (GOLD analysis project Ga0325410, IMG submission 206182) | Populus deltoides microbial communities from Bellville, Georgia, United States - Xylem-PdIQD-R3 | ecosystem: Host-associated > Plants > Phyllosphere > Stem > Wood/Secondary xylem...
CATATATGCTTGGGCTTAGTGCTTGACTGAGTCTAAAGATATTGGGTTATCACTCTACCTTCGGTTTCTTGTTTTGAACATGGATTTCAGGGGGGAAATTGTATAAAATACATTGTTCCATCAGTAGCCCCTCAAGTTTTTGCATATTTATTACGCAAAGATTTTAAAAGGTTACCGATTTTTTTACCTGAGAGATATTTGTCCCATCAATGAGAGACTTTTTACCTTCCCTATGAGATTTGTCTTTACAAAATTGTTGGGATTCTTTGCGACCATGTGTCTCATTCTCATTAGAAGGAGATGATCATGTGACTTATCTTTATTGAAAGGAGTTATCCATTGGGAAACACAATGGAAGCGTGCATTCAATGCAATAATTGATTGGGCTTCAGGAAATCTGAGGTGACATGAAAAGTCATTCATCCGACAATGAGAGTGGAAATATGTTTTCTTTATAACCCTAGCCATTCTTGCTTCAATCTTTTATTTTACATTCTTTACTTTCTAAAAAAATATGTTGTTAATATAAAGAAAAACTCATTCTAGGTATTTTTCCACCACAAACTTATTTCCTTTTCTACTTTAAACAAAAATATTGATCTAAAAATAGTTAAATATATCTCTTGAAAAAAAGAGATGTTGCTGCCTCTGAAAAGGAGTTCAGGTTCTAACCTGAGACTAGAAGAAATAGTTGAGGGCAAGGTCCATTAGACTAGGCCTTAGAATTAGAAGGAGATGGCACCCCGACATTCACCTCTAGCAAGGGGAGAGTAGCTCTCCTCACAGGAGAAGCTCTTCTCATGCCATTATTAGGGAATCTTAGAAGAGAGAGAGGTTGCCTCAAACCCTTGAGGATGACGCTCTTAGCACTTTAGGTGTAAAGGACATAGTTTGTTACTCACTTATAGTGATGATGTCAAGGGTATTAGTCGGCAAACCATAGGTTATGTCTAGGGTCAATTTAAGATTATAACCCCTTTCTCATGTATATATTAGGATATTCCTTTTTTCTCTAAGGATTTGTGAAGGAAGTGTTTAGATATTATCAGTTGGGTACAGGCCAACTACACCCTAATAGGTGGATAACTTTGTTCGCCTTTGATAAGTTTTCTAAGCTCCTCAAAATCGAGCATATTGTCAATGTCTTTAGAAATTATTACCATTTGATTGTTGACACCGATGGTGGCAATGATATGCGTTGATTTTTTACCTTCACCAATATATCCACTAAAGCCATGAAGGAGACTCTATGTAAAAAGCATGTGTATGTCAAGAAATGGAGGGAGAGATAGTTGATAATAAGTTATAGGGTCAATTCCAAAGGTGGAATGTAATAGATCTGGGGTTATTCCCATTATTAATGGGTTCCTCCCCCCGATGTATATAACAAGCCATATCTGAGCTCAAACGAGGAGAAAACATGTGTTATGCTAGGCTCGACCTTGGCTAAGTACAAAGTTAATAGGATGGCCATAGTATTATATTATCAGACCGCATTGCAAAAGTATATGGCTTCCTTATTCTTTTTTTTTTATGTATCTGAGTTTATTGCTAACTTCTTTTTTGTATATGATTAACGGTTGAAGGAGAAGGAGAAACTCCAGTAAGGTCTGTAGAGGAGAGTTCACAAAGGAAATGTTCGTCTCTAGTCATGAGTAAAGGTAGGGCTGAAGAAGTGATGAAGGACTTCCTCGTCATAATTGATGTATTCTTTGCTCTTGAGGGCTTTGTTCCTATAGAAACAATAGCAGGAGTCAGAACTCTTGCAAAAAAGGTAGTTGGGGGTAATCATACTTCTTCAACCAGGGTCAAACATAATTGACTCCTCTTGAAATGATTGCAGACGCTACTGTCTATTTTAAGAGGATGATGGTTTCCACCTTTATAGAGACCGATGTTTTATCCTTAACAGTAGAGGCTCTTGTAGTGGCCTTTCCTCTACCTCAACTTCTAGATTTGTTGGTAGAGGCTGCAATAGTTGGGCCTTCTACTTAGGTTGTTCCTAAGAAAGTTGAGTTCAATGATGTTTTTGCCAACCTCGTTATTGGTCAAACTCTTTTTAGCTTCCCCACCCTGACTAAATAGGAGAGGCAGTTCATGGAGGCTGTTATTGATGGGAGGTCAAGCCTTGGGATACTGGTCTTGAGGTGGTGAGACTATTGGAGAGAATCCTCACAATTCTCAACAATGTCTGATGAGAGCCATCACCGTCATTTAGCTTTAATTGGACAAATAACATTTAATGTAAGAAACTTTTCTCGTTTCTTCTTGTAGTTTTGTTTTATGACCATTGTTCCTAACATTTATTTTTTATAGACTTTCATGATATACATCCTTTTCGAGAGGTGCTGGATGATCAAGATAAACCACGTACGGGAGGTCATTGTTAAAAATGGGCTAATCAGACTACCTTTGAGCAACTAAAAGAAGAGAAGGCTGTCGTGGAGGTCGAACTGATGAGCATCAAAGTGACTTATTCATCAGTGAAGGAAAAAATACAAGGTGGTGTTCTTCTGTTGGGCTTCAATGATAAACTGCTTGAGACCACTTATAACCAAGTTGATACCTTGAAATGGAAGATCCTTGAGGTGAATACCACCCAAGATAGTCTGAGGGTTGAGCTTTTCGTTGCCAGGGAAGAAGCTCAGAGTTCTCAATTATGATTTTTTATTGGTAAAAACAAAAAAGAAATGTTGGTGGAAATCTTAGTTAAAAATCAATAACGGTACGGTAAAATGGTAATAAATCATAAGTGAACCTAAGGGCAAAAATGAAAAATAAATATATTTTGAAATAAGAGGATGGTCCTAAAGATTTAGTCGAATAATTAATATGACACATAGAATGATGAAACAAGAGATTTAGATTTTTAAAATCACCTCCCGACTAGTTTTATGCTATCAAGTATAATTTTCAATCCGACTGTTGGATCGGATTAAAATTTTATGACAAGTCTTATAACACATTGATATACAATAGGTTGAAATCTCAAGACAATTTGAGCTCGAAAATGCCATGTGAAAATATTGACAATCAAGCAAAAATTTTAAAGGGAGCTCATTAAAGGTAAAATAGTCATTTGAGCTAAAAAGTTGGAAAAATCAGCCTTTTCTTCTTCCATTAAAAATTGGCAAAACTAGAAATATATAAGGAAAGGAGAGAAAATAATTGTGAGAGTTAAACACTAAAAATCCTTGACAAAAAAAGTAAAAAATTAGATAGGATTTATGAGTTAGGAAGTGTGAAATAGTTCCCATTCATCAAGCAAGGATTTAAGAGAAAAACAAGCGAGGAATAGTGGAAAATTAGGATTGTAATTCATGACAAAAGAAGAGAAGATTTGAAGGTGTGGAAAAAATCTAACATGTTAGCTTTTGAAGTCCATTTTATTATTGAGTAAAAGGTTCTATGCTTATTTAAATAATTTTGAATGAAGAGGAATGAATTTAATGCATAATTCTAGGTTTGTAGGAGAAACTTTAGGGAAGTGTGAAATTGTTGTTGTTTGAAGTAATTGTGAAGAAATAAGTTATAGACGATGTAAAATAATGAATGAATGATTGAAAATAAAATTGGGTGCCAACCATCTTGAGATAAAAAAAAGAAACATAGAAATTTAATAGATGTTTGTGTAATTATGTGTAATTAATATATGTTGATGTATTTATAGTGGGTTGGAATGAAATTAATAAATTTATTTAGTTGTGATTAAATATTTAATAGACTTGGAATTATAAGAGGATAAGAATTGGTGAAAGATATGACTAAATTTATGAGTTTATTTGACGGCATTTATGCATAATAATAATTTGGAATTTTTTATGCAATTGATTTGAACTTAAAATCTATATGGAAAATAAAATTGACTTTTATTGGGAAAGAATGACAAATGATATATTGTTAGCAGGGACCATTTCACATGCTTTGATATCAAGTAGGTGTTTAACATTTTAGAAACAAAGATTTTATCTAAGCAATAATCGTAATTTTTTTTAATTTTATCTTGATTTTTAATCGATAAATATTAAATTATTTGAGAAATTAATTCCTTAGTTAATACGATTAGTGTCCTGGTTAATAAACAAATAAAAAAATTAATTAATTTAGTAATGAAATAAATATCTGGTTTTGGCTAATAATGACATTGGTATGCTCTCAAAAATGTATTAATGGCATTGATTTGCAAGGATAAAGGTAAATTAATAAATTGGTTGTTTTATATATATATATATATATATATATATATATATATATATATATATATATTTGAATATAATGTTGATTATATTTGGTATTAAATAAAATTTCAGGTAACTCGTAACACCGCAATACCGCACTGAGTAATAGATTTATGTATTTATATCTTTTTATTTAATCAAATAATGTATATTTTGTTTTGTAATATAATTTTGTATCAAAAAATGTATATACATATCTAAATTAATTATGGATGATGTACTAAAGTAATTGTTTGTAAAGCATATCTATAATTTTGTTGTACTCTTTTTTTTTTACCTTTATTTTTAAGAATTAATGTGTGTCTTGTCTTATGTTGTAACTAATTTAGTTGTTCCATTATTTGTAATACTTATAGATTTATGATTTGGTTAAAGAAGTTCTGGATGGTGGGATAAATGCTAGAATTGTTGTTTTGCAGGTTGTGAAAGTTATCTGGTTGATAACTTGGTAGTAAAAATGTAGAGGTAACGTTACCGGAATATACAAAAAAAATCTTGGACTTTCATTGATAATTATGTATACATGGAATGTTGTGTAAATAAATTGGGGTCATTACAAATATTTTTTTTTAAATCATGCAATTTAAAAATTATTTGACATTAATTTCTCATTCATCTACAATTTATTCAAGTCATATTAATATTTCAAGTTATAAAATTTATATTGAAGATTAAATACTAACAAAATTTTAACCTAAAGTTAATAGATTTCATTTTTAATTTAATCTTAAATATACCTATTAATCATCATTTTAAATAAAATTCCAACATAGAACCAAGCCCGCAACTATAATTAGACCGAAGCCTAAAAATATTTTAAATCATGTTAACTAAGAATTATTTAGTATAAATTTTTTATTTATTTATAATTTTTTTAAATTATATTAATATTCCAAGTTAAAAAAAGAACTTAGGTCGATTAAAATCCAACAAAATTTTAACAAAAAATAAAAAAAGTAAGTCCTCACTTTTAATTTCACTTCAGATATATCTATTAACCATCATGTTATAACAATTCTTGATGATCCTTCTGGGTCCGATTCATCTGGATATGGGAAGATGGGAATGTACCTCCTGGGCCTCCATCTGCCAAGAGCAGGCGGTGTTATATGACCCGAAGCAAAGGCTTGCTCCCTCTTGCTTTGCCCAATACTGGAATAGGTGAATCTGCTCGTAAGAGACCAGGTAAATCTCGTCTGAAGACAGCTGGTCAACCACCTGGCCATTCACCTGATTGTTGTAGATGATTTGCCAGTCTGTCTCTACGCAGCTCGTACTTCTGTTGTTGCTCGTAGCATACTTTTTGTTGTTGGTTGTGTTGTCTTTCTGGTTCTGTAAGTGGTCCTAGTGGATCCAATTTGTTGTGGTCCTGTTGGTTATTGGTTTCTGGTTGTTGACTTTGTGGATTTATGTGTTTGGGGTTGTCGTTGGTGGTGCTATGATGCTCTTGGGCAGTTTTGCTTGTGCATTGGCATGAGGTTGTGTGGCGATCTGTTGGAGGTTTTGCTTGTCCTATTGGCTGAAGATTGTTTTGATCTTGTTGTAGTTTGATGGTGGTGGTCGCGGCGCTCGCGTTTGGGATTGCCTGATTTATAGCTGCTGTGCTTGTGCAGCTTTTGTGGCTTTGATTTTTTTTTTTTGTTTTGTTCAGCAAGCTAGTCTTGCTTTTATTGCTGTCAAGGGAGCCTGTTCTCTTTTTTCAAGGGAGTCTGTTTCTTCTGCTTGAATATATCTATATATTTAACTGTAGGTTCTCCAGCTTTGTTTTATTAATTTATAAATTTCTTATATTAATATAAAAAAATTCCAACATAGATCCAAACAAAAAAAATTTTAATTAATTTTTTTATTCATATATGATTTATTTAAATTATATTAATATTTCAAGTTTAAAAACTTTGGTTAAACTCCAACAAGTTTTCAACCCAAAAGATAAATATACCAATTAACCATAAGTTTAAACAAAATTCGTAAAGATACAACCATAAGGAAAACATTGATTAGTGGATATACAGCATAAAGGAGATTCTTGGTAATTTAAAATAGCATTTTGAATTTATCAAGCAAAGAGGTTTTAAAGGTAAATATTTTAATGCATTGAAGCCATATTTAAAGGTTTGAAATTGAATCAAGTCATGTTTCTATACTGCATTTGAACTCTTAGTTGTGGATTTTGTATGATCCACAGTATGTGGTGATGGACAAGAAATTTCTGTGTAACTGAACTACAATGACTAAATTTGTTTGTGCAACTAAACTCTTTGGGAATATTGAACCCCAATCTAAGTGTACAACATTAAAGAACGTTTGAAATTCTTTTAGACATCCGAGTGCCTTTGAAACATCATACCGGAACAAAGAACATGAAGATGTCTTGGATAATGCATTTTATGAGCTTCGTGGACCTTTGAAACACAGCAAGACTTGCTTCATTGTGGCATTTGTTGTTGATGCAGCTCAAGGTCGTCGTCAAAATAGAGCCTTCATATTGTGCCCAACGATTCAGGTCTGCTTTACAAAGTCGCCTCTATGATATTTTACTCAACACCTTAGTTTATGAAACTTGCAAATTGGGTGAGATATTGGGGTATGATTAGTCGAATTAAGATTTTGTGGCTTATTGAACTTTGTAGGATTTGCAGCCTTAAACTCAGCTAGCGTCGAGAAAATTCAAGACAGCACAAGCTCTACGCAGTGGTATTTCTTCCTGGTATGCAGTTCCCTGGGATGAATTCTTATGTTGATTTTTTTGGTTTGTCAATCTCACTTTTCAAAAGGTTTTTCTTCCTGATAAGATCAGGAGACATGTATTTATATTAAGAATCCTGCTATGAGTTACATATGTTGTTCATCAGGTTCTGAGTACATAATAACCCCACCCCCCCCATATGTTATTAATGATTTTTTCTAGAGCATACAAGACACTAAGTAATTTGTTCTTTTTTATTAGAATTTTAAAATTCAACAAAGCTAAGATATTAATATTATCAAATATTGAATTTTTCAGTAACATTGCTATTATTTTATCAACATTCATGTTTATATATGTATATATATATATATATTGTAGAAATTTGAACGAAACAAGAAATGTTTTGTCTTGTATATATTGATAATATTGACTTATTAAATGAGTGAATTTATTAAATAGTTTAGCTTTTTTCATGGAATGGATTTAAGTTGAAAGATTATTAAGATATTTTTATTTATTTTGATCTTAAATTGATGAAAAAAGATATTTTGATGGCAATAGCAAACTTGGTAGAAATAATCATCCATTATGGAGATGATATGCGATTTATATATATATATATATATATATATATTTTTTTTTTTTTGTATTAGAACATTTTACTACTTTCTCAATATTTTGGTATCGAGGTCATAATTCTTGCCTTAAGTTCATTACTCTGATATCAAACAAAATGACAAGCTGTGTTATTAGGTGATGAGATCGAAGTCAGAACACAGTTCAACAAGTCACTGAGAATAAAAGTACAAACAACACACTTTACCGCTATAATTCAGCCAGGTTCCTTAAATACCCACATCCACCACACGATCTGGAGAGACACCTCGTGCAATACCCGAGGATATATTGAAGCATCTAGGGTGCCAAATCCTAATTTCAAATGTAGCTATAATTCGATCCTCATATCACAACTCTATAGAGTTACTGCCTAGGAGTGTCAAAATTCAAGCTACCATAACAGAGCAGTTCAATATAAAGTTACTCAGTCTGTTTTTGCCACACTCAAGAGGCCTCCAAAGCAATTCCTCAGCTTCAGAACCCGGTCTGCAGGTGTATATTGCCATGCCATCCCCAGAATAAGAAACTGTAGATGTTGATGCACCAATTACAAGTAGTTCATTGCCCAAAGACTTGAAGGCTACACCCCATCCCGTGTTAGAATCTGCTCTTACTGGCACTGGTCCTAATTTCTTCCATGTTTTGCTCTTTTTCAAGTAAACCATCAGCTGGTTTGATGAAGGCTCGAGGGAGTAAAGCGCATTGTTCACAACAGCAATGAGCGGTGGAGATTGGAAAGTAGCGATTGTTGTATCCTCCAACATGTCTGGGATCAGGTCCCATGCCTTTTTATCCTCATCATACACTTCAGCACTAGTTAGAACCTTTCCCTCTTCATTCCGCCCTCCAATCACATAAAACTTGTTATCCATGAAACAACCAGAGCAAAGCTTTCTTTTATGCCACATCCTTGGAAGGTCTTCCCATGATTTAGTATCTGGATTATATTTCTCGGCAGAATTTAGATCAAAACCAGTCCCTGTCACTCCACCAGCTACAAAAGCAAAGGCACCACAGGAAGCAGAAGCAAACAAACACCGAGGGTTGATCATGGAAGGACCCTTATTCCAGCTATTTGTTTCCAATTCATATCTCCAAACAACTACACCATCGATCTCCCTGCCTGAAATAATCAGATGGGTCCCTGCACAAATGGATTCCTTATCTCCAAAAGAGAAACAGCAGTCTGCCGGTATATCTGGAAGCTTCCTGCGAGAACTGAATTGTTGATCAAATGCCCACCAACTTTTGTCCCCAGTTGCAAAAATAAAAACTAAGGATTCTCTAAATCCGATTTCCCTCCTGATGTTTAAGAGCTCACCACTCTTTACAAGAGAGAGTATCCTCTTGTTCACAATCCGAAACTTCCAGTAGTCTGATCGTGGAACTCTTGCCAAAATCTGATTCTCTAACTCATCACAGAGTTGGGGAACATACGGGTAATCTGCATCCTGAGGTTCTACACTAGAGGAATCACCAACTCTGCGATCGCAGCAAGGGAAATCATAACACCCCACTCCTCTTCTACTATTTTCACAAACCCCAATCTTTTCCATTGGGGGGCTATTAGAATTAGTCCAACAGCTGTTACCAGAGCCCTCTGCAAGCACCCTTTTCTTACTAGGATCGGGATCATTTCTGCTCACAACCCCTCTTCCATCTTCACTCTCCAACTCTTTTCCTTCGGACATGGATCAAAGACCTTTCCAAAACCTGCAATTCTCTGTCATTTAAAAAAAAACGCAATTAAAAACGCCAGGTTATCATCAGCAATAAAAATACCAATAAGCAGAAAATCATAAAACAAACACTTTTGTTTTCAACAGCTAAACATATGAGTGGATATGGATACACCTCGACAAAAGAAAAAAGAATTCCCTGAGAGACAGAACCCATCAACAAATCTTTCATGCTACTAGGAAATGACTGAATATCCATCAACAGACCTAGAAGCAGCGGTTCTTGCCCAGATAAATTAGATCAATTAATCATTTCTATGCACTGAAATTGATCAAAACTAACAAAAAGAATCAATCTTTCGACCCAAAAGATTAAAGAGTATTTGAAACCAGAAGTACGGTTGCCATGGCTGGATTAGATTCCAGAAATGGGGCAATAGTTATAGGAATACAATTACATAGACGAAGCAAAACCCAGATGAAAACTTGACAGCTCTATGCCATGAATCAAACTTGATCAAGATTCCACAAATGAATTAGCATGACTATGATTCAAATTCAACAAGAAACAGTATATATTATTATATTCACCAACCTCAAAAGATCTATTTAAGTTTGAGATCAAAGAACACTTTTTATCACCAGTTGATCAAAACAAGAGGGTGAATTAACACATATAACAAAAAAAAAATGTATGAAGATGAGAAGTATAATCAAAATAGCCAAAAGAGTCAGAGAAAATGCAGTGTCATGGGTTGGATTGATAACGAATTCAAAAGTCTAAAGAACACCAAAATGGATACACACCCAACAAAGCAAAGCCAAAAAATGTACCAAGAAATGTTCTCCGGACAAAACACAAGTACACATATATATAGACAAACAGAGAGAGAAGAGAGAGAGAGGGGCACTTAAGGTAATTCCAAGTCCAGTCAAGTTGAGTCAAAGGAAGTGAAGGTACGGTTATGAAAAAAGATAAGTGAAATCATCAAATAAACAACGGTTTTAAGGCTTAGAATTTGGAGTGGAAGATGAGAGAGAAGCAGAGAAAATATTTAAAAATCAACGGGGGGAGGGAGGGAGGGAGAGAGAGAGGACAGGCCATTAAGAGGGAAGATAGAGAAGTATTACTAGTATACTGTACTCTGTACATGTACATAGAGGTGTTAAAAAAAAAAAACCCAATAGGAAAGATAATATTAGTATCATCTCAAGTACTCATAACTTGAAAAATTTATTGTAAAAGTCCATAGTGAATTGTATTTTAATTCATCGTATACCTGTAATGATTTTCATGCCAGACTCGTGTATAGGTATGATATCAAGTGCTTATTTGAAAGTATGATCTAACTCATTTTTCTGAAAAATTTGATTTTTAAAATTAATATATTTTTAGTATTTTTAAATCATTTTGATGCGCTGATATAAAAAATAATTTTTAAAACATAAAATAACATTATTTTAATGCATTTTCAAGTAAAAAATACTTTGAACCGCAATCACTACCACAATCCCAAACAGACCCAAATATCATAGTTTTGAAACCCGGCCCCGCCCGGCGGGTCGACCCAGGCTTGGGGCCGGGCCGGGTCTAAGTAAAAACCAGTCGGGGAGTTAGCCTAGAGAAACCTGGTCGACCCAGGTAAGTCCAACTAAGACCCGACCTTATTACACACACATACGTGTGAAATAACGTTGTTTTGGCCTTTTACAGTTAAAAGGCCAAAACGATTAACGATGAAGAATTGAAGACAAAAATGAGAATATAGAAAACCTAATTAAAGAAATCTTCATAGCCATTTCAGTCGCGAAGAAGAGCAGAAGACTCTTGATTACTGTTTCAAATCTGCGAATAATGTTAGATGAAGCTAATGTTACTTGTTTCTCTTCACGACCCCCCTTCTTTCACTCTCTCTTTTCTTTATTCTTTGCCTCTTTTTTTGAACTTGCAGTTCAATGTTAGATGAAGCTAATATTGTACTAGGTAGTTGTTTCCTGGAACATAATGTCCAATTTATCAGGATTTCTTCATTCTTTGTGATCACTATAGTGATTAATCTAAGGAAAGAAGTCTTTTTCAATTATGTCAAACTGTCTTCTGATTGTAGGGTGCTTATTCCCTATATTTCAATTCTTTATAAATGGATTGCAAAGTGCTTTGCTGCTTAATCTGAATATATAATAAAAGTATATGATTTGGCTTGAAATTATATTCCATGTTATAAATTATATTAGTGCCAAGCTGTGTGCAAAATGAGAAACCAGAATTGAAGTCTGAAAATTCTGGCCAAACAGATGATTTGGCTAATTGTTCTACTAATTTTGTTAATTGAATAGATTTTTCTGTTTTTTGTTTCTTCCCATAGTGTCCCTTGTTCTCTAACTTTATTTTTCATATCGTGAGCTTTTTTTTTCGCGTTTAATATAAGTCCTTAAAATGTCTTCACATGATGGTAGTACTCCAAGTAGTAATCCTTCAACGACCCAGTCATCTTAACCTTCAATTTCCATTTTATGTTTGTCTTATTTCTACCAATAAAAATTACTGATTCAGTGGATAAACTAGAAAAATTATATGTGAGTGAAGTGCTTAGATTACATGGAGTCCTAGTTTCTATAATATCAGACAGGGATCCTTAATTCACTTCTAGATTGTGGCCAAGTATTCAACATGCTATAGGTACTGAATTGGACTTGAGCACTGTTTCCATCTACAAACTGATAGATAAAAGAATGACCCCGATATTTGAAGATTTGTTAAGATCTTGTATCCTAAAGTTTGGAGGTCAGTGGAAGGATCACTTACCCTTGGTATACTTTTCATATAATAACATTCATCAAGCTATGATTGGCATGGCTCTATACGAAGCTTTGTATGGAAGAAAATGTTAAACTCCTTTATGTTAGGATGAAGTTGGCAAAAAAAGACTGTTGGGATCAGAATTGGTGCAAATGCCCACTGATAAGATCAAAGTAATCAAAGAAAGAATGAAGAAAGCCCAAGATAGACAAAAAAGTTATGCAGACAATCACAGAAGACCATTAGAATTCCAAGTAAGGGATCGAGTGTATTTAAAGATTGTGCCTTAGCAGAATTATTCGGTTTGGAATAAAAGGTAAACTAGAACCAAGGTATATAGGCCTATTTGAAATAGTAGAAAGAATTGGACTTGTTACTTATCAATTGACATTGCCCTCATATTTGGCCAAAATACATAATGTGTTCTATGTATCCTTACTTTGAAAAGTGAAGGTGGATCCTTCATTACTATTACCGAAAGTTTTAATATAGGTTAGAGAAAATTTAACCATGGACGTACAACTTGTAAAGATATTTGATAGAAATGATAAAGAGTTAAGAAATAAGAAGGTTCATTTGGTGAGAATTTTATGGAAAAACACTCAAATGGGAGAAAAGACATGGGAAAGAGAGTCGAAAATAAAAAAGAAATATCCAAACTTGTTTTCGGATATAGGTAAGAAAACAAATTTCACAAACAAAACTTTTATTGCGAGGGGAGAATGTAAACCCCTAGAAAATTTAGAAGGAGATACATGATAAATAAGTGAGGAAAAGAAAGTATGATGTGAAGAAGTACTGGAAAAAATCTCAGTTAAAAATGATAAAAAAAAAATTAATAACGATATAGTGATGCGATAACGAGCTGTAAATAACTAAAATGGTAAAATAATACAAATTGGGATAAGAAAATGGTCCTTAGCGTTTGTAGAACAATTAATTCGATAAAAAAATGAAACAAAATTTTGGATTTTTGGTAGAGTTTAGTAGAACAATTAATTCTTTTTCCTTTTTAATGAAGCTAGAACAAACACAAATTAGAGGGAATATGAGAGAAAAACTTTAGGAGAGCTAAATACTTCAAATACTTTGAGAGAAAAATAAGAATTGTGTAAGATTAAGATGTTAGGAAATGTAAAACCCTAATCACTCTCTCAAGCAAGGAATTAAAAAGCAACCAAGTGAAGGAGAATGAAGAAAGAGTAAGCTGAAACTCATGGCAAAGAAGAAAAAAAAATTTGAGGGAGAGGAAAAAACTTACCACAAAGGACACTTGAAGCTGGATCATCCACACCAGGAGGAGCACATGCAACTGGATCTGATGGAATAGGTTGATGATCTATCCTTACCAGTTATTTTGGTAGAATTTGCATAAGATTAATGTTTTATCTTTAAGTATGATGGAAAGAGAAATATCATGAGTATGGTATTGTAAATAGTGGGAATCAATGAGGAAAGAAATGAATGATTGAGGAGTTGAACTAAATAAATATGGTCTGGTGTTTAGACATAGACTATCGGTATGAATGTTGATAGATTACTCTATGGATTGAGTCCTATGAATATTATTGAATGTCATGGTCCGACGTTAAGATGTAGACCTGGATATTAAATTGTGGTAAGCTGTTATTTGGATAGAGTCTTACAAAATAAATATTTGTATTTATATTATAGTCTGACATTGGACATACACTATCAATGTTGAATATGATAGGTTGCCATTTGGACAAAGTCTTACATATTATTGCGGAGTATTATGGTTTGGTGTTGCGGAGTATTATGGTTTGGTGTTTGGATGTAGACTTGGCAATGAGAAACTATTGTATGTGATGTTTATTATTGAAATTGAGGAGTGAAATATATATATATATATATATATAAATATATCATAATGTGATTTGAATTTGGGAGTTTAGGTATAGAAAGAAATTTATATTCATAGATTTCTATTGTGGTGTACGAATATAGACAAATGAGGATTAATCAAATTTATAACTAACAATGAAAATGAATTTATTATGATTCATATTTACATAATCATTCTAATAACTAAACTTTAGGATCAAGTTTTACAAATGATTTACATTGAAATATTCCTACCTAATAGCAAAAGAAATCTAAGAAGACTGTATCAACTTTGTCCTGCGGTGTGTGTGTGTATGTGTGTAGGGTCAAGATGTGATGATGAAGAAAGGGATGAGTTAGAAATCATCCACAATGTTTAAAATAAACTAAGGCGTGCCTGAGACTGCCATATGTTGATTTTCTATTGCAAGCATGGGCTTTTGAAGAACTGAAACGATGAAAATTAAGAGGAAACTCTTCTGAAAATTTGTTAAAAGTTAAGATGGAACTATGATAAAAAAAAAAAATGCCATAAACTTCTAAAAAAATATGAAAATAATGATTTTAATGTGTATTGAATATTCTGGGCTGTCACACATTTCTTCCATCTCATTCTTCCCCATCCATTGCAATTATTGTTTTGTCAAAATTAGGCCAAATATTTTCAAAGTACTTATTTTTCTTTTTTAAGAGGTGAATGTTTTTGGTATCCCTACAAGGCAGGTGGTGCAAAAAAATTTTCACTTCCTCATCAACCCAATTGTTTAGTAGCTCTCACTTCTTGCACTTCCTAACGTGCTGATCAAGATCTATGGCTTCATCCAGAGTATTAAGATTTGTTGCTGGAGCAAGATGAATCATCTAATTTCCGGTAGCTTCTTCTTTAACTAAAAGGGTATTAACAACCATTTCTTTAGGTGAATTTATCATATAAGCAGGGTAGGGATCAAAATTGAAGCTGATACGAGGTATATCCATCCTCTTATCGTAAGGCTCTTTTTCTTCAGTACAAGCCAATCTTTTCTCTCTTTTTTATTTTTGCCATTCTCAAATAATCCTTTCGAACTGGGCTTATATCCCAAACCAAAACGTTGATCAACATTTTTCACTTTCATGTGTTATTCACTCCACTTTCCGTAACCAAGGTGGGTGGTATGTCGAACTCGATCATATATTTGGCATCCATTTTAACAACATAAGATAACTCTGGTCATCTTTTGATTGTATGCTCCGAAATCAAATCTACATTGACAATTTCAAAGGCATGCAAATCTTTATCTTTAACCACCTCGGTCTTGATATATGGTTTAACAACATTCCTCATCATTGTTATAGTTTCCTTCGCCTTTACTGTAACTAATCTACCATTTGCAATATATTTCAGCCTTTGATGTAATGAAGATGCAACATCTTCAGATGATTGAGTCCAAGGTCTTCCCAAAAAGATGTTGTGGCTTGAGACCAATAAGTTCAACCCTTGTGGATGGGCCACACCCGTCTCAGATCTAAGGGTGTGTTTAGCTCGTGATATTTTATACTTGAGAAAAACTGTCATGTTTTGGCCTTTAAGGCGTGTTTGTCAAACATTATCTTGAGATATTTTCAATGACTCTATTAATTATAGGCTAAGAGTGTGTTTGACAAACACGCCCTATTGCATTTCCCATTAACTTTAGGTCATCTTTATTTTAGTATCTAACCACACATACCCTAAACAAGTTTAGTTTTTTTTTAAAATAATTCAGGGACCATTTTAAATTATTTGTTGGTCCCTCACATGTTTTTTCAATAATTTTACCTAATATTAGGCTATCAACTTACACTATAAGATATTGACCTGGTAATAAAAAAATATATGATTTTTCTTTGAAATTTAAAAAAAATAAAAAAATTCCCTTATTTCAAAAAAATATTAAAATATGTTTTTCATCAATAATTTCATATAATATTGG
>Ga0325410_1004368_pt1 | contig 15824 bp, 4 predicted proteins | sample PopdelMetagenome_16_FD_206182 | JGI IMG/M metagenome (GOLD analysis project Ga0325410, IMG submission 206182) | Populus deltoides microbial communities from Bellville, Georgia, United States - Xylem-PdIQD-R3 | ecosystem: Host-associated > Plants > Phyllosphere > Stem > Wood/Secondary xylem...
ATACATATGCACAAACACACAATTATTTACCAACCAATTTCGTTACCAGGTTTTCAGTCATGAGAGAGAGGAAGAGAGAGAAGTACACTGATACTTACATGATGCATGCTGATATAAATCTCGTGATCATGTAACCCACACAACAAAGATGATAACTTTCTTAAGAAAGCTGAATAATTAGGTTTCATCGATTAATTATTTTTATCTCTCGGGATACTTAATTTGATTACATATTTTTTTATTAACTTTTCATAGTTGTACTTCATGTACCAAATTTATCAATTGGAAAAGAATGTTAATGTTACTTTATCTTTGCAACATCCCACATCGAAATAAGAGTGTTCAGAGCCAAGGTATATTATGGTAGTTGGTACCTAACCTTGTAGGATGCGTTTTGGGGCTTGTGGACTGTTAGGAACAAAACCGTGAGGCGTGGAAGCCAGGCCGGGCTGAGCCATAAAGGACAATATTTTGCAAGGGGGAGTGGGCCGGGCCTTGCATATGATATCAGAGTTGAGGACGGCTTGTTTTTAAGGTGAGGGGGATTGTACCATCCCACATTGAGAGAAAAATGTCCAGAGTCAGGGGATATTAAGGCAATTGGTACCTAACATTGTAGGACATGTTTTGGGGCCTGTAGGCTGCTAGGAACAAAACCGTGAGGCATTGAAGCCGGGTTGGGCTGAGCCATAGCTGACAATATTCTGCAAGGGGGAGTGGCCATTGTATTATCCCACATCGACGGGTGAGGAGTTGGTAGGTGGTCTTATTAGTAGTACTGGTTGCTAACTTGTCAATCGCTTTTTGGGGCCATGCTTAGTCACCAATAACAAATTTGTGAGGGCGGTAAGGCCCAAAGCGGACAATATCTGACAGGTTGGGCCGGGCTGTGACATTTGGTATCAGAGCCGGCCTCATTGGCTGTCCGGTGGTGTCGATGGGGTCACTGAACTCTTTAAGGGGGGTGGATTGTAATATCCCACATCGGCAGGTGAGGAGTTGGTAGTTGGACTTATTAGTAGTGCTAGTTGCTGAATTGTCAGATGCATTTTAGGGCCATTCATAGTCACCAAGACAAATCCGTGAGGGCGATAAGGCCCAAAATGGATAATATCTGGTAGGTTGGGCCGAGCCGTTATAATCTTTACTAGGTCTAGGTCTTAAAAAAAAGTAAAGTGCTACAATGAGTATTTTGTCAATGGACATGTGTTTCATACTAAAGAATTTAGGCAGGGTAGAAAGATATATAATAGTGGGGTTTGTGATAAGAGATCGATTTCAATGAGTTTGAAGTTGACTACTATAAGAAGTTAGAAGAGGTCATTGAATTGCAATATCATAGCGAGCATAATAGAGTATTTTTACTCAAATGCTATTGGTATGACATCACTGATAGAGGAATCATAATAGATCCCCATTATAATTTGGTCAAAATTAATTATATCACACTCGACATCACGACGACCTTTAAAATTTTATGGTAAAAGAACATATATCTGACATCTTGTTCTTAAAGAGGAAAAATATCTGGTTTAAGGAGTCGCCACCTAGTATTACGGTCACTAGAAACCCTTACTACTTAATAGAGATTCTATGGTACAGAACTAATTAAGCAAAAGAAAAGATACTATCACCTTTTAAACATCATACCTGAGATAGTTGCATTGCTGGTTTTGTTTTAAATTGCTATGAGTTTGTTTTATTCTATTTTTGATGGCCTGCTTATAATATTCCTGACTCTGGTGCCAGTGAATATTCAACTACAAATACTTCCAACTATAATGTTGGTAAATATAACGTAACCAAAAAAGTATGGTATTCCTTACTTTGATGTTAGTGAATAAATCAATAAAATTTGGATTGAAAACAAAACATATCCTTTTATTTTATTTTTTTTAGTGAAAAAGAAAAAGACAGATATGTATCGCATACTAGATTAACATTTTATAGTAAAAGTCTACAACCCAAATACTCAGTGAAGTAAAACAAATAAAATACGAGGGAGCCATAAATAATTCCAAAAGGGTCATTAATTTTTTTCATAATTTTTTGATATCTAAAAAGGCCTAGATATCAAAATAATTAAAAGTAAAATTAAAGGGAAATGGCATAAGGGTGTGTTTTTCCAAACACGTCCTTAGCCCAAAGAAAATTGGGCTGGCTTGGCTTAAGGTCCAGGTCCAAACCGGTCTCAATATTTGTTTTTTTTTTTTTATGGCGGGTTGGATCTAGCCCACCCATATAGGCTGGGCTTGATCCAGCTGGCCTACCTTGATCATTAGCCTAGACCAGTGACCAAGCTGGTCATAGCAGCAGACATGTGTGAATTATTCATGCATGCTTGCAACTACATGCGAGGAAAGAAGAATGACTTTACTTGTGAGTTGCTGCTGAAGACGAAGTTGAGGGTGATGGTGTGTTGGCTAGACTTTGCTCTCTGTTTCTCTTTTCGTTTGTTTTCTCTCTGGTTGTTCTTCTCTTTGGCTTCTTCTATTTTGTTGTGTTTCTTTTTGTTTGCTTTTTCTCTGTGTAATCTCCCCTTTTGTTCTCTCTTTTTTGTTGTTGGATTGGACAAATCAACACTAGATCCTTGCTTCTGTGTTGTTGTTTTCTGTTCTTTCCCTTTTTGTTTTTTTTAGGTTTTTTTTTCTCTACTTTCTGGGTTCTCTCCTTCTCTGTCTCCTTAGTTTCTTCTCTTCTTCTTCCTTTGTCTCTATTTTTTCTTTTCATCCCCAAACCTTCAATTTTTGTTATCTTGACCTAATTCTCAATATATATATATATATATATATATATATATATATATATATATATATATATATATATATTTTGTATTTTCCTAGAAATTAAAAAAATTAGATTATGACAGTTGCCCTCTTTTTATAATATTTACGATGTAAAGCCATTGAAAATTCTTGTTTCCTTTTGGCCTTGAGTAGAAAATTTATAAAGAACAGTAGTTATGGAAAAGAACTTTTACTTCCTTCAAAAATCCTGAAAACTTCAAAAGTAGTAAACTAACATATGAATTTCCTTGAGAGAGAGTGAAATCTAAAACAATTAGTCATTTGAAAGGTGAATTACCTTATCAATTAAGATCCAGAAATTTTCAGAAATGGTCTAATTGTTCCAGGCGACCTGCTCGTTGGTGAAAAATATGAAGCTTTTTTTAAAGTGGTCTAATTGTTCTAGGCCTGTTGGTTAAAAATGCGAAGATTTTTCGAAAAAAGTCTAATTGTTTCAGATTACCTGCTCGTTGGTAAAAAATACAGAGATTTTTTAAAAGTGGTCTAATTGTTCCAGACGACCTGCCGTTTGGTGAAAAATACAGAGATTTTTTAAAAGTAGTCTAATTGTTCTAGGCAACCTGCATGTTGGTGAAAAATACGAAGATTTTTAGGGAATAGTTTAATTAATTGTTCTAGATGAGCTGTCTGTTGGTGAAAAATACGAAGATTTTTCTAAAGTAGTTTAATTATTCCAGGCGACCTGCCAGTTGGTAAAAAAATCAGAGACTTTGACTTTTTAAAAGTGGTCTAATTCTCATGGGCGACCTGCCTATTAGTGAAAAACTCGAAATTTTTTTTTCAAAATTGATCTTATTGTGATGAGTGACCTTTCCAATTGAAAAATACAAAGATTTTGCGTGTGGCCTAATTCTCATGGGCGGCTTGCTCAGGTAAAAAATTTCTCAAAAGTGAAAAATTTTCAAAGACATTTTCAATTCTTGACCATTTCGAGGTAGCCTTCCTTTTGATGGATCCCACTGGGGATTTTTCTTATGAATTTTGGCAAAACACATTTGTTCAATGTTTTGGAGTCAAATGATACTCATGCATCTTTATCTGATTTGAAATATAGACCCCTATTTTTTCTTAACCTTGTTGTTTGATTTGTGAGGTCTTGCTATTTTTTATTTGAGTCCTCTTCATCGTTTGACTTCTAGCCTACTCAAGTTGGGTTATGTAAGTTCTTTTCCAGGAAATTTATTAATTTTACACAACTTAGCCTTTACAGTCCCCAATATCTTTTATTTTAATTATTTTTCTACTTCTATCCAATTTTTTTTTAAAATATTACTGACGGGGTTACTGACGGCACAACTCTGTCAATATATTTCAGTAAGTTAGAAAAGAATTACTGCAAATGCCACTATTATTAATGGGGTTATTGACGAAACTAGACCGTCAATATATTCTATAGAGTTGAAAAAGAATTACTGAAAATATCATAATTACTGTTAACACACCGATTAAATTACATGTGGTATTCTGTCAGTGATATGTTATATTTACCGATGGATATACCTATGAAATAAAGAAGGTAAATTTTTTTTGGCACACTTTATTCGTCTGCAAATTTATTACCGACAATCTATAAATTACTGACGAGAATTTTTCTGACGTACTGTTTCTGTCTGCGAGTTCATCGGTAACATATGTGTTGATGGATTGCTAGTGTAAATACCGATATAAATTTTCGTCGGTAAAACTATTAAATCTGGTAGGGATTTATGATAAAACTTTGTTCTAAGTTGAAGTCCTATCATCTTCACTCTTTCTAATTAAATTAAGTTTCATGATAAGATAATAATGAATTTCTATAAATTTCAAGTATCAAATGTTTTCATTAATAGGGATACATGTTAGAGATAATTTTAATTCACCTTTTGATTTAGGACTATGAAATTAGTAGAATAATTATTACAATCTAGTCTTGAACGAATTAATTTCGTTGGGTTGGAGATAAGAGTAATAACTATTTATTTTGAATATGATTTATAGATTTAAACTCAAGATCTCTCTCTCTCTCTCTCTTTTAAGGTGGGACATGAACGCTATATTGTGTGAAGGATCGATATGTCCTCCAATTTTTTCTTGGTTTAAAATCATCAAAGCAGATCAAGAAGAAGCAACATAAACGCACAGAGCCTCAGTGGAACGCAATATTGGCCTTTCACAGGAGGGGAACACCACCAAGTTTCATGACCGATCCTGATGTCATCCTTCGTTCTACATGGGGTAAGAAATTTCTAATTTCCCTTGTAATGCAATAAGTTAATGAGTCCGATTCTAAGCATCGTCTTTATCAGGACTAAGGAAGTGGTAATGTAATGATTACTCCTCTCTAGTACCTAATTTATTGCTCCAATATGCATGAGTTCATATTGTATCAATGACAATATATCTGGAAATCTGAAAACAACACCTCACCAGAATGTGCAAGTAAGAATTTTGTGGTTCCTAGCAACCAAACAAAAGACTCCTTCTACATAAATTACGAGGTAAGCTTCCCATATGGAATTCTATCATAAGTATGAACTATGATTATAAAAGGTCTTCACAGGAACGTTCACAATTAGACTATTTCCAAAAATATCTTCGTGTGATTGTCTATATATATATATAAAAGAGAGGAGTAGAGTGTTGCATTTGAATTCCGCAATCACTTGGTTAAACAACTAATTAATTAACTTAAAAAGTTAATCAAGACCATTGAATAAAAGTAAAAATATGTTTCTTACTAGTTTTTCTTACAGTCAATGTGAATCGGGCCAAACATTTGAAAGAGCAGAATTCAAAATGATTAAATCAAATCGATTAGTTATTATACGTTATATATTTTAGTTATTCAACTATAAATTTCGTACGAATTCATGGATTAGAGCTAATTAGGTTGTTCTTTCTAAGAAAAAACACTTAATAATACAAAATAGTCAAAAAGTGACTTCGTTTGTGTCTGAATTGTCAGATTCATTACACTCATCAGATTCATTTTCTGAAGTGTCATTCTCGTCACTCATCTTTGGTAGAACTCTTACAGCAGCCAGGGTTGTAGCTTTAGTTTTTACCTCATCTTCAAATTTTTTTTTTCAGAATTCGAGCTACCATTATCAAAGTCATTACTAGAGTTTACTTTCTTCTAGGAAGTTGGTGAAGGAGTCATCTCAAAAACTGACCGGACAATTTCACTAACTACAGGTCGGTTAACAACTTCAAAACTAGAGACTTTCGTTTCTAATTTTTTCCTTTATAATATCTCAAATTCATTACTTTGTAATCTCTCGTATTCATCACTTTTGCAAATCAACAATAGTACATGGTAGTTTTTGATTTCCACGTGTAATTTAGCGGATCAAATCTATTCCTCAATAATATTTTCATTCGAAACCAACAATGAACATATATACATCTTACTTTCTAATAAAAAAAAAAAAAAATGTATCTAGGACTTGTCTCCGCCATAAAAAAAAGCTATTCCCCTTAATTAGAATTCAACCAATTGCCTCATCTCCTTTTTAGATCATTTTAAATTTTTCATAACTCTATCACAATTAGTAATCCAATCGATAAATACCTCAAAACTCATATCTCCATTTAAACTATGGATATCAAGCAGAATTCATTCATCTAATGAGAACACCTTTAGGTATAGTTATATTGTAATTAGAAAAATCTCTATACTCTCCATCAATCTCATCCTCTCTATTTTCTAAGCTATTGATAATAATTTAATTTTTTGTATGCCTCATATAAAATCTCATTGTAATTATTTTAAACCAATTCTAAAATTAATAATTTTTTCAAAGTTTTCTATGATTGAATCATAGGTATCAAATAACTAATTCAACGTAAAAACTTAAGTTATTAGATAATGTCCTAATATATGATTTATATTATTCTCTAACATCCCCTCAAGTGAAAACCTTTTAAGTTTGAAACTTGCATAAGCTCACACTACCTTTTGCTTTATATATATATATATATATATATATATATATGAGGATGGTGAGATTCAAACTCGTGATCGCTTGGTTATCAAGACTCTGATACCATATCAAATAACCAATTCAATCTAAAAGTTTAAGCTGTTAGGTAATGTCTCAAGATATAATTTATATTATTATCTAACAATAGGTTTATCAGTACAAGCTCTACTTCTAGAGCTTTAATCCACCAATTATCAGCGGCATAAGTAATTTTGCATATGACAAATCCTACTTTTTTATAACAAGGAACCTTGTTCAATAAAAAATATGTTTTTAACACTGATAGTCATTTAGTAAATTTTTTCTTTGAAAAATGTTCATAAAAGAAAAAAACCTCTTCAAGTTTAGGAAGACATTTACAAATAAGCTGATAAAAAGCTGATTAGAAATTGAGTTTTCACTACACTGCTTGTTGTATACGCATTCTACAAATGAACATAATGCATTTATGGGTTTGCAAAAATAGGTTTAGAATTTGGTTTACCTCGAGATAAGTCTCCAAGCACACCCTTTTCCTTGTCAATTTGCACCTCTCTTTTGTAGTGTCATATGGTTTGAGTGTTTTGTGATTTTTGCTAATGAACGCTCCACTCAATCTAGTATTTTTGATTGGGTTCTTTGCATTGCCTCTAAGCCCTCAAAATGTACTAGACGACCACCACTCATGCATCATGGAATGAGAAGTTATTAGCAACACCTTTGTCAATCGAACATGTCAAACTACTATGATACTAATTGACACAACATATAGTATATATGGATAGTGTTTATCAATCTCTAAAGTTTTACGGTCCTAAATTATAGAGAAAAAAACTAGAGTTCTCAAACCCTAAGGTTATAAACCTTAACTATAGAGAAACTCCAAAAACTTTGAAAGTCTTTGAAAATCTTGATTCTGTTAATTCTCTTCCGGAAAATAGTCAACATAGCTCTTTAAATACAAGAAAAATATTCTAATTAGTAAAGCCCTATTTAAATTAAAAGTATTAATATAAAAACAATAAGGAAGATTAATAAAGAAAATTTCAAAACAATAATTTACAGGTTTAATTCGGGCTTGAAAACAAAAACAACTACAAGCTAGTTGTTCTTATTTAATTAAGTTTTTAGAACAATTTAATCTGGTAAAATTTTAGCACATTTCAATAGTCGAATAAAACATTATGACCACTTTTATTATATCAGACATTACATTATTTATCTAGAATTCCTAAACTTAACTATTAAGAAAATAATATAATAAAAATAATTATACCAAGAAGAAGAGTTTATCTTAAAAATAATATTAATAATAAAAACATATAAAGCGGGGAGTGATTACGTGATCACTTGTGTTACCAAGTGAAGTCCCTTCTCAAGTCAAATATCCCACGTTTAACTAACTAACTAGTCACAAGAAAATTTACACATCTTTTTGCCCATATGAGACGAACACTACACTCCCTTATTAAATATATACATATATATTACCATTGATGATGGCATGCACTGAGTAAGCAAAGAGACTAAACATTCTTTATTTTCACCAACATGCATTCACTTTAGCCACTTGCTAACACAATATTAGTGGTGATTATTACATTGTAAGATTAATGGCCATCTCTCTCTCTCTCTCTCTCTCTCTCTCTCTCTCTCTCTCTCTCTCTCTCATATAACGGTACCACTAGCTAGCACTACATCAAAAGTATTCTGTTATGAGGTCTTTGTGTGTCGCAATTCTAATCATGATCGTTACTCCTCCAAATTCTATTCTTAATCATGATTTTGGCCAGCAATTGATGGAGCAACCACTTCTTTTACTAACCAGCACTGTCCATTAAATCCTCCTCGCCCTATCGCCTTACATGTTGTTGTGGTTGGTTGTAGTTGGGGAGAAAACTATGTAAACATGAATGAACTTTCACCACTCCATTTCTCCAACGCTTCTTTTTCTTTATAACCCATCTTGAAAATAAGTCGATCTTCTTCTTTCAAATGACGTGGGCTGTGACGACACACTTGAATTAGCTCTAGAAAAGGACACGGATGGTGCAAGAATATTAATAAAATAAAATAAAATATGATGATTGGTGATGGTATGTATATACAACACAGGATATTCCCAAATGTGCATGGTACGAATTTAAGTTTGCATGAGACGCAATGTAAAAGAAACACTTCTTGTTGTAACTTGTGATGCAATATATGCATGTTTATATATATATATATATATATATATATATATATATAATAAGATTTTATATAAAAGAAAAAAGAAAAAAAAAAGTTCTATACCAAACTAAAGAAGAAGAAGAAATAACTCTTAAATTTCCATTGTAAGACTCGTTGCATGGATTCTTATATATTAAATTTATAAAAAAATATATGAGGTTTAAATGATTTTTTCAAGAAATTTCTTCATCAGCTGGGAGAAGGTAAGGAAAGACAACGAAAGCTAGGGTAATTAATTAAGATGATATTCTGCCATTAAATTATTTTTATTCCAAGCTTAGATAAATAATCTAATGATTTAGCTCAAAGAAATATATAGTTTTATAAAAAAATTTTGATCGAGAAATAATCTTTTTCGTTAAAAAAAAATCATGTAACATGAAATGCATTGAAAATTGAAATTAATTAGTCTTTTGATAATACATGCACTGCGGTTCACAATTGAAATTAGTCTCTTGATAAGACAAAACAGTGAGTAAACTTAATTTTTTTTAACCGTACATTAAGTAAACTTGGCATCTTAATTAGTAATTACCATGTGATTGAACAGTATAAGTGTTTTTATGATGCTTCTTACCTCTTCACTCTTTTGAAATATTTGAATTTTCCCCTATTGTTTGTCAATTATTTTTGTACCGACTAGGATAGAAATTTCATTCAAATTATATTCTTCCTTTTTTTTTGTCGTTTTGCAGGAAACTCCTTTCTGCAATCATTGTTGTAAGTGTAAGATTTTTATTGCAGAATAGAATTGATGGAGTATCTTTTTTTTTTTTTTCTATTTAATATTTTGGTTGTATCTTTGATAAAATTTTTTATATATCATGGATGCACTACTAGACGATACACGGGTAGGTGATTACTTTTAAGAACCAAATCACGAAAAAAAGCTTGTCAACTCGAGATTCTCGGTCAATCATAGAATTCAAACCAGAGATGTTATATCTCTCTAGTTGACTCTTTATAATTTGTTATTGTTAGTTGATCAAACCAGATATATTATATCTCTTTAGTTGACTCTTTATAACTTGCTATTGTCAGTTGAACTATTATATCACTTGCTATTTAAATCAATTTGTATTCAATGAATAAGATTAAATCTATTTATGTACTCACTAGCCATCCACAAAATTATAATTAAAAAATCATAACAATATAAAATCCAACATGATATTATGATATTAGAGTTAAATAACTCAGAGATAAGTTTAATACTTAAGAATGATAGCTTCCTCCTTTGATTTTCCAAACTCGAGATTTAAAACTAGCATCTAGATAGAGAAATTATTATTCAAGCTAATATAAAGGGTGCAAAAGTAAAATCATTCGAGAAAAAAATTGGTTTGAAAATATTTATAATTTTATCTTAAAAAAGAGTTAAACTACTCGCTGAAATCTATCTATCTAAAATTTTATGACAACGTAATTTTGGTTATGTTAATTTATTATACTCTTCAAACTTAAAGACAGTCTTGCATATCCAACAAAATTTAAATTTTTATCCTAATAATATATGTCTTCTTGAAATTATTAAGAACCCAAATTTTTTCTTCAATTTCCTCCTAATTTCAGCCAAAGTTTTATAGTTTGATGATAGATCAATATTTTGGCTCTTTATAAAAAATGAATTTTAAGCTTAAGTTTTTGTTTGGAAGGTTCAACGGTAGGGTGATAACCCATTTATAGGTGATTAGGGCTCACATCCATACCCAACATCTCTACGCTCGACAAAATGTCAGGTAACTTGCTTCCAGGCTCAATGTCCTTGGACATGGCTGTGTGTTGAGCCTAATTGGGCATGAGTGTGGCAAGCTGTTAGACCCAATGCCCTTAGGTTTGGCTATGTGCTGAGCCCAAGTAGACATGGATCTGACAACCCCGAGCCCAAGTTTTTAGTTATCTATTAGGACTTGACCAAAATTTCAAATAAAAACTTTTTGTTATTTCTTGGCCCTTAGAATAGTTAGGTTTTAACTTGATAAGATAAAAATCTGTTTACTGAGGAGAACTTTTCTTAAATCTTAGACAAACTTTTCTGGGTTTTAGAATGACTAGGTTTTAACTTGATGAAATAAGGATCTCCTTACTAAGGAGGATTTTTCTCGAATCTTAGATAGACTAACGAATAAAATATGACTTAAAACATAGATAAGATGCACTAGGGGTGATACGTCTTTCTCTTGCATAACCAGTACCTTTACCCAGATCCTCGCATACCATTAGGTTTCCTTGTGACCATGATACTAGGTGGTAACTCTCATTTCTTTTTTTATTGATAAATGACAAGAATTCATTGTCTTTTTCACCCACATCATTCTGGACCGTCCCGATTCGAGAGGATGATCGTCGGATGCCGCACACATGCGACACTAACCCCTTTTCTTCATAAAGAAAAAAACTCATAAGTTATAAATACCTTATGAATTCTCCAAGTTCAAGGTTCACAATTTCTCTTCTCAATAAAAATACCTTCTTAATTAGAGCATTTATCATATCAAAATTAAGAACAAATATTTTTGTTCTTAAAAATAAATGTTCATTCTCTCATTCATTAGTAATTATTTGTTTAAAGGTCGTTGACTTTCTTATCTAAGGGTCTACAAATCTCACCAACAAGAATTATTTTGTAAGGTACAAGCTTTCTACAACAAGCTAGAAGTTTCATAAACAATGGTGAATGGACTATTTTGTTAGAACCTATGATTAATTCATAATCCAACTACTAAAATAACTATTGTTAAGCATTTTGAATTTTAAAATTTTATTCTTTTGAGAGCATTTGTTAGTAATTATGAAAAAATATATTAATAAAAAAAGTGAATGAAAAATAAATTTGAGAATTGGATCAAGGCAACATAAATTGAAAGTTTGAGAACTAATAAGGATGAAATTATAAATTTGAAAGTTTATTTTGCCAAAATATAAAGAATTGATAAATTTAGGGACTTAATTAAACTTTGATTTAATTAATTAATACAATAGAGCTTAATTGAATAAATACCAAAGTTTGGAGTCAATTTGGGTCAAAATTACAAGAAATTAAATTACAGGGACCGAAATGAATAGGCGTTGATACTATAGGCGAATTAATTGACATTTTCAAGGGTAATTTTAAAAGAATTAAAAGTTAAGGAGTCAATTAAGGACTAAATTGATTAAATTTGAAACTATGGTCTATTATGTAAATGATGCTAAAAGCCAGAGGTCTAATTACAATAGATCCAGGGTGAAATTAAAAAAAAAAGAAGAAGAAGAAGGAAGATTTCCATGAATAAGAGTCTAATTGCTAAATGGCAGAACTTCAGGAGGCAAAATTAAAAATGATAATTTCAGTTGAAAAAAAATAGCGATGTTTCTAAACCAATTGTTCATCCTCTTCGTCCTCATCCTAGAAGAGACCGGCTCATCTAAAACTGCACCAAATTTGATTCAAAACATGGATCGGATTTATCTTCTAACTAAACCAACTAGTGGCCTCAATTTCTCTCAACCACACGTTGCTCCTCCAATGCAAGGTTGGTTCGTCTCCAACAGTCTTGTAATGGTGCCCTGTTTTCCTCAAACACGGAGGAACAATCCATGCTTATCCTCATCCCCAGGATCGTTATCCTGGGAGAGATAAGACGAACCGCTAGGGCATTCTGTTGCCCTATAAAAGCCAGAGACAAATCACTCGTTAGGGGGTGAAGGAGAGACAAACATAAAGAGAGACATAGATAACATGATAGAGGCAGAAAAGGAAGGAAGCCAAAAGGCAAAAAAAATTAAAGACAAAAACTATTGAGATGGGGCTAAGCCTGGGCCTCGGGCCTAATGTTTCTTGGGCTAAGAGTGACACCTTTATGTCTTTTTTTTTTAACTCTTCTTTACTTTCATATCTAGCCAAACAGGCATTTTTAAATAATAGAAAATTCTGAAAAAATTCAAGGATCCTTTTGAATTTATTTATGGGTCTCTCGCATTTTATTTTTGGGTGACTTGACTTAGTATTGGATGATAGACTTATATTGTGAAATGCGAATCTAGTATACAATATATATTTATCTTTTCCTTACTTTCTTCTATTAAAATAATAATAATAATAATAATAATTTTTTTTTGCTTTCAATTCAAATGTTACTAGTTTATTCACTGACGTTAGAGTCATGAATATCATGCTCTTTTTTTTTGTTATATAATATTTATTAAGGTCAGAGTTAGAAGTATTCATAACTAAATATTCACTGGCGCCAAAGTCAGGAATATTACAAGCAGATCATCAGTTGCTTAATACATCAAACCCTCAGCAATTTTAGATAAAATCAGCGATGCAACCTATATCAGGTAGGACACTTAAGAGGTGATAGTATCTTCTCTTCCATGTAACCAGTCCCATATCATAGAATTTTTATTGACAAGTTATGGCTTATAGTAACTATAATACTAGATAACGTAAATCAAATATTTTTTTTTCTAAAAATAAAATGCGAGATTTTCTTTTTTTTTTCTAAAAATTTTAAAATCACCGCAGTGAATTCTGGTGTCTAGTTCGGGGATCAAAGGGATAATAATGTTTGTTCGAAAAAAGGGGGAATGTGAGCGAACAAAAAACAAAAATCTATCCAATTTATAAAATCTTAGGTAGGCAATGATGCTCCCTGTCATCGCAAATATATATATAAAATACCTGTGGGTCTTCCAGTTTAATTTCAAGATATATTAGAATCTGACAACAGTGAAAAGTGCATAATTTATATAAAAAGAGAATCAAATGCTGGAAAATGCAATCAAATTGTTTTTCTTTGGAGTTATTAATTAATTTGACAGCCCTCCAATTAAATCATTAACTATTAAATGCATAGTCTTGTAAATTATGTAGCCAACGTCTTGAAAAAAATGTTTTAACTTTCAGCTACAGTAAATGTCACACCCAACGTCAATACAATCAAAGGTTTTCTTTTTCCTTCTTAAAGTGAAAGCCAAAAGGACCTGATTTTAAAAGTTTTGGCTAAAAAGTTGTTTATACAACTAGAAAAAACTATAAGTGCTTTAGTGTGTCCTCACAATAAAGTTACCGTATGTTTTTAACCTAGAACAAGTTCTCTTATTAAGTCCGTAAAAAATCTAAACTTGGATAATCATTCTAATTTTTGAATAAAACTAATAAAAAAATCATGATTTTTAAGGAAAAATAAGAAATAACACCACAATTTCATCATTACATGAGAATTAAACCAAAATAATAAAAAATAGTAGTGTACCTATAGAAGTTCAAGGACTAAATAAATATATTAGTAGTGTATTTATAGAAGTTCACCGCATATTAGTCATTAAAAGATTGATTGTGGGTAAATACATCTTTTACGGATTTTTAAGCACAATAAGATGATTGTATTGCCCTTGAAGATAAAATTTTCAAAGCCGGTAAATAAAGACCTTTTTATCTTTTTACTTTTTTAAAAATATTATAATGATAACTTTACCCTTGGAAACAAAAATTTTAAAGCTTGTGTTAACGGGCTTTTAGTGTTTTTCACATTTTTTTTGTTATTGCCAAGTAGAGCAAGGGCAATTTAGTCTTTTAGTAAATATTAAATATTATTTAAATAAAAAAAGATGTGAGAGTGTGCAACACATGTGTTAGCGCCCTTTAAGCGGTGCGTCCCAGCAACCAAAATCCCCTTTTTATTTTGTCGTTGGAAGTACATTGACATCCTCTTCTTTTTGTAGTGACGTGTGTGGTTGTTTGTACTGGTGCGGTTTGTTGCTAACGACACTTTTTTTTTTCTCTTTTCTTTTCTCCCCTCGAAATTCATGTTGGCCATGAAAAACTTTAGAGTTGTCCTTTGATTTATGAGGATTTTCAATTTGATCCTTATTCTTTTGATTTGTAATTTTTGTTCTTGGCTTTTTTATAAAACTTTGATTTGTTTTTAATAGCACCCTTCAATCCTTATTTGTGATATGTTGTTGTTTTTCAATTTAGTCATCATTCTTTTGATTGTGTTTTTTTAGGGCTTCTTTTGTTACATTGATTTTTCTTTTCAATTTCACATTTCAATCAAAATTTTATTTTTATTTTTTATTTTTTATTTTTATATTTCAATTTTAATCTTCATTCTTTTGATTGTTTTAGTTTTTTTACGGTCCTTTTGTCAAATTCATTTTTTATTTCAATTTCACCCTTCAATAAAAAATAAAACTTATTAGGTATTTTAGTTTTCATCCTTATTCTTTTAATTGTTTTTTTTAATACGACTTTGTAATTTTTTTCATTTTCTTTTCTATCGTGTTGTCCTAATCTTATGATCAAGGAAGCAGGTTAGACGAGTAACCCAGGTTGGCTTGGCTTTAATTAGTAGGGTTACAAGTCAATCATGTCAACTCGGGTTGACTTAGACTAATTTTTTAAAGTTTTTTTAACCTAATTTTATCATTTCGTATTTAATAGGCTGAGAATTAAGCTACATAGTTTCTTTCTTTCTAGATCAAAATATATTTTTTTCCCAGGTTATTGTAATCACAATTTTTTAAAAAAACATTGATTTATATGTTTTTGTTGCTTATTTTTTTTATTGTTTAATTAAAATATTAATAACTTATTTGACTTAGTCAGGTCTACATACACACACTAATTACATTGCAACATGTAATTAATTAGGTGTGAAAACATCAAAAGCATTTTGGAAGGAAATATTCCCCTGACATTGAAGAAAGGAACACCAAGGCATATATATATTTTTTTTTTTTGTCAAATTTATTGTTGATTAGTGATGCTCATAGGTGTCTCAGGCAAGGGTGTAAGGCCCCATTTTGCCAACTAAAGAGTTTGATTAAAGATGATTTAACATCAACAACAACCAGA
>Ga0325410_1004369_pt1 | contig 15823 bp, 17 predicted proteins | sample PopdelMetagenome_16_FD_206182 | JGI IMG/M metagenome (GOLD analysis project Ga0325410, IMG submission 206182) | Populus deltoides microbial communities from Bellville, Georgia, United States - Xylem-PdIQD-R3 | ecosystem: Host-associated > Plants > Phyllosphere > Stem > Wood/Secondary xylem...
TTTTTTTTAATCAAAACAGTACGCCTTTTTTTTTTCCAGATCAATCTAGGGCTAAATGTAAACATATGGATCGTTTAATTGTAAGAACAATTAAAAGCCATGCTCTGATATCAAATTTGACGCGGGACAACAAACAAAAGAATTAAAGTCGTGAAAAAGAAAGAAGCTTTAAGAGAAGAAGATGAGAAAAGAAAGCAAAGAAAGAGAAGAAAGGGGATTGGAGATATGCAAAGTCTGCAATATTTTCATTATTCATCCAAAACTCCCTAACATTTAGAAAAGTAGGATATAAATACTAAAACCCTAACTAGAACAAGCATTTAGGCTTATGGTCCACTAAATAAAATACCTAACAATAATTAAATCAAATCCAACAAATAAAACCAAATTAATAAACCTTAACTAAAAGGTCATATAAATTAAGCCCATAAACATAAGCTAAAGCCCAATTTCTCAATGGTTTGGGCTATCCTCCATCGTCTATGATCATACGCGTACGTAAACAATATTTCCGGTTCGGTGTCCCCATCAACTAATCTTAGTGTTAGGAACTTTGGTGCTCCACAAGTTCAACCACCAAAAAAGGATCGTAGCTTACCATGGTGGGATGATGCGAGAAACTACATTCATGGAAATATCACCTTATTCTTTTCTGAAACTAGATGGCACGTTCTTGCAACAAGTACTGACTCTTACGAAAAGCTTGATCAACTTCATTTTGTATCTGGTTCGATGGAGATCCAGCAATTAGATGGTCGTGTTTATGTGTCTGCACAGGATTTTAAGATTTTAATAAGCAGTTTGGAGAAACTTGCAAGCAGCTGTGGCTTAAAACTTCCTTCTGGTGCTTTACTTGGAGCCCCAGTCTTTACTGTTGAAGTCACAATGGAATGGGAATGTGATTCTGGAACTCCACTAAATCATTATTTGTTTGCACTTCCAATTGAAGGGAAGTCCCATGAAAAAGTTTTTGATCTCTTCAGGTCTACATCTTTGTCCCTCCGATGGAATTTCTCTTTTAGGCCCTCCCCTCCCTCATGTGAGAGTCAATCACCTTCTTCCTCTGCAGAAGATAGCAAAGTTGTAGATGGAACTGTCTATGATCCTCCTTACAAGCCAGAACATGTTTCAATCGTTACCCCGACATTGAATGTTGGTGCTCATGATTTAACGTGGTTAATTAAGTTCTGGAACATGAACTATCTTCCTCCACACAAAGTACGCTCCGTCTCTCGGTGGCCTCGCTTTGGAATCACAAGAGCTACCAGATCAGGACAATTGTCATTTGGCAAGGTGATGACGGAATTTTTTCTTCGCATTGATGTTACACTTATCTGTATAAAACACGTGCCTTTAGATGTTGATGATCCAGCATAAGGACTAACATTTAATATGACAAAGAAGAAATATGAACTCTGTTATAGTCGGGGCAAGCAAAAGCTTTGAATGCAATCTTGATCCTCTTTATATTGTTTACCAAGGTCACGACCTTTACATGCTGAAGGCTATCTTAGATAGAGGAACTCTAACAGTGTGCCAGAAGCAGTTAAAATGTCCAGGAAAAACTCTCAATCTTCAGCTTTTGATAGAATCCAGTGAGAAACACAATAACATGGGTGGTTGCACTGAGAAGCGCCGTGATGATGGATTTCTTTTGTCATGTGATTATTTTACAATCAGAAGGCAGTCACGAAAGGCCGATGCTAACAGGTTATCAGCATGGCAAGAGGCTGGGAGAAGAAACCTCAAGATGACATGCGTGAGGTCTGAGTTTGAAAACGGGAGTGGGAATGATGATCGCACAAGATCTGACCCAAGTTATGATGATGGATACAATGTGGTAATAGCTGACAACTGCCAGCGAGTTTTTGTTAATGGCCTCAAGCTTTTATGGACTATTGAGAATAGGGATGCTGTTTGGTCCTGGGTTGGTGGAATATCCAAAGCATTTGAACCCCCTGAGCCTTCTTCATCTCAGCAGGATGCACAGAGGAAATTGCATGAAGAGAACCAGATAGATGCTGAAGAGCTGCTTCAAGATGATATCTCAAATCTCCCTTCTACCAATCATAAACTAGATTCCCCTTCTCATCACGCGGAGACATCAGGAACTCTTTCATCTCCATCAGACTCAGCAGAAGTAAAGAATTCATCATTTGCTTCAATTGGTATGTCAGCAATACACCTTGTGATTTCGGTTTTGAAGGATCCAACTTGGGAGTAATTTTTTTTATCAAACTAGAACATTTCAGAACTCTTACTGTTTTTTTTGGTGTGATGTAATGCGATTCGGCATCATTAAAACTCTTTTAGTTATGTTTGATCATTGTAATCTCAATTTTCTATGAGCTTTTTGTTGATTGAGATGCATCTATTTTGCTTTCTCAACAGTAACAAATGGAAACGCTGGTGATTCTGAGGAAGAAGGGATTCGTAATTTCATGGTGAAAGTTATTGAGCCACAATTCAATCTTCAATCAGAAGAAGCCGATGTAACTTTCGAACCAGTACTTTCTTGGAGATTTGTCCATGTAGTTATTAACTCTTTTCTTTTCTTTTTTTCCTGTGGTTTCTTTTCCTATGATTGTGATTTGTTCATGCACCTTCTTTTCATTAATATCCTTTTGATTATTTTATGCCATTGATATTCTAAGTATACCAGAAGCCCATGGGTGACGGATTTTTATGCTTAGGGAGGGAAAATGAAACCACAACGTAAGTTACTATGTCAAGGGAAAGCAGTGTGGTTTTATTACATCTTATTTCTGTTTTTTGAATCAAGGAGTAATTGTTATAGAATTTCAATCTTCATGTATTGTAGGTTTCTGCAGTAACACTGATTCATTCTTCTTGTAATGTATTTATGCTGGAAATGTGTTGGAAAACAGAATCCCTAGATTCTAGGAATTTTGGTGAATCCTATAAATTGGAAACAATTTTGTAATTACTGATGTTGACCAGAATCCTACAAATAGGAAACAATCTCTATAATTATTATGAATATTATGCTAGCTAAAAGTTAGGGATCTAGACCCAAAATTAGTCCTAATAAGATTGTTGTGTGTTCTGTACAGAATTATCAATGAAATAAAAAAATAAAAAAAAAAACCTTCTTTCATCTATATCTTTATGGTATTAGAGCCTGGTTCCAACTCTGAAACCTAGGCTATCTCCAAGAGTTTTTGGACTTCTTCCTAGACTCTCTCTGATTTTTATTTTATTTTATTTTATTTTATTTTTTTTATCTCGACCCAACTTCATGTCTGAGATCTTTTCTTCTTCTGTTTCCAATCACAACCTACCACCGATAGCGCCAGCTACAGAACATCCTCCACTTAAAATCACCAACATTAAATTGAATGGTGATAATTTTCTTCGCTGGTCCCTTTCTGTCCAGATGAATATCTGTGGCAGAGGAAAACTAGGATATTTGAATGGAGAAAAAATAAAACCGGCAGAGACAGGTGCACAGTATACAGTCTGGGATACCGAAAACTCCATGTTAATGTCCTGGTTAGTTAACTCTATGGAAGAAGAGATTGCTGCCAACTATTTAAGCTATTCTACCGCTAAGGAGATGTGGGAGAACCTTAGATAGATGTATTCAGATCTGAATAATCAATCACAAAATTTATGAGCTCTTGTTGAAAATCAATGAAGCCAAATAGGGGACAGATTCTGTCGCTAGGTACTTTCCTGGCCTCAAACAGTTGTGGCAGGATCTTGACATGTTCTATGAACACAAGTGGAAAGATCCTACTGATGGAGCATATTTCCAACGGCTAACAAAAAACAGCGGCATATTTAAGTTTTTGGCTGGTTTAAATATTGATTTTGATCAGGTGAAGGGTCAAGTTATTGGTAGGCAGCCACTACCTCCTCTGAATGAAGTCTTCGTGGAAGTGAGAAGGGAAGAAAGCAGAAGATTAGTTCTGTTGGGGAAAAAGGGACGACGAATCTGCACCTGTTGAAAAATCTATTTTGATTGCCTCCCAAAAGGTGTCTGCCTACAAGATTCAAGGGCCAAGATTTGAGGATAAACCCAAGGTATGGTGTGATCACTGTAACAGACCACGACACACTTGGGAAACCTGTTGGAAGCTCCATGGCCTGCTAACTTGAAAACCTGAGGAAAAAATTATCAACAGTCTGTACCCACTGCTCACTAAGCAGAACAGACACCTTCTCAACAAGGAAAATATTGAACAACTGCTGAAATTAATTCCACCTAGATTCGGGGTCCAACACATCAACTTCTAGCAGCCTGATTGCCCACACAGGTAATTTTCCTTTTGGTTTCTTAAGTTCCTCTACTCTTGCACCGTGAATCATTGATTTCGGTGCTTTGGATCACATGACCAGCACAGCTTTGGATCACATGACCAGCACATCCTCTTTATTGCACAGCTATACTCCTTGTGCCGACAATCACAAGGTAAAAATTTTAGATGGAAGCTTATCTTTCAGTGCCGACAAAGGGTCCATTAAAATTTCAGATCATATCAATTTAAAATCAGTTCTACATGTCCCTAACCTCTCCTGCAACTTACTGTCTGTGATTAAACTGTCCAATGATTCTAACTGTTTTTTTGTGTTTTATCCAATAAATGTGAGTTTCAGGACCTTGGCTTGGGAAGAACATTTGGTAGTGCTACGATGCAAGATGGACTCTACTATTTTGTGGACAATCTAAGTAGCAACAACTCTGTTCTAGACTTAGCTTGTAGTGTTAGTTCTCTTCTTGTAAGAACTCAGGTTATGATGTGGCATTTTAGACTAGGACACCCTAGTTTTTCCTATTTAAAGCACCTGTTTCCATTTTTATTTGAAAAAACTTCATCAAAAGATCTTCATTGTGATATATGTTGTTTCTCTAAAAGTACTTCAAATTCCCATGTTTCAAAATTATGTCGTGCATCAAAACCTTTTTATCTAGTACATAGTGATGTTTAGGGGCTATCCAATATACCTACTTTAAGTGGAAAGACGTGGTTTGCAACTTTTATAAACGACCACACTCGTTTATGTTGGCTTTACTTGATGAATACTAAAGCTGAAGTTGAAAAACTTTTTAAAGAATTTTATGACATGGTTGAAAACCAGTTTCAAACGAAAATTAGTATTTTAAGAAGTGACAATGGGACTAAATTTCTTAATCTAACATTTGAGTGGTTTTTTTAACTCAGCATGGTATCCAACACCAATCCATTTATAGGTATACCCCCAACAGAATGACATAGCAAAGAGGAAGAATTGCCATCTCTTGGAGGTTAGTAAGGCACTCATGTTATCCATGAATCTCCCAAAATACCTCAAGGAGAGGCAGTCATGGTATCCAACACCAGTCCATTTATAGGTATACCCACCAACAGAATGGCATAGCAGAGAGGAAGAATCGTCATCTCTTGGAGGTTAGCAGGGCACTCATGTTATCCATGAATCTCCCAAAATACCTCTAGGAGAGGCAGTCTTCACTGCTACCTATTTGATAAATAGAGTTCTCACTCGAGTCTTAAATCATGACACTCCTATGAACTGTTTTTGAAAATTGTTTCCTACTAATCGGTTAAGTGCAAATCTGCCTTTAAAGGTTTTCAGTTGCATTGTGTTTGTTCACCAACCAGTGTTTTCTCGGTCCAAGTTGGATGTAAGGGCTAAAAAATGTCTTTGTAGGGGTATGCTCCTAACTAAAAGGGATATAAATGCTTCAATCCCAATAATAGAAAGTTTCTTGTTGGTATGGATGATGTCTTTTTTTGAAAAATAAATTGTTTTTTGAAAAACATCTTCAGGGGGAGAGTCAAAGAGAAGATGTTGAGATTTTTTGAGATAGTTCTATGGTATTACCCAATACCTACTTTCCTAATGAATTCTTAAGTACACAGAATATGAAAGATTCTATTTTTAGTTAAGGAAATTAATTCTCATAAGGATTCTCAAAGGGTTGACTCCAACTGAAATAAGGAAACTAGTCAGAGTTGAATTTGATTTGGAGTCAAATAGGGAAATAAATAACCACGAGAGATTGCCTCAAATAGAGTTTTTTTTGTAAAAAGAAACAACATTAGATTTTGAACAACTTAAATCTAGTTTACTACCACATCATCCTGATATTGATACAGGGGGAGAAACGTTACAAGATAAGGACTCGAATCTGGGTAAATATCCTGCCATAGAATTGCAGGTTTACAGACGGAAGAAACCTCTTCATGGCAGAGTTCATCCATATCGCGCATTACACCAATCTCAACTCCACAGGCTTGATCAAGACTTACACCACAATTGTCCAGGCAAAACTTCTGATATCAATTTCTCTCTTCCCACTACATCTATTCCTAAACTTGCCAGCCGCGAACTAGCTGAAACTGATTTAGACATTCTCATAGCTATTAGAAAAGGTGTTAGGACCTGCACATCTCACCTAATAGCCAAACTCTTGTCATACCATAGATTGTCAAACACATACAAGGCCTTCACATCGAATCTCTCACATGTCAATATCCCTAGGAATATACAAGAGGCCCTAGGAAATCATCACTGGAAACAGGCTGTTATGGAGGAGATGTTGGCTCTAAATAAAAACCAAACTTGGAGAATTGTTGACTTGCCTAAGGGAAAAAGGACTGTTGGGTGCAAATAGGTGTTTACTGTTAAATATAGAGTGGATGGGTCAATAGAGAGGCACAAAGCTAGGATAGTTGCTAAAGAATTTATCCAAACAAATGGCCTTGACTATCAAGAAACCTTTGCACCTGTAGCCAAAATAAACTCAAATAAGATACTGCTCTCCGTGGCTGTAAATTACAGTTGGCCTCTATATCAACTAGACATAAAAAATGTGTTTCTAAATGGCAGCCTTGAGGAAGAAGTATTCATGGACCTGCCACCTAGTTTTCAGAAGGAACTTGGAAATGGAAAGGTGTGTAGACTAGTGAAAGCTCTCTATGGACTAAAATAATCTCAGAAAGCATGGTTTGAGAGGTTTGGTAGAGTTGTGAAAGCATTTGGATATAGCCAGAGTAATGGAGACCTCATGCATTATTATTTATGCACTCTAACGATGGAAAGAGAACTATCTTAATTATGTATGCTGGTGACATCATCTTGATAGAAGATGATATAACCAAGATTGAAAGAGGCATTCGCAAAAGAATTTGAACTCAAAGACTTGGGTGAGCTAAGGTATTTTTTAGGAATGGAATTTGCAAGGATCAAGAGAGAGATATTTGTCTCTCAAAGGAAGTACATTTTGGATTTGTTAGAAGAAACAAGGCTGATGGACTGTAAACCAGCAAACACACCTATAGAGCCTGATTTAAATTTATAAATACGTAGCAATATTAATGCCTTAAAGGTAAGCTTATTTATCTTGCACATACCAAGCCCAACATCTCTTTTTCAGTCAGCTTGGTGAGTCAATTTATGCACTCACCAAGCAGTGAACATCATGAGGCAGTGGTGAGGATTCTAAGGTACCTAAAAGGAGCACCAGGAATGACGCGGAACAGTGAACAAGACTTAAGGCATAAAAGAAATAAGTTTTTAGAGAAAGAATAAAGCAAAGAAAAAGAAGAATGGGGATTGAAGATATGTAAAATTTATAATATTTTTAATTAATCATCAAATTGTCTCAAAATGATAGAGAAATATATAAATAGTAAAACCCTAAAACATCTTACTATTGGGCTCAGCTTATTAAATCAAACTGTTTAACATAAATAATTCCAAATAAATAAAATAAACAATGAGATAGGCTCAAATGGGCTTAGTCTCTCAACCAAAGAGTGATAGGTTAGGTCATTTTACATCGTCTTCGTCTATATACTTGTGTAATTTGCGGTGTGGGTTTGGTGTCCCCATCAACTCTTCCAGGGTTGGAGAAACTCGACCCCGTCGAGTGTAGCACTGGACAACTTTGATAGTACTCCCAAAAATCTGGATCATCTGCTGTAAAGTATCTCTTGTGATCTAAGTGCAATCTGAATTAGGTTAGCCCACCCATCGAACTAGAAACCATTAAACCTCACCATTCATGTTAAAAACAACTTGTTTATCCAGAATAGCATCAATATTATCCTTTTATATTGATGTCAAGGTGAAAGGGATAAAGGTTTCAATAGGATCATTAGGAGGGGAGTTTAGTGGTATATCAAATGGATTATTTAGAATAGGAAATGGCTTATGGTATGCAACTAGATCTTTAATGTTAAATGAAGAACTAATGCCAAAATCATGTGGTAAATCAAGAACATAAGCATTTGAATCAACCTGTTGTAGCACTTTGAAAGGCCTTGCACTATGTGCATATAATTTTTTATTAGTTCCTGAAGGAAACTGCTCGGGTCTAATCCATATCATAACATAGTGTCCCACATTAAACTCATTATGTCGTTTATGTAAATCAGCTTGAAATTTATATTACGCATTACTTGCTTGAATCTGTTTAGTGATCTCAATATGCAAATCCTGAATTCTACGTGCAAAAAACTCAGCTGACTCAGACACTCTAACATGAAGGGACATGAGAAGAAGCTTTAAGGTTTTCTAGGCTTGTAACCATGTACAACTTCAAAGGAACTCATGCATATTGACTTATTGATAAAGCTATTATATGCAAACTAGGTCGTAGGAAGAATCAAATCCCAATCCTATTATAATCACACACTAGACACCTCAAAAGGTTGCCTGAACTCCTGTTAACCACCTCAGTTTGACCATTAGTTTGGGGGTGGTAGGCAGTAGAAAACTTCAATTTGGGTCCCCCCATATGCCAAAGGGTTTTCCAGAAATAACTTGTAAATCTAATATCCCTATCCAAGACTATGGTCTGGGAAAGACCATACAACTTGACAATCTCGTCAAAATAGAGTTACACACCTCTGGAAGCATTTGTGGTCTTAGTACAAGGAATAAAATGGGCCAACTTAGAAAAGCGATCGACAACCACAAAAATAGAATTATGTTTTTTTACAGTTTGTGGAAGCCTAAGCACAAAATCCATACTTATATCTTGCCAAGGGCAAGTGGGAATGAGCAATGGGGTGTAAAGACCAGTATTCTGTTTTCTATGCTTAGCTAGTTGGCAAGTTCGACATTGACTTACCAATTTAAAGACATCTTTTTTCAAACTAGACCAGAAAAACTGATGTTCCACCTCTTTGATGGTTTTATTCCTTCCACAATGTCCTGAAAGACCTCTAGCATGAGTCTCCCATATCAAAAATTCATGCACGGATGTTTTCGGGATACAAAGCTTATTATTCCAAAATAAATATCATTCTTGGAGTTGATAACCATTTACAACACGATGATTCTCATATTTCAAAGTTAAGTATATTTCCTTAAATTCTAAGCAAGATTCATATTCCTCTTTGAGTCTCTCAAATCCTGTAACTTCAACACTCATTACGGATAATAGTGTTACCCGACGACTCAAGGCATCTGCAACTTTATTCTCCATTCCAGACTTTATGTTTCAAAACAAATGAATATGCTTGCAAGTATTCAACCCAATTACCATACATGTGATTGAGTTTCTTTTGGGAGATGAGATAGGGGAGGGCCTCATAGTCGGAGTAAAGAACAAACTCATATGGTATCAAGTAATGACGCTAATACCGCGGGGCCTAAACCATCACATAAAATTCCTTATCATAGGTTGAGTATTTTTATTTGGTCTTGCTAAGTTTCTCACTAAAGTAGGCTACAGGGTGATGTTCCTGAGTAAGTACTCCACCTATACCGACTCCTGAGGCATCACATTCTACTTCAAACATCTTAGTAAAGTCAGGTAGCCGCATTACTAGGGCCTTCGTCACCCTCTTCTTAACATCCTCAAATGTCTTATTAGCTTCTTTACTCCACTAAAACTCACCTTGTTTTAAACAATCTGTAATAGGCGACATGATGGTGCCAAGTCTCTTAATGAAAGGACGATAGAAAGTCGCAAGCCCATGAAAACTACAAACCTCATGAATAGTTTTAGGCTCATGCTCATCCACTATCATTTGAACTTTTTGGGGGTCAACAGTGTTGCTACCCAATTTTTGACCCATGTTTTGATAAATTTTCAGAAAAATCTAAAAATACTGAAAAACAATGAAAATAAAAAAAATACTTTTTTTATATATATATATTTGCATTATTTTTAGCATTTTTAGCATCGTCTCAAAAGAATTTAATTTTTCAAAGGTTTTTGGAACGCGTTCGACTTTAACGCGTTATTTTTAAAATCACCGATTTTCCTCATTCAAGTCGATGCTGATAAGGAAAATCCAAAAAAATAAGAAAAATCAGATTTACAAAAAAAAAAAGAAATTGAGGGATCAAGTTTGAAAGCCTAGCAATATTTTTACCTATAAATACTAGTCTCTATAACACACACAGAAAGGGGGGAAATTTTGAAACATTAAAAAAATACAAAAAAAAAAGAAAAATCTAACCCTAAACCATCACTTTCAAAGCCAGCAGCCACCCCCTTTCCACTGGCCATTTTTTTCCTTCACAGCCGTCACTCATTCTCCATCCCAGCCGTTCCCTTCCACCACAGCAGCAGCCGAGCTCCTCCCTCACAAACCGAGACCCAGCTCTCCTTCTCCCCTAAGCCAACAGACTTTCCCTTTTCTTCTTGCTCTCTCGGCCAGCCGCTGCTCACCCTCTCATGACCGACACACCTTCATCTCCCCACAGACCGGCCTCTACCGAAACCAACCCGCAGCAAGGCCAACCACCGCTACCACCAAAAGGAGTGAAGAACAACCAACAGCACGCCCACAGAGCCATCAGCACCGTCCACACCTGGCCACAGCAGCGCCGTCCACACCTGGCCACAGATTCAACGTCGCTGCAACCTCTACAATCGCCATACCTGCCACCTGAAGTAGAGGAGAAAAAGACAACCCATAACAAACTGACCTACCGTGAAGTAGATCCAAAGAAGGAGAAGGCTGTGAACTGATCTGGACCAAAAAGAAAGAAAAATTAAAATCAACTGCCTGTTGTGTTTCCGGTTGTTTTGCAGGTCACCACCTGCGTAGGGAGACAGAGAAGAGGAAGATGTTCCCGATCCACCAGTTGTGTCACTATCATCGGCGGCGGCGCGTGAACCCACGCGTCGCCAGTGGCAGTGGCGCATGGAACGACGCGCCGCCACTGTTCCTGCTGCCCCTGAGGCTTCACAGAACCCTTCCCTGCAATTCCTGGAGTTTGAGGGGTTGTTTTGTAATTTTTAAAGTGTTTATTGTAATTTTGTTTAGTTTTGGAATTTTGTATAATTTGTAGTGTGTAAGAAAAAAAAAAGAGAAAAGAAAAAATATAGTAAAAGTGAATGTGTGTGTTTGTATTTGTTTTATGGATGTTTTTTTTTATTTATGATAAAATTGCAAAGAATAAAGAAGAATTTAATATTTTGATTTGATCATGGTTAAGAATTATGAACTTACACGTAAGTTGTATTTATAATATCCGATGAAAAGATAAAATTTTTGAAACTTCTTTAACACATCAAAGCCACGAAGCAGCTTACCTCAGGTAGGGTGCGTTATGGGTGCTAACACCTTCTCTAACCACAACCAGTCCCTTACCCGTGAATCTCTAACAAGACTAGTACACTGAGTTTCCTAGTAGCCCTCAATGAAATACTAGGTGGCGACTCCCAAGAACAAATCTAGCAATAACAAAAATCGCCAAGCCGACACCGCGCGAGTGATGTGTGACAGAATGGCGACTCCGCTGGGGACGGTATTGTTTCTAACAATAATGGATTAAGCTTTGTGTATTTGATGTGTTTAAGTTTTTGCATTTTATCTTGTTTTATTTTTGTTTTATCCATGCTTTTTTAGAATTGTTTCATGCATCACTTGTATTTATTTTTGAAAGCACACACAAGCTTCTAAGTTAGGTGGTGAATTAGCGATCTACCCTATGACTATTGGTCAGGGTTTAGAAGCGTGAAAAACCCAACTCATATCTGAGTGCCTGCTTGGTAATGGTGGGTATACGTGCCTTAACCATTTCATGCAACGCCCCTATACTGTCTTTACGATGATTGTCACTGGACATATATGAGACCCTTTTTGAGACCAGATAGAAAACCTACCCATGTTCACATAATGAATAGAACCTGTCTTTAGGTTGTATGTGCTATCGTTATTTGCATCAGGGCAAACCCTTCTTGAAGCATCTTGAACTCAAGACTTGCGGGTGACACAATGGCCGTCACTTAGAAAATTTTCATTGTAGAGTTTGGGCAAGAATCACGATTCTTGTTTCATCATACAAGAGTTACGACCATATGTCACCCCTCAAAGGGCGAGTTCATCATATAGATTACATGCTCATACATTTGTCATGCATGCACCGGGATGAAAAGTAGGTTCCCTCACTCGAGGTTTACTATACTGGACTGAAAAAAGATGGAAAATAAAGAAAAAGGTTTGCAAGAGACCGATTGTCAAAAGGAAATTGAGAGCATCAAATGTGAAGTAGCTATACTCGATCTGCTTAAACAAGTGCTGAACGTCAAGAGTGGAAAGAGAATGTTTGCACAACCTCTTATGGAAGCACTGTCAGTCCATGTCCCACACAAGGAAAAATAATGAACTCGTTTTCAGCACTCCACCAGTAGAGGCTATAAACACTAAAGTGGCACCACCTCTCCTTCATTTCAGTCATGAACGGTAGCAACGCCTTCAGTAATCAATAAAGGACAATCTTCTTTTTAGTTTAGCCGCACTGTTAATTGTTCACCGACTTCCCATCTTTCAATGGAACCCAATAGCTGTCAGCCTTTCACGCCATGAGTAGAGGCCTTCTTTCTAGCCATATCTGCTATGAACTCTATTCCAGTTCAGCAACACAGGATGTTGGTATGAAAACATGACTTTACATTGAACTTCAACGTACCAGAGCTTTCTCGACTGAGATCTGTTTGTGGCTCTGCTAGTGAGGAATCCAAGAAGGAATGAAGTAGTTCCACATCATCTACAATTTTATCCTACCAGTGACATAATTAAAACACAGATGTAGAGAGAAAAGACATGCCTAGACTGAAAACCTTGAAGAAGACTGAAACTTTAACAGAGCAGAACTCCCTCTATTGGTGTTTGTTTGCTGCACCACCAGTGAGGAATCAAAGAGGAGACATAAGAGTTTCATATTCATCAGTTTCTCTTCTAGTAGAGACAATGTGTGATTCCACTTGTAAATCCCGAGATAATCAAGGTTGGATTAAATTAAAAAAATAAACTAAACTTAAAAGAAGTGGGGGCAAAACGAATACATTTAAAGAAAATGGGGTCTAAATACAAATAAGAATAATTATAGAGCATAAATACTACTCTTCTTACCAAAAACAGATCTACAACTATTGTGAAGAAAGAAGAGAGGGAGTTTTGGTATCTATTTTTACAGATCAAGAGAGAAACACCAAATTTAAAGAACCCATCCAAGATTTAGGGTTATAGGTAAAAATAAACACTGGTAGGCAAGGGATTAACAAGAAAAAATTGAACAAAAAGAGAAGAGGGGAGGGTCGAATGTCATTAGAAAGAAAAGGACGGATCGAGACCTTGATTCGTATCGGGTAAGATATTCTAAACATGGTTTTATAAGTTGTTTTAAAGTCGATTATGAATTGATGCCTAGATGTTAAATTATAGATTTGAGTTCTCTAACTCCAAATATAGTTAAAAATCTGAGGAGAGGTCAGACAGTAACAGTTCAAAAATGGACAGTAACAGTCCAAGTGTTTGTTGATGAGCGATTTTGACTATCTTAGAAGCATAACTGGGTCCTCCTCAAATTATAGAACTTGTAGCCTCATGTCTTATTTTTCCAATGACACAAATTTCATTTGAATCGGATTCTATAACTCCAGATATAGTTAAAAATCTGAGGAGAGGTCAGACAGTAACAGTTCAAAAAAATGGACAGTAACAGTCCAAGTGTTTGTTGATGAGCAATTTTGACTATCTTAGAGGCAGAACTGGATTCTCCTCAAATCATAGAACTTGTAGCCTCATGTCTTATCTTTCCAACAACACAAATTTCGCTTAAATTGATAACTCCAGATATAGTTAACAATCTGAGTAGAGGTCAGAGAGTAACAGTTCAAAAAATAGACAGTAACAGTCCAAATGTTTGTTGATGAGCGATTTTGACTATCTTAAATGCAAAACTGGGTTCTCCTCAAACATAGAACTTATAGCCTTTTGTCTTATCTTTCCAATGACATAAATTTTGCTTGAATCGGAGTTCTATAACTCCAGATATAGTTAAAAATCTGAGGAGAGGTTAGATAGTAACAGTTCAAAAAACAGACAATAACAGTCAAAGTGTTTGTTGATGAGCGATTTTGACTATCTTAGAAGCAGAATTGGGTTCTCCTTAAATCATAGAACTTGTAGGCTCATGTCTTATCTTTCCAATGATGAAAATTTCTCTTGAATCGGATTCTATAACTCCTGATATAGTTAAAAATCTGAGGAGAGGCAGACAGTAACAGTTCAAAAAAACAGACAGTAACAGTCTAATTATTTGTTGATGAGCGATTATGACTATCTTGGAGGCAGAATTGGGTTCTCCTCAAATCATATAACTTGTAGCCTCATGTCTTATCTTTCCAACGACATAAAATTTTCTTGAATTGGAGTTCTATAACTCTAGATATAGTTAAAAATCTGAGGAGAGGTCAGACAGTAACAGTTCAAAAAACGGACAGTAACCGTCCAAGTGTTTGTTGATGAGCGATTTTGACTATCTTAGAGGCAGAACTGGGTTCTCCTTAAATCATAGAACTTGTAGCCTCATGTCTTATCTTTCCAACGACATAAAATTTTCTTGAATCGGAGTTCTATAACTATAGATATAGTTAAAAATCTGAGAAGAGGTCAGACAGTAACAGTTAAAAAAACGGACAGTAACAATCCAAGTGTTTGTTGATGAGCGATTTTGACTATCTTAGAGGCAGAACTGGGTTCTCCTTACATTGAACTTGTAGCATCATGTCTTATCTTTCCAACAACATAAATTTTGCTTGAATCAGAGTTCTATAACTCCAGATATAGTTAAAAATGTGAGGAGAGGTCAAACAGTAACAATTCAAAAATGAGGTAGTAACAGTTGGACAGTGACAGTTCAAATATAAAGAAAGGAATGATAAATAGGATTGGACAAAGAATGACAATAATAATGAGTGAAATGACAAAAACATAAAGTACTAAGAAATGACAGAAAGAAAGACTTATTGGTTGTTGATATGGTTATTACAAAACATATCCTTGAGTGAGGAAAATTTATGAGATAAACTTGTGATTTGCAGGAGGGACCACAGGCGTGGTGCAACAGCAGCAGTAGGGGAGCATGAGTAGAGCTTCTATTGCAGGTATGTGATCCACACCTATACTTTCTAGTTTAATTCTATGATTTAATAAGTTATTGATGTGAGATGTGAATTACTGAATGTTGGATATTTGGAGAAAAGAGGAAAGTTTGCGTAATGATGCTGATATTTGGATAGTATTCTTAATGTATGTGTATTCAAGGTGAACGGTTGTTTTATGAATTGCCAAGTGATGAAATTATAGCTGATAAAGAAAATATGAGAAGTGTGATTTGGGGCGTGAGCTAGCATATATTTAGTGTATGTTAGGATCCCGAGTAAGAGGATCACCATGTATTGACTAGCATACATTTAGTATATGTTAGGATCCCGGGTAAGGGGATCAAAATGTATTGACTATCATACATTTAGTGTATGTTAGGATCCCGGGTAAGAGGATCACCATGTATTGGCTAGTACACATTTAGTGTATGTTAGGATCCC
>Ga0325410_1004370_pt1 | contig 15823 bp, 16 predicted proteins | sample PopdelMetagenome_16_FD_206182 | JGI IMG/M metagenome (GOLD analysis project Ga0325410, IMG submission 206182) | Populus deltoides microbial communities from Bellville, Georgia, United States - Xylem-PdIQD-R3 | ecosystem: Host-associated > Plants > Phyllosphere > Stem > Wood/Secondary xylem...
ACAATTAAAATACACAATTATTATTTATTTGTTTATTATTTGTTTGGGTTAGCATTGTTGTTGGTGGTTTTATTATTATTATTATAACCTTCCGAATAAACTGAGTCCGATAGTCGCATCAAATTCAATTAACTTGGATTTGGCAAGGTCTATAATGGCTGTTAAATTCAATTTACAGATGTGGTCCCAAAACATTTAAAACATTCTCTGTATACTTAATATTTTTTTTATATTAAAAAAATTGATATTGATTTGCTGGAAAACAAGGTGATTATACTTCTATGCATGCATGTGTAGAGAGAGAGAGAGAGAGAGAGAGAGAGAGAGAGATCTATGAGAAAGGCGGCCAACCATTACACAAGTGAGGCTGGCTGCTAGCGAGTACCGTCATTGACCTGCGTGTAACAATCCTATATCAAGATTGATGCTTGTTCATCAAGTACCAACGCCCTCCACATGAGAAGAATTGGCGAAAACCCTAATGAAGAAGCGTGCAGAAAATGCTACGAACTTGCTATAACTGTGTTGCTAAAACGGTGATAGATGCTTTTCATCAGACAAGCAAGTTTTTAATTACAATGACAGAAAAAAGCTAATCTTGATGCTGAAATGTTAGCAGCGTGTAGTTGCTCCAACTCTACCAAGAACCTGCCACAGGAATCTAAATTGCGCATTGGAAATAGACTCGGGAACATCCAGTGAAACGATGGAAGAACATACAAGAACATTTATTAACATATTTTGAAAGGATTAGTGTTGGAAATTAGTGGAACTACTTTCTTGACTATAACTGCCTCCACAACAATTCCTACATCAAAAAGGATCGTATGAGCTGAGATTTACACAGCCTCATTCCCTCCAATTTATCTACAACCATCCCAAAATCCCTGTTTCTCTGACCCTCAAAGAACAAAAAGGGACCAAAAAGATGAGCTAGAATGTGCCTGCCAATATTATCTACCAAAACAAATAAATTTGAACTTACAGCTGCTTCCCTTTACAATCAAAATAAATTACACTAGATATATTGTGTATATGATGGGAAAAAAAAAAAAAAACAAGGGATGATGCCTTTACCGTGCTGCCTTACCCTCCCGATTCAGATCTTCCCAGCTTATCTCCTGGGCACATTCCCCGCAGACGGTAGTGCACCCAGCTTTTGTGCCCTGACTTCTTAGGGTTAGCAAATGAGAGAGATTAGTGCATTTCCGCTGCACCACACGACTCCTTAAAATGCTCTTGGATGGTGCTACATTGGAAGCCTCAGATGCAGGAGGGGCCATGCTTGGCACAGGTATGCTGCTAGTGTCTAGGGCAGAAGATGCCCCGTTTGACATTTGTGGCTTTCGCTCAAATGTAGAGTCATCAAGGGAAACTCGCTGCACTTCTTCCCATTCTAATGATCTCTTGTATACTTCCCAAGCCATGTCTTGCTCCTCCTTTGTTAGTTTTTCCTCTTCATTCTCTTGCAAAAGGGTCTCATGTTCATGGTAATCAAAAATCCACCTACAGACAAGGAAGAACATCAGAAGCTAAGCTTTTATGAAGTGAAATAAATACATGAAAGAAAGTACCAATAGGCAGTCGAAGTTATTACTGTATTGAGTGATTCAAAAACCTACTCCAACTGCTGGAAGAAAGTATAATTCAGTCTATGACATGTTAAAAAAAAAGATTGTGGCTCAGAAATCAGTTATGAATATACTCTCAATCAGATATTCCTACGTCCCAACCTTGTTTCAAATGACAGGGTTGAATGTAAGCATCCAAAATGGACTGAAGCTAAGAAACTATTTTTCTTTTCTAGCAAAAGAAAAAAAACACTACCTCTGACGGTGCTTGTCAAGCAAGCTTTCCATTAACTTATCAGATGAGCAGCTTCCATGAGAACAAGGAATGTTCTCTTTCAAAGAATTTACGGTTTGGCAGGTAACATTCCTGGTATCTGCATGTCTATATTCTTGGCCAATGTCATTTAGTGTGTCAGATTTCTCATCATCACCAAATTCAAAAAGATGCAACATTTCTTCTCTGGACATAGTCCTATATACTTGTTGTCTATCAACCACCCTTGCAGCAAGTCCTTCCTTTGTGACCTGATTAAATCATTCTCTTCATTAGAAATACTCAGAATACAGGCTAATTTAATGCTACAAGTAGTAATTCTATCACCTGACGCTTATATATTTTTTCCTCCATGGTTCCATGTGCCATTAATCTGTAAGCAAACACTGGCTTAGTCTGGCCATACCTGAAAAATGGTAATTGTAGGTTCAATCATGACAAAAGATGGCATGTTTCAGTTGAATGAAAACAATAGATGGAACCCACCTCCAAGCCCGATATATGGCCTGAAGATCATATGTCGGATTCCAAGAACCATCAACAATAATCACCCGGTTAGCAGCATAGAGATTAATCCCGAGAGAACCAGCCCTAGTAGAAATCAAAGTACATTTGACCCGCTTATTCTCGGGATCATTGAACCTCTCAACCAACCTTTGCCTTTCAGAGCTCTCTGTTCTTCCATCTAGCCTGTTGGGTACAGGAGAGGAAGTAAACTATTATTCTCTTATTGCAATTATGAAGACATATGAAGTCCATATAAAGAACTTCAAATCTATATCATGAAAAAGCAGAGAAACCATGAGTGAAAGCAGTTCACAGCTGTATATGCGCACCTATACCAGTCTTTTCCTTTTCTCCAGAATTTCCCCTTTTTCCCATGTCGAGTTAATCTTGAAAGATAAAGCTCTATAAGATCTAAAGTGGGTATGCTCTGGCTAAAAACCAATGTCTTATCACCCACATTAGAAGACATGACTAAAATGTCAAGCAGCAATACCATTTTGCCACTATAATCAATCACTTTATAATTATTTTCATGCAGAAGATCATTCCACCAATCCTGGAAAGGAAAAAAAACAAAGGAAAACATTTATTAAATCAACAAGAGGGAGAGAATTCAGCAATTTCAGAAAACTTGAGTAAAGAATAGTGATTGATTGGTGTTTGTTTATGCTCACACCTTTTGAAAAAATCCATCATCACTTTTCCCTTGAACGAAATCATTTTGATTCCTTGACTTCTCTGCAAGCACAGAAGGCAATAAAAAATAGACACATCACCACACATGGAGAACTTAGGTGGATCTGGTTGTAGAAGAATGATATCCATGAATTCTAAACACAAGCATGAACTGCTAAGCAATATGATATAATTGTGAAATAGAGTACCTCCAACAATTGTATTGTAATCTACATTTTCATCACTAGAGCAGTCATCTGCAAGAACATTCTCAACATTGTCCTCACGGCCAATGTAATCTCTACCTTTCCTCAATTGCAATATTCCAGGATGGTTCCATATCTACAATGAACAATGAAAAGTTCATTAAAACAAGAGAACAAAAGGATAAATTAATTTAAACATGCATTATTGAAAGCTGATTCAGCCAGCCTTTTTAACATTGGCTACAATATCTTAATTGCAAATAAGACTGAGAATTGGAATGAACATAATGACAGCATTCCATCTTGCTCAGTAAGATTTGCCAAAGATATATGGAACCCACTCCATTCCTTCAACAATTTAGTGAACAGTTAAAGACAACATTAATAAAATTTGAACAAACTCCCTTATTCTCTGTAACTAGACTCTCAGAGAAACTGTAGTAAACATTTCAGATGTTTGCTTCCACTTGATATTGTAAAAAAAATGGCTAGAAGCCTCAACATATCACCTACCAAAGTCATCTAAAAGTGAGGCCACAGAAAATGAAAATACAAACAAATATAAAGACACAAGGTGCCAGATACTAGCAATCCAATTACAAATATATTTTGTTGCGGGAATCATTAGATAATTTTTTCCAAGTCGAAGAACCAACTATGCATGAAATCTTTCACAAATCAAAATGAACTCACAACAACCATATATACAACATTTTACTCCCATCACAACGAATCCTATTCACTTAAACCTTCCACAAACTCTGTGGCACAAATAATCTGTTGTACCCTGTAGTTTTCTAAATGCTCACTGCAACTTCTACACAGTGCTACCCAATTCATGAAATCACTCACATTTTTCGTTTCAGAATTATTTTTTCTTTTTTTTCTAGCACTGGGTTGGAGTCCCTTTGAGAAGATAAGGAGTCTGTTTTGAATTTTGTATATTAGAAGAAAGAGAACTGAAGGGGATGGGGAAATTGTAGAGATAGTGGGATCAAGGATGTGTATAAAAACAGAAAAAAATCCTAATCCTTTCCAGGGGCAGTGATATAATATCCTTTTTTGGTGTCATTACTCCTATATTTTATTTACTCGTAACTTGTTTACTCATTTTCCAACTTTTAATAGAGGCCCGAATCATTTCAACAAAAGTAAAAGAATATCATATTGTTTTAAGAAAAAAAAAGAACTAATTAAGGAAGAGTTTTTCTAAAGTCATGTAAATTTAACTAGGTAATGATCAAAATATAACCAATGGCCTACTACTAACCACAAATCAGTGTACTAAATACCCCCTAAATATCATGAATTCACATGTGTGCAAATGTAATTCCCAAACCCTGTACCACGACCCAAATGTCCCATGAATTTGGTAACAATATCTACAGTAAAATGATCATATTCTTTCCTAGTAGTTGACACAAGTTTGCACATTAAAATTGGGCAAAAGTTATAGCCAATTTTGGTTTTCTAAGTTTTCTTTCATAATGCCAAACTATTTACTATGTCAACTTTAGCAATATTCTTCAACAAAAATAGTCAGGGAGGAAACCTCCGTAATTTGGTTTTGACTGCATGAAAGAAAACTGTGAAATAATGGACATATAACTTTAAAGTTTAAGCAATTGAATGTCTAGATACACCAAATCAATTTTACAAGACTTTAAGAAGGGTATTACTTTTAAGTTGTATTGATGGGTATTACATATACATACACATGGTCATGTTTCACATTGTACTACCAAAATGGGTAAATGGAGCATAAAAGACATGATATCATGTGTAAGTGTGTGCCCATCTATCATAAAGGAAGAGCTTACTACAGGCATGACGGGCATAATAATCAACAACAAACCTGAGCCAATGCCTGGTAACCAGCAAAAAAGCTCTTCCTCATCTTTTCATTCGAAACCCTGCCATTTGTGAACCCATGCACATCAAGGAATCTCTTGTACAATTTCCTCTGTAATGGAGAAAGCTTTACAGCCACTACAAATACAGTTTTCGGTGGCAGGTCTTTCTTCACCACACTCATGTCCATTCTTTGAACAAACCCTTTCAATTGTTCATAGAGAATATGAGATCTTTGGTTCATAATCTTTACATCATCAACCATTGAATTAGTATGTTGTCCATTTTCTATAGGATTTTGGAAACTGCAAGCATGAGAACACCTAATTAAGATGTACTGGAGCTGGTGAAAAGGAGAAAGCAGCCAGAAAAATGTCAGATATAAAGTTTACCGATTCCTGAACTCGTGGCTGCTGCCAAGAAAACCTTCTCTTACAAAATCAACCATCTGTTTCGGATAATAAATCCTATAAGAAGCATACCCTTGAATAGAAAATCAGAATCTTTAATCATCTTGACCAACTTACACAATAATACTCCATTAGATTGTTCTGAAGAGGTGATCCAGTTAATGCTATCCTTCTCTGGCATTTCACGAGTTTCAGTGCTTGGGTTGTATCAGCCCTGGTATTCTTGATTATATGAGCTTCATCACAAACAAGTATATCAGGTCCATCCTGATATTAGAAAAGCAATTTTCATCAATGCAATGTTTAAATGTGCGTATCAAGATCAATGATTGGTCTTGAGTGATTCAAAGCAGACTGAGTGGAAGGTTAAGACACAAATTACCTGCAAGGCATTACAAATTTCTCTAGCCAATTTTGGTTCCTTCACATTCTTTCCAAGGGTTAAGTTCCGAAAGGCAGAGTAGCCAATCAAGAATACACCACCTTTAGCTCTCCACTTTGCAAGCAATTCCGCTCTTCTCTCCCTAATGCCAGAAACCCCAACAGTAAATTAAAAAGGTTCAGAATGGAAGATCCAAACAGAAATAGAGAGAGAAAGAGGGGGGTGAGGGAGTGGGGTGGACTTATTATCTAATCTTATACTGGATATAATGACACTGCCTTGACTAAACCTTTCTATGTAAAATATTCAAGATATTCTGTCGGATACCTAAACTATCAATAGTTCACAAGAGCCAGACCTAGACTAATTAGATGTCAGTCTTTCCATTTTTGTATCTTTTCCAACAAAAGAAACACCAAATTGATTTTCCCCCCCAATTGCGCTCAAACTCTAAGAAAATAAAATGGATCTCGATATGTTAAACCTTATAAGACAAGTGTAAAATTAAAGTGAGCTCACAGATTAGAAAACGGGTAAAGAATACATGACAGCCTGATCAATTGGTGGATGCTGTAAAAATATTAGCAATCTTAGCTTTTCTTTTTATATTTGGACATCAGGTACATTTGCTATTCTTTTAGTAAAATACCCAAAACTCATTGACAATAATTTCCACAATATTTTCAAGGGATAAATGCCGAATGGCTGTTATCATTAACAATTCATATAAAAGAACTTGCAATCTAGCTTAGTTAAGAGCATATATTCAGATAATACTACACTTGAAACTTCACGAGTAAAATTAATTTGACAATTTCCTTTGTCATTCGGTCAAAAGAAAGAAAGGGGAAAGTTATGTGATAAAACCTCGACACATCCTCCAGCATGAAAACACGGAGTGGTTTTACTTCTGAAGGTGTCCACTTCATGAACTCCTTGCGCCAGTTATGCAGCACATTCACAGGAGTCACAATGAGCACTGTTCTCAAACCCAGATCAACACGTCTCATGGCAGTGTACAGAAAAGCTATGACCTGTAGATGCAATTCATTAAATCTAGTTAACTATCCAACCAAATTAAACAACTATAATGCTATGCTGCACAATTAAATTATGGCCTGGCGGTCAGCATTCAAGGGTTCCTGCTATTACTAGCACTGCCACTAAAACTACAACCATTAAACTGATTGTTCACCATGCTATAATTAAGTACATAATTATATAATTTAGAATATTTGGAGTTAACATTTAATTGCGGACATCAGGGGTAGAGAGAATAACTTCTCTGGAAGGTTGAAATAAATTGGCAAAAACTCACCAGTTAACACTTTATCAGATTTAGTGGCAAACATTCTCAACACCACTCACATTATATCCCCTCATTTATTACCCATGGGAAGTGGATTCAAAAGAGGAACCGAACAGAGTACCTGAAAAGTTTTACCAAGGCCCATCATATGCGCTAAAATGCAACCAAGACCTTTATCACCAGACCTTGCTTTTCCAATTGACTGTATAATATTTTCCCACAAAAATCTTATCCCTGCCACCTGCAATCTCAAATCAACTTGGGTAAGCAATAAAAAGAAACATTTATAATAAAATAGAAATAACAACGAAAAATCAGTATCAGTGAAGAGCTGTAACATTTGATAAGGAAGCACATCAAAAGGACCCCCATTCAGGCCCTCGCTTCCTACACTTTAAATGCCCATATTTAATGCCTGCTGATGTAAAATGTGCTGAAATCTTAATTGCTGGAATAATAAGAAAGCAAGTTGAGAACCAAATATTAATTTTGAGCAAGGTGGTGGGTTAAGAACCCCAGGGTAGTACACTAAGTTTTCAAGCACTGTAATTACAGTTTGGATACAAGAAATAGAATGACGCAACCAACTAATGAGACCACTAGACTAAGTATGGAAACCTACATAAGGATAGAATGAAACCTGATGGGCTTTCAATTTAGACGAAATGCTTGGAGGAATCCTCACAGCTTCTTCACCTTTTTCCCTCACGACATTCACAATATAACCTGTTGTGGCATCACCAAGCACTTCAACACTAGCACCTTCAGTTAAGTTTCCACTGCAGCTTGCAGGATTGATCATCTTGGATTTGTCAGAAAACTGTACTTTCAGGGATTTCAAGCGTTCTTGACGTTCCTGCATAAGATCACAACACAATGCATAATCAGTACAGACATGACTGATTTAACCAAATCAATCATTAAAAAAAAAGAGCACCTTTTCGATAGCAATTTTTCTCTTGGTCTCTTCTCCTAATTCAGCATCGTCAATGATCCTTCTAATCTTCTTCTTCTTCTTTCTCTTAGATCTGATACAAAGTAGCATAATTTGAGAATTATGTTTGGGATACAATCTCATAACAAATTTTAGATACGGTACGGAATAATTCATAAAACTACAGACAAAGGTCTGTCTCATAAGGAACAACAGTATACCTGATTGTAACACCACCATCTGTATCTGAGGACTCTGAATCACTATCAGAGCTCGTAATCATTGTATCGCCAGACCCCACGGCTTTCTCTAACTGTAATGTAAACATTTGTAGCAGACTTGGAGAGCAACAACAACATTGCCAACCAGAAGCTGGAACCTTAGGCAAGTACTCTTCACCAATGTTCCGTTTTATACAAGCAGTGCAGAATAATGTTCTGCATGACTTACAACTTACCAATTCAATGTTCCGCCCACACCATCCACAGTAACACTCAGAACAGTCAGGATCCTGCAACAAGTTAAGCTCAGGAATGGAATTGTGGAAAATATAATAAGATAAAAAGCATTTAAAAAAAAACAATTAGTTAGTAATCTTTCACTTTTTGCAAACTCCATGATCCTAGCAAGATGTAACAGTCTGCAGGGAGAAATTCAAAGATTTAAAAATGTTTCAGACTCCAAGCAATCAAAGTTCTAATTTGTTGTTTTTGTTACGCATACTAAAAGAAAGAGAGACAACTGGTTGGATTTGTCATAGCCAATTGTAAGAACCAGCAGTCTTATAATCATCAGACTTCTATGGCTTGTAAAAATGGAGGTAAATGTTCTTGTTACATCTTGAGTTTTTATTAGCTACTGACTAGGGATAACAGTAACACTGATAATTCCATAAAGGTTAAAATTATTGTGCTTCCATTGTTCTCTGATGAAATGTAAAACTATTTTACATTTCATCAATATATCACATCATAAACGCAACAAAAGAGAGAATCTTTCTAAGGTTGTTTAAGTAAAACAAGAATCCTAGTAAGCTGATCCACTCATTAGAATTATTAATGATGGCTGACCAGAAAACCACCTAGTTATGACAATAATCTTAGGTAACTGCTTACAAGCGTATCTATGAAGCGTGATACTTTAGCATTTTAAAACTTATTTGAAGCAACTTGGTTAAATGCACAGGCAAAAATTAATGTTCATACCTTCGCATGCATCTTTTCCTCCATTAAGAATTTACAGTCTTTGCAAACTATTACTTTCAAAAGTGGATGTGAGTGCGCTTCAACAGCCACTTTATCACAAGCAGTGCACAGAAACTTCTCATTAGAACCCTGTGAAGGATTGCAATCAGTTGTAGGGTCCCCAGTGTTCTCTTGCAAAATTGATTGATCCTCAACTTTAATGTTGTATACTGATTTATCCTCCAGAATGTCCGCTTCATCATCACTGTCTATGATAACAGTCCGAATCTTCTTGTCATTGATGCTTAGATCCTCACTCTCATTTGGACGCTTGGACCTTCTAGGTTCAGTGGCATCAGGTAGCGCAGACTCTGGGAAAACTGAATTGCTCTTACCTGTAGAATGTTCCATTACAAGGTCCACAGAAAGCTTGTCTTTCTTCAAATCTTGGCATGTGACTTCATTGTAATCGTCATCCAGAGGCAGTGGCTCATCCATGTTCCTTCCCATTTCCTGGATGACTGAGCTAACACCCTAATTCAAGAAGAGTTCAAGAAAAAGGAACATGACCAGTCCATTTCAAGAGAACATATAGTTTTACACTAATTACAAGGAATTCAATATTGAAGGATTGCCTTGAGATTATATGCTCTGTAGCATCCCCACCAAAGAAAAAAAAAAACAGTTGAACTATTGAAGACATAATAGCTGAAGCATACACTACACAATGAATTAAATTTCCTACACCTAATTCAAACTATAATAGTTTAATTAGAAACAGTTGGACTTCAAAAACATGACAGAATCAGCATATGCAATCAATTGAGTTTCCAAGACCTAGTTTAATATGGAACAATTTCAGACTCAGAACAACCAAAATTTTATAGCCTTCCGCTATTAGGAGACCATGTCAAGAGTCCCATCATTCACCACCAGAAGATAGAATTCATGGCTTAGATAACAGGAAATGGCAAACGAAGAAAACAATGAGTGGAAGTCTCACCTGTTTACATCTCTTACGCTGTCTCCTCTGTTTCAAATGAAGTTGAAGTTTCTGATCAATCTTTGCATCATCTTCCTCTTTGACCTTTCAATGTACAAAAACAAGAACCTTTCAATGTACAAAAACAAGAACCTTTCAATGTACAAGTACAAGAAACATACAATTTAAATATCAACAGAGCATACAATCAAAGAAGCTTGACAATCACTATAATCTACCGGACACAAATTGCAAGATGAAATACCAATACATTTCTAGAAACAAGAAAATTATATTGACTGACTGAAAAGAAAAGCAAAAGCATGTTGGACAAAAGTCATCCTCCAAGAGATGAAAGCAAAAGGAATATCATAGAAGGCCAGCCCAATCCCACTGAACCTCAGCTAAGAAAACTCCCATGAAACAACAGAAGCATGACATCACAATGAAGCTAGAAAAATTATCATACAATAATCCCAAGGTACCATGAAGGTTTGATTTTCTGGATTAAGAAATAAAAATTACAATCACAAAGTTCCAAATATCAAAAAAAATCACAATCACTAACAAAAAAAATTCAAGGAATCCCTAAAGCACCAGTAGAAACACTGCTGCTTGACCACCAATGGGAATGAGAATCAATAGGAACTTTAATTGTAATAAACTAGAGACACTCAGATCACCTCATCAGAGCAAAGATAGTTCAAGGAAAGCAGCATTTTGACCCATCTGATTATTGATGGATTAAGTTCTTCAATGGCTGTGCTAGTTATTCTAATGAACTAGCTAATCATTTTAGTACTAGCCTTATTAACAGGAATAAGGCTCCAAAATGCAAGTAATTCAATGTCCAGAATCTTAATCTTAAATTTTCAGGAAAGGAAAATCATAATATTCAACATAAGAATATTGACCAACCTTTCTATAACTTTTTCTCTGTTCCTCTGAAAGAACAAGTTCCTTTTCATTTGCCACGGCCTCAGCAACAAATGGATCAATGGAATCCTCATCAATGTCTTCAATCTCCTCAACCTGACAAAAAGAAAATCTCAAAACCATTGGAAGATTCAATCAAAAAGAACATTGTCGAGTTGGAACTTTAGAATAATGGTGACAAAGGAACTGTAACAGAGAAACCAAAACCACAAAACATATGTCCAACCAATCCTGACAGTAATTGTCAGTCAATTAGAAACTTAAAAAAGCCAGAGTCTATCACTAAACTCAGCTAAAAACATTTTCCCATGAATGGGTGAGGGGATACGCTTCTTCAAACCTGATTCAATGTTTAGATTGCTTTGCTTTGAATTACAAGGGCAGAAAAACAGAATTGGAAAAGAAAACCCCATTTAATAAAAAGACAAGTCCTGAAAGTACAGATGGTTTATACTAAGCATGAAGACAAAACATAATGAACCAATAGATCAGATCAACCAGAATCAGATAAAAACATTTAGCACTTGTCACCCAGTAATATTTTGAATCAATTTTCATTTCAAATGATACAACATCAAGCTGCTGAAGGGTTGAAAAATGCTTAAGACAGAAGGCATTAAGCAGAAATGTCATAATGTGGCTAATTATACACTCAAATTTAATTTGTCACCTCATTGACTCCGGGAAATTTAAGTCCCATAAGTGCAGCTTCCTGGGGAGTATTGGCCAGGTAAACAGAAGCCCAATGCTTACTACCAAATGAAGCAACATCCTCCCCACTGCTAGTTGAGAATAGTTTCTTCATAGAGACCCAATCTACTTCTCCATTTTCTACAATAGCCTCACTTCCATCCATGGAAAGTTTTTTCTGCAGAAATCCACTCGCACCCTCCTCCAATAATTTACCATGACGTCTAAACCCAGAAAGTATATCATTTAAATGGATTTCAAACCTTGCACAATTCACCTTGCTGAAAAATGAAAACCTTACCGTCTAGCAGGCCTATGGATTTGAAGATATTTCTCAGCATCAGCAACTGAATCAATAGTTTCCTTGGTCACCTGAGATCCCACCCAGTGTGCCCTCCTTTTCCAAGCTTCAGTGCAGCAACCATTAGGAGCCTGACTTTCGATCCACTTATAAAGGCTTGGTAGCTCAATACCAGATCCATCAAGTTGTTCCTGTTTGGCAAAGCATGTGAATTAGGGAAAGTGAAAGGAAATATAACATGACAACTTCATTTCCTATAGGCAATGATCAAAGATGGTCACTTCACAAAAATAAAAAAGAAAAAGAAAATGGCTCAGTCCATGCTAGAAACCATGTTACCTTAACAGTTACAGTCACCATAAACATTGACACTAAATCATAATACTTCCTTAACAATCCAAAATCTAACGGTTCCATAATATGTGAATTCTGAAGAATTGCTCATACTTCATGGATTAATGGATCAGTTAGATTTAATGATTGTGATCTAGTAGCTCTTCTACAGCTGGAATCATTAAAAAAGGAATGCAGTCAACAACCACACTCCAAACCATTCAAAACAATTCCGAGAATCCACACTCCAGAATCGACAGATAAGAGTCTTAAGATTCTACCAATTCACTTTCCTTTGCAAAATCAACTGCAAATGATTCAGTCAATAACTCCATAAGAATACAATATATGATATTGCATCTCTGGCTAGCTTAATATGGAACACCCCTTTCAAAATCAAAGAGTTTAAATCTGATTTCTTGGAACAGGCCTTAGTTATATGCTAATAAGGCCTACACCGAGTTTTTTGTGATCCTTTAATATGTCTTTCGGTCAAGTATTTAACTATCTACTTCCCAAGATTCTAATCCTAATGATGCTTCAAAACTGCTTTAAATACAGGGTGTGCAGGGGTTGAGCAGTCTCTATGTCTATGTAAAAGCCCTAAAACAGCTGATTTCAGAATTCAAGTGCGTTTGAAGACATCTGGAAGCTGCTTTTTGATCTGTAGTTACTTTCTTCAAACTATTTATACATCTTTGGTCCTCCTCCTTCATTCTAACACTCCTAAAACAGCACTTCTTGGTAAATGTGCACTCACAACTAATTTGCAAGCCCTACAACCCTATATATACTATTCTTAAAACCATTCTGTCTCACATCGTATCACATCACAAAACAAGAGACTCAGACCTGCTTGCTGCTAACTACAATTCTCAGTTGTTCCATTTCAGTCAGTCTGTTTGACAAATTGATAGCTTGTATGCATGAACTCAAAACCACAGAAAAATGGTAAAAAGCATGAGTTGAACGATGCCCATGCAGCCACTGGCTAAATTGAATATGCTAGAATCATATAAACAACAATAGCAGCAATATCCTGATGCAAGAAGTTCAAAATAGAATAGGAGCAACAACAAGAGAATGCATTTAAGTCCCTCCTGTGTAAGCTTCATATACAATGGAATTGCATCATGGATATTGAAGGGCAAGACAACAGCAAAAAAAATACAGCAACGGCTCATGAATCAAAGAAGCTTTTTGCTGCGAAAATGACATGGGAGATGTATCAAATTTGGACCTTGCCTGGTTAATGTCTCAAGATACATGCACTGTATTTCAGGAAAAAAAGGATGTGTGCACTGTAAAATGCATTAAGAACAGAAGAATTTACTCAAACTGAGGAAAGAAGCAGACCAACAAATGGTAACTCTCAGTCTCAAGCTCATCAAGCACATTTTCCCACTCTTCCCTGAAAGTTGTCATCTCATCTTCAACAGCCGCCTCCAGCTATAGACATGGATAAGAAAGAAAAGCATAAATGGTAGGCAAGGTTGATATAATAAGAACTCCAAAAAAAAGTTAAAAAGCAGCACAAGAAACTAACATCATCACCCTGAAGACTTTGTGCCAACTCCCCTCTCACATCACTCTCAACTTTTGCAAGAGACTCTTTTTCCAGTGCTTCTTGAGCCTCTGCAGCCTAAAGTAAGTTTCAGTGAATCTTTTCAAATAATAGAAAAAAAAAAAGAAGAAGCAGAATGCTGAGATTAAGCCAAAAAAAAGATACCTTACTCTCAACTTCCAAGAACTCGGCAACCAATTCCTCTACTTCTTGATCGGTCAAAGGCACCTGCACAATGAAAGTAAAAATGGAACTGTTTGCTCTACAAGATTGACAGGTTTTAAACTTACACAAAGTTTAAAATGATCTCTTATTGTGGACATAGTTCACCTATAACTTCACATGGTACCATATCCTACCATGGAAAACAACAATTGTTACTCTCGCTAGTCCTATTGTTAACCTAAAACCGTTTGTTCCTCTTCTTTCTGCCCTTTTATCAAGCATGTCTCTTTAAGCTTCCACTTGATGAAATATTCATTAACTCAAGATTGGTCATTGGAAAATCCGCATCAAACCAGGTTCTTATTTCACAAGTTTAAACTGCTGGGTTCAAAGCTATAATACCAATATCCAAAAATAATAGCATTCACATAAAAAAAATAGTATACTTATCTATCAAAAACGGTGATAAATAACACTTAACAGTAACAAGAAGAAAACATAAAGCAGCGAAAAAAACCTGAATACGGGTCCCATCATCTTGTCCAGATGTAGAAGGCTCATCATTCTCATCATCATCAATAAATGAATCACTTGAAGCACTGTCAATGTCCTCAACTTCCTCATTTTTTTCCTCCATTTTTACTCACATTGGCTATCAATATAGCCCCTCCAAATCTTAGCTTTATGTGGAACTCAAGCAAAACCCAGGAACAGAAACAGCAACAAATCTTAAAAGAAACAAAAACCAGAGAGGAATCATGCTTATAATGCCGATTATTCCTTCAAATTTTCAAATTTAATGTATTACTACAAAACCCAGTAATGTTCGTTGTTTTTTCAATAAAAAATAAGAATTTTTAATTCGAAACTGAATCGAAATCGATGAATAACAAAAACACAACAGAATTTTTGCAGGAAAGTAATTTACTTTGGAGAATTAGCCTCGAGGATTGAATGTGACTTCTGATGTACAGGGAAGAGGATTTGGGGCTTTTAATTAATTGGTAATGTGTTTGAGTAGGGTTTTTATGATTTTGAATTTAACTTAATTATAATTTATGTTTTAAGATGCAATTGGTTCGTAATGTTTAAGAAGAGCAAAGTTGTCCTTGTACTTTTATTATTTTACAAACTAGTCCCCAATTACATTGTAATCACAGAATCATCCATTAATGTAAAAGCATGAAATATATGCTTTTTGCAAGGTACGTCGTGCAGGACCTTGCAAACAAACAAACCCTTAATATTAAATTCATAAAAATTAAGGCTAGGAAAGTAGTTTTGGACCAGACATGACACTTGCTGCTTTGCGGGTCTTTTTTTTTATATATAAAATAATATTTATGCGCTGCAAATGCATTTTAAAAAAATAATAGAAACGAACGACTTGAATTATAACCTCATTCAGGTTTACTAAGCTAAATTTATTTTTATTAGATGATAAAGAAATAGAAAATGACAGCATGTAGATAAAATTTTATTAAAAAAATCACCGATACCTTAAAAAAACTCTAAAAATAGGAAATTAAATAAAAAATAACAAAAAAAA